>Ga0138256_10008836_pt1 | contig 10576 bp, 5 predicted proteins | sample KNB2016incub_MG_FD_105486 | JGI IMG/M metagenome (GOLD analysis project Ga0138256, IMG submission 105486) | Active sludge microbial communities from wastewater in Klosterneuburg, Austria - KNB2014incub_MG | ecosystem: Engineered > WWTP > Activated sludge > Unclassified | place: Austria... | reverse complement strand
AACTATGCGTAGAGAAGGGTATGAGTTCCAGGTTGGAAAACCACAAGTAATTATAAAGGAAATTGATGGAGTTAAGTGTGAGCCAATTGAAACGTTGGTTGTTGATGTACCGGAAGTTTCATCAGGTAAGGCCATAGAGCTTATAACTCAAAGAAAAGGTTTGCTAAAAGTCATGGAACCTAAAGGAGATGTGCAGCATCTTGAATTTGAAATCCCTTCCAGAGGAATTATCGGAATGAGAAATATTATGATGACTGCTACTTCGGGAGAAGCGGTGATGACCCATAGATTTTTACAGTTCGAGCCATTTAAAGGTGAATTGCCGGCGAGAATAAAAGGTTCTTTGGTATCTATGGAACAAGGCCAATCACTTCCTTTTGCCATTGACAGATTGCAGGATAGAGGCAAATTTTTTATTGATCCGGGTGAACTGGTGTATGTCGGACAGGTGATAGGGGAGCATTCAAGAGACAATGATCTTGAAGTAAATGTAATCAAAGGTAAAAAATTGACCAACATGAGAGCTTCAGGCTCCGATGATAATGTGAAGATTGCACCAAAGATTCAGTTTTCTCTTGAAGAAGCCATGGAGTACATACGCGAAGATGAGTATTTGGAAGTAACGCCACAGAGTCTCAGAATGAGAAAAATAAAATTCTGATGTAAGTTCAAAATCAATACATTCCATTTAGTATTGTATAGATTTTGTACAATGATAATAACTGGATAATTTGAATACTTAATTTTAGTACGTAAAAAATATTCTACCCTTCATTTGAATATAAAATATGGTGTTCATAGCCCCAATTTTTTATCAATTAGTTAAGGTACAGACTAAAAAATAGTTGTTTCATTTACTATAAGAAATAGATAATGCAATTATTTTTACCAGCTTTATAAGCTACTGTTTTCAGAGTAAAAAAGATTGAGCATATTCTAATTCTGAGGGTAGAAAAATGACGCATTATTTTATTTCCATATGTATTTTGTGCTCCTGCGGCAAATAATTGTTGATTCTGTGCCCCAGGTTTTTAAGAAAACCCAACCCATTGCCTTCGTAAGTCGCCAGAATCCAGGATGTATGGCTTGAATCAATCGAAGGTAAAGTCTTTTTCAGATAATGTAAAGCATCCATTCGGTTTAACTCAATAGCAGGAAAATCATCTGCTAGCAAATAGGACAAGGCTAAACTATGGTCTGGTATCATAATGGTTTTATTTAAAGTGCCAATGGAAACACCGCAGTAGATTAATCTTAAAAACTGGTTCAAGAAATTAGATTCAGTTTCCAAATCACTATTAATAGCATGGATGGTGCCAGTTTTATCAGATAGTAAACTTATGTCCTGTAATTTGACCCATGGTTTAAAAACGGGCATACTTTTTTTATCTACAGCAGGTAACGAAATACCAATGTTTTTTTGATGATTTTTAACATTTTGAGTCTCATTTGTTTTTTGTAGTGCAGAAATAAAAAAACCTTCTCCTTTTACTTTGTGAGGATAAAACTGATATCCGAAGCTTTTTTCACCTAAAATCTCTTGGATATTCCATTCATTTTCTATCTCAACTGGAAAAGAGAGTAAACCTTTTTCACGAACCAACCACTCTATATTATTGATGTTTTCATATCTGTTATAAGTACAAGTGGAATATAACAGGTAGCCACCTGACTTTAATGAAGGTATTATGTCACTTAAAATTCTTTTTTGGCGTGCTGCACAATTGTCTACATTTTCAAGAGACCATTCACATATGGCATCGGAATCTTTTCTAAACATTCCTTCACCTGAACATGGCGCATCTACTAATATGATATCAAAATATTCTGGCAAGTAAGTAAAATCGCGTGGATCATTATTGGTGACAACAACATTGGAATGTCCTTCTTTGCTTAAATTGTATTTTAATACATATGCTCTGTTTTTCATTACTTCATTGGCGACAAGTAAACCTCTATTTTGTAGAAACGAAGCGATTAAGGTGCTTTTTCCGCCTGGAGCAGCACATAAATCCAGAATTTTTATATCATTTTTTTCATGTACAAGTTGATCAAGTATATGCCATAGGAACATCGACGAAGCTTCCTGTACATAATATGCTCCAGCATGAAATGCCGGATCCAATGTAAATATTGGTCTTTCATCCAGATAATAACCCAGAGGGCACCAGGATACTTTTTTGTTCGAAGGATCTTTTTTATCTTTATTCGGATTGACTCTAACGGATGTAGGTACAATATCCAGAAAGGAATTTTCAAAAAAATGATATTCGTTCTGACCAATGCTACTTATAAGCTCTTTTTCAAAATCCTGCGGAAGTGGCTTGTTCATTATTGTTTTTAGGTAATATAAACTGGAATAATAAACCAAAAATAATGACCAAACCACATCCTATGGCATTCAACCATAAATATCCTATTATATCGGACTTAAAGATAATGATCACTAAAGTTTCTGCAATTAGAGCCGCGTAAAATACAGCATTCCCTTTTATGGATTTAAAATAAAAAGCAACAATAAATATTCCTAAAATAGTTCCATAAAATACTGAGCCTATGATATTGACAAACTGAATTAAATTTTCAAACAATGATCCGAAACAAGCAAATGCAATTGCTATACCACCCCAAACAACCGTCAAAACTTTGGATGCTTTCACATAATGTTCATCTGAACCTGCAGGATTTATACTTCTTCTATAAATGTCTACAGTAGTTGTCGTGGATAATGCATTCAGTTCTGAAGCAGTTGATGACATGGCAGCACTAAAGATAACAGCCAGCAGTAGACCAATAAGGCCTTTCGGCAGATGAGCCAAAATAAAACTTATAAATACATAATCCTTGTCGTTGGACTCTTCTTCAGGAAGATTTTTTTTAACCAAGTCGCGCACATCACTCCTGATTTGTTTTTCTTCTTCTAAAAGTTGCTGATAAGGTATCTTCAGATTTTGGGCAATGTTTTTATCTGAATTTGAAGTGATTTTTGCAAGTATCTCTGTCTTAAGCTTAAAGAGGGAGTCATTTTTAGATTCCAGTTTGCTCAGATTTTCTGAAGCATCCGTAACCCTAAGTTTTATAAGGGTATTTTCATTAAAGAATACCGGAGAAGACGAAAACTGGTAAAATACAAATACCATTACACCAACAAGCAGTATAAAAAATTGCATGGGTACTTTGAGTATACCGTTGAATATCAGTCCCAACTGACTTTCACGAATAGATTTACCTGATAAATAACGCTGGACCTGAGATTGATCGGTACCAAAATATGACAACGAAAGGAATAAGCCACCCGTAATGCCTGACCAGAAAGTATATCTGCTTTCCATATTGAATGAAAAGTCAAGCAGGTTTAGTTTTTCAGCAGAACCGGCAATTTCCATAGCTTTTGTAAAATTAACTTCAGCAGGAAGTGAATCCAATATTACGTAAAAAGCCAAAAACATACCGGTCATAATAATAAACATCTGTTGTTTTTGGGTGACATTAACCGCTTTGGTTCCTCCGCTAACGGTGTATATAACTACCAATGAACCCAATAGGAAATTCATTACATTAAGATTCCAACCAAGGATAGTTGACAAAATTATAGCTGGGGCATAAATAGTGATTCCCGCAGCCAGCCCTCGTTGGATGAGAAAAAGACTGGCAGTCAAAGCTCTTGTCCTAAGGTCAAATCGCTGTTCCAGAAATTCATATGCAGTATATACTTTTAATCTATGATAAATAGGGATAAAAGTAAAACAAATGATCACCATGGCTATAGGAAGACCAAAATAAAACTGAACAAACCCCATACCATCGTGAAAAGCCTGACCAGGTGTAGACATAAATGTAATTGCGCTGGCTTGCGTGGCCATGACTGAAAGGCCGACAGTCCACCATTTCGCTTCATTGTCTCCCAGCATGTAGGATTGCATGTTTTGTGCACCTCTGGTTTTCCATGCACCATACACCACTATAAAAAATAATGTTCCCGATAGAATTACCCAATCAATACTACTCATTATCTGATATTAAGTTCTAATACCATATCTGCATGATAAGGTAAAACATAACAATATAAAAGGCATTCAGAATGATTACCAAAGAATAAGATTTTAACCATCTGCTTTTTTTATCAGGGTTGTACATTCTGACCTATTGAAATCATATTAGAAAATAGTCTGAAAGCCCCGGAAACACCTGCCGGTAGCTGCCGAAAGAATGATAATCCAGTGTACATGTAGTAGCCTTCACCATACTTAGCAACAAGCAGACTTCCATCCTGTGGTTTTTCACCTGGATCATTGCAAGAGAAAATAGGAGTGAATTGTGTATCCCATTCTCCTGGAAAATAAAGTCCACGTTCCTGAACCCAGCCTTCAAAGTCCTTTTGCGTAATTTTATTTGGAAAATTTAATACAGTATGGTCTGGGTTTAAAAAACGCATCTCCGCCTCTTCAACAGTTACTCTATTTCTGGATATAGTTAACGGAAACGGCGCTAAATCTTTAGTTACCAACCCATTAGCGGTATTGTACTGAATGATCACATTACCGCCATTTTTTACATATTCAAAGATAATATTTTGTTTGAATTTTAGATTTTCTTCAGTATTATACGTTCTTACTCCAAATATCAGTGCGTCCATTCCATTCAACCGTTCTGGGGATATATCTTCAGGTTTAAGAATGTCAACGATATATCCAATTTGTCTCAGGCTTGCCGGTATTTCATCTCCAGCCCCCATAACATATGCTATTCTTCTTCCACGTGTGTCGATATTTATTCTGGAAAGTTTTGATTCAGCTTGCATAAGGACTGTTTGAAATGGAATATGATCATAATTTATATCTATAATCTGTCCGTTGTATATTTTACCATCAGTGATTACCTGCGGAGAAATGTTGATTTCTTCATTAATAGCGGATGGAGTTATTGTGAACACAAAATCTTTATTTTCACCCTTTTGTGCAATGGTAAAATCAATGGACTGTGGAGAGATGGACCATCCTTGTGGCAAAGGAATGTTTATTGTACCCTTTTGGTCTTTTGCCCAGGCGTGCACTGTAACTTTTATTTCTTTTGACTCTTTGTTCGGAAAAATATAGACGGGCTCTTTTACTTGTAATGAAAGTGGTGGTACTATTTCAAGCGGTCGGTATGTTTCTCCGTTTTCAGGGCTATTAAATTTGTAAACGAGTTCCTTTTCATAGGGAATGTCAACACCATAAACACTAAGGAAGAAAGTTGTTTTTAGAGTTCGTGTAGTTTCAGGATTGCCAATAATGGCCTGATCTTCTACATTGTACAATCCGAGACTACCTTTTTTTGTTAACCAATAGGGTGCTGTAAGTGACGTATTTTCAGGGATTTGCACTTGTTTTGTCCATTTGAATGGCTCATTGGTTATTAATGCCAAAGAAAGCGTGGTATCAAGCTGTATCCCTGATCCTTTGATTTCTTTGAGAAGGACATCCGCATTCAATCTGTTGATCACCTCAATATCCAAATTGATGAATTCTCCCGGGGTTACTTTATGTGTATTGGTCTTTGCTTCAAGATAGAGTCCCATACAAGCTGAAATTAATTCTTTTACTTCTTTTATTTTTATCTCTTTCCAGAATGGATCCTTTACTTGCTGAACAGCCTTATAAATCTCAACTAATCCAATCACTGATGCAGCAGGATTTTTAAAATCAAAATTGGCAAGCAATTGATTGGTCATTATTTTAAGACGAGATCCATTTTCTACTCTTGTCCAGGTGGTATTAATACCTTCAAAAATATCAGATTTATTTGGCGGCATATCTCCTTTAAGCAATTCAAGATACTCCATTTGCATTCCTCTGGTACCTGTGGAGCCAAAACCCTGACACTTATGATTGCTTCTTGATTCAGCAGCTATTTCAGTGTTTGACTTTCCAAGTAAGGGGAAATATACACCCACATCCATACTCATCAATGCTGTCTTATCAGCTTTCTTAAATTTGTCTTCGCTTCCATAAAACCACCAACTTGTATTAAAGAAAAGGCGTTGTGGCTTCCATGGTGATACATATTTAATATGTTCCGGATATACCTTGCTATCACCTGCTTTGTCAAATAATTCGTAGGAAAGTTGTGCAGAAGCAGTGTGGTGACCATGTGTTTCGCCGGAAGTTCTATGATCAAATCTATTGATAATGACATCAGGTCTGGCTTTCCTGATTGCCCAGACGACATCTGCCTTAACTTTTTCTGTATCCCATATCTTAATGGTTTCTTCCGCATTTTTTGAATATCCAAAATCATTTGCTCTGGTAAACATTTGTTTGCCATTGTCTACAGACCTGGCCATCAGCAATTCCTGAGTTCGCATAACGCCAAGTAATTCAGAAATTTCAGGGCCAATTAGGTTTTGACCACCATCACCTCTGGTAAGTGATAGATACGTAGTTATAGCTTTTTTATCATTTGCTAAATAAGAAATGAGTCTTGTATTTTCATCATCAGGGTGGGCAGCTACATAAAGCACTGACCCTAAAAACCCAAGTTTTTCCATCATTTGATAGATTTCACCGGAAGTATGCTTTTTGGGCGCCTGCCCAAAACCATTTACTGCCAAAAGTAATACTTGAAAAGTCATCACATATGCTATGGGATGAAATGTTTTTGTGAATTTATTCTTGATCTGATCCATGAATTTTATTAAAAAAAATATTAGTAAAACTTAAAAAATGTTTTGATTTTATACTGAATAACACCATCTTTGCGCTGCAACATCAAATTTTAATTATGTTAATTCTTGGATTAACTATTATTGTATTTTTGGCTTTGGCTCTGGGATTATTGATCCATACCAAAACTGCAAGATAATAAAATATAGGTTTAGCTTGCCTTTGCTTCCGGCATTTTGCATGATTCTTCAGGTTTTTTGCCGCAAACAGTACATTCACCAAGTTGATTTTTTATCATTGGATTGTTACTGGCACACGAGCCTCTGAATTCCTGCCCTGTGAACCAATGTCTAAGGTTCATAAGTAAAAATGACATTAAAAATATACCAAATATTACCGCTAATATATAAAAAAACTCTATCATCTGTAAATGTTTGAACTTACTAACAAAGGTAATTTTATTATTGTTTTATTGGATATTTATATATTTATTTTTGTTTTGTTTAACAATTTTATCAGTAGATAAAGATATACTTTTGTAATTTTAATTTATGCTAACTAAAAATCAAGGCATTTGAATAATACACACAATTTAGATAAAGTTGCAAAAGGAAATGCATTCTTAAGGTTACTAGAAATCATGGATGACTTAAGGGCTAAATGTCCTTGGGACATGAAACAAACTTTTGAATCTTTACGTATACTGACCATAGAAGAAACTTATGAACTCTCTGATGCTATTCTGGACAAAAACATCTTAGATATCAAAGAAGAATTGGGAGACATCATGCTTCATTTGGTATTTTATGCCAAAATAGGAGAGGAGTTGGGTGCATTTCATATCGGGGATGCCATTCATGGGGTTTGTGATAAACTTGTAAAACGCCACCCTCATATCTATGGTGACGTTAAAGTCGAAAATGAGGCAGATGTAAAAAGAAACTGGGAGCAAATAAAATTATCTGAAGGGAAAAAATCTGTACTTTCCGGTGTCCCTAATAGTTTGCCAGCTATGGTTAAGGCATATAGAATGCAGGAAAAAACAGCCCAAGTAGGATTTGAGTGGAAAGAAAAAAGTGATGTCTGGGATAAAGTTGAAGAAGAAATCAACGAATTTAAAGAGGTTGCTGACTCGGATGATATTGACAAAAAAGAAGATGAATTTGGCGATATTCTATTTTCGCTCATAAATTATGCAAGATATGCAGGCATAAATCCTGAAACAGCACTTGAACGGGTAAATCGAAAGTTTAAATCAAGATTCGAATATATCGAAGCCAATGCGGACAGAAAACTCCAGGATATGACTTTGGAAGAAATGGATAAATTGTGGAACGAAGCTAAAAGGAATATCTAAAATCCTTTTACATCATCATCTCCCCGACGATCTGCAGCACCCTGGAGCTTGCCCTGATTTGTTATGACGATTGCTTCCATACGCCCTATAGCATTTCTATCTTTGAATGTATGACCAATTATTTCAAGCAATTTCCGCTCAGATAAAGGAATAGCATCTTTTTCAGTAATAATTACATCAGGCAACCATTGATGGTGAAATCTGGGTGATTGAATGGCTTTATCTGCATCCATATCAAAATCAATGACATTTACTACAGCCTGAAAAACAGATGTAATGATCGTTGACCCACCTGGTGTACCCACTACCATTTTTAATTTACCATCCTTTTCGATGATTGTTGGCGTCATAGATGAAAGCATTCTCTTATTAGGTTCTATTTTATTTGCTTCAGCGCCTACTAATCCATACATATTCGGTGTTCCAGGTTTAACTGAAAAATCATCCATTTCATTATTAAGTAAAAAACCGGCTCCTCTTACTACGGTGTATGCACCATACCCACCATTCAATGTTGTGGTTAAAGAAACAGCATTACCTTCTGTATCAACAATACTGAAGTGCGTGGTCTCTTCGCTTTCAATCATTCCATAAGATATACTGTCACTTTTATTTGCTACCCTGGGATTAAAATTTACCATTCTCCTTTGGATATAAGAACTGTCAGTCAGCACCGATGGTACTTTATAAAAGTCCGGATCACCAAGATGTTTTGCCCGATCTGCAAAAGCCCTCCTTTCAGCCTCTACCATTAAGTGAACAGTTGCTGCACTTTGAAATTTTATACTTCGCAAATCGTATGGTTCGACCATCTTAAGCAATTGTATTAATACGATACCGCCACTTGACGGTGGAGGCATGGAAATTATTTTATTTCCTCTATACATGGTTGTTACAGGTGAGCGCCATACGGCCTGATATGCTTTGAGATCATCATAGGTAATAATCCCACCACCGGCTTTCATTTCATTTACGATATGATCAGCTACGTTACCTTCATAAAAACCGGATTTACCTTTATCCCTGATAGCCGCCAGGGTTTGTGCCAATTCCTTTTGAATTAACAGATCACCTGCATTCCACTTATCTTTGTGAAAAGCAGTAGGTGCCAAGTTATACTTAATAAATAAAGGTTGGTCTTCATTTAAATTTTCAGCTTCTCTTTCCGTTATTTTAAAACCATTTTCGGCCATATCTATAGCTGGTTGTACGAGCTTTTTCCAATCTTTTAATTTACTATATTTTTCAAATGCTTTTACCATACCATCTACTGTCCCGGGTACTCCAGCCGCCAGATGACCATACAGGCTTTTGTCTGTGATCGGATTACCTAAACTATCCAAATACATGTCTGCTGTAGCGAATGATGATGCCTTTTCCCTGTAGTCAAGTGTACTGATTTCTCCATCTTTACTTCTATATACCAAAAAACCACCGCCACCAATATTGCCAGCCCCGGGATAACATACAGCCAAGGCAAACTGCACAGCAATAGCAGCATCAATGGCGTTACCACCCTGTCTGATGATATCCAGACCAACAGATGTTGCTAAAGGGTGTGCAGATGCTACCATAGCGCTGTCAGCTGTTACAGACTTACTAATGTTATATATTGCGTTTTGATCACCTGATTGCTTACATGCAAACAAGTTCAGTATAATAATTAAATATAATATGTTTGAAAATCCAATGGAAATATATTTATTTTGCATTTTGTATGGTTTGGAGAGTAAAGATATAATATTTTGAAATATCATCCGTTTATAATACAACTTATATTTTCTGTTAATAAAGCATATATTAAAATACCAATAAACCAGCAGTTTTAATGAAGCGAATTGTATTATTTCATATTTTCGTCATCCTAATGGCAGCACCGGCCAAAGCTCAAAAATTCGTCAATGAATTTCTTAACATAGGCGTTGGAGCAAGAGCACATGGTATGTTTGGTTCTGTAGTAGCCAGTACAAACGATGGTACAGCAGCATACTGGAATACTGCAGGCCTTACAGAATTGGAAAATCCACTTCAACTAAATGCCATGCATGCAAAATGGTTTGGTGGAATTGCAAATTACGATTATGTTTCTATTGCAAAAAAACTTAATTCCAGAAATAAATCTGTTGCAGCCTTTTCTTTTATCCGGCTTGGTGTAGACAACATTCCTAACACATTAAATTTGATCGGACCCGATGGTACAGTTGATTATAATCGTGTCACGAACTTTTCGGCATCAGATTATGCCGGTATTTTTTCTTATGCCCAAACAATTGGAAGAAATGAAAAATTTTCTGTGGGTGGTAATATTAAAGTAATTCATCGCTCCATTGGTTCGTTTGGAAAAGCATGGGGATTTGGAGCTGATTTGGGAGTCAGATACAAAGGAGACAAATTCATCCTTGGTCTATCTGCCAGAGACATCACTACTACATTTAATGCCTGGTCATTTAATCTTACGGAAAAAGAAAAAAGAATTTTTCAAAGTACAGGAAATGATATTCCCATTAGTAGTACAGAAATAACTTTACCTAGATTAATCTTTGGAGGAGCATATTTTGGAACCAAAGGGGATTTT
>Ga0138256_10008835_pt1 | contig 10576 bp, 6 predicted proteins | sample KNB2016incub_MG_FD_105486 | JGI IMG/M metagenome (GOLD analysis project Ga0138256, IMG submission 105486) | Active sludge microbial communities from wastewater in Klosterneuburg, Austria - KNB2014incub_MG | ecosystem: Engineered > WWTP > Activated sludge > Unclassified | place: Austria... | reverse complement strand
TGGGAGAGTAAAAAATAATTTTGTATTAATTCCGAATAAGAATAGACCTGATATTTGGAAATCGATTGCATAACTTTGGAAGTTTTTATCAGATGCCTGATTTAAACTTAATTTAGAATTTTATTTATTAGAATATGAAAAGACTACTGTTTACTTTCTTCTGCCTAAATTCCCTCCTGGCATTTAATCAAAATATGCCTATCGGTCAGTTTGATCACCATCAGGATGTGGGCAACCCTAAACGACCGGGCAAGGCGATCTACGATGAAAAAAACCAAACCTATACTATCTCAGGTGCTGGTATCAATATGTGGACTAAGATCGACCAGTTTCATTTTTTATGGAAAAAGATTAAGGGCGATTTTACCATCAGCGCCACTATAAAATTCATCGGAGAAGGTGAAGCGGCCCACCGCAAGATTGGCATCATTGCCCGGGATGAATTGACTACTAATTCCAGGTATGCAGACGCTTGTGTGCACGGTGATATTCTCACCTCTCTACAATATCGTCCGACTGATACCTCCAATACTGCCCAAGTCACCCTCTTGTCTTATCATCCAACGGATATTGAATTTTCCCGGAAGGGCAATGTGTTTACTTTTTCAGCCGCCACTTTCGGAGAAAACTATAAATCCGTTTCCAAAGAAATGGAGCTCAACGATGAGGTTTACGCAGGTTTATTCATTTGTTCCCATCTTGAAGATGTATTGGAGACTGCAGTGTTTAGTAATGTACGCATCATCATCCCTGTGCAAGCGGATTACCGGCCTTACCGGGATTATATCGGGAGTCACCTTGAAGTGATGGAGGTGGCCACCGGTCACCGGAAAATATTGTATAGCGTCCCCAATTCTATCCAGGCGCCCAACTGGACCAAAGATGGTAAGCACCTGATCTATAATAGTTCTGCGGGTCTATTGTATAAATATGCTCTGGCTGATGGGACCATAACCGAATTAAAAACCGGAGAAGCTAAAAGCAATAACAACGACCATGTAATTTCTTTCGACGGCACCAAACTCGCCATCAGCAATCATGTTGGTGAAAAAAGAATATCCACTTTGTATACCCTCCCTATCACGGGCTCCGACAAACCTGTACAGATTACCTCTCCCGATTCGGGTCATTCCTATTTGCACAGCTGGTCACCGGATGGACGAAAATTGATCTTTACAGGTAATCGTAAAGGGCAATACGATATCTGGTCTATTGATATTGCCACCAAAAAAGAAACTGCTTTGACCAACACCCCCACGCTGGATGATGGCCCGGAATACAGCCCCAATGGACAGTGGATCTATTTTAATTCTACACGCACCGGCACTATGAAACTCTGGAGAATGAAACCAGATGGCTCAGGTCAGCAGCAGGTGACTTTTGACGAATACAATGACTGGTTTCCGCATTTTTCACCGGATGGGAAATGGATTGTATTTATCTCTTTTCCGGTGGACATTGATCCCAATTCTCACCCATTCTACAAACGGGTTTATCTTCGATTGATGCCCAGCAGTGGCGGGGTGCCTAAAACTATAGCCTATATATATGGTGGTCAGGGTACCATTAATGTACCCAGTTGGTCACCAGATGGCAAACGGATCACTTTTGTAAGTAACAGCAAATTATAAAAACGTGATTTTAGCTTAGCACTTTTGGCACAAACTGATCACTGAATGGCGTACATCACTGCTTCTTCAATTCTCAATTTTCGCCCTTCCTCGTACCAGCGTTTATTGTCGGCCAGCGTAAGATCAGCTTCAAGTTTAGATTTTGCCATGGCATATTGAACTTCTGAGGCTCCAATCAACGGGTATTGGGTATCTTCCAGGAAGGCATCCAGCGTCCCAAAAAGTGTGTATGCCTTTTCATTGTTATGGATGGCCTTAAAATATCCACTGGCCAGCATGATGCCATAAAATTCACTTTCTTTTTCCCCGCATTCCCTTGCAAATTCAAGGGCCTTCATGAGCGGGAGATAGACATCATCCAGCCTACCCTGCATCAGCATGGAAAAAGCATATGCATTCATGGCAGCCGATTTAAGGCCTTTATATCCTTTTTCAGGTAAAAGTTTGCGCATGGCGAGGGCTTCCCGGGCAGTTTTTTCCCAGTCATTTTCCGGATTCATGACATCAAGACTGAATTGTTGTATGTACAAAGCTCCGAGGATATAGGTAATCCCGAGTTCAGAAGCAATTGTTTGGGCCCGCTCAAAGTGTTTGGTTACAAGGTCCATTTGGTTTTGCTGCCGGTAATACTCATATCCCCATACATAAAACATGGTCAGCGGCAACGGTTCATTGAGTCGCTCACAAAGTTCTCTGGCTTCTTCGATTTTGGTCGCGGCATCCGGAAAGCCCAGGAAAGCGCCATAACAACCGTCAAACATTATAGCAAACGCATAATCTCTCCGGTTAACCGTTTCTTTTAAGATCGCTTCCGCTTTATGCAATAGCGTATAACCTTCTTCAATCCGCATGAGCATCAGTTGTACCAGAGCGGCCCAGGTCAGGGTTCTGCCCCTGGTTTCGGCATCTATCGTTACGGAATCCTGAAACTCAAGTTTCATGATCCCGGCGTCCTCAATCCATTTCAATCCCTCTGAAAAACCACCACGGATGATCCAGTAAACGACCATATAATAAAACAGATCCCAGGCCTTTTCATATTCTTTGTTTTCAATAAAAAGATAAAACGCGGAACGGATATTCTGATATTCATATTCCAGTTTATCCAGCCAGGATTCTCCATACGCCCACCAGGCATGCTCCGATGCCGTTTTACATAATTCCAGAAAATAATCGGCATAACGCAGTTTGGTTTCAAGGGCATCGTCCGACTGCTCCAGCTTTTCCAGGGCATATTCATGCACGGTTTGAAGCATATTGAACCGGGGCTCCGCTGAATGACTGACCAGGACCGGCTTGATCAGGCTCACATCCAGGAGCCGTTCCGTCATTTCCTCCACATCGACTAACGTTTTGTCTTTATTGAGGATGGCATCCATGGCTTCCAGGGTCCAGCTTCTTTTGAAAATGCCGAGTTGACGGAAAACTTTCTGCGTTTCTTCACTCAGCAGATCGTAACTCCATTCTATAGCGGCTCTGAGGGTTTGTTGCCTTTCGGGCAGATCCTTCTGGCCTTTGGATACAAGGTCCAGGCTTTTTTCAATACGAGCCATCATAGCGGCCGGCTGAAAAAATTTAGTTCGGGCAGCAGCCAGTTCAATGGCCAGTGGCAATCCGTCCATACGCCTGCATATTTCCAGGATGGCGTCTGTATTTTCTTTATTGAATTGCAGCCTGTGGTTGACTTCAAGAGCCCTTTCGACAAATAACTGGGTGGCCGGATATTTTCTCAGTTCGTCCGGTGCAAGGGAAAGGTTCTCGCCCGGCAAAACCAGGGGGGCCAAATTATAAATTCGTTCATTCCGGATATGGAGTGAAGTGCGGCTTGTCACCAACATCTTTACTTCTTTGCACTGGGTCAGAATATCGCTCAGTAAGCGGGATGCTTCCACCACCTGCTCGATATTATCCAATACCATCAGGATTTGTTTGTCAGACAGGAAATCCACCAGGGTTTGTTCGATGGGTTGTTTGCCACTGTCCTGGATACCCATGATACCTGCAATGGTCGCACCGACAAGGCGGTAGTCCGTGACCGGCGCCAGTGGAACAAAAATCACTCCGTCCCTAAACTGATCTTTTACCGCATGGGCAACATGGACGGAAAGAGTGGTTTTACCCGTACCTCCGGCGCCCAGGAGGGTGATCAATCCGACACCCGGTTTGACCAGGAGGTCGGTCACCTTGGCGAGGTCTTCTCCCCGACCATAAATCTCCGAACGGAGATTTGGTATTTCTTCAAATCGATGATATGATGAGGTCGACCAGGCATCGTCATCATTGGTTTTTGGCTGCCGGGCGGACAATGCATTTTCGAATGATTCTGACAGCAATATCGACAAGTCATTTTCGATCAACTTCTGTAATTCAGCTGCATCAGAAAAAGTCTGATAACAGGCCGTCTCGCTTTTTTCAATATCGGTGAGCAATTCCTGTAATCTGTCTTGCCTTTCGGTCCCTCGTTTTACATAAATGAGTTTAGGTTTTTTGTCTTCGCAAAGTCTGTATTCGTCTTCAAGGCCCGAGATCGAGGCGCCCGGAGCCACCCACCCATAACTGTTCCAGTATATGCCCAGGAAAATATGACTTTGTTCAAGATAAGCGGAATATAGGTCGCGGGGAGGATGAGGTCGGGCACCCGCCTCAAAAAAAACAGGGATCAGGCGCAGATTGCCAATCGCCTCCCTTGCCGCTTTCCGTTCATCAGCCAGTTCATTAATGGTAGAACTTATAAATACCCTGACGCGTTGATCCGGAGTTTTGATAATGCCCATGTCTGATTCGTAGTTGGATCTACAATATAATAAATCGTTTAGGTAGATCCGTTTTCTTTGTGCTGGTTACTGTAATCATGCCCTTAAATTAACCTCCTCATCTTTAAATATAACTGCCGGGCACTAATTTTTAAGAAGTCTCTTACCTATACCCTTTCCAGGTCATATATACAACATATTTTCCTCTATAATCTGCACCCGGTTTGCGTTGGAAAACCAGAGGAAAAGTATTTTTAAATTGCTATTTGTTTGTAATTTATTCATTGAATTTCTCATGAACCTTAGTACATTTAAAGACTTTGAACTGTTTAAATTAATGATTCTGTATGAAAAGAATAATCATTGCAATTTTTCTCTTAGCTGAGATCTATGGACTTTCGGGTCAGGCATCGCTGGATTCTATCCTCCCTATCCGGGGCCTCACTTTATCTGCACCGAGCCCTGCCGGCGTAGATAAATTTGTTTCTTTTATTAATACTGAACTCGTCCCCAGAAAAGTAAATACCCTGTTGTTCCTGATCGGTTACCGTTACCAATATATGTCACACCCGGAAGTTGTGGCAGAGAATGCACTTTCAGAAAGCGATATCAAAAAAATTGTTGCAGCTTGCAAAGCAGGTAAAATTCGCCTTATTCCTCAAATCAATTTGTTAGGTCATCAGTCGTCTGCTGATAAGTTGGGACCTCTATTGAAAGCCTATCCCCATTTTACAGAAACGCCCTGGATCCCCAGCCGGACGGATTCCAGTACCGTGAAGTGGCCCAATGAATGGGGGCTGTATGCATTCAGTTATTGTCCCTTGCATCCGGATGTCCATGATGTGGTATTTGAGGTGATGGATGAATTGATGGAAGTATGCGAAGCGGATGCTTTTCATGCCGGTATGGATGAGGTATTCTATCTGGGTGAAGAAAAATGCCCAAGGTGTCAGGGCCGGGACCATGCCGAATTGTTTGCCGGTGAAGTAACCGCTATCCGGAACCACCTGGCCTTAAAAAACAGAGAGCTCTGGATCTGGGGTGACCGTTTGATTGACGGTAAAGCGACCGGAGTAGGTTATTGGGAGGGCAGTTACAACAATACCAGCCGCGCCATTGATCTCATCCCCAAAGATGTGGTGATTTGTGACTGGCATTATGAACGGGCTGATCCTACCGCCGTATTGTTTGCCACCAAAGGATTTCGCGTGGTCACTTGTCCCTGGAGGCATACCGATGTGACCCTTCAACAATTAAAATTTATGGTTGATTTCAGAAATTCTGCTACTCCGGCCACTAAAAATAATTACCAGGGCATGTTACACACCACCTGGACCGGAGGCGATGATTTTATTGATCAATTTTATGGCAGAAAAGAAGTGAATACGCGCAGAGGAGGTAATTATGTGGAAGCTTTTAAGGCGCTTTTTGATACGATGAACAGGATGGGAAAATAAGTCCGAAGACCGAAAGTCCGAAGTCCGAAAAGTCCGAAGACAGGAGTCCGAAGATAGGAAGTCGGAAAGTCTGTGGGCGGGAGACCGAAGTCCGAGGACGGGAGTCCGAAAGACGGAAGTCCGGAAGTCCGGAAGTCCGAAAGTCCGGAAGACCGAAAAGTCCGAAAGTCCGAAAGTCCGAAGTCCGAAGTCCGAAATTTCCCCTTAACCGTTTACCCCCTTAACCGTTTACCCCCTTAACCGTTTACCCCTTTTTACCCTTAACCCTTCGCCCTTAACCTTTAACCCTCCTTAACCCTTTCTATCAGATCCCATAAATTCCCATAAAGATCTTTGAATACCGCTACCGTCCCATACGATTCGTTTGCCGGAGGACGTACAAATTCAATTCCACCGAAAATCATTTCCTGGTAGTCTCTCCAAAAATCATCGGTATGGAGGAAAAGGAATACACGCCCACCGGATTGATTGCCGACAAAAAGTCTTTGATGGTCATCGGCAGCCCTTGCCAACAATAAAGAAGTCTGGCCATCCCCCGGTGGGGACACTATTACCCAGCGTTTGGTTTCTGTCAGTTGGGTATCTTCTTTCAGGATAAAATGGAGTTGCCGTGTATAATATTGAATTGCTTCGTCATAGTCATTCACTAAAATGGCGACATGTGCTAAATATTGATTCATTTATTCGAATTATCTTATGAAGAAGAAATATAGGTTTTCTGATGATAATTAATATTTGTTTGTAGGGGATCAACGCGCTTTTCTTCAGGATGGTGACAACTTCGATGGATTTCGATACTGTCAATTAATACCGTAATTCATAAATTTTTTTGAGGATTTACGGTATTAATTGCACCTTTCAAGCTGCATTTAAATTTCGAATCTTTAATCCTTGTCCCCGATAAATGATGGGATAGACAGACCTTCACCCTTTAACCTTATCCAAATTGGTCGGAAGTCAATGTCTGAAAGTCTTGGAGTCGGAAAGTCGGAAGTCCGAAAGTAAAAAACGTTTGAAATGGAAACAACCCTCAATCAATTCTGCGCTTCCGCTTTGCTGTGGCAATAAATCTGATCTCTACGTGCCGCTCAGTGCTCTTATATCTTTGTTTTATAAAGTGGAAGGGGGAAAAAATCTCTGTGCCGTTCTGCGTCTCTGTGGCATATATTTTCTTTGTGTGTCTCAGTGCCCTTATATGTTTTCATCCCAAATGAGTCTTATCTTCACTTAATATATTCCTATGAATCGAGCATTCTCTTTTTTGTTATTCTACCTTGCCTTCGGATCTGTTCTTATCGCCCAGAAATTTGAAAGCCTGGATAAAAGTCCGATGGATATGGTTTATTACCCGGATAATTATGCTCACGACCGGAAGTTTTCGCCCCAACTAATTGGCGACGATACAGCAATGATCCGGGTTCTATACAGCCGGCCGGCAAAAAAAGATCGTGAAATTTTTGGCAAACTGATCCCTTTCGGTAAAGTCTGGCGCACCGGAGCCAACGAAGCACCGGAACTCAAATTATACCGAGACCTGACGTTGGGTGGTAAACCGGTAAAAGCAGGTACGTATGCTTTACTCACCATCCCTGACCAAACCGAGTGGACCATCATTATCAGCTCTGACCTCGACCAATGGGGCGCATACAGTTATACTGAAAACAAGGATGTGTTGCGGTTTAAAGTTCCGGTAAAACAGATTGATCAGATAGTAGAAAATTTATCCATACGGCTTGAAAAAAAGGATGTTCATACGGTTGTAATGCGTATGGCCTGGGATAAAACTTTGATTGAAATACCTTTTGAGTGGTAAGTCCGGAAAGAGTCGGAAAGTCCGGAAGTCGGAGGTCCGGAGACTTTTCCCTTTTCCCCTTTAACCGTTTATCTCTTAACCTTAACCTTAGTCTCAACCTCAACCTCTCATATCGCCAACCCTACCACTTCCTCCATCCTGTCCACATATTTAAACTGCAACCCATGAATATACTCCGGCTTGATCTCTTTGACATCTCTTTCATTTTCACGGCAAAGGATGATCTCCTTAATACCGGCCCGCTTAGCAGCCAATACTTTTTCCTTGATACCACCTACAGGCAATACTTTTCCACGGAGAGTGATCTCTCCACTCATAGCCAGGTGAGGTTTTACCGGAGTGCGGGTAAAGGCGGATACCAGCGTGGTGAGCATGGTGATACCTGCCGAAGGGCCATCCTTGGGTATTGCGCCTTCCGGGATATGGATATGCACATCATTTTGTTCAAACATGGAGTCATCTATTCCAAACTGTTTGCTTTTGGATTTGACAAAACTCAGGGCTGTGGTAGCTGATTCTTTCATGACATCACCCAGGTTACCGGTAAGGGTCAATTTACCCTTGCCTTTACTAAGGCTTGATTCGATGTACAAAATATCCCCTCCCACCCTGGTCCACGCAAGGCCAATTGCTACTCCGGGCATGGAGACATCCTGATAAATGTCCTGGTTGACTTTTTCCATTCCAAGCATCTTGACCACATCCGTTTTTTTCAGCGTGATCGTATAAGTAGATTTCATGGCCACTTCTTTAGCAACCCGGCGCATCAGGCCTGCAATTTGCCGGTCCAGGGCTCTTACTCCTGACTCCCTGGTATAACTGTCAATGACATGCGCCAGCACTTCATCATTCCATTTGACGTGTTTGTGTTTGAGGCCGTGGGCTTCCAGTTGTTTTGGAATAAGATGCCGTTTGGCTATTTCAATTTTTTCTTCGGTCGAATATCCACTGAGCTCAATGATCTCCATACGGTCCAACAGTGCCGGTTGTATATTTTGAATCGAATTGGCCGTGGCTATAAAAAGCACTTTAGACAAGTCATATTCCAGTTCGAGATAGTTGTCATAGAATGTCGTATTCTGCTCGGGATCGAGTACTTCCAATAAAGCAGAAGAAGGGTCTCCCCGGAAATCCTTACCTAATTTGTCGATCTCATCGAGTATGAAAACGGGATTAGAGGACGTTGATTTTTTGATCGATTGTAAGATCCTACCCGGTAAGGCGCCGATATAGGTTTTGCGATGTCCTCGGATCTCCGCTTCATCGTGCAAACCACCGAGCGACATGCGTATAAACTTCCGTTTTAAAGCTTTGGCTACGGATTTACCCAGCGAAGTTTTACCTACTCCCGGAGGGCCCACCAGGCAAATAATGGGTGATTTCATATCGCCCTTCAACTTAAGTACGGCGAGGTGTTCGATGATACGTTCTTTGACATCATCCAGACCGAAATGGTCTTTATCCAATACAGCCTTTACTTTTTTAAGGTCAAAATTGTCTTTGGTATATTCTTCCCAGGGAAGGTCGAGTAAAAATTCTACGTAATTGAGCACTACTCCATATTCCGCCATCTGGGAGTTGGACCTGCGCAATTTACCCAGCTCCCTTTCGAAGGTATCCTTAGCGGACTTAGGCCATTTTTTTTCAGAGCCACGGAAAGCTAATTTTTTCAGTTCGTCTTCCTGGGGATTTTGACCCAGTTCGTCCTGAATGGTTTTAAGTTGTTGATTTAAAAAATAATCCCGTTGTTGTTTTTCAATATCCCCCCTTACTTTACTTTCGATCTGATCTTTTAGTTCAAGCAATTGCAGGTCTTTGTGCATATACTCAAGGATGGCCTGGCCTTTTTTGGGCAGGTCATTCATCTCCAGCAGTTGTTGTCTCTGGGTAAGATTGACCCCCAGATTAGAGGCAATAAAATTGAGTAAAAACCCATCATCGTTGATATTCCGCAACATGGTAGCAGCTTCGCCGGGAATATGTGGAGAGAGGTCAATGATGCGTTTTGCCAGGTCTTTTATGGTGGCTATCAGAGCTTCAAATTCCAGTTTATTCGCGACCTGCTTATAAATTAAAGGAGTGACACTTGCTTTAAGTATAGGCGTTTCTGAAAGCTCGTCCAATATCCTGACGCGTTTCCTGCCTTGTAAAATAGCTGTGGTCGTGCCGTCGGGCATCTTCAGAACTTTGAGGATCTTTGCGATAGTCCCTATCCTGAAGAGATCCTGAAAATTGGGATCTTCATTGCCCTGTTCTTTCTGGGTAATGACTACAATGCGTTTGTCTTCTCTATACGCCTGATTTACAGCCTGTATAGACTTGTCCCGGCTAATGGTGATCGGCAATACAATTCCCGGAAACTGTACCGTATTTTTTAATGGAAGTATCCCCAGGACCTCAGGATCATCAGTATCCCTTGAAGGCTCTTCTTCCTCTTCGGTGGTCATTAGCGGAAATTCAATCTCTTCCTGAACCGCAAAACGAAAACTATTTTGATCAAACATCTTCTTTACATTATATTTTAAACGTACGCCTACCCGATATGCTATCAAATTATATTCCCTCATTGACTTTCTGCCAAAACGACAGGATTATAAGGTGCTGAGCCTCAGATTTGTGCCAAAAAAGGGTACAAACTTAAAATTTTCGATTCAGTTTGCTTACCAACCGATTTCCCCCCAGTGTCCCTCTTTAGTTTTTATTGTGGGCAAAATAAGCCATCATCATCACCGCGCAGGCTGTTCCATCCATCGTCGGCTCATTAGTAGCATAGTCTCCGATATCATCATGATACACCACGTAATTATTTTGAAAAGCAGCATAAGGATCCTGGTGGGTAAGGGTCAGACCGAGTTGTTTTTGGTAGGTAGAATAATAGAGCGGCCCATCAACTAAACCCCCCGGAACTTCCTTTTTAGTCAT
>Ga0138256_10008830_pt1 | contig 10578 bp, 9 predicted proteins | sample KNB2016incub_MG_FD_105486 | JGI IMG/M metagenome (GOLD analysis project Ga0138256, IMG submission 105486) | Active sludge microbial communities from wastewater in Klosterneuburg, Austria - KNB2014incub_MG | ecosystem: Engineered > WWTP > Activated sludge > Unclassified | place: Austria... | reverse complement strand
GCGAAATATTGCCCTGCCGCAGATAACGTACCCCGCCGTGGACGAGCTTGGTCGAGCGGCTTGAAGTACCTTTTCCAAGATCGAGTTGTTCGAGCAGCAGCACTTCCAGACCGCGCGACGCCGCATCGAGCGCGCAACCAACGCCCGTCGCACCGCCGCCGATAATGACGATGTCCCAGGGCTGTGTCCGTTCCGAAACGCGTGCTAAACTTTTGCTGCGATCCATTTGCAGTTAAATTCTCATTCATCGGGGACGAGTTGGCAAAATGAACGAACCAAACTTTGACCGCCCGCGGCTGTTCGAAAAAATGCCCGTCATGCTTTGCCTCTTGGTGATCGTCGTATCTGCGGTGCTCCTCGTGTGGCAGGGCCGCGTCTGGTGGTGCCAAGCCGGCGACTACAGCCCTTGGGCATGGGACATCTGGACCACGCACAATTCGCAGCACATTATCGACCCGTATGCATTCACGCATGTACTACACGGCATATTGGAATTTTGGCTGATCGGTCTTGTTTTTAGCCGGATGCCGCTCGCGTGGAGATTGTTTCTCGCGGTATTGATCGAAAGCACGTGGGAAGTCGCCGAAAACTCAAGTTTTATCATCGAACGCTATCGGACGGTGACACTGTCGCTCGATTATTTTGGCGATGCGATCATCAATTCGCTCGCTGATATCTTGTGCTGTGCAGCCGGTTTTGCGATCGCGTATAAGCTAAAGTTCTGGAAATCGCTCGCCCTCTTTCTCGCTACCGAAGCGATCCTCATCGTCTGGATCCGCGACAGCCTAGTGATCAATATCATCATGCTGATCTACCCGATTGAGGCTCTCAAAGTCTGGCAAATGGGCGGGCATTGATTAGCCCACGAAACACAAAAAAACACGAAAGAATTGATTCCCTATTTCGTGTTTTTCGCGTATTTCGTGGCAAATTCCTATCGCTCACCGCGGGCGGCTTCGACTGATGTTTCGAGATCGACGGCCAGTTTTCGCGATCCGGGCTGGTCAAACGTCTCTGTCCAACGCAGGGCCTCGTCCAAGACTCGCAGTTGATACTCACGCCAGTTCGGCTTGCCGGCAACGGCTCCAAATTCGCCGTTATAATAAGCGGTTCGCGGAGGACGGACTTTGTCGGTGAGCCGCGCATCGACAGAGATCAGCATCGTCGGAATGCCGGCAGCCTCAACGCCGCGGGCGATGATGCCAAGCGTCTGATGGCAAAGCGGCGAAGCGGGAATAAACAGAGCGGCGTGGATGTCGTATCTTGCAAGCCTGTCAGCTAATGCCGGAGCAAGCTCAGTGGCGACACGTTCTGCATTCGGAATGTGGCTGCTGATGCTCCACCAGACGCTGTTTAGGCCGCCGATGACGCCGTTAGCCTGATACTCGAGCAGACGGTCGATGGGTATTTGAGCGTTTCTGTCTTCGGTGACCGCTTTCGTATCGTAGCCTTTTGCAGCGTATCGCAGATCGCCTGCCTCAACCTCAACAGGTATCTCGCGAAAACTCATATCGCCGTCTTTTGAGTCAAGATCAAACGCGTCTGTGCCGTCGATATACGCTCCGGCTGATGTGACAAGAGCCAGATTGAGCATTGGCAACGCACGGCGGACCGGCGTGAATGGCGTGTGGATATTCTCGACATACGGATAACCGCGAAGAGCAGCGTTGGCATTCCACCGTGAAAAACGCGATGCAAAGTCGTTCTTTTTTTCTATCAATTCCATAATTGTCAGGCCTTAAACTCTTTTGAAAAATCGTACGGATCGTCCGCGACCGCCTTACCGGCAAATTTGCGGTTCGAGATGATAAAAAACGCGATCAACCCCGCACCCATCGCCGCCATCAGCACCCAGATCGAATATTGGTGCAGCGTGTTAAACTGTATCCGCAGCGGGTCATCCACCGCGACCTCGTCGATAGGCCGTCCCATCTGTCCGCGAAGCGACGCCAGCCAAAACCCGATCACAAATTGCCCGACCGCACACGCCGCCCCAAGCAACAGCAGTAAAAACCGCTCGATCCACAACCAAAATGTGCTGATCCGTGCCGTCGCGACCAGCGACGTGAGCAGCATGAATAGGGCAATGCCGACGCCGCCAATATTGAGGATCAGCAGATTTCGGTTGACTACGGCTCCGGCGAGTTCACGTTCGGGCAGGACGGCAAATGCGGTCTGGGCGACGCCGATAAAAAACACGGCGGCCCCAAGCCAGATCGCCAAAATTAGCAGCCGAATGTCCGAGAAAAACTTCATAAAAAGTGCCGTAAAGTAAGGTCTTATTATCTAGCTTTTCGACGTAAAGGGCAAAAGCCAGGCCGTCCCTTTGTCGTCCGTCGTGTTTGGCCATAGTTATGATAACCTTTCCCTTTATCAACGCCTTGGATGGCCATCGATCTCAAACAATCATACGATCAACTCTTTGCGTACTGCGAGCGCGAAGATTTTGCCGGTTACGACCCGTTTGACGGGCTTAACAGTATTTTGTTTCAGCTGACGCCGCTTAAACATGTGCGGGTCGCTCGCCTCGCTTGGCTCCAAGCGGTCAAGCGTTCACCGATGAATTTGCGGCCTCTATTACGAGTTAAGAAAGGTGTAAACCCAAAAGGTCTGGCCTTGTTCGCTCTCGCTGAGCTATCGCGTTATCGAGCCACAAACGGCGAGACTCATGCCGCCAATGCTAAGAGTCTAATTGAACGTCTGATGGAAACCGCGATTCGCGGCACAACACCTGACGGCAAACCGACGCTCGCATTCGGCTACAATTTCGACTGGCAGTCGCGCAATTTTTACGCCCCGCTCGGAACGCCCGCGATCGTGCCGACGGCGTTTGCACAACAGGCGTTGTTAGAAGCCTACGAGGCTCTTGGAGGTGAATATTTCCTCAACGCCGCAAACGAAATTTGCAGCTTTATCCTCACCGGGCTTAACCGTTCCGGCGAGACAGACGATGAGGTTTGTTTTAGTTACACGCCGCTCGACCGGACTGAGATCTACAACGCCAGCTTGCTCGCTGGCGAATGTTTGGCTCGCGTAGGAGTGTTAACTCAAAACGCAGAATATCTCGATATTGCAGCCAAAACAGCCCGGTTTGTCATTCGCCGACAGCGTAGCGATGGAGCGTGGGCGTATGGCGGCAACGACATTCAGGCGTGGGTCGATAATTTTCACACGGCCTATATCTTGCAGTCGCTGCAAAGAATCTCCAACTGCATTCCTGACACTAAAAACGAAGCTCACGCCGCAATAGTGCGGGGTACGCGATATTGGCTCGACAACTTTTTTCCCGACGGTGGCACGCCTAAGTATTATGACAAAAGCGTTTACCCTGTCGACATCCACTCGTCAGCGGCGGCGATCGCTGCATTGAGTGAATTGTCCTCCAGAAACAAAGAGATGCTCGAACTTGCACAACAGGTCGCGGAATGGACGCTGTGTAACCTTTGCGATCCCGCGGGTTTCTTTTATTATCAACGGCGGCAGAGCGGCATGGTCAAAACGCCATTTATGCGTTGGGGACAGGCGTGGATGGCGTATGCACTCGCCCGCTTGATCGAGGCCAAAAACTAACGCGATGGAAAACGAGATCAAAGATTTTTGGCAGGTTCATCCGTGCGGCGCGGAGCTCGTCGGCGATCTCAACGAAGAAACACGCTCCGAGTATGAGGATTTTTTTTCGCGGTATGACGCGTTTCGATATGCAAAGGAACCGCATATTTTAAAGAATCTTGACGGCATCGATTTCAACCGCAAAAGCGTACTTGAGATCGGACTCGGCCAAGGAGCGGATGGCGAGCAGATCGTACGTCGCGGCGGAATATACTCCGGAGCAGACCTTACTGAGGAATCGGTTAAGCGTGTAAAGATGCGTTTTTCGCTGCACGACCTACCGTTCGACCGCATTGAGCAAGCGAGTGCTCTTGATCTGCCATTCGATGATAGCTCTTTCGACATTGTGTTAAGCCACGGCGTGCTCCATCATATCCCGGAGATCAAAAAAGCTCAGGCCGAGCTTGCCCGCGTCCTAAAACCTGACGGTAAGCTGATCGTGATGCTCTATGCAAAATGGTCGCTCAATTATCTTGTTTCAATCTTTACCGCACGGAGGCTTGGGCTGCTTGCAATGTACGGGTTAGGGATGAAGCGCGGCGGCATTTACGGCGATCATCTCGCGAACGCCAAAAAGGCTGGCATTTGGAATTATCTCGCGATGGACAATTTTATCAACGTCAGCACCGACGGGCCGTTTAATCCGTATTCTAAGGTGTATGACGCCTCAGAGATCGCCGTCGATTTTGCTGATTTTGAGATAGTCGAGACTCATAAAGAGTTTATGCACGCCCCGCCGTTGCCCGTCGGCTGGCTGCCGTTCGCAGGCGTGCTCGGCTGGCATCTGTGGGCGACGATGAAAAAGAAGAAGTAGCCACAGATAAACACAGATTTTTTTCCCTGACTATCTTATGTGCGGCATTGCCGGAATAATTTCAACTGACCCAGAGACCCGGATCGAACCCGCTCTGCTCGCAATTGAGCATCGCGGCCGCGACGATGAGGGTGTTTTTGTGTCCAACGCCTTTGGCGAGAACCACCAAAAGACATGTCTCGGCCACCGCCGTCTCTCGATCATTGATACCTCGTCCGCCGGGCATCAGCCGATGCTCACTACCGATAAGCGTTACGCGATGATCCTCAATGGCGAGATCTATAACTACAAAGAGATTCGCACTGAGCTGGAATCAAAAGGCACTGGGTTTACGACAAACTCCGACACCGAGGTGCTGCTAAAAGCTTTTCGCGAATGGGGTACCGATTGTCTCGACAAGCTCAACGGCATGTTCGCGTTCGCCGTGTGGGACGACATCGAAAAGACGCTCACCCTCGTCCGCGACCGCGCCGGGATCAAACCGCTTTTTTATTCAAAAGTCGGCAACGATATCGTTTTTGCATCCGAAATAAAAGCGATCCTTGCGACAAAACTTGTCCGAGCCGAGCTCGATCACGAAGCTCTCCATCAATCGCTGACGTTCCTATGGCCCGTGCCGCCGCACACAATGTTTAATGGCATCTACCAGCTCAAAGCGGGGCATTTTCTGACTTGGAAAAATGGCGAGGTATCGACGCATGAATGGTGGGACCTTGATTACTCAGCCGAAGAAAAAGGGGGCAGCGAGAGTGAGTGGACGGATCGCGTATTCGAAACTCTCGACCGTGCCACCGAGATGGAGATGGTCGCCGATGTTTCATTAGGCGCGTTTCTGTCGGGTGGTGTGGATTCGTCATCCATTGTCGCTTTGATGGCAAAGCATTCAAACCAAAAGGTTTCGGCATACACGACAGGCATCTCCGCCGATGACCTCAAATACGACATCATCCCCGACGACGTCGAATGGTCGCGTCGCGTCGCCAAATTGCTTGATCTCGATTATCACGAAACGATGCTCACGCCCGACCTTGCGATCTTGTTGCCAAAACTGGTACGACACCAAGAGGCTCCGATCATCGATATGGCAATACCCGCGTATCTGATCTCTGAGCAATCGCGTGCGACGCAGACCGTGATGCTGTCGGGCATGGGCGGCGACGAGATATTTGCCGGCTATCCGCGCCAGATGGCAATGAAACTCGCGGGGCTAACGGACATCGTGCCAACCGCCGTTCGCCGCCCCGCAATGAAGGTCATCGAGACCCTAGCCTACGGCGGGCTGCCCGGTAAATTTACGGCCCCGCTACGCAATCTCAAAAAATTTGCCCGTAGTGCCGGGATGGATTTCGAAGAGCGCTATCTCGGATTTGGTACATATTTTACCGACGAGATGAAACGAGGGCTTTACGCAGACGATCTAAAGAGCGAGATGTCAGGCGTTGACGCATATCGTTATCACAAAGGCTATTTCGAACACTGCAAAGACGCGTCTCAGCTAAACCGGATGCTATACGTCGATTTCAAGACGTTTATGCCGGCCCTCAATCTCGACACCACCGACCGGATGTCGATGGCGGCAAATCTCGAGGTCCGCGTCCCTTTTCTGAATAAAGAGCTTGTCGAGCTTTCCGCACGGCTGCCGTCAAGCCTAAAAGTTAAGGGCATAAAACGTAAATACATCCTAAAAAAAGCTGCGGAGCGACTGCTTCCAAAAGAGGTCGTCTGGCGAAAAAAGGCGGGGTTTGGTGCGCCGATCCGTTCTTGGCTGCGCGGGCCGTTGATGCCGATGGTCAATGATCTGCTGTCGGACGAAAGGGTTAGGAGCCGCGGTATTTTTGATCCTGCGGCCGTTCAGAATATTATCCAAGCAAACCTATCGGGCCGGGAGGATCACAACCTGCACGTTTTTTTTCTGCTGACGCTCGAACTTTGGATGCAGCAGTTTCTCGACGGTCGCCAAACCTAAGTTAAATGCCGCATAATAGGTGTGTATGCACGTTCCTTTTGTAGATCTAAAAGCTCAATATCTAAGCCTCAAATCCGAATTTGACGCGGCAATACTAGATGTCGTCGGCAACACGGCTTTCGTCAGTGGACGCTATGCTTCGGCGTTTGAGGCTGAGTTTGCTAAGTATATCGGTGCTCAAAATTGCGTCGCCGTAGCAAACGGCACCGACGCAATCGAGATCGCCTTAGCCGCTCTCGGCGTCGGCCCCGGCGACGAGGTCATCGTTCCGGCAAACACCTTTTTTGCTACGTCTGAGGCAGTTAATAATGTTGGTGCGACGCCAATTTTTGTCGATTGCGAGCCGCATTTTTTCAACATCGATGTAGACAGGATCGAGGAAAAGATCACCGCGCGGACAAAGGTGATAATTCCCGTCCACCTTTACGGCCTGCCAGCCGAGATGGACGCAGTAATGGCGATAGCCAATAAACACGGCCTCAAAGTGCTCGAAGACTGCGCCCAGTCGCACGGTGCGGATTACAAAGGACGCCGCACCGGCACATTTGGCGACATTGCTACCTACAGTTTTTATCCCGGCAAAAATCTTGGGGCATATGGCGACGCTGGTGCGATCGTGACAAACGATAATGCCCTCGCCGAACGCTGCCGTCTGATCGCAAATCATGGCCAGCCGGTAAAATATCACCATTCGCGGATCGGCCGCAACAGCCGTATGGACGGCATCCAGGCAGCCGTGCTCTCGCTCAAGCTCAAGCACCTCGACAGCTGGCTCGAAGCCCGCCGCACAAACGCCGCGCGTTACAATGAGCTGCTCGCAGGTTCCGGCATTACTCTGCCCGCCGCCCCGGAATATTCGCGTCACACCTATCACCTGTACGTGATCCGCGTAAAAGACCGTGACGGCGTGGCCGCCAAGCTGAACGAAGCCGGCATCGATACCGGTTTGCATTACCCGATAGCTCTACCTTTCTTAGAGGCTTACACTGAGCGCGGATTCACACCGGCTGATTTCCCCGTCGCTCACGCGCAAATGGGCGAGCTTTTGTCCTTGCCGATGTATGCCGAGCTGACCAACGAGCAGATCGCTCATGTGTGTACAGCGCTGACGGCGATTACCGGAGAAGCAACGGTGAACCAAGCCGCCTAATTACAGACAGTCTGGAAGGGTGGCTTGCCCCCGATTCCTGATAACATTGAGTGGGCGTAAAACGACCCTTCCAAACTGTCAGTTTCTGCCTCGTATCGGTAACCTCCAATTGAAAAATACCAATAAAACAATCTGGATCGACCTCGATAATTCACCACACGTGCCGCTGTTTGTGCCGATAATTAGGCAGTATCGCGATCAGGGCGTAGAAGTTATCCTAACCGCTCGCGATCATTCGCAAACTATTGAGTTGCTTGAGCTTCATGGTTATGGCGGCACTTACAGCGTCATCGGTTCGCACTACGGCAAGAGTAAGATAAACAAAATTCGCGGGCTGCTCGTCCGGTCAAAACAGCTTGTCAAACACATCAATAAACAACGACGAGGGATCTCCGTTGCCTTAAGCCACGGCTCGCGTTCGATGGTGCTTGCTGCACGGTGGCTAAAAATCCCTATCGTCACGATGTACGATTACGAATTTACCGAGACGGCCATCTTTAATCGATTTTCCGACAAGGTACTCGTGCCCGACCGTATCCCCGATTCAGTTTTGGATGAGATCAGTTTGCCCGCCGGTAAACGAGTAAAGTATCCGGGCATCAAAGAGGAGCTATACGTCAGCAAATTTCGCCCGACGCCCGATTATCGCCAGAGGTTTTTTGAGCAACGTGGTCTTGACGGCTCAGACAACAAAATACTAGCCGTTCTGCGGCCTCCTGCGACCACGGCAAATTATCATTCGGAAAAAAGCGAGGTACTGCTCGACGACATTCTGCATTTTCTGTTGGGCGACGCTCATGTTGTGACTGTCGTTGTTCCGCGTACGCGTGAACAGGCTGATGACATTCGTGCAAGACTAACGAATATTCCCGACGCGACCGACCGCTGCGTGATCCTCGACGAAGCGGTTGACGGCCTCGACTTCGCATTTGCTGCCGATCTGCTCATCTCCGGCGGCGGGACGATGAACCGCGAAGCCGCTCTGCTCGGCGTGCCTGTTTACAGCATTTTTGCCGGACGCCAAGGTGCTCTCGACTGGCAGATGGAATCTGAGGGACTCATCAAGTTTATCCGCGACGCCCGGGATCTCTCAAAGATCCGCCTTGAACGCCGAAGGACACAGCACGCGAACAGCTTGACCGACCGTGTCGAAAGATTTGTAATAGACCAGATCGACCGCTATCTGTAGATGTTCAAACAATATCCTAAATATAAGTTTGTGCTGGCCGGCTGTGACTATGCGTTGCTGCTAACTGCGTGGTCGGCGGCGATCTTTATCCGCTTTTATGATGTGCCGTGGATAGATCTATTATCGCGGCCGCTCGTGCGAACACAAGGAGCGTTGATCCTAGTCTATTCGGTCATCTGGATCGTCATTTTTCAGCATTTCAGCCTCTACAAGCTCGATTATTTTATGTCGTTTGGCACGCAGCTTTTTGCGATCGCTAAATCGCTGCTCTACGGAATCATTGGGTTGGTACTGATCACGTTCGTTTTCAAACGCCTCGATTTCGTTGAGTCGCGGCTCGTACTGGCTCTATTTTTCAGCATTAGCGTCGTGGCCATAATGGCGTTTCGCACGCTCGTTTTCCGGCCGCTGTTTGCCATCGCTTCGCAGAAAAAGCTCATCCGCCGTAAAGTGCTCATCGTCGGCCGCGACCGCACCGCCAAGATGGTAGCCGCTCAGATCGATATCGACGATCGGCACGGTTTTGACGTCGTCGGGTTTGTAAATGACGACATCGAAATTGGCGAGCGGGTTTTCGAGGATCTGATAAACATCGGGAATCTAACCGAGCTAAACGATCTCGTCAAACGGTTTGAGATCAATGAAATTATCATCGCCGAGAGCGACGTCACGCATGCGCATCTGCTCGATATTATCGACAAAGCCCAGGCGACAAACGCCAACGTCCGTCTCGTGTCGGAGCTCTACAACATCATCCCCGAAAAGGTTTTGCTCGAAAAATATCTCGGCGTGCCGATCGTCAAGATGCCGCAAAATTATGACAACGCGCTCTTTAGCGTCTATAAACGCCTCTTTGATGTTGCTGTGACGGTGGTCGGCTTAGTGGTGCTGGCGGTACCGCTCGCGGTGATCGCTCTGCTCATAAAACTCACCTCAAAAGGGCCGGTATTTTACAATCACACTCGCATTGGCAAAGACTGTAAGCCATTTGAATTCTACAAATTTCGCACGATGGAGGCCGGGACCGATGACACCGCACATCGAGAATTCGTCTCTGACCTCATCGCGGCAAAATACACGGGGCAAGATGTCAAAAAGATCACTGACGATCCGCGTGTTACAACCCTTGGACGTATATTAAGAAAGACATCGTTAGATGAGCTGCCGCAGCTTTTTAACGTGCTAAAAGGCGAGATGAGTCTCGTCGGCCCGCGTCCGTGTATGCCGTACGAGCTAGAGCTATATCAGGAATGGCACCGACGGCGCCTGTCCGTCATCCCGGGCTGCACCGGCCTTTGGCAGGTCGCCGGACGCTCGGCGGTCGATTTTAACGACATGGTCATACTCGATCTTTTTTACATCGACAATATGTCGCCGCTCTTTGACCTGAGTATAATTTTTAGGACGCTACCCGTTATGCTGTTGGCAAAGGGCGGACACTAAACAAAATGAAAGTTGCTGTCATCGGCGCCGGTTACTGGGGGCCAAATCTAATTAGAAATTTTCTCGCGGCTGACGAGGTTGATTCTGTCGTCGCCTGCGATCTGGACGAAGGCCGTCTCGCCAAGATGCGTAAATCCTTTTACGGCATCGAAACCTCGAGCGATCACAGTGCCGTGATAGCCCGACCCGACATCGATATCGTCGTCATCGCAACGCCGGTTTCTAAGCACCACGAGATCGCCAAAACAGCCTTGCTCGCGGGCAAACACGTCTGGATCGAAAAGCCGATGACCGTCAGCTCTGCCGAGGCAGAGGAGTTGATCGAAATCGCCGAACGAAAAAACCTCAAGCTATTTGTCGATCACACCTTTATCTACACCGGTGCGGTCAGCAAGATGAAAGAGATC
>Ga0138256_10008829_pt1 | contig 10578 bp, 16 predicted proteins | sample KNB2016incub_MG_FD_105486 | JGI IMG/M metagenome (GOLD analysis project Ga0138256, IMG submission 105486) | Active sludge microbial communities from wastewater in Klosterneuburg, Austria - KNB2014incub_MG | ecosystem: Engineered > WWTP > Activated sludge > Unclassified | place: Austria... | reverse complement strand
GATATTGGAAAGTCTGAAGAGTGAAGTATTGGATTGGAAAGTTATTGACTCAAAGATAGATCAGATCAGATCAAAAAATAATGATCTATATTCCCAGAGATTAAGACTAAGATCATTATGTGAGATGTATAGAGATGATGAGGAAGTACTTATGGAAATGATTCGATTATCTTCTGATAAAATATCAGATAATGAAAGATCACTTAGAGTCATAGCTTGTGATGATCTAAAAGAAATAGATCAGAATATCATAAATAAGATCAAAGACATTTATAATTCTAAATACTAATGTGACTTAAATTTAGATCTAATTTTACCTTGGATAATGTTAGGCCATCCTTATAAATTTTTTTCATAATATTTAAAATTTGGTTGACTACACCAGAGTCGTCAAAGGCGTAATCTCTTCCTATCACAGAATAATTTTCCGGAATTTTATTTATAGATGATCTACCAAAATTTTCATCTTTCCTAATTAGTGAAAGTATGATAGATCTTACTTCCTGAGATGAACAACCAAATCCTAAGGATGTTGTACCATATTTAGTTGGTATAAATAATTGAATTGATGGCTTATATCTTTTTAGTTTTCGATAAAAATTAGAACTGTGTGGCACTTTGAAATCATACCAAGTATCTTCTTCTAAATCTTCAAATGACATCATATTATGAAAAATATCTATGAATTTGTCATTAACTGGCCCACCACTCCATTCTTTTTCAGTTTTATATGTCTCATTATATAACTCAATTAGATTTCGTATTAGATTGTCTTCTTTCACGATATAATCAGCAAACCTAAACGCAATGAACGCATTTGGATTACTGAATAATTCATCTCTAGCTACATCATAGTCATCGTCATAATCCTCAAATTTACTGATATTCATACATCAAAATTAATTTCAACCCTATCTATATATACTGGGTCTGATGTAGGTACATTTATACTATATCGGTCTCTATATTTTTTGTTCATATCAATCAATTTAAGTCCCATATTAGATATTGATTCGATTAGATCTTTGATCTCGTTTTCTATATCTGAATAATCAAACTCTTTATTATATTCATTTTTTATAATAATTGATATTTTTTTTAGAAATGGACTAGTTATTAGATCGAGTTTGAATCCAAGGTCCCTTATATGGATACCAAAATCCACAATATCATCTGATATGGTTTTTGCTATTCGGATATCTTTAACGAACTTTACCATCTTACTTTTTCTTATCTTATATTCACCGTCCTTACCAAGACTTATTGTATTTTTTAATTGATTGAATATCATGGTGGATGATGGTCCACTTTTGAGAGTTATAATATTACCAGAGTCAATAATTTCCCACCCTACGAATTCTGGACATCCAATCCAATCAATGATATCCTTATCGGAAGTTGATAATTTTTCTGGAATTTTACCATAAAAATATTTTGCTATTTCAGGCATAACAACATACATAACAAAAGGTATGGCAAGACAAAGAATATCATTTGTCGAAAGACCTTCGTTAAATTTTCTTAAGTGTTGCATATTTATTTATTATTTTTTCGACTAGGAAATTTAGACCTTCCACTAAGTCATTACTCAGGACAAAATTCGACTCGGAATATGATTTATCTTGATCAGAATATATAGCCTTAACTAAATCATCGGGACAAATCATACCGGAGTATCTACATTGGTGAACTAAAGGCATAATAGAATTTTTAATATCCCAATCTTTATCTCCTTTATATGGTGGATTATTATCATAATCATTTCCTCCATTATCACCATAAGCAAAAAATGAAGCTATCTTACCTTCCAAATGATTTTTTAAAAGGGATTTATATTTTTCTGATAGTTCTGCTTTAGAGGTTAATCCAGAATTTTTAATATTTCCCTTTCCAAAAATTTCTATCGCTTGGTCCTTAGTTAATGTCTGATTTGAACAAACTAGTCTATCAAACATAGCTTTGACTTGAGATGTTACCGAATACCAATGTATCGGAGTAACCACCAAAAATCCATCACATTGCTCAAACTTATCATAGATATCATACTCATACATTAAGTCAGGATCCTTCATATTCTTTGAAAAGCATGAGCACTTCCAATGGCAATGCATTCCACCAGATGTAGAGATACACCCTTTACATGGTTGTATTTTTGGCTTACCATCTTGACTTAGGTCTATAACTTCGAAATTTACGAATGGGAGCCATTTATCCATTATTAGACTAACTAGCTTAGATGATTTGGATTCTTGATTTGAGCAAGAATCAACTGATCTAGGAGATCCTTGTATTAAGAGTATTTTTGGTCTAGTGTCTGTAATTTTTCGGATCTTCATAATAATCTATATATTAAAAATGATTGATTAGAAAAATTGTTCCAATCCCTTATTATCTAGATTATTAACCAACTCAACAAGTATATCTCCATGACAGCTTTGATTTTTAGAACACCAACAACCTAAAATTTTACCACGAAGTTCATGCAAGTCCTTCAATAAATATTGACCATCTCCATTTAATAACCATTCCCTATGGGAATCAATTGACTCCTTGCGACTTGATACAATATATTTTGCTTTGGTATATTTCTTGTAAGTAAATGGAGATCCCCATTTTCCACTCCTATCGATCATAATATCATAAGGTTCTTTCTTATGGTGTACTCTTCTACACCTCATTTGGATATTTTATTGAAGACTAATTTACAACTCAGATTATGAGCTACCTTTTTTATAAATTCTGGATTAGCTTTTGTCTTATGTAATAGTTTTGGTTTTTTGATGATTTCAAATCCATTATCATCTATATAAATAAGTCCAGCATATTCTGGAATATCTTCTATTGATATTAAATCTCTTGGTGTAACAAAGTTAAAATAGTTTGGGAGTAGATATATCAATTCTCCCTTTCTTGTTCTGGTATATTTTTCATTTATTATGTTAACGTGCTTTTCCTTTATGAAATCTTTTCTAAAATCAGCACGACTTACCTTTATTTCGTACTCATATATGTAGTCAGACTTTGAGACAGATAGAACATCACATTCCATAAGTCCGCTGCCAGTAAATCTAGTAGTTATTGGTGAATGTGACTTCTCATATAGGTACATACACATTGCAGACTCTATACTTTTACTTAATGAGTTATCTCTCTTTATCTTATTTATTGATGATTTCCTACTCATTGATTATATATAGACTAATCTTATGGCCGATATTTTCATATTATCTTTTATTGTCTATAAGATTTTCATCAATGACAACATCATCAAAGGCGTCTATGGAGACAAAATCGTCCTCTAAGTGCTTAATGATTTCTGATAATATTTCATAATCTTTTTTACCAGTTACAGATGAGCAACTCTTTATAAGAACGCTTATACCACTAGCCAATAAATGAGACATTTCCAATGGAGTTGCTTTTGGTTGATCACTTGGAAGAAGAATATTAATTATAGTTCTATTATCTGACTTAATAGCCTTTACTGAAATCTCGAATTTTTTAGTAGGATCCATGTATAATATAGATTGGATCTATAATAATGTTTATTATTTTAATAGAACATCAAATCCATATTTATCTATTAGATCCTTAGACTCTTTGATAGTTATTCTTTTACCATCATGATATGCCGTAATGAAGGCATCTTTTACTCCTAGTTGATAAACAACCATTCTATAAGACTCTGCGGTTTTTATTGATATGAATCGACCAGAAGTATATCGGATCTTACCATCTTCCAGAAGCTCACTATTTAGATCATTTATATTGTAGATCTTTTTGAGATCTCTTGATCGACTATATACCCCAACTTGAACAGTGTAAAATAGACCTCTAGAGGTCTCTACTTCAAAAATAGAATCACTATCATTATATCCAATTTTTGACATGATATTATCAATAGGATCGATAATACTATCATTTCTAAGTTCGACATATTCAGTAGAATCTTTGTCTAATATTAGTGAGTCTATAATTGCCATTGGTAACTCCCCCTTTCTTGAAAAATACCCATTGACCGATTTAACATAGCTAGACATTGCTTTCATAATAAGGGGACTCATTTTGAGTGTGTGATAGTTATCAAACCATACCATATTCTTTGATGTTGGACTATATGTAGCCATAGCAATTGGCATTTTAAATAATGAAAAATCAAAATTATCAATCCTTTTGAATAATGTCATTTGTAGATCCATATCATAATAGGTGGTATCAGAACAATCACACTCATTTGTATTTATCAGAACACTCTTATCGACCATATTTTCTTTTTGAAATAGAATTGTATACACTTTACCACTATCTAATTCAAAAGCATAAAATCCACTTCTACGGGTATATTTATAAGTTTCTTTATTATCATTGATTAGGGAAACTTTAACCTTTTTCATTCCCCTGCCACTAAAATAGTCACTGACAACCCCATGCACTCCAACGCAGAAATTATCTGATTTTTTCTGAGACATCAGAAAAATAGGACACATAAAAATAAATAATATCAATAATATTTTTTTCATATAAATATATATTTATTTTAAAAATAGGTTATTGGGATATATCCAATTTTTTACATTCTTCACATATTAATGGTAGGTCTTCACCTTCCATCATGCTGATAAAATCAGCCTTGGATATATCATATTTAACTGGACATATCTTCTTTTCGCACTTATTACAAAAGCAAAATGAAATTTTGTTTACGAACCTGATTTTTGGTATTTCGGGTTCCATGATCATTATGCTCCAGATCTCTTAAATCCACCAGATGATCCTCTAGAAACTTTTTGGATGACTGATCCACTTTCGTCAGGATCTACATTGTTGATAATATCAGATAGATCTTTAAATACAACATTTATATCATTGATGTTATCTACTTGAGAGTCTTCATTTTTCATATTTGCAATTAAAGACTTCTTAAACTCAGAAAGTTTATGATTCAGTAGCTTTTGCATCTTTTTCAGCTTATCACCACCTTCTTTTTCAAATTCTTTTAGTCTTTCAAACTCATTTTTATTATCGAGTTTGAATGAATCAATAACTTTTGATAACTTACTCTTAAAAATACCAAGAATCTCTTCTTCATTGATGGCTTCTTGATTCGGAGAAAATGACTCAAACGTTTTGAGATGTCTCATATCTTTCATATCTTTTATTTATTTTTAATATATATTAAGTTATAATATCATTTTTTTATAATTTAGTTCAATTTGGATAATTGGTATATTTTATATATATTTGTACAAACTCAGAAAACATGGATAAAGTTATTAAATACACTGTTAAAGACAATGACCCAATTTATGAGAATGATATTAAGAGTGATATCAAAGACATTATGGGGTTCCAAGACTATCGAATGGTGGTATGCCAAGAGGATAATAATGGAATATTTACAGTAATGTCCTTTCTAAATAACAATGAAGTTAATGGGATAGACTTTATCTTTTCTAAGTATAATATGCTCATTGGGTCATCAGATATCACAGATGATGTCCTTTCCGGTCGATACCAAAGTCAGTATCCTGATACCTTTAACCATCGAGTATATAAGAGTATTATGGAGGATTTTATCCTAGAAAATGCTAACGTAGACAACATTCTCGATAAAATCAGTGAATATGGAGTAGAATCTCTAACAAATGACGATAAAATAATTTTAGGAAATTGTTGATAATTCCAATAAAATTGCGTATATTTGTATAAACCCCAACGAAAATGATCACAAAAATTTTTTCTAGCCGATATAACCATAACACCAAAAACGAATTTTCCTTTGATGGAAATCGAATTTATGAGGGTCGGTATGACCATCAGGACAAGATTCTATATAGTGTAGATAAAGACAAAGTATATGAGAGTCGGTATTCTAATCCTGATAGTGTTGTATTCACATTCGATGATAACCACATCTATGAGGGTCGATTCAAAACATCTAATAAAATTCGATACACAATAAGTGGAAATAAGGTATTTTTGGGAAAATATGCCGTAAATGATAAGCTTATCTTCAACTTTGATGGTAAGTACCTTTATGAGGGCCGGTACCAAAATTCTAGTGATATTATGATGAGTGTTGATGGTAAATTTCCAATCCAACTTTTCATCTGTCTTACTATCTCACCAAGTAATGACCTTCCTTGGTAATATATACCTGTAATGAGAATTGAATTAATAAATAAAGTTAATCTACTGTTGGAAGAATTTAATTCTTCCCAGAGATTAATTGCTATTAACATCATGTCATCCAAAGACCATTCCTTCTTAGAAAGGAATGGTAAGATCCATGTAAAAACACCCGATGGTGAATTGTTTGACTTTTTGACGTATGTACGAAATAAATGTAATTGCCCATAAATGTCAAAGGAAAAAAGTATCCAGAAGTTAGAGAAAGAGATATTTATTAAAATGATGAGTATTAAGAATAATACTCTAACACCAAAAGATTCTGGTATTGGTAAATTATTTACCATTCTAAGAAATGTTGATCCAGTTTCATATGAGAAGAACATTGAAGATTATAAGAAAATACTTAAACAAAATACAAAATGATCATTAAAATGACTGCTTTTAACCGAAATGAAAGTGGAACATTCAATCAGAATGCTAGAATTAAAAGTGTTAATGAGGTTTCTAGTGTGGTCAAGAATTTTGATGCTGATTGTCCTTTCCATAAATACTATATGGAAACTGAAGTGGAATATGAAAATGGTGATCCACTCACTGAAGAAGATATCAAATGGCTTATGGAATATGATATTAATAATGATATTGGATTTCTAGGATAATGTGGTTGTTTTTAGATGATAAAAGAAAAAATCCTATTATTGTTCACAATGATAACAGGGGATTAGGATTGGATGTCGGCAAATCCGATAAATGGGTATATGCTCGGAATTACAATGAATTTATTTCCATTGTTCAAAATAATTTTGATCAAATCGAATTCATTTCTTTTGATCACGATATTGACTCATGGATAGATAACCCAGGAGAGTCTCCAATTGAATTGACCGGAAAAAATGCTGCTCAATTTGTTATTGATCATTGTATTGATCATAATACCAAAATGCCCGATTGGTTTGTTCATTCGGACAATCCAGCGGGCAACAAAAACATACGATCATTGTTGATGAACTATATGGTTAAATTTGAAAAAACCATCCTAGTCCCTACTGATGCTTTTGGGTATTTTAATGGAGAAATGTATTTTCATTTATAAAACTATTTCTTAAATTTCATAATTCCTTTTTTATCCACGTCTGAACTAGGTGAGAATTTTGTATCAAAGAAGTTAGTGTAATCATTTACCATTTTTGTAGAGCTTGATATAGTTGAGTATGGTCCCAATTCACCAGACCTCCAAATTCCACCAACCATATCTCCGTTCATAAGACCACCCATAAAAAAGCAATCAGTTAGTGTTGAAGCCTCAACATTTGAATCATTTATTTTACTTTTGATAATGTCAGATCTATTAATATTAGAATTGGATATTTGAGATCCATCAACTTCACATCCATAGAATGAGCAATCATCAAAGATTCCACTCTTTATGTCACACCCTATGAAGTTTATTTCTTTTATTGTGGAATTTACCTTTATAGTAGAGTCTACTATTTCAATTGATTTCAATGAAGTTACGTAGTTTATTATACACCCTCCAATATCACAAGAGTCAATAATGCTCCATATTTTTTTATATATCTCCGGGAAATATGAATTGACAATTTCATAGACACTATTTTGATCTATTTGTATTTTGATATTTGGGAACTCAATTATAAATGATTCATATTTTAGAAAAGATTTCATTCTAGAAATATTTTCTTCTAAATATTTCTCAAGCTTTTCGGAATCGGATATATCAAATTTCACATCTGTTGAATTATAAGCATTTAGAGCAAATTTATCTAAAAAGTAAATTATGTTCCCAGATAACATCTCATAATCCTTCCCACCTAAATACCTAAACTCTATCCTTTGCGTGTCCTTACTATTATTAATATTTGTGAAATTTATACCATAGTATTTATCATTAGGTATCCTCATTAAATTACTTACTGTTTCAATCGGAATATTGAAAAAATCATATTCTTTATAGGGAATTATCTTTTTAACAGACTTAGCATAAATGCTATCTTTTCGGGATGGGAAAAATCTAAATATTTCTTCCTCGTCAGTATTAAGTATTAATTTCAATACATTGAGATCATTGAGATTTTTATCAACATCATCAAATGATAAATTAAAATGTATTGAACACTTTTCATTGGTATATCCATAATTTCTTATGAATTTTAGTATTTTGACTAAATAGTATTTCGAATCATTATATGGTAGTGGTCCGGTTATTAATTCGACCATGTTGGACCCTCCGGACAGATCAGGTTCTATTTTAAAATTTTTACTATCAACTTTGAACTCTGAATGATATTGCCTAAACCCATGCACTTTAACTGGGTCTAGTTCTTTATTTAAAATTTCAAGTGTTTTGTAGAATGAGATATCTTTAATATAAAATTCAAATTCAAACCCAATAATAGATTTAGATAGCTTACTATATTCTTGCACAAATTTATCAGAATATCTTTTCATAATCTATATATCAATTATATCGAAGTAGTTATTTTATATATAACTATAAACCTCCATATAAATAAGGGTCTTTCATGATCGTAAGTAAAATTGTAAAAATTATTATAAGTAAGCGAACAATTTCTAAAATAAAAGAATTAGGATATGATGTTAATATAGGAGATATTATCGATTTACCTGTTTCCCACTTAGGAAATGGTAGTCATGCTATTGTAGATGTAAGGTGTGATATTTGTGACTGTGAGAAAAAAATAATGTATCAGAAATATCAGAAAAATATTAAAAATGGTAATTTTTATTCATGTAGTAGTAAGTGTTCACAAAAAAAAGTTAAGGCAACATCGATAAAGAAATATGGCAAAGAGTATTATACTCAAACAACTATATCCAAAAATCAATTCAGAAAAAGTAGCTTGGAGAGATATGGAGAGACAACTCCTCTAAAATCAGATTTAATTCTAAGAAAAATCAGGAAGACTAACCTTAAAAAATATGGAGTTGAAAATCCATTTTCCTCTAAAGATATAGTAAATAAAATAAGGAAGACTAACCTTAAAAAATATGGAGTTGAAAATCCATCAAAAAGTAATATTATCAAAGAAGATATAAGTAATAAAATGATAGATCTATGGAAAAATAAATCTATCAACTTCTATAATGATATGGATGTTGTTTCATATGAGGATGGTATCTATACAATAAATTGTGATCAAAATCATCAATTTAAAATTACTAAATCATTGTTATCCAATAGAAGGTTCCTAGAGACAAAGATATGTACTATTTGCAATGATAGTACACCAAAAAAATTCTCTGGTCAGGAAGTAAAACTTAGGGAATTTGTATATCAAAATTACCAAAAAGATATTCTACTGAATGATAGGTCCTTAATAGGACCATACGAGGTGGACATATATCTACCTGATATTAAATTAGCTATAGAGTTCAATGGTCTCTATTGGCATTCTGAAATGAAAAAGGGTAAGAATTACCATTTCAATAAACATAAATTATGTAAAGATAAGGGAGTTGAATTATTTCAAATTTATGAGGATGATTGGAAATATAAAACTGATATAGTTAAATCAATATTAAAAAATAAAATAAATAAAAGCTCAAATATTATACATGCTAGAAAGTGTGATGTTAAAATTGTTAGTAGCTCAGACTCGTTTAAATTTTTAGAAGAATCTCACATACAAGGGCCAATAAGAGGAAAAATAAACATTGGGCTGTATTTCAATAATGATCTCATTAGTATAATGACATTAGGTAAGATCAGGAAATCACTTGGTAATAATGATAATGTCAATAAATATGAAATATTCAGATGTTGTAATAAATTGGACCATTCAATATTAGGTGGAATATCTAAGATGTTAAGCTTTTTTAGAAAAAATTACCAGTTTGATGAAATTCATACTTATTATGATAAGTCATTTGGGTATGAAAATATGTATGAAAAGATTGGATTTGATTTTAAGTCAGAAACACCACCTAATTATTATTATATTGTTGATGGTATTAAAAGACATAGGTATAACTACAGAAAAGATATCTTAGTCAAACAAGGATATGATAGTAGTAAAACTGAAAAAGAAATAATGTCTGATCGTGGTATCTATAGAATATATAACTCTGGTAATTACAAATATGTGATCAACGGATCAAATTGAAAAAATTCCATATAATTATATGGAAAAATTAGTAGAAAATTGGACACCTGAAATTGGAGATGGATTTTTAGTTCTTAAAACTAAAGATAGACACATTGTTGGAAATGTATCCGGGACATTTAAGGATACTTTAGTTTATAATAAATCTGGGCAGAAATTTAAACTGGATGATATAAGGCAAGAGACTCTCATGGAACATTTCACTAGACCAACTGGATTTGGTGGAACACCGTGGCCACAATTTATATTCTTTTTATGTATATTTATGTATGGGGTTTATGCCTCAATATCAACATGGAAT
>Ga0138256_10008828_pt1 | contig 10579 bp, 6 predicted proteins | sample KNB2016incub_MG_FD_105486 | JGI IMG/M metagenome (GOLD analysis project Ga0138256, IMG submission 105486) | Active sludge microbial communities from wastewater in Klosterneuburg, Austria - KNB2014incub_MG | ecosystem: Engineered > WWTP > Activated sludge > Unclassified | place: Austria... | reverse complement strand
CATTCCAAAACTCCATTGCATCCAAAAACATGCCTTTTGTTTTATTTTCGTAGACAATCTTCCAGGATTCTCCGCCGTTATTAGTTTTTAAAATATAGGCTGGAGCGTCCACACTCATTACTATGGCAGTACTGGCATCAAATGCTTCTATGTCCCGGAAGTCATTCTTTTCAAAACCTTTAACCACTGACCATTTCCATGTTTTGCCACCATCAGTGGTTCTTCCAAATGTCCCGTTGCTGCCGCTTACCCAAACCACATTATCATTTACAACACTTAATCCGCGGAGACTTGACTTTGTACCGGATGTCAGTACTTCAACATGTGGTGATTGTGCAACGATCAATTCACTTAAAAGCAACGCAGCTAATAGTAAAATGACAATACGATTAATTTGTCTGCTCATATTTTATCATTGTTCTTTTGGATGTACCATCGTCAAATAATTCAACAATTGCATAGGCAGGTTCAAATTCCTGGAAAGCACCTTTCCACCAGTTACCTGAAACAGCGCCATTGCAATAATATTTAATGCCGAGGTAATCAATTTCATCCTGGAGGTGAATGTGGCCACTGATGCAGACTCTTATATTGGGAAATTTCAGGAATATTTTTTTTAATAGGATGAAGTCTGTATGCATCAGGTTTCGCTGGATCTTCAGGTCGCCGTTAGATTCTGTTTTGTCAAAAAATAAGCCGGCACAAATGGATAGGATAGGGATATGGGAAACGAGGCAAATAAATTTACCGGCTGGTACTGATGCTAATTCCTGTTGCAGCCAATCCAGTTGCTCCGTATCCAGTTTTGCTATATATCCGCCAGCGGGGTTAAGTTGTGTACTGTCCAATACTATAAAGTGCCAGTTTCCTTTTGTAAAACTGTAATACCTGTTCTTCATTTCCAGGGTTTCTGCCACCCACACTTTCCCGTACAGCCGGTCATTATCAGGTCGGTCTTGTTTAATAAACCATCCCCAAATATCATGATTGCCGATGCAATGATAAACAGGCAGACTGTTTTCACGTTGTAAAGTAGCTTTAAAAAGGTTCCATTGTATTTCAGTATTCTGCTTGTCTGCACCCAACGCATCCATAATTGCATCCCCACCGTTAATAATGAAATCAACTTTCGGTTTCAGTTGTTGCACATGATGTAAGGCTTTTGCTGTGCCGGTCTCAGGAATAAGACCCGGTTTAAGGTGCATATCTGTAAGGTGTGCAAATCGTAAAGATTTTTTACCGGTTTGTTCTGCAAAAGCAAAAGAGGGGAGCAGGCTGCTGCCAATAACTGCTGCCGAACTTTGAAGAAATTTTTTTCTTTTCATTGCTGGTGTTGAAAAATTATTTCAGATGTGCTGCCAGTTCTTCCTTGCTGACTATTCCCTGCTTGCGCCAGACTTCTTTACCATTTTTGTAAATTATGAAAACTGGGATAGGTTCAATATTCATCAATTTCATGAGTTCAATATGCACACCGGCATCAATCTTTAAAAATGAAAAATGAAGGCTTTTATCAGCTTTAATTGCATTTAGGACAGGCTCCATTTTTACACATGGCGGACACCAGGCAGCACCAAAATCAACCAGCATTGTTTTATCGGCAGGTATAGCTGCCAGGTATTCGGTCATGGTCATTTGTCTTTCGGGTCCGCTGCCATCAACAGGCTTACCGGCTCTTTTCCAGGCATTGATACCGCCGGTTAATTCTATCACATTCTTGAAACCGGTTTGTCTCATCCAGTCTGCTGCGGATGTACTCCGGCTACCAACCAGGCAATAGACATAGACAGGTTTATCTTTATCAATATATTTTAGCCTTTCTGCAAATTCTTGCCTGTCCGTCCAGTCTGCCTGCAGGGCATTTTTGATATGCCCTCCCTTAAACTCGTTGGCCGTTCTCACATCCAGCACCTGGACATCTTTCCTGGCAATTAATTTCTCAAATGCATCTGCCCCAACTCTCGTTTCATTTGCGGTTTGAGAACTGCAGGAAATAACTGTAAGTAATAAAAGGAACAATAAAACGTTTCTCATTAATATCTTTTTTCCAAAAATAGCATAATATTTGAGCAGTGACATAGCTGATTCTCCGGCTGGTAAACCCGTGCCAACAGGGAGGTACAGAAAATAGTCTTATTTTTAACGATCAAAAGCATTTCCGTATATGAAAAGACAAATTGTTTATTTACTCGTTTTAGGATTACTGGTGATAATCGGGTGCCAAAAGGAGTTGAGTTTTGAAGGAGCGAATACACCGGCGCAGGGAAGCCTGCAAAGTGATGCCACGGGTGATTGCCTTCCAAAAACGGTGAATGGAACCTATGAAGCGGGAACTGCTTTGGTTCCGGCTACGAATACTATTTCTGTAGACATTAATGTAACTCAAACAGGAACCTACCTTGTTACTACAGATACTGTCAATGGTTTTTATTTCAGTGCCAGTGGTACATTTACAGCATTAGGTAATAATACTGTTACCTTACGAAGTAACGGAACTCCTTTTGCAGCTGGTGTGAATAATTTTGTAGTAAGCTTCGATAGTACATTTTGTGATATACAGGTTACTGTATTGCCAGCAGGTGCCGGCGGACCAGCAGTATTTACCCTGGAAGGAGCACCGAATGCCTGCACCGGCGCTATTGTGAACGGTAGTTATGCCACAGGATTAGCTCTTACTGCCAGCAATACCGTTGTAATAAATGTCAATGTGACAACTATCGGTACATACAATATCAGTACAACATACCAAGGGATGGTCTTTAGCGGCACCGGTGCATTTATCAATACAGGTGTTCAGGCTGTAACACTTACAGGATCAGGTACACCAACAACTGGTGGTGCGAATACAGTTCCGGTGACAATTGGAACTTCTACCTGTAGTTTTGTTGTGAATGTAAGCAGCCCTGCTGTGGGCACTTTAGGTGGTGCGCCAACAGCCTGCACCCCGGCTACTGTAAATGGTATTTACAGAGTAGGGGATGCTTTAACTGGCACCAACACGGTACAAGTACAGATCAATGTTACAACGGGCGGTGTGTACAGCATTTCAACTAATACCGTTACCGGTTTTAGTTTTGCAGGAACGGGAACAGTTACTGCAGGGCCTAATCAACTCATTATACTTACTGGAACCGGAACTCCTTCAACAGCCGGGCCCCAGACCTTTACTGTAACGTTTGGTACAAGCAGTTGCACCTTTACCGTTAATTGTTTGCCTGCCCTTTCAAATGATTATTTTCCACGGACAACAAATAGTAACTGGAGTTATGAAATTGATGATGACCCCCTGGATTCTTTATACCGGACAGCAACTTCAGGAACAATCAGTGCACTGAGCAATACGTTCAATATATTTATGCAGGAAGATGGGGTGGCTCCGGGGCTTGATTCATCTGGATATTACAACAGAAATATTGCAGCGGGTGAATATAATGAATGGTTTGACGCCGGCTCTTATTTAGGTTACGATAATCCACTTTGGGCTTCTTATATTTTTCTGAAAGACAATGTGCCTGTCGGAAACACATGGAATTCGCAGGCTTTTGACGGGGTTGCCACGCTGCCTCCTCCAACGCCTTTCAGTATACGATTTAAATATTCGATATCACAAAAAGACGTTCCCGTTTCATTTACCACTTCCACCGGAACAATGAATTTTACAAATGTGATTGTTGTGGAAGAAAGGTTTGAAATGTTCAGTACAGCGACCAGTTCCTGGATTGATATGACTTCACAAATTGGATCTGGTAAGGCTTATTATGCCAGGGGTATCGGATTAATAAAGTATGAAGTGCTTAATACCACCGGGGCCGTAGCCGGCCAGCAGGAATTACGCCGTTACCAGGTATTTTAATATTGGATCAAAAAAATGAAAGGCTGTCAATACTGACAACCTTTATTGCTTATCAGAATCCTTTTTTCTTACCAGAGTCTAAGGGAGGCAATTTAAAATCATCCAATGCACTTTTTTGGGCTATCATTTTCTCAATCTCGTCTATTTTTCGTGGTGCATAGCGGGAAAGGAGTTCATACCCGTTTTCTGTAATTAAAAGGTCATCTTCAATTCGGACGGCAATACCCCACCATTTCTTATCACAATTGCTATTGCTTTGAATGTATATGCCGGGTTCGATAGTGATGACCATATCTTTTTTCAGCGTTTCCATGGAACCCCGGTCATGCACATCCAGACCGATATGATGACCTAATCCATGCGGGAAATATTTACCCACTTCACTTTTCTCTTTTATGATGCCCAGTTTCATCAGGCCGTTTGCAATTATTTCCCTGGCTTCATTGCTGGCATCTGACCATTTAGAACCATCTTTAAGTGTGCTGAATGCAGCCTCCTGTGCATCATATACCAATTGATAGATGGCTCTTTCTTCCTCTGAAAATTTACCATCTACCGGAATTGTCCTGGTAACATCGGCAGTGTAACCATGATACTCAGCACCCACATCCATCAGGATCATGGAGGTACCTATTTTGGTTTTTATATTTTCCATATAATGCAATACACAACCATTTTCACCTGAACCTATGATGGAGCCATACCCAACAGCTTCCGCCCCCAGTTTTTTGTGAACAAATTCATGCAATCCTTGTATTTCTAATTCAGACATATTGGGATGCACCGCTTTCATCACTTCGTTTTGTCCCAGGCAGGAGATTTCAACTGCTTTTCTAAGCAGCGATAATTCTTCAGGGGTTTTTATCCGGCGAAGTTTACCTGTTAGTTCATTATACAACCTGTTATCAAATCTTCCCGTTTGCTTTTTTTCAACCATCCCTGATTTTTGTTTGAACTGTTCAACCAGGTCATAAAGGTCTGCATTGTCAAAACCATTGGGAATATCAACCGATGGTTTGTCGCATATGATCTTTTTAAATTTTGAAAAATCGATACTGAATTTTTTAAAATCAGCACCGTTAAATACATGCTCCATTCCCAGTTTTTCCTTTGCACCATCCACTCCCAGTCTTTTACCGGTCCATTGTTCTGCCTGTGCATTTTTTTTCTGTACAAATAATAATTCATTATAATTATTTCCGGCTGAATCGGTTTGCATTTCTTTAAATATCATAAGCAGGGAATGGGGCTCCTTGTACCCGCTGAAGTAATACATATCAGGGTTGGCATGATAGATATACTCCACATCGTTAGAGAAAGTACGGGTAGGGTAGGCGAATATCACAACAACAGAACTATCAGGCATACTGTTTCGGAGTGCTTCCCTTCGCCCGGCATGAAATGATGCGGGCAGGTAGTCCTTTGGTAAGAAATCATCTGAAGGCGAGGGTTGTGCGGCACTAACCAGTGAAATGAAAAGGAATACCAATAAGCATGCATTGCCCTTTTTCCTGAAAATAGTCATAGTACTGATTTTTGAGTATAACTAAACTAACTTTTTCTGTCAATATAAATAAAATGATTTTACAGACGATTGGTAAGCAATTGAAACCAGGTTCCTAATATCAGATATGAAAAAGAGCCGTTTCAAAATGAAACGACTCTTTTTTTATCAGTAAACACGATTTTTACAATGGGTTTTGTGTAACAAGCGGATTTGTATTTAATTCTGCTTGTGGAATCAGGAATTCCCATTGCTTATCACCAGCAGGTATATCAAATACAACTGCCAGGGAGAGCTGGTGGTTGCCACCGTTTCTGTTTAAAGGTTGATTTAAACGTTTTAAATCGTAGAAGCGGAAACCTTCTCCCCATAATTCTATCCTGCGATGAGTCAGGATTTCATTAATTAATGCCTGCCCTGTATTGGCAGAAAGGGTATAACTGGCATCCCTGTTTTTAACCAGGGTGAATAATGCTTGTGCTGCCTGTGCATCCTGGCCGCCAATTCTAGCTTTAGCTTCTGCTTCAATAAGGTACATTTCACCTACTCTCATATGTGGAACATCACCAATACTGATACCAGAGCCACCAGGTGCAACAAATTTGCGGTTCATGTACGGCCTGCGCAGCCCCCCCGGAGGAATAGGGAAGGCTGTGTTGGTTCCTGTCGGATCCCATAATTGCTTACGGACATCTGTAGTGCTGATCAGATTATACAATACTGAATTAATAGCTTTCGGATTGCCCCTGATATTACTCGAGTTGAAATTACAGGACATATAGGCAAAGAAAGAATAGAAGAAGGTCTGCTGATCTTCCTGTTGCTTGCTACCCCAAATCCACTCAGGATTGGTATAATCATTGAAGCCTCCAAGATATTGCGCATTAGACATCAGGGATAATCCCTGTCTTGCTTCAGTGGCCATCTGGGCTGCTACTGTCCAGTTTTGTTGTGTAAGTGCCACTCTTGCTTTAAGCCCTTTAGCTACATTTATATTTAAATGAGATTTATTGGCTCTTGTATACCCGGTAAGGTTGGCAATGGCATCATCGAGGTCTTTATTGATTTGGGTATAAACCTCAGCCACTGTGGCACGGGGGGCAGGGACATTTGTTGGTTCTAACACTAAAGGAACTCCAGGTGTATCATTTGCTGTACTGGCATCGAATCGTTTGCCAAACAACTGTACCATTTGGTAATAACTCCATGCCCGGTAAGCTTGTGCCTGACCTTTAATGATTTTTTTATCTGTATCAGGACCTTCTGCTGCATCAATATTGGCAATGATCATATTGGCATTGGCAATGATCTTGAAATAAAACTGGTAATTGAAGTAAGGCACCCTGCTGTTTACATTTCTATGATCCAGCCAGCGATAGCAACTGATAAACCAGCCATTTGCCTGAGCTGTATTTACCAGATCCTCACCCAGCATGTCCATATAGATCATATTGGCACTCTGACCACCCTGGTCCTGGTTGCCATTCCATTGAATGTAAAGCATACGATGGATTCCGTTAACGGCAGTCCAGGCGTTTGCGGTGGTTTTAAAAACATCAGCAGATGAAACTGCATTAGTAGGGGCAGTTTCCAGGTAATCTTTTTTACAAGAGGTAGCTGTAAAAAGCAAGCCTGTAATAAAGAGTATAAATAAACTATTTTTTTGCATAGTCATAAAATTAAAAGTTAACATTTAATCCTGCAGTGATAATTCTTGAAGGAGTGTAAGCATTAGATGTAACCCCAGAGAAAGCCTGGTTTACATTCATTCCTTTCCTTTTTGCAAATAAGTAAAGGTTTTCACCACTTACATAAAGTGACATACCTGATGCATTGATCTTGGATAATATTGATTTTCCAAAATCATATGACAGAGTGATTGTCCTTACATTCAGGAATGATCCACCAGTGAGCCACCTGGATGAGGCTGCATCAAACACACCAGTTTTGGAGTTCTCCATTCTTGGCACATTTGTAATATCACCAGGGTTTTGCCAACGCTTCAGCATATCAGTATGCAATGCAGCACCATAAGCTCCGGCATGCATAAGTGACGCATAAGTTGCATCATAAACAAGCCCCCCCAACTGATAGTTCAGAAGAAAATTAAGACTAAAGCTTTTATAACTGAAAGTTGAAGAAATACCACCAAACAAGTCAGGGATTGCTGTTCCTGCATAATGGTAGCGGGCATTATTGATACTGTTAGTTACAGTATCACCTTTGCCATCCACAAAACTATTGGATGGGTTCCATACGTCTGCCCTGTATAATGCCTCACCATTTACAGGGTTTACACCCATCCATTCACGAACCCAGTAGTCATACAATGACTGACCTTCTTTAAGTTTTTTGGTGCCACTGATGATCTCTTTGTTAGACTCAGGCATTTTTGTAATGCGGTTTTTGATTGTTGAACCATTAATACCCAGGTTCCAGGTAAAATTCTTATTCCTGATAACATCACCTTTTAGTTCAACCTCAATTCCTTTGTTGTACATGGATCCGATATTCTGGCTGATAGTATACTGGCCATTGGAAATTGTAGTCGCTACATCAAAGATCATGCGGTCAGTTACTTTGTTGTAATATTCAATAGTACCGCTTAACCTGTTTTTGAACAGGATGAAATCAGTACCAATATCAAAGTTTTTGCCAGTTTCCCAGGTTAACTCAGGGCTGGGTAATGTGCTTTGGCGAAAGCCGGGTTCTGCAGCATTATTAGAAACTCCGTATAAAGCCTGGTAAGCATAAAGTGATATTCCACCTTCGTTACCAACCTGTCCATACGAGCTGCGAAGCTTCAGCATATTTATCCAGCTGATTTTAGAAATTATTTTTTCACGATCTAATCTCCATCCGCCACCAATACCCCAAAATGATGACCATCTTACATCAGGTGCAAATTTTGAGTTACCGTCTCTTCTATATGATGCGGTGGCATAGAAACGACCTTCATAATCATAATTAATTCTTCCGAAATAACTTTCAATTCTTGCATTGTCTGTCAGTGAAGTAAGTGAATTAATAGTGGCGAAGTTGGTCAATTCAAAATTGCCTTCTACGGCTTGTCCCTGGCGGAAACCATACAGGTAATTATAATTATAATCATAGTTCTCATGTGCAACGAGTGCTGTGATATTATGTGCACCATATTTCTTATTAAAATTCAGCATCTGGTTGAATGTATAAGAAGTCGTTTTTGATGCTTCTTTACTGGCACGGCCGGCTGGAGCACCATCACCAACGATCTGGTTTTGATAGGAACTTCCCTGGTAGTCTGTTACATCAACTGCAATATTCGTAGTGAATTTTAACCATGGTGTAAATATGACATCAGCATAATTACGGGCACTAAGCGTATTTCTTTTAAATAATTCCTGGTTCCACCTGGTTTCAGCCAGGTTATGACGTCCACCCAATTGCGGACGGAATGGCATACCTGGTAACTGGATATTACCATAATCATAAATTTTATTACCGGAAGCGTCAAGTATATACTCACCGGTTGTTTGATTATGCAAATAAACCGGGTATATCGGTCCCATTGCTCTTGTAAAGTAAAAGGGGTTAACAAGTCCGGTACTGCTTCCATCACTGGCCTGGTTTGATTTGTTTACCGCACCGGACAAGTTGATGCCGACTTTAAACCATTTTGTAGGTTGCGTATTAATATTCACACGGCCGGAAAATCGTCTCCAGTCAGAACGGATGATATACCCTTTTTCATCAGTATAGCCAAATGAACCAAAGTAATCTGACTTTTCATTACCACCGCTGAAAGAAAGTGTGGCATCTTTACGGTTGCCCATACGAACCAATTCTTTGGTCCAGTCCAGGTCATCAGCCCATAGTAAATTTGCACTTGAGTTAAATATTCCATTAACATCAACGATCTGGTTGTCTGGTACATTAAAAGGATTATAACCTAATAGCCCTTTGATGCCATTTGTAGCATTCTGGTTTGCAACGGCTAAAGGCTGCGGAGAAGCGGCATATAAAAGACTATTACGGTAAGATTCCCACATCATTACATAAAACTGTGAAGCGTTGGCTCTGTCATATTCAGGAATTCCCCTTGAACTAACGCCTTGCATTAATTTGAAATTAAGTGTGTTTCTGTTCTTTTTTCCTTTTTTAGTAGTAATCATGATAACACCGTTAGCGGCTCTTGAACCGTAAAGAGCTGTTGTAGATGCATCTTTTAACACGGTAATGGTTTCAACATCTTCAGCGTTAAGATTTGCTAATCCTCCATCATAAGGAACATTATCTACCACATATAATGGATCATTACTTGCATTGACTGATCCGAATCCACGGATCCTGATCCCCGGACTAGAACCCGGTGAACCACCTGCGGCTGTTGTTTGCACACCTGGTGCAGAACCAGGAATAGCATTTGTAACGTTTGTCAAAGGACGATTCTGAAAGTCCTTGGAAGTAATTTGTGAAGCTGAACCGGTAAAGTCACCTTTTTTTACATTGCCATAAGCTACGACTACTACCTCGTCAAGATTACTTTGACCGGGTTTGAGTTGAACCGAAATAGAATTCTGGCTACTGATTGTCTGTTCCCAGGTTTCGAAGCCAACATAAGAAAAGACAAGTGTTTTGGCTGTTGATGGAACTTCAATTCTGTAGGAGCCATCTGCGTCTGTCATAACTCCGGTTTTTGTTCCTTTAAGGGTCACTGATACACCCTGGATGGGTGCCCCTTTGTCATCCGTTACCATTCCGGTAACAGTTTTGTTTTGTGCAAATACACTGAAGGCAGTCAGCATAAATGCCATTAGCATGCATAGAAATTTTCTCATGTGCATTTTTTTTGGTTTAATAATTGCAATTATCAAATATGAACTTAAACAGGATTGGTGTGGATGGTCTTTAAGAAGGGCAAATCTAATTGCCTATGACAATAAATTATAGCAGAGTGCTGCTTTTTTTTATGAACGGGAAAAATTAGGGTTTAATTCCATTTTATGAAAAAAGATTTTATAAGTAGTATGTGTAAATATGACACACTTACTAGCATTACAATTAAATGACAAAGTAAGGTTTTTGAAAAGTTTGATAGATGGTTCTGGGTTAGTTAGAAGGATTACTCCTCATCATCTCCCTCATAGAATGCATCTTCATTGCTCCTGTAATATTCTTCCCATGATTTTACTGTTTCATCGCTGAGGCATTCTATTATATCGTGCAGGTTGTCTTTTTTAAGT
>Ga0138256_10008827_pt1 | contig 10579 bp, 12 predicted proteins | sample KNB2016incub_MG_FD_105486 | JGI IMG/M metagenome (GOLD analysis project Ga0138256, IMG submission 105486) | Active sludge microbial communities from wastewater in Klosterneuburg, Austria - KNB2014incub_MG | ecosystem: Engineered > WWTP > Activated sludge > Unclassified | place: Austria... | reverse complement strand
CTCGAATGGCCGCATGCGCTTAGCCTGGAGTATCGGGAAGACACTCGGGAAGCTTGAACTTGAGTATAGAATGGGCAGACTTTGATGGCGCGCCGGCACCCTTTAGCCAATCAGAATGAAAGCCATCATCGCCATAATTGCCACCGCTGGCCTTTGTGTTTTTTTTACGGCGGTGGCATTGCAGCAACGTAAAGTTCGCCGTCGCTTCTTCGAATGGGAACCCATGGAAGCTGAAATAATCTCGAAATCGGTCAAGCCGCTCGATCATCGGCATGTCGAGGCAGCCAGCGAGTTTGCCGCGGTTGTGACTTACCGATACCGGGTGAACGGGAAAGAGTATATATCACACCAGTTGTATTTTGAAGGGCGAGAATTTTTTGCGGGCAAGAGTGGACTTAAGAATGTGGAACGGTTTTTGGCAACGCTGCCGGTAACAATGCGCGGCCGCTTCAATCCGCGTTATCCGGCTAAGGCGGCTTTATTTCCGCCATCCCTTTCATTCTATTTGGGGCCCGTGGTAGGTAGCATATTCCTTGGACTGTTTACTCTGTTCCAATTTCTGCTCTATCTGGCTGAATAGGATCAGGTTATCAGGGCTGAGTACTTAATCCGCAGTGGAAATATAAAGATTCGGCCGCGCTTTCTCCAAAGCCTGAATCTGTGCCTTAACCTTGCGCGGCGCGGGACTGCCGCTCACATCCATGCCTTCGAGGTAGAGCCGTTTGAGTTTCTTCATTTTTTTGACCGGTGAGAGATCCACGACACCCGTGTGACTGAGATCAAGCGATTCGAGTTTGGCCAATGCGGTAAGCGGATTGATGTCGGTGATTTCGGGACAATTACCGAGGCGGAGCGTTTTCAGCGATTTCAGGCCTGAAAGCGGTGCGAGGTCAGATACGCCCGTGCCATATAAATCCAACTTCTCGATCTGCTTCAAACCTTTGAAGCTTGTCAGGGACGCGACCTTTGCCTCGTAGAGATCAAACTTCTTCAGAGTCTTAATTTTGCTCAGGGGGCTCACGTCGCCCACTCGCCCGCCGAGACTGATGTACTCGACACGTTTAAGCGCCTTGAGCGGACTCAAATCAAGCGCTTCGGTCACATCATAGATACCAAAAAATTTCACGCCTGAAAAATGCGCCAAAGGCTCAAGCCCGGTCTCTCCCAGCGTCACAAAAAGTTTTTCGAGCACGGCAATTTTTTTGAAGTCGCCGGGTTTTGGGTCACCCTTAAACTCCGCATACTTGCGCACCCCAGCCTGCCAGTTTTCGGGTAGTTTTTTCCAGCTTTCTTTGTTCATGTTTTCGGTTTAATTTCCCGTAAGCCGGCTCAACACCTCTTTCCAGTCAGGGTCGGGAGTTTTTAATCCTTCATTATAAATTTCGGCGCTGTGCTTCTCGGGCTTCTCTCCGAGCAGCTCATGTACTTTTTTCCAGAGTTCTCCGAGATTATTGTCCGTCGAGCAGGCGCGCAATTCATAGAGGTCGTAGCGCGGCCCTTCGTCGAGCGCGGTGCGCACGATCAGCCGTGCATCGTGATAGCGCCCGTGTGCAATCAGTAACCGCGCGAATTCGACGGCGATCTCGGGCCGGTCCACTTCGGGATTTTTTGTCGATAGCTTGCGGATAAATTGTTTTTCGTCGTCCATATTTTCTCGGGCTCACGTCATCTGCTTCACGACAGTTTCGAGCCGGCATTTCGGGCAGACGAAAACGTACAGATGATACCCCGGCCCCTCGCTGCCGGGTGGCACTTCGAAGCGGCTGATCTCGCCGATAAAGAACGGCTTTTGCCCGCACTTCTCACAGTCGACCCAGTCGTCGCGGTTCTGCACCCACTGCGGAGTTCCCCCTAAACGAATTGCAGAGCGCGCCTGAGGCCGGCGATCTTCTTCTTGTTTTTTTCCGTCGCCTGTGCTGCCTCGAGCATAGCCCATGACTGAAACGCTTTAGGGTTTGCGCCGCCGGCAAGATACGCCTCAACAAGTTTGTCATCACCCCAGCGGGCAGCGAAACCGAGGGGCGTACCAAACTCTACTTTGACGTCGGGCTTCAAACCCGCTGCGAGCAGCATCTCCAGGGTCTTGATGGTCGGCTCGCCCTTGCCCATCGTGAGGCTGATAATCACCGGCATGCCGCTCACCTTGCCGTTCGGGTCAGCCCCCTTCTTCAGCAGCTTCGCAATTTCCGCATGCTTGTTGCGCTCGACCGCCTCGGCGAGTGCGTCCGTCAGTTCCTGTTGGTCTTTTTTTGCCATCTTCGGTTTTTTGCTTCCACAGGGCGCGCCCGGGCTGATACTGCAACCAAAAATATGGCAAAGGCAGAAATCCCCACTGCGGATAGCTGGCTCAAAAAGGCCCAGGAGTTCTACGCGGCGAAAAACATGATCGGCGCGCTGTCGTCGGTGCGCAACGCACTGCGGCTGGACGTCAGAAATCTCGCGGCCTGGCATCTTGGCTGCGACATTCATATGCTTGAGGATAAGCAATATAAAGCAGAGCGATTCGGGAAAGCGCTGAAACGTTTTGCGGCGCGCGCCGGTGCACAGCAAGAAGTCAGTTTTGCAGAACAGCGTCTTGCAGAAATTACTGAATATTATGCCACGCAGCACCGCCTTTGGGGAGAAACCGATCTCACGCATTTTGCCGCCAGGGGCGATCTCGAAAAAGTCGGTGAGCTGCTCGAATCAGGGGTCGATGTCAACGAACGTAACCAAACCAACTGGACAGCGCTGCACCGCGTCGGCATGCGCGGCAAAGGGGAGATGGCACGCCTGCTGGTCGGGCGCGGGGCCGATCTCGAAGCAGAAGACGACTTGCACGAGACACCGCTCATCAAAGCATGTACATTCGGCAATAAAGAACTGATTCCGGTACTGCTCGAACTCGGTGCCAACGTGAATCACGTAGCCAAAGAAAAACACACCGCACTGTGGTATGCGATCAGCAGCATGAAAGATGTTGAAACCGTGAAGCTGCTGGTCGAGGCCGGCGCCGACCCGAATGAGATGTATGAATATGGCGATAACCCGTTTCTGCTCGCCATCTGCGCGCAGAGCGACCCGGTCGCCGAATACCTGCTGCCGCTGACAAAAGATGCCGGGCGCATCAACAAACACGGCGTTTCGGCGCTGCACTTCTGCGCCAGTTATGATAACGCAGCCATGATCAGAAAACTACTGGCGCGGGGCGTCGACGTCAACAGCACAATAACGGGGGGAGTTACCGCCCTCATGGATGCATGCCAGCATTACAGAATAAAATCCGCACAGGTGCTTCTGGAACACGGCGCACTGGTTAACACCGTCAACGAGTACGGCGAGACAGCAAGGTCGATCGCCGAACGCCAGGGGCACGTAAAAATTCTCGAACTACTGAATTTGGCAGAGGGTAAGTGACCGCAACAGAAATCGAAAACACCATCAGGCTCATCAGCAAACGGCTGACCGAAATCGATGACCATACGCCTGAGATGACCGGCATGGACTGGGCAAACGACCATGGTTGGATCTCGAGTGAAGAATGGCACGCAGCTGACGAAAAATCGAGAGACGGCGTGTCGCTGCAGAATGACGAGGTTGCGAAAATTGAAGCACTGCGGACGAGCGAGCCTCAGGCCACAACAGAATTTACCGAAGCCCTGCTTTTACGCTTGAAAAAAACACAGCAGCAACTGGAAACCGCAGCGCACGCAGCGAATAAGCAAAGCACCGAGTTTGCGATGCGTTTTAATCTGGCGCTGTTGCCCGATATTATCGCCACCATTGAAGACTGGCACCGCGGCAAAGAACCGCGCCATTGGCTCGCGTGGGCCTGGCGCGTGGTCTTTCGCATTGTCGAAGAATGCGAAAAGTCTATTGGACACGGTTAACATCTGCGCCATGCGAGCCAATCTGATTCGGATCTGCTCCGGCTTGCAGCAACTTTGCCAGTTCGCTGGTCTCACCCAGCATTGCCGCCATGTGGAGATCTTCGTAATATTTATCTTTGCCCACGCGAATTCCTTCTTACCGGGAGTCTTTGGCATGGCCAGCAATAACATTCCTCATAATGTTGCGCTGCTGCCCCCCTACGATGGGCTTGATAGCATTCGTCCGGAAACAGGCTTTACGCCAGAGCGTTACCGGATACCTTAGGTACCAGTTGAAAAAAATGCAGTTCTGGCAGGCTGTGCTCTTGCCGTTGAGTGTGCTGCCGGCTTTTTTGCTCGGCGTCGTGTTGATTCATTACCACACATCTTTAATCTACTCGTCTGAAAGTTCGTCCGGGGTTCAAACGGGCAACCTGCGCCTGCAGCTGATCATACTGGGAACCAGCGCCGTCTTGCTGTTGATTGGTGTCGCGCTGCTCCATAAAAAAGGAAAAGATTTCACAAGCAGCACGTACGGTGCATTCGGCTTGCTGATCCTCATCGGATTTCTTGTCTTTTCTTCCCTGGCCTGGAGAATTCTGATCGGTACGGTCGTGGCAGTGCCGCTCATCATCGCGCAGGGTTTTGCATTCACCTACAAGCCGCATAGCCCCGAAGCCGCGGCAGGTCGAACTGGTTTCACCGCAATTCTTCACGTGCTGAGAATTGTTGCATTTGGGGGCGCATGTGTATTCGGCATTTTGCTCATGTCGACCACCTTTCACCGTACCTACCGGGCCGCGCAATGGAGCGAGATCCACCGGAAAAATCTGCATGTCGAAATTCAACAACTGGATGAGCTCCGCAAACCGGGAGATTTTGAGTATGTGACCATCAAGGCAGATAATCTGACGCTTAAGCACGCGGCGACTATGCGTTTTGGCAGTGGCGATAATTCATTCTCGCTCAGTTACGCACAGCTGTCAGATACAAGCGAGGCCGCGCAGAAGCCCGGGGAATGGCCTTTCTGGATGCTTTGCGGCGCCTGGAAGTGCGACGCGAAGATCTATCCGGTGGCGCGACTCTTTCGCTGCAAGATGCCCGATGGCTGCAGTAAGGATTTTCTTCAGGTCAGGGAGGTTATTCTGCAAAATGCCGGAATTTCACGCGGCACGCCACCCGCAGAGTTTTTTCTACTCGAACCCGATGATGAGCTGAGCAAATCGGCTGACGAGTGGTCACGTACATGGCGTGCGCGTCTGCAGTGGCTGCTCTTGCTGCAAGCGGCATATTTTCTATTGCACGCCGCAGCGCTGTTTTCGCTGAAGCGAAGGCAGAAAGAAACTTAACAGGTTGACAAAGAGAAAAGATAGGCATGGCTTGCGTATGACACGAAGATTTGTATGCCTATCGTTCATTGCCTGGGTGGTCGGCTGCGGTTTATCAGAGCAGGAAATGACGGTCGCGAAAAAACACGCAGCAGACATTGCAGAACAGCAGTGTAAGTGCGATCAATTGAAATCCCAGAAAGATGTTAAACCAGCAGATTATTCGGAATGCGTTCGCGAATTTGAGAGACGCGTGCGGTACCAGAAATCATTTTATGACGTGGTGAAACCCTCCGACGGTGAACGCAAGACGGCCGCAGCCGCCGGCGATGCGGTGACGGCTGCCTGTAAAAAGTAGCCTTCACCCGTTCACGTGCGGCGTCTACTTTGCTTTTTGTTGTCCCTGCTAATTGCCGGCGAACTTTTTGCCCGTGCCGGCGGCGGAGGTGGCTATCGATCCAGTAGCGGTTCGTCGCGCTCCTCCAGCTCGTCCTCTTCCCGTTCGTCAAGCTCGTCGTCGAGTCGATCGAGTTCTTCCGGTTCGTCGAGCTCCTCTTCATATAGATCGTCCGGGTCATCCGGTTCTGGCAGTTCCTCGTCATATCGCTCTTCAGGCTCGTCGTCTTCTTACCGGTATGGGTCTTCGGGATCGACAAGTTCCACGACGAACGATGCATCGGCCTCTGTCGCTGCAGTCGCCAAAACACGCCTGCGCATCTATGACTTCTCGTCGATCGTGCGCCCGAAACTCGACGAAACCATGGTATTCTCGACGCCACCGAGCCCAGGTGCCGGCGAAGAATACCGAGTCCCGCGTCCCGATGGTCCGGGGAAAACCCTTCATGCCGAGACCGAGAGCGACAAATTGCGCGCAGCGCACTGGAATGGCGACTTGCTTGCCTACCTCGTCAAAGATAAGAATCCCCCCTTACGGTCATTGCGGGTCCGCTCGGAATTCACTGCATCGCCGGTTCCTGAGGCAACCGGGGCTTATATCGAGTTGGATACCCGCTGCCCCGTGACGGATATGTGCCTGCTGCAACTGACAGGCTTACCGCCCGGCTCTTCGATACAAATTCTGGGCGAATCACAGGACAATCCGCGGAGATTGCAGAACCTGCGAGCGCCGTATTATCCGGTTGCCGGCGTTGTCAGCCTGAACGTATATAATGTCGCGCGCGCTAAAAAACTCCGCATTCGGTTTTTCGGAGAAGCAAGCCAAAAAGCCGCGCTCTCCGCATGGCAGGAAAGCAGAACGAATACAAGTATGCAGACACAGGTTATGATCACCCCGGATGGAATAGCGCGTTACGAAGCGGCCATCGACTACCGTAAAAGCTTCGGTACAGACCATCTGACAATGTTCAGCGGTGCGCACAGCGGTGAAAACTATTTGTTCTCGGAAACAGAAGGTATCGAGGCGGTTAATTTCTCTGCGCTGACGGATTCCTTCCTGATACTCAAAGGGCATCCCCCGAAGTATGGCTATTCTGTGATCAATGCCGTCGCCCCAAGGAAAAATGGCGGACAGGCGGTCGTTTTGCCTCTGCCGGCGGTTATCCCGTGGCCGAATTACCTGACGCAAATTCAGGAAGAAATGATTTTCTTTAACTGGCACCGGAATATCACAGTGACATTACCTCCCGCGCTCCAGGTGAAGCCAGTCATCATGGAATGCAGCGATCTGACAGAGACTGGTTGCGGGCGGCGACGCAGTATTCCCCTGACTTTTATGCACGAAGGTAATCGTTTGGTCATTACGCCTGAGGAAGCGCAAGTCACTGGATTGTGGTATCTGGCATTGGAGGTAACGGCAGGACGGCTGCAAGAACCTGATTTTTGGACACGGATAAAATTCGGGTTCGCGCATTACCATCGTTTTGGCACGTTACCAGGATGGGTGGCAACATTCTATTCCGTTTGTCTGTTATGTTTGCTGCTGTTGATTTTGCTCGGCGCGGCAAAACTCAATATAAAGAAAAGCCGGCGCAAAGCACTTGCAGCACTCGCCGCTACTGAAGTTACCGCGCTGGAGAAGATTAAGAAACAAATTCCGGATTTTTCAGCCGAGGCATTCCGAAACCGAGTTCGTGTCATCACGGAAAAGATTCAGGAGAGCTGGTGTGCGGGTGACATGCGTCCCTGCCGACCTTATTTATCGCAGGGTGTTTATGACCGTTTTCGCCTGCAGCTCAGGATCATGCGCGAGTTTGAGTTTGACCGCAATATGATGCAGGATTTTCGCATCGACAACCTGACAATTTATGAATACGATTTTTCCCGTGATTACCATCTCATCGTGGTGCGCCTTGAAGCCGAAGCACGCGATATTACCGTGGCTCTGGCGCTAAAGGAAGAAGCGGCTTTGCGCGCGGTCAAAAAAGCAAAAAAGAACTCCTTTGTCGAATATTATTCCTTTGCGCGCAAGCGCCATTCACCGGCAAATGACGCCCAGCAGATTGCCGGCTCGTGTGGGCGTTGCGGAACGCCGTTTCCCATTGCCGGGCAGACTATTATATGCCGGTCCTGCTCTGCCGTTATATCGTCCGGAGATTTTGACTGGGTACTCACTGAAATAACGCAGGAGATCGAATTTAAGAAGGGTCTCGGAATTCCATTCCGCATCTACAATGGAAACAGAATCGAAGACCGCGCTTCGTTCTTATTCTGGCGCTTCGCGATGGTTCAACTCACCGGAAATAAGAACCTGCTGACACGCGATGCGACAATCGCATTTCTCACAAAATCCGCAAAGCGGGCGAGAATGCGGAATTTTGCCGTGGGCGCCGCTGAACTTGAAGATGTTATTAAGGAAGAAGACCGGTTCACAGCCACGGTCCGGCTCAAATGGTCAGCGACTGACGAACAAGAAAACGAACCGCGGCACCGCGAATCTTTGCTGACGCTGGTTTCAGGAAAAAACGATGTTAACGGGCACGGCTTCGCGGAGCATAGCTGCGAATCTTGCGGCGCACCTCTGCCTGAAACAGACAGCGACACCTGTGCTTATTGCAAAGCAACGATTGCGAAAAAAAATCCCGATTGGTTGCTGGACTCTGTGAGCACCACAGTCGAGTAGTGCCGAAATATTTTGCGTTCAGCAATCTTCACGCACTCGCCCTTTCCAAACGGTCATTGATTGCAATACCAAACCCCTGCTCGGGCATGCGTTCGGCGATGATGATATCGGCACCCGACTGATCGAGTCGGCGCATCGCGGCAAACAGGTGCCGTGCAGCCAGAGCCAGGTCACCATTGGGTGACAGTATTTCACTCGCGACAATGTTCTCTGCGCGGGGAAAATCCGACAGCGCCAGCACGGCTAACCTCTGGCCGGCATGTTCGTCAGCGAGTCGCGCGAGATTGCCCACCACAAGTCGGGTGCGGGGTGCATAGTGGGATTTCAAAAGACCCGGCGAACCGGTGGCGGCACCGGTTCGTATTTCGACCTGAGGGCAGACTTCTTGTAATGCTTCGAGCGTGACACCTCCGGCGCGCAGCACGAGCACCTTGTCGCCGTCGAATGCCACGACGGTCGATTCGACGCCCACACTGCATTCGCCGCCGTCGAGCACGTACGGAATTTTATCCCCGAGCTCTGCGGCGACATGCGCAGCGCTGACCGGGCTGATATAACCCGAAGGGTTGGCACTCGGCGCCGCGAGCGGAAAGTCAATGAGGGTCAACAGCTCGTGCGCCATCGGGTGTGCCGGCACGCGCAGCGCGACAGTATCGCCGCCACCGGTCACGACGTCAGGAACGATCGCCTGTCTCGGCAATACATACGTCAACGGGCCGGGAGAAAACCGCTCGGCGAGCCGCCACATGTTGAGCGGAATATCCATCGCGTATTTTGTGATGTCGTTTGTTTCAGCGACATGCACGATTAGGGGGTTGAAAGTAGGGCGTTTTTTTGTCGCATAGATCTTCATCACCGCATCGGTGTCGAGCGCGTTGGCGGCGAGGCCGTAGACTGTTTCAGTGGGTATTGCGACGAGCTCGCCGCGCCTCAAAAGCGTTGCGGCGTAAACAAGATCGGTTCCGGTTTCGGCCATACGTTGCCGTTTACAGGTCGCCGATCAGGCTTTCAAAGCTGTAGCCGCGCGCCTCGGGCAAGAGAATGATTCCCTTGTCTTTGTGTACGTCGGTCTTTGAACCAAAGAAGTCATACTCTTCACCCTTTTTGAGTGCTGGCATTGGCCGCGGGCCCACCCAGACGCGGCCGGGTTTGAAGATGTCATATTCAAAATAGACACGGTTTCCGATTTGCAGGCCGGCCGCCGATTTGTTCACCCGCATAATGATTGCACTCACGCGTGTCTGGTACTTGTCACAAAAAAACCAGCACCATTCATCGTCGACCTTCTCTACGCGGATGCGCAGTTTTTCCGGTGCATTTCTCTGCATCTCTTCATAATACTTCGACTGAATTTCAGCGAAGAGAGGAGTGATCGAAGCAACGGTAAGTACGAAAAGTAGCTGGCGCATAACTTCATGCCCGGTGGCAGATTTGGCGGGTCAATCTGTATCAGGGAACGCCGCGCGCATGATGAATTGTGGACTTGAAAGTCTTTTTTAATTGCCGCCTGCATATTCCCGGGCGTAATGGCTCATGCGCAAGGTTTTGATTCTCGGTGCCGGCACGGGCGGCAGCATCATGGCAAACCGCCTGCGCAAAGAATCGCGCCGGCAAAATCTGGGTTTCGACATCACAGTCGTTGATCCCGAAGCGCAGCATCTCTACCAACCGGGTTTGCTGTTCTTGCCCTTCGGCCAGACGACGCTTAAAAAAATACTGAAACCCAAACGCTGTTTCATCCACAAGTCAGTACCAATTATCCAGTCACCGGTGGCCTCGCTCGACGCGACAGCGAAACAGGTTCAGCTTGCGAATGGGCAGGCGTTGTCGTACGACATCCTCATCATTGCCACGGGAGCCAAGGTGGCACCCGAAGAGACCGAGGGCCTGACCGGCGAAGGCTGGTACAAGAATCGTTTTGATTTCTACACGCTGGCGGGCGCCGAGCAGTTGCAGGCAGCGCTCAAAAATTTTACCGGCGGGCATCTCGTGATCAATATCGTCGACATGCCGATCAAGTGCCCGGTCGCCCCGCTCGAATTTGCTTTTTTGGCGGATGCATATTTCAAACGCCGCGGCCTGTGCGACAAGGTGAAAATTTCGTATGTGACGCCGCTCGATGCCGCGTTCACCAAACCCATTGCCGCAAAAGTTTTCGGCGATTTTCTCTCTCACAAGGGTGTAGAACTCGTGCCCGAATTTAATACGGGCCGCGTTGAGGGTAATCAGATCATCTCGTGGGATGAGCGCACGGTGGATTTCGATTTGTTAGTTACTATTCCGCTGCACAGCGGGGCCGATTTTGTGAAGTCGAGCGACATCGG
>Ga0138256_10008826_pt1 | contig 10579 bp, 7 predicted proteins | sample KNB2016incub_MG_FD_105486 | JGI IMG/M metagenome (GOLD analysis project Ga0138256, IMG submission 105486) | Active sludge microbial communities from wastewater in Klosterneuburg, Austria - KNB2014incub_MG | ecosystem: Engineered > WWTP > Activated sludge > Unclassified | place: Austria... | reverse complement strand
GGCAGGCTGATGACAGCCCCGCAGCGCCTGCGGGGGAATGCGGGGCTCAGCCGCTCAGACGTCCTGCTGCGCCGTCAGGGCGGGCAGGTAGATGCGGCAGAACTCCTCGGGCATGCGCCGCGGCTTGCCGCTGCCCAGCTCGATGCACACCAGGTCCCAGCGGCCGCGCAAAAGGGTGGCCTGGTCGCTGTTGCGGATCAGCTGGAAGCGCCGCTCCATGGTCAGCTTGCCGTCGCTGGCCACCAGCCAGGTGCCCAGGGTGAGCGCGTCTCCCAGAACCGAAGGAAGCAGGTAGTCGTATTCGCTGCGGCGGATGGCCATGGCGCGGTTCAGGCGGTGGTAGTCGTGCAGGTCCAGGCCCAGGGCCTGCGAGTGTGCCCAGGCGACCCTTTCGCACCACTGCACGTACACGGCGTTGTTGGTGTGATTCAGGCCGTCAATGTCGTGTGCCTGCGGTGTGGCGGGCAGGGTGAAAGGCTGTGGATGGTCCCAAGGCATGCGGGCGATTGTCGCCTGCACCATGGGGCGGCAGGTGTCATGTGAATGACGCTGCAGACCGCGCAGTGGCCGCGCGCTGCGGGGGTCAACGTTCAGCGCCCGGGAATCTCGCGCACCAGTCGCATGCCCACCAGGGTGTAGCGTGTCTCAGGGCTGTTCCAGTTGCGATAGCTGCAGCGGGCATAAAACGACCAGGTGTGCCACGAGCCGCCCCGGCGCACCCGCACGCTGCCCTCGGCGGGGCCTTGCGGGTCGGTGCGGGGGGACTGGGCGTAGTAATGGTCGCCATGCCAGTCCGACACCCATTCCCAGGCGTTGCCCAGCATGTCGTGCAGCCCGAAGGCGTTGGCCTGCAGGCTGCCCACGGGCGCGGTGAAGGCGTGGCCGTCGCTGCCGGGCAGGGCGTGCTGCTGCCAGCGGAGCCAGTAGGGAGCGGCGGCCTGGTCGAACAGGTTGGCATGGTGCACCAGCCCCTCGGGCGCATCGCCGTGTGGGTAGCGCGTGCGGCTGCCTGCGCGGCAGGCGTATTCCCACTCGGCCTCGGTGGTCAGGCGGTAGCGCTGGCCCTCGGTGCGGCTGAGCCAGGCGGCCAGGGCCTGGGCATCGTTCCAGGTGACATTGACCACGGGGTGGTTGTCATCCTGCGCAAACCCGGGGTTGCGCCAGGAGTAGCGCGGGTTGCGGCCTTCAAAGGCATCGCCGCGCGCCGTGGTGGCGGGGTCGTAGTCGGGGTTGTAGCCATAGCCGCCGGTGCCGTCCGCCTCGGACTCCGGGCGGTAGCCCGAGGCTTCGACGAAGCGGCGAAACTGCCCCACGGTCACCTCGTGCTGCCCCAGGTAAAAGGCCTGGCGGATGCGCACCCGGTGCACCGGGGCCTCGTCGGCCAGCTGGGTGAAGCGCCGGAACTCCAGCTGCGGGTAGTAGTGCATCAGGGTGCGGGGCGACTCGTCACTGCCCATGGCAAAGCTGCCGGCAGGAATCCGCACAAACGCCATGCCCAGCGTGTTGGTCCACACCGCAGGTAGCGGGTCGACCCGCTCGGCAGCAAGGGCCGGTGCCAGGGTGGCCATCAGGCAGAGGGCAGTCAGGTGCGGGTACATGGCAGGCTCCGGGGGGTGGAGCGTGCAGTGTAGAGAGTGCGCTGAAGCATCGCGCTCATGCTGCAATCGAGCGCACCGAAAAACGCGTTTTGGGCTACAGTCGTTCTTCAGAATACCTGCTGCAAGGGCCTGCGTTGGCTCTTGTCTGGAGCAACGATGCCTCGCTCCCGGTCCATCGTCGATGATTTGCGTACCTGGTGGCTGCGGCTGCTGGTCAGTCTGTTGCTGCTGGCGGGGTTGCTCGTTTCGCCGCTCTGGCTGGCGTTGCAGCGCTTTGAAAACGACTTGCTCGCCAGCCTGACAGCCCCTCCCCACCCCGATGCCGGGGTGGTGGTGGTGGGTATCGACGAACCCAGCCTGGCCACGTTGGCGCTCTCGCCGCCCCTGCCCCGGCGGTTGCATGCACAACTGATTGATGCGTTGGCGCTGGCGGGCGCTGCAGCGCTGGGCGTCGATCTGCTGTTCTCCGCCGCACAGTCGCCGCAGGACGATACCGCTCTGGAGCGTGCGCTGCAGGGGCCTTTGCCCGTGGTGCTGGCCAGCGCTGAAGTCGATGTCCGCAGCCCGCAGGTGGCGCACTACCGGCAGCGCGTGGTGTCGGTGTTTACCGGTGCGCGCCATGGCAGCGTGGTGGTGCCCCTGGATGACGATGGCGTGGCCCGTGCCGCCCCGCCGCAAGACGACGCCCTGTGGCGCGTGCTGGCACAGGCTGCAGGCCGCCCTGTAACGCCGCCACCGCCCGGTGCGTTGCTGCGCCACTACGCGCCCGAGGTGGCGCTGCCGTACGTGCACTACACCCAGGCCCTCGATGCGGCGCGCTCGTTGCCCGAGGGCGCGCTGAGCGGCCGCCTCGTGCTTTTGGGGCAAAACACGCCCGTCGAGGGTGTGGACCGGTTTCGCACCCCCCTGCATGTGCTGGGGGAAGGCATGCAGGCCGGGGTGATGTTGCACGCCACGGCCCTCATCAACGGGCTGACCAACGACTGGGTGGTTCCAGCGCCTGCGTATGCCCCGGTATTGCAGGCGTTGCTGGTGGTGGTGCTGGCGGCCCTTGCCACGCGGCGCTGGCGGGGCGGGCCTGCGCTTGGCTGGAGCGCACTGCTGGCCGCATTGGCGGTGCTGGCCAGTACCTGGGCCTACGGGGTGGGGGTAGGGTGGTCGGCTTTGCCTACGCTGGCGGGGCTGGGGCTGCATTTCAATGTGGCGGCGGCCAGCAGTTACTGGCGGGAGCGCCAGCGGCGCGAGCACTTGCGCAAGGAGTTTGCGCACTATGTGCCCGAGGGCGTGGTGAACGAGCTCGTGCATTCTGATGTGGCGTCGGTGGTGCGGGGCGAGCGCCGGGTGCTCACGCTGCTGTTTTCGGACCTGGCCGGGTTCACCGCTGCCAGTGAGCACCTGCCTCCCGAGGCAGTGGCCCAGGCGCTGAACGCATATTTCACGCGCATGACCGCCTGCGTGCACACGCATGGCGGCACGCTGGACAAGTTCATTGGCGACGCCGTCATGGCCTTCTGGAATGCCCCCTTGGCCGAGCCCGCCCATGCCCGCCGCGCGCTGGCCTGTGCGCTGGACATGCAGTCCGCCATGGAGGCGTTGCGCAAAGACTGGCAGGGCACCCCCTTCGCCGACGTGCAGTTGCGCATCGGCGTGCACACTGGCGAGGCCGCCGTGGGCCACCTGGGCTCGCAGGCTCGCTTTACCTATACGGCGGTGGGCGACGCGGTGAACACGGCCTCACGGCTGGAAGGCGCGAACAAGGCGTTGCATACCCACATCCTGCTTTCCGGGGCAACCCGCGACGCCGTGGTGCAGGCCGGGGCGGTGCCAGCGCTGCTGTGGATCGATTGCGTCGTCCTTTCGGGGCGCAGCAGCGGTGTGGATGTCTATACGCCTTGCGCCGATGCCGTGCTGGCAGAGCTTGCGCAGGACCTGCGCCGCCACGCTCGGATGGGCGAGTGGGCCGAGGCCCTGGCGTGCTGTGCCGCCTGGCGCGAGCGAGCAGAACGTGAGGCACCCCAGTGGCTGGAGCATGCCCAGCGGATGCAAGAACGCCTGGAACGCATGGCCCGAGAGTGCGCACCGGGCGAGCCGTTGCGCCCCAGGGCCCTGGACAAAACCTGACAAGGAGATGCCATGCGGAACGATACATGCCTCTGGAAGACCCCCCTTGCGCTGGCAGCCGGACTGCTGTGTGGTGCCCATGCCTGGGCCCAATGTGCGGGCACTGCGGCGGTGCCCGGCCAGGCGGCCGCGCAGATCGTTGCGCTCACCGGCCAGGGCGAAACCCGCGCTGCTGCGGCGCAGCCCTGGGCCGAGGCGGCGCTTGCACAGCGCTTGGCGCCGGGCGCCGACCTGCGTACGCTGGCGCTCTCCAGTGCCGCGCTGCTGCTGGCCGACCGCACGCAGATCCGCCTGGCCGCGCAGGCCCAGGTGCGCCTGTGCGACAGCGGGCCCGCCGCCTCCCGGTTGGAGCTGGCCGTGGGGCGCCTGTGGGCGCGCACCAAACGCAGCCAGGCCGACGTGCAACTGCAGACACCGGCCGCCCTGGCCGCCGTGCGCGGCACCGACTGGGATGTGGAGGTGGACGCCAGCAGCCGCACCACGCTCACCGTGCTGTCGGGCCGCATCGATGTCTCCAACGCGCAGGGCCGGGTCGAACTCGGCCCTGCCGAACAAGCCACGGTGGTGCCCGGCCAGGCGCCCGTCAAACGCACGCTGGTGCAGCCGCGGGAGCGGGTGCAGTGGGTCATGGCGCCCGCGCTGGTGCCCAGCCGCTGGCCCGAGCTGGCCGAGCCTGGCTCGCCCTGGCGGGCGCTGGCACTCGGTGCATTGCGTGCCGGGCGTATCGCAAGCCTGCGCGAAGCGCTGGCGTCGCCCCTGCAGGCCGCTAAACCCGACCCGCTGGCTGTGCGCCTGTGGGCTGAAACCGAAGTGCTTGAAGGAAATCTGGACGGTGCACAGCGCCGCCTGCACAGCCTGTGGGTACAGCAGCGCGACCCGGCGGCCGCCGCGCGCCGCGCCGTACTGCTGGCCGCGCTGGACCGGTCTGACGAGGCCCGCGCCTTCATCGACACGGCACGCGCCCAGGCGCCCGACGCCGTACCGCTGCTGCTGGCCGACGCCGATGCGCAGCGCCTGGCGGGTGATGGGAACGCCGCACTGGCCCTCTACCGCAGCGCCGTCGAACGTGCGCAGGCCGCCCAGAACCTGCCCCAGCAGGCCGCAGCCCGGGCGGGCCTGGGCCGTGCGCTGCTCGAACGCGGTGACCTAGCTGCTGCGCGCGCCGCGCTTGCCCGGGCCGTGCAGGCCCAGCCCGACGACCCCGGCTACCTGGCCGAGGCCGCCACGGCTGCCGCCCAGGCACTGGATCACCGCAATGCGCACGACGGCTTTGCCGCCGCGTTGCAGCACGATGGCGGCGACTATGTGGCGCTGGCTGGCGAGGGCCTGCTGGCCTTGCAGCAGGGCTACACGGAACGCGCTCGCGAGCAGTTGCTGAAAGCACTGGTGATCGAGCCCCGCTACGCCCAGGCCCATGTCTGGCTTGCGGTGGCCGAACACCGGTTGGGTGGGCAGGCCGCAGCCTTTGATTCCCTGGTGCGCGCGCGCCTGGCCGACCCCAAAGACCCGCTGCCCTGGCAGGTGGAATCCATCCTGCGCAACGACGGCGGCGAGCCCGAAGCCGCCATCGCTGCTGCGCGCGAGGCCCTGGGTCGCCTGCCCTACCTCAAATCGCTCAACCCGCTGGCCAGCGACGCCCAGGGCTCGGCCAACCTGGGCAAGGCTTTGGGCGATTTCGGGCTGGAGCACTGGGCGCGTGCATACGCGCAGGAGTCGTATTACCCGCTGTGGGCGGGGAGCCACTTTTTTATGGCGAACCGGTATGAGAGCGATTTCAGTCGCAACTCCGAATTGATCCAGGGCTACCTGGCCGACCCTCTGGCTTTTGGCATGGGTGAGCGGCAGGTGCCGGTGCTGGTCAGCGAGGGGCGCGAGACGGTGGCAGTGGCCAGTGCGGGGCGCACCACGCAGCACGCCTCGCTGGCCGGTGATGTGGTGTTGCGCGGGCTGGGGGTATCGGGTGTTCCCATGGCATGGCTGGCGCGCGTCAACGGGCTGCGTCTGTGGCCCCGCGGTGGGTCGGGGTCGTATTGGCTGAGTGCGCCCATGGTGGACCTGGCTTGGGGTGCGCGCCCCATCGACCGTCTGGGGCTTTTTGTGGTGCACAACCAGGGTCGAGACCGCTCGGGCTACCCGGGTGGACTGAACCTGGGGCCGGCACGGTTCGATGGTGTGGCGCGGGGTACCTCGACGCGCACCGATGCAGGCGGTTCGTGGCGCTGGTCGGCCGACGCGCAGAGCTGGTTCAAGATTCACCACGCACGCAACGGCAATGCGCGGGGGCTGGACTTCGATGCCTGGGGTGCCCAGGATTCGCGCCTGCAGGATACGCTTGACGGTGTGATGCTGCGGCATGTGGTGCAGTGGCCGAGTGGACGTGTGGGCTTTGGCTGGGAGCATGCCCGTGCACAGGCGCGCAACGGGTTGTATGACCCAGGCGCGCCTTGGGAGGCCTCAGAGCGCGGCACAAGCGCGCGTTTCAGCATGCCTTGGCTGGACGGCGAGTGGCGGCAGGGGCCTTGGAGCTGGCAGGCCGGGGCGTACTGGCCGCAATTGCGAGTGCGCGATGTAAACCGGTACTACAGCCAGACCAATGGCGAGGACTTGCTCGTACCCGCCATCACCGAGGGCGGGTACGAGAGGCGGTTGCGTCCCCGCGCGGGCCTGTCGTACCGCATTGGCCCAGGGCGGGCGCTGCACGCGGCCTATGTCGAAAACGTGCACGCGCCGTCTACCCACACCCTGGCGCCGGTTGCTGTGGGGGCCATCACCATCGACCACCAGTACCAACGCATGGGCAGTTTGGCCCGCAAAAGGGCATTGCAGCTGGACTGGGAGATTGACGCGCGCACCTTCGCTTGGGGCATGGCCAGCAGCCAGCACATCGTCAACCCGGTCTTTCCGAGCGGCGAACTGCTGATTCCTGGCATGGGGGTGGCGGTGTCTGATCGTGCTGACGTGCTCGCACCGGTCAGCGCCTCGGGGCAAATCGCCATTGACGCATACAACGGCAACCCGTTTTTTGGCCAGGGCAGCCTACAACAGGTGGGTGCAGCTTGGAATCGGGTGCTGGCCCCGGGCCGCAGCCTGCTGGCCAGCTACACCCGGGCCCGGTCGCGCAACACCGGCGCGGCCTTCGCCGGTCTGCCGCTGCCCGGCGTGCCGCGCCACACGGCCGTGCTGGCCCACGCCTGGCGCCACGGCGGGCGTGACCTGAGCCTGGCATCCATGGTGTACCGGGGCTCGCGCTTTGCCGACCAGTCGGCTCAGTCGCCGCTGGAGGCGGGCTGGAACCTCAACCTGGTGCTGTTCCGCGAATCGGCAGACCGCCGCTGGGCCTGGACCGGCACCTTGCAAACGCCTTTGCACGGCGCCGTGCGGCCTGCGTTGTGGGTCAGCCTGCGCTACCGCATGGATTAGTGAATAATTTGGCTTATAGCGCTTGTGTGGAAAGTGTTGTGTGCTATAAAAATAATAGCTATTGCTTGGCTGCTGCCGCCTCTGCCAAGGCTTGCAGTGCGGCCTTTGCCTCGGCCTGCGCCACGCCTTCGGCCAGTGCGCAGCGGCCATCGAGCGCATCCAGCCCCTCGCGCTGCAGCAGTGCAATGGCCTGGCCTGCCTCCTTGGGGGCATCAAAGCCGGTGCTTTGCAGCAGCAGGCGCCCGTCTGCCGCGACGAGCTTGAAATAGAACTTGCTGTCGTTCTCTCGGTACTGCTTGAAGCTGGGGAGGGCTGCCTTGGCTGATTTCTCGGCTTTTTGCGGCGCGGCTGCCTGCACCAGGCTGCGCAGGCCCACCGCAGAGCGCAGCTCGCGGATGAAGGGCGTGGCCGTGGCGCGTGCGCGCTCGGCACCCGCCAGCAGTGTGGCCTCGATGCGTGCGGGGTTGTGGATCAGTGCCTCGTACTGCTCGCGCATGGGTGCCACGATCTGGTCCACGCGCTCAAACAGCACCTGCTTGGCGTCGCCCCAGCCAATGCCGTCTGCGTAGGCCTTGGCGAGCTGCGCGGTTTCTGCTTCGGTGGCGAAGGCCTGGTAGATCTGGAACAGGGCCGAGCCTTCAGTGTCCTTGGGCTCGCCGGGCGCGCGCGAGTCGGTGACGATGCCGCCAATGAGCTTTTGCAGCTGCGCCCGCGAGGAGAACAGCGGGATGGTGTTGTCGTAGCTCTTGCTCATCTTGCGGCCATCCAGGCCGGGCAGGGTGGCCACGTTGTCGTCGATCACCGCCTCGGGCAGCACAAAGTGCTCGCCGTAGAGGTGGTTGAAGCTTGCGCCCATGTCGCGCGCCATTTCGATGTGTTGCACCTGGTCGCGCCCCACGGGCACCTTGTGTGCCTTGAACATCAATATGTCGGCGCCCATGAGCACGGGGTACATGAACAGGCCCGCGGTCACGCCGTCGTCCTGCTCGCGCCCGGCGGCGGCGTTCTTGTCCTGCGCGGCCTTGTAGGCGTGGGCGCGGTTGAGCAGGCCCTTGCCGGTCACGCAGGTGAGCAGCCAGGTGAGCTCGGGGATTTCGGGGATGTCGGACTGGCGGTAGAAGGCGACTTTCTCGGGGTTCAGTCCGGCGGCCAGCCAGCTTGCGGCGATCTCCAGCGTGGAACGCTGGATGCGCACCGGGTCTTCGCACTTGATGAGTGCGTGGTAGTCGGCCAGAAAGTAAAAGCTTTGCACGCCGGGGCGCAGGCTGGCCGCGACCGAGGGGCGGATGGAGCCCACAAAGTTGCCCAGGTGGGGCGTGCCCGTGGTGGTGATGCCGGTGAGGAAGCGCGTGGTGCTCATGGGAACGAAATCAGCAGGAAAGGAAGAGAAAAGGCAAACGGGCCAGTTCCCCCGCGGTGGGGGAGTCCCCCTCCCGCGTGGCGCAGCGAAGCGAGAAAGGGGGAAGGCACCGAAGGCGACTCAGGGGGTGTCTCATCGCAGGAGCGCAGTCAGGGGTGTGAGCAGCAGGTTGATGGCGCTGTAGCCCAGGCTCATCAGCGGGCGCAGCCACAGCGTGCCCACCACGCCCGCAATCACCAGCGCCATGACGATGAAAAAGCCCCAGGGCTCGATGCGCGAGACCATGTGTGCTTGCTTCCAGGGCAGCAGGCCCACGAGGATGCGCCCGCCATCAAGCGGCGGCAGCGGGAAGAGGTTGAACGCCCACATCACCAGGTTGACCAGAATGCCGGCACGTGCCATTTCAACGAAAAAGCGCTCGTCCACGCCGGCGCCTACCAGCGCCACCAGCACCACGGCCCACAGCACGGCCTGGACGAAGTTGGAGGCAGGGCCGGCCAGCGCCACCCACACCATGTGCTGTTTGGGTTTGCGCAGGTTGCCAAAGTTGACCGGAACCGGTTTGGCATAGCCGAACAAAAACGCGCCCGAGGTGGCAAAGTACAGCAGCAGCGGCATCAGGATGGTGCCTACCGGGTCGATGTGTTTGATGGGGTTGAGCGTGATGCGCCCCATCATGTAGGCGGTGTTGTCGCCAAAGTGGCGCGCCGCATAGCCATGGGCCGCCTCGTGCACGGTGATGGCAAACAGCACCGGCAGGGCGTAGATCAGAACGGTTTGGATGAGATTGGTGGGGTCCACCGGGCGATTGTCTCAGACACCGGCCGACCGCCCGGCCCGCAGGGCAATCACAGGCCCAGCGCCTGCAGGCTGCCGCGCCCCGCACGCACCACCTCGGGGTCGCCGCCGATGCCCATGGGCGTGAGGTCGATCACCGTCGTGGGGGCCGAAGGGCAGGCGCCCGCATCCACCACGGCAGCCAGTGTGTGCTCGAACCGGTCGCGGATCTCTTGTGCGTCATTCAGCGGGTCGGCTTCGCCGGGGGCAATCAGCGTGGTGGCCAGCAGCGGCGCGCCGTGCAGGGCCAGCAGCTCCTGCAGCGCCTTGTGCTCGGGCACGCGCAGGCCGATGGTCTTGCGCGAAGGGTGGCTCACGCGGCGCGGCACTTCCTTGGTCGCTTCGAGGATGAAGGTGTAGGCGCCCGGCGTGGCGAGCTTGAGGAGGCGGTACTGCCGGTTGTCCACGCGGGCGTAGTTGGCCAGCTCCGACAGGTCGCGGCACAGCAGCGTGAGGTGGTGTTTGTCGTCCACCTGGCGAATGCGGCGCAGCTGATCGGCGGCGTTCTTGTCGTCGAGGTGGCACACCAGCGCATAGCTCGAATCGGTGGGCACGGCCACCACGCCGCCTTTTTGCAGCAGGGCAGCGGCCTGCTTGAGCAGCCGGGGCTGGGGGTTGTCGGGGTGGACTTCGAAATACTGGGCCATGGGGACGTATCTTAAAACCTGAAGCCTGTAGGGCTGGTTGCCGCCAGAAAACCAGCACGACCCTCAATGCCAGGGCAGCCGTGCAAGGGCCGCCCCGCGGCGCTGGCGGCGTTCCCCTGCCCGCATCGTGCAGTGGTGCGAAAGCCCGCAGGGCCAGAGGAGGTTTTTCAATTCTGTATACGGTGGGCGAGCAGTTCCCAGACGGGGGTGAGGTTGCCAGGTAGCGGCGGCAGCATGCCCAGGTCGGTGTGGGATTCGTCGGGGCTGTGGAAGTCGCTGCCGCGTGAGGCGGCAAAGCCGAATTCCTGCGCCATGCCAGCGTAGGTGACGGCCTCGGCGGCCGAGTGGCTTCCGGTCACCACTTCAACCGCCTGACCGCCGTGCTGCTTGAACTCCGAAAACAGCGCAAACTCTTCGTTGGCGCTCAGGCTGTAGCGGGCGGGGTGGGCGATGATGGCCACGCCGCCTGCGTCGCAGATCCAGCGCACCGCGTCGCCCAGGCGTGCCCAGCGGTGCGGCACGAAGCCGGGCTTGCCTTCGGTGAGAAAGCGACGGAAGACTTCGCCCGTGTCACGGCACACGCGCTGCTCGACCAG
>Ga0138256_10008825_pt1 | contig 10579 bp, 10 predicted proteins | sample KNB2016incub_MG_FD_105486 | JGI IMG/M metagenome (GOLD analysis project Ga0138256, IMG submission 105486) | Active sludge microbial communities from wastewater in Klosterneuburg, Austria - KNB2014incub_MG | ecosystem: Engineered > WWTP > Activated sludge > Unclassified | place: Austria... | reverse complement strand
CGAGGCCACGACGAGCAGCCCGACGCGAATCAGCACATCGGTCCGCCGCAGCACCGTCAGGCCGCGCGACATCATGCCCGGCGGTAGCGTGGCTACCCGGCTGTTGCGAAGTCGGCGTGAAAGACTGTGGGTCACGGGGAAGGGGCCAGAGGTTAAGAGTCAGGGACCAGGAAATGAGAGGAGGACGGATTACTTGTTCTTTTTGGATGTCGACGGATTGGCACGAGGTTCATCTTCGTAGGCGCGGACAATCTCTTGCACGAGCTTATGCCGAACGATGTCCCCTTTGCCCAGATGTACGGTATTGATGCCGTGAATATCTCGCAAGCGTTGCAAGGCGTCGGTCAGGCCGCTGGCACTGGCGCGGGGCAAGTCGACCTGCGTCACGTCGCCGGAAATCACAATTTTCGAGCCATTGCCCATGCGAGTCAAAAACATCTTCATCTGCGAGACGGTCGTATTCTGGGCTTCGTCCAGAATAATGAACGCTTCGTTGAGCGTGCGGCCGCGCATGTAGGCGAGGGGCACGACCTCGATGACGTCTTGTTCCATGTACCGCTTCATCTGGTCGTAGTCGATCATCTCCGCGAGGGCATCGAGCAGCGGCCGGAGGTATGGGTTGATCTTGGCAAACATATCGCCAGGCAAATACCCAAGGCTTTCGCCCGCTTCGACCGCAGGACGCACCAGGACAATCTTGCGCATCAAGTGATGCTTGAGCGCTTCGACGGCCACGGCCACGGCGAGATACGTTTTGCCAGTACCAGCAGGGCCGACGGCAAAGGTGATATCGTGAGCGCGGATCGAGTCGATGTAGCGAGCCTGGCCGGCGGTCTTGGGCACGATGCGGCGGGCAACGTTGATGACGTCGATCGGTTGCTGGCCGACGACACCCAGGGCCTTGCCACCCGCGGTGCTGAGGATGCCACCGACCGTTTCGGGATCGAGCTCCCCCTTTTGCTCCAGAGCTTTAGTGAGTTGCTCGAAGACGGACGTCGCCTTGTTCACCGCGGGCTCTTCGCCCTGAATGCGCAACTGGCCGTCCCGATGGCTGATCGTTACGCCGAGGGTTTCTCGCAAAGCTCGCAGATACTGATCGCGGGGACCAAAGAGGGCCAGGGCCCGGTTCGGGTCGGTGAGCGTGATGAGCTGTTCGATCATGGAGCAGAGCAGCGAGTGGTGCTGCACCGATTGGCCAAGAAGGACGAGTCCGGAACGAGCCGGCTCGCTACAGGACGCCGCGAAGTGCGGAAGCGCGGGCGTAGTACGAATGTCTGAATCGTGGCAGTCCTAAGGAACCTTTACCAACAGTGGGTACGACTTGCACTTTGCAATTCGAGCAACTTGGCCAAGGAGAGGGAATCGTGCAGCCAACCGAAGGATCGCCGGTGGGGCGATCGGCTGCCAGTGTAAGTATAAACGGTAATCGTCGCCAGCAACCAGGGATTGTGGACTCCAGCCCGCAAGTCTTTGCCAGCCAACCCCTTGCAGCCAGCAAGAAAGTCCGAGGCACACGACAAATTGACGCGGGAAAGGATCCCCGCAAGGGTACGGCTCGCATAACCGCTGCCGCCCACCAATCCGGGGCCGCTCACAAGCCCAGAGCTTTCCGCTTCTCTTGCACGAAGGGCAAGTGATGCGGCAAATGGTTCGTCACGTAGCCCAACACCCGCTCCAAGGTCAGCGGACCGTTCTCACTATGGATGCCTGTTCGCTCGAAAGCGGCCGCAGGCAGCGTCTTCAGGATTTTGGCCATTTGCCCGCGACAGGCTTCGATGAGCTTCAGTTCCTCTTCGATGTCCCGCTGGTGATAGGCCAGATGCTGGGCGAACAGGTTCTCGTCGCCGCTGAGCAATGGGGGATTTTGGGTCGCGATGATTCGCTCCATGCGATCGGCGAAAATCGGCTCAAAATCGGCGATATGCGCCACCACTTCCAGCACGCTCCACTTGCCGGCAATCGGCCGAGCCATCAACTGTTCGCGAGTCATTCCCGCCACTGCTGCCCGCAATTGAGCTGGGCCCGCTTGGTACTTTTCGATCAATTCCGCCGTCGACATTTGAATCAGCCCTATGCCTTTGCTCACTTACATTCCGTGCAATGACCTTTGAGGAAGATCTCGGTGACGTCTCCCATCGTGCCCGCTTTTTTGCCGGCCGTGGGGACGATTTTCACTTCGACCTCGGGCAAGCAGGTCACCTTGCCGCAATCGAGACACATGAAGTGAGGGTGTTGGCCCTCTTCATGTTCGGCCCCTCTTTTTAATTCGAATCGCCAAGCGTGATCCCCGGCATCCAATCGGCTGAGCAGGTTCGAATCGGCCAGTTCCACCAGGCAGCGATACAAGGTCGACTTATCGAAACCCTGCGGCACCAGTGCGTCGGAAACCTCGGCATGGCTGAGGGGCTTGTTGAAATTCGCCAGGTACTGCAAAACGGCCAGCCGAGACGCGGTGCTCCGTAGGTCCGCCGCGCGCAACATGTCGCGAGCCTCTTGAACCGAAAGTCCCCCAGCCACTTCTTTGCCCATGCTACCGCCCAAAATTTTTCACCGACCAGAATTCGGGTACCCGCAACCAGCCCCTGCGATGTTCCACTGGCTGCGAGTGAATTCTATCATCCCCGCCGGTCGTTGTCGCGGGACAGTTGGCGTCAGGAGGCAACGTGGCATGGTGAGGGCGTGACAAGGTGAATGACACAACAGCGGCCTGAACAGCGATTTTGATAACCGTTTGGTGAGTGTAGTTGCAAAAGCTAACGGAGCCGAATCTCGCCTTGCGAGACGGCATTGGCCAAAACTCGACTCCCTCCTGATCACCGTTTCGTCCCCCGTTCCATCCGCTCGTTTGATAACCTTTTCGCGCGACTTTGCGAAGAATCGGCCTCCTCGCAAGTTGATTATGTTCAATATCTTGCGAATAAATATTCGCTAATCAAACAGCTTTTTCATCGTCATCGTGATAACCAGTAATTCCACGGAACAGGCCCCGTTGGGGCAGCCCGTTGATCACCTTTGTCGCGCCGCGTGCCAGGTTGCAAGTTGGTCAGTAAGGGCAATCAACTCGCCTTACGTGGATTCGCTGCCCGCGCCCGCTCATAACCGTTTGATAACTGGTTCTGCCCCTTTGAACAGCCCACCAACGGGTGATGTCGTGCAAATGTTCACACAATGTTATACCGAATTGAGAAAGAACTTCTGGTCGCTTATTGTACGCATGGTGCGTGACACGTCTGGTCACGAGTTGCAAATTTCGCTCAGCAGCCTCTCAGGCACAACACGTGCATTAATTTGCCTCGACCGCAATAGACTGCCAAATGAGCCAGCCATGGATGGAAATAGTGACAGCAGTGATTGGGCCGATGAAGAGAACTTAATTTGCCTTGCCGGCCATTTTCCTACTCCACGGCACACGATTTCTCGCTCAACTGCCCCTGATCGAAGTGAACTGCTGTGGTAAAATGCCCGATAACAACAGTGCGAGTGAGGAACCGTGGTGGTCAGCTGCGGAACCGACAACTCGAACTTGCCGCCCCAATCGACGGCAGTAACGTACAATTGGTAAACAGCCTTTGGTGTGCATTCTGACCGAGGGACCTATTAATACGGGATGGCTCGAGTCACCAAGGTGCAAGTGCAGTAGCACGCCCGACTCCGCCAATCTCCCAGCGACTCCATCGCTGTCGAAATCCTCCAAAGGTTTGTTCTAAACACCGAGCCCCGCACAACACGCGGGGCTCGGTCGTTTCTTGGCCGAACCCTCGGCTCTCGCATCTCGACTCCCGCATCTCGCATTTCGTCCTGAAGGGACGCTGCTTGTCGCCACGGGTGCAACCTGTGGAAAAAATCAAAAATAACGCACCCGTCCCGAAGGGACGACGGAGATCCTGCTAGTCGAACACGTATCGCTCATCGAACTCAATCTCGTGGGCGCGCAATAATCTCAAGAGTTCCGATTTGAAGTCTTCTTTGTGATGGTGCTCCGCTTGCCGCTGGATGTAATTCTTGACCACCGGTTCCTGAGATTTGCTCACGCTGAATACGCTGTAACCTTCCTGCCACGCGAACCCCCGGAGTTTCGGAAACGTCTCGTGTATCCACACGGACGAGCGAGACTTGGTGCGCTGGAGCAACGCTGAAATGTCCTCGTCGGTTCTCCAACGCAGATACAGGTGAACATGATCTTCGATCCCACCGATTTCATAGAGCACGCCTTTCTCGGCGCGAACAATCCCACCGAGGTACGGGTAGAGTCGTTCAGTGACCTCCGGCCTTAGCCATCGCTGACGTTGCTTCGTACTGAAAACGATGTGCAGCAAGATTTGCGAGAAGGTACCGGGCATGAAGTGCTCCGTAAACGAGAGGCAGGAACTCCGTCGTCCCTCCGGGACGAGTATCTTTTCTCTGATTTTTACCACGGGTTACACCCGTGGCTACATGCAGCGTCCCTTCGGGACGAAAGACGCAGGGGCAGAGATGAAAGGCAAGAGAGCAACAGGCAAAGGCGGGCCTAGCGCCGGGGGCCACTGTCTTTGAAAGTGCAAATTCGCGACTGTGGCATGGTAGTGCAACGAAAGTGGACGTCTTGCCTTTTTGCCAAGGGTAGCGTCTTGCCAAAAGGCGGATTTTCCGGCTTCAACGATCTGCCCAGCCATCCGTGCCGATCTCGCACTGGCACCCCGCGCAACACGCGGGGCTCGGTCGTTTCTTGCTGAACGAGCCCCTTCTAGTGCCACTGTCAATTGACTGACCGTTACTCCGCTGAACCGAACTGGTCGTTTACTAGTTGGTCAATTCGAAGACCAGAGACACCAGCAAGGATCGCACGGTGTCTAACGCCAGTCGCAGAAGCTTCTAGGTCATGCCAGCATGCTCCAACGCGTAACACGCTTTGGATGGGGCAGCTATCTCAATTCGTTTTTTGAATTTGCAGTCGATGAGGTAGCCGACCTCGTTGAACATGAACACAGCTTTCGAATGGACGATCTCAGCCGCGATGTAAATCGGCGATCCCGTCGGGCCAATGGCCATGATGACATGGTCGAACTCAGGCTTGTCGGGCCAAAGAAACGAGATACCGGCAGCGGATAAGTTACGGCACTTCACGGGGCGGAAGTCGGATGCGAGCGGATAAGGTTCATCCGGCATCCATACCGCGGCCCGTTGTGTGCATGTGAAATGATATCGTCGCTGCGCCGGATTCAACTCAGCCGATTCTTCTCGGGTTTCGTCGTACGTCAACGTACCCATCTCCTGCCGAGTTAACATTAGTGGCGATGCTGGTGGCACATCTGCCGCAATCGTGTTCGGTCCAGGAATGTTGCGGATCCCGGACTTGAGTTGCTCAATGGCGGCCAACGTCTTCGTCAGCTGGTTCGCTGTTTCGCCGATTTGTTCTATGGCAGAAACCAACTGCGGCGTAACTTGCGGAGATTCGTGAACCAACGTATGCAGATCTCGCGAGGACAACGATAGTCTTTCGCAATGCAGTTTACCGTCGGCGAAGTATCGGTGGATTAATGCTTCGAGTCTCGCTTCGGTTTGATCGGCGACCGCAGCGACCTGCGCGACCGTGTATTGTTTGTAGAGATATCCGCCCCAGAAGCCAGCGGTGAGCAAGAGCAACGCTGCCAATAGACAAAGAAATACCGCGAAAACGAGGTTCAGCATAAATTCAGGCATTTCTGCCTCTCCAGTACAGACATCACACGAGTCAGTATTTGGCAGGAACTAATCAACGCTACCACGCAAGGGACTCATATGTGATCTCGTATCTGTCTGTTTCGCTCGGTTGCAACATGCAGCGTTCAAAACGGTCAGCAAGCTTTACAGGACCGCGACGAACCGTCGTATGACAGTAGTTGGCATTGCATCCTATAAGTCCAAACATGCAAACCTGCCGCAACCTTTTTAGGCAAAATCACGCCATTCGCGCCGGTCGGCACTGGCTTTGCCAAGGTCGATTTGCAGCCGTGGATTGTGCTGCAACAAACGGGGACATCTCACCTTTTTGCGCGGGGTCGCGTCATGGCAAAAGGTCGAATTCCCGGCGTTCAAGGAACCGCCCCGCGATCCGTGCTGATCTCGCATGGGTGCCGGGCGCAGGCACCAGCCTCACTGAAGGGCAGCCATTAGAGGTTCAGCACTCCGGACCATCCCAATGGATGTCGCACATCAGTTGCTTCGGCATCTGCATTTCCTCTTTTCCTGGCGAGGGGATCGCGGCGACGATTCGCAATCCGGAATTCTTCAAATCCATCACTCCCTGAGGAGTGGCGGAAAGCCCATTGGGATGCGGCCCATCCAGTCGCCACGGCGTAGAAATGATGGGCGAGGCATAGTTCGCCGGGTCGCTCCTAATGACCGTGGCAACCGAGTCATCGCAGAGCCGCACCAAGCTGCCAATGGGAAACAGCGAAACCACTCGCAGCAGCGCCTTAACCACGTCCCCGTCCAGCCGATGTTGCGGAACCTGATGCAGCAGGCAACCCAACGCGTCGTGCGGCACGAGCGCGGGGCGTCCGCGTCGCCGCTCGGTGAAGCACAGATAGGCATCGACGGTTCCAAGGATGCGGGCGAAGACATGAATCCGCTCTTTGGTAAGCCCCCGCGGATACCCGGATCCATCGCATAACTCGTGAACCTGGAATGCCGCCTGGCGGACCGCGGGGGAAATAAGATGCACGTTCTCCAGCATATCCATGGTCATCGTTGGATGCCGCATGTAATGACCCCAATCGGTGTCGGTGAACGGGGTGTGATTACTGCGCAATTTCTCGGGCAGCTTGTAAAGACCCCAATCATGGATCAATCCGCACAATCCAATGCTCTCCACGGCTCTCTCGTCAAGTCGAAGTTCAATCGCCACCGCCATGCCGAGAATTGACAGCTTCAAGCTACGTGACGAAATCATGTCTGAATCGGTAGCTTGAATGCTTGTTGCCAACATCTGGTCCTGGTCGCGCTCCAACTCGCCCAAGCAGCGACTGGATATCTCTGCCAAGGGGGTGGTATCGCGTTGCATGCCCCGCTGCACATTGCGAACGAGCAATTCGAGCATCGTGGTAGCCTCTGCCAACTGTTTCGTCAGCCGTTCGGTTTCGGCCGGATCAAAGGGCACGGCGCCTGGGCGTTGCTGTCGATCCTTAAACGGTGGGCCAGCGTGATTGACCATCGCCGCGAGCGACGCGGACAGCGCTTGATCGCCGATACCTCCTGAGGATTGGCTATTCTGTGGAAGTCCTTGCACGGCGGAGCGATAATCTTGGGGACTGATCTGAACGACGTGGATGTCGCGATCGATCAGTATTTGCTTCATTCGTTCCGATAGGACTGTGCCGGCGGCCAGGAGCAGAATTCCTTCCGAGTCCAAGAGTGGGCCTTTCAAGCTGCTGCCCGCTCTGATCCGTCGCGTCTCAACAGAAATATCCGATTCAGTGTTGCTCACGCGATGGCCCCTTGGGAGTCGCGCCCATGCTGGGCGAAATAATGATTACCGTTACAGTAGCATTCGGGTGAATGCACACCGTCGCATAGGCAATTGTGCAGACAAACTGATGGCTTAATCTCTATTAAGGAGATTTACCTATAGACCTGTAGGATGGCAGTGACAGTTATTGTCACACTAACGACAGGTGAGGGCGCAACTACCTGTTGCGCTGGCCGACGTGAGGTATGCGGTCAGAGCGGGCACATAGTAGTTGAATGCGGCCGCTGGCATCGACTGTAGGCCTTCTTGGAAGTGCAAGGCATTCTCCGCGAACATTGCTTGAGCCTCGGCGAACGACTTGTTCAGAAAAGTCTTTATTGCCCAGTTAGCATCCAGATCATCGGGATCAATTTTGCCCCATTCCGCGCGACTTGGGATTTCCATAGAGCCTAACTACTTATTCCCTTTCGCAACAAAAGAATTGACATAGGAGGGTGGCTCGTAATCGTCAAGCAAGTAAGTTGCAACTGGCAATTGAATTAGTGCGAAAGGTCACTTGCTAATCGAACCAGCAATGCCTTGCGGCTACCACGCTCTGGCCCGAAACGCCGCAGCCTGTCCTACTCATCGAGTTTCTTCGCCGGCAGCTTGGGCAAATCGCTGATCGCCTTCGTCCCCGTTTCTGCCAAGGTGAGCGTCTTCGTGGCCTTGAGAAACAACGCAGGTTGATCCTCCTCGCCAATCTCGCGGCCGTGCAGTTCGAACTTCATCGAGACGACGCCGAAGGGAGCTTTCGGGTGGATCGCGATCCGGTAAGTTGCCTGAAAAACGCCTCGGCCGTCGCCCAAGAGGGGGCCATCGTAGTCGCTCTTTCCCCAGAGGACTTCGCAATCTGCAAACTTCCCAGCGGTCGTTTCGATTGTCTCGCGCTGCAGACTCTTCGGCTCGTCTAAGGGCTTGGGGAAGACGTCACGGAAGCGGTCAATCTCATACTGAATGCGATTGAATCCCTCATCGATAAACGAGTTAATCTTCTCGTTGTCGATCGGCTTGGGATTGAAGAAAGTGAGCGTGGCGTGTGAGAGCGGGTCTTTGCCCCGCCGCAGGCGGTCTACGGGAATCAGCATCTTGAGGACGAGCTTCGGATAAACGCCTTCCGTCTTGCTCTCGGTCTTCAGTTCCAGCCACCGGCACTTCTGCTCGTTGCGTGTCACTTCTCCGACGGAACTGAGCGTGAGGGTACTCGCAATGTCTAATTTCTGTCGGGGGCCGTTGTCGAACCCCTGTTCCCCCTCCGTTTTGACGTTGTAGCGGGCCCAGGCGCCGTCCGGCGGCAGTTGGTAGACGAGTCCGTCCGCACAGACCGAACCAGCGGTGATGCCGCAGATAATCACGGCCAGAAGAATTTGACATCGCATGATAAGCCTCCCTGCAAAAATCACTACTCGGGGTGAACCTTTCCTGTCATGCACCACAGAATTGACAACCTAAGATGACGGTTGTTGACCGTCAAGCAAATTACCGAATGCGAATAGCGCTTTCGCGGAATGAGAGATTGAAGTCCAGCGTTTCAACTTGGTGGGCCTCGCAAGCTCAACCGCACCCTACTTGTTGACTGGGATCAATCTCGGCCTTGAAACGCGTTGGCCGGTGACGCGCCCCCAGCGGGAGTGGAGTTGGTTGAAGTCGAGCTTGAGAAAGCTCCAGAGGGCTTCAGGCGGGCGCTGGGAGAGCCAGGCGTCGACGAGGATGCCCATGTGCTCGTCGTACTTGGCCTGCGAGCCGGTGTGGGCATAGCAGCGGCCTTCGTGGCGGCGAATGTCGCCGTCGAACTTTGGGCTGATGTGCCACAGCTCGTGAAAGATCGTGATCAGCTTTTCGCGCAGGTCGAGATCTTGAAAGCGCGGCAAGTAGAACGTGAGGATGTAGAGCAGTTCGTTGCCGGCCGAGTCGTGCAGCCGTTGCACCGTGTAAGGGCGACCGCGGCGCTTCGTCGTCAGGCTGCCGTCCTTGAAACGGAGCGGCGTGAGCGAGGCATAGATGCCATAGTTCACGCGTTTGCGAGCCTGGGCAAAGACGGTGGCGATCTTGGTGAAGTCGACGTGATTCAGCGAGGGAGTGCGGGCGACCATGTCTTGGCCGAGGAGCCGCATCGCGAGGCAGAAATCGAACGGGGGGAGAGGGGCTGCATCGGGAAGCAGCCAGCGCGTTTGATTCGCCTGCTTGGAAAGAGGAGCCATCCCTGCTCTCCGCACCTGGTAGGCCGGAACAAGCGTACTCCGCGGCGTTCCGGCGCTCTGCGTGGCGGCAGACCTCCCGGTCTGCCGAGCAATTCTAGCCGGAACCGCGCGAGTACGCTTGTTCCGGCCTACTGGAAAGACTACGAAGCGGCTTCGTCGAAGGCTGGCTTCTGGCTCTTCATGACCTTGCGGTCGCGCACACCGGTGAACTCGAGAATGCCGCGGATACCGGCATCGCCCAAGCGAGGCTTGGCCAGACGGAGGACGCGAGTGTAACCACCGTCGCGATCCTTGAAGCGAGGAGCCACGGTGCTGAACAGCAAGCGGACGGCCTGCTTGTCACCGAGCATTTGAATGCAGCGGCGGCGAGCATTGACGACCGGAGCCATGGCAGCGGCCCACTTTTGCCACTTGTCGCTCTTGCGCCAGGTCTTCCAGGCTTCGCTCTGACGTTCGGCCGTGGTGGCGAACTCGGCAGCAGCTTCCTGCTTGATGAGGGCTCGCTTGGCGATCGTAATGGTCTTTTCGACCAACGAGCGCACTTCCTTGGCCTTGTGCAGAGTCGTCACAATGCGACCCTTGATCTTGGGGGCGTTCTCTTCACCCTCCGCATCACGCTCGGTCAAAAAGATCGCGCTGGCCAGGTTCTTGAGCATGGCTTTGCGATGGCTAGGAGAGCGGCCGAGAACGCGGCTTCGTCGACGATGTCGCATGGCATTAAACCGTTATGCAAAAACTGACTTTGAATCCAATTCAAAACTGCAGGGACTGACCGACCGCGTTAGCGGGCAGCAGTGGCTGGTGGCACTCGCATGCCGAGGTACATACCCAGGTCGTGCAGCTTTTCTTTAACTTCGTGCAGGGTGGTCTCGCCGAAGTTGCGAACTTCGAGCAATTGATCTTCGGTCTTTTG
>Ga0138256_10008823_pt1 | contig 10581 bp, 8 predicted proteins | sample KNB2016incub_MG_FD_105486 | JGI IMG/M metagenome (GOLD analysis project Ga0138256, IMG submission 105486) | Active sludge microbial communities from wastewater in Klosterneuburg, Austria - KNB2014incub_MG | ecosystem: Engineered > WWTP > Activated sludge > Unclassified | place: Austria... | reverse complement strand
GTCTTGCCGGTACCGGGTGGCCCGTACAACAGCACGCCACCGCCGGCGCGAATGCCGAACTTGTCCGCCAGCTCGGGGTGCGTGAACGGGTACAACATCTTCAGCTTGATGTCGGTCTTCACATCATCGAGGCCAGCAACGTCGTCGAACTTGAGCGTGGGTTTTTCCTTCACCATCCAGTCAGCGGCGTTCTTGCCGTCGTCGGTGTCGCCGCCCTGCACGCTCGCCTTGCCACGATCTTCGCCGGGCCGACTGCCACCCGTCGACCGCCGACCACTCTTCTTCGCCTCATCACAATCGCGCGCGAGATCCAGAAGTTTTTCGGCAGTCGCGCGGCGAGCATCTTTGAGGCTGTCGGTCTTGGCCTGCTTGCTCAATTCCAGCATCGTGCGCGACGCTTCAAGCAGATAGACGCGCGCCGAATCCCACTGGCCCGCGCGTCGCGCATCGAGGCCTTTTTGTTTGTAGCGATCGAAAGAGTCGAAGGTGATGGACATTGGCGTTGATTATTTCCGGTTTGAATTGATTGGACAATTACATTGTTGTGGAAGTTTCTGACTCCATCGACGTCGTTCACCCACAGCGGTCGCCTCGTGCTGACAGAAATGACCCGTCAGGCCGGAGATTTTCGATCAGTGTTGCCGATTTCCCATAGACCCTCTATTTTTTGCGTCTGATGGATCGACCAACCCCCACCAACGCCCCGATCGCCTTCGCTGCCGACTACGCCGACGCCTTGCTCGTGTTGCGCAGGTCGAAAGGATTTATCGAGCTGTTTTTGTTCCTGATGCTCGCATTGCAGATCGGACTGTTCGCTGCGACGAAGTTTGGAAATTTTTTGCCGGCTCACTCAAGCTCGGCCACGCAACCGACCACATCAACCGATGCTTTGAACTATCTCACTGCGCTCTCGTTAACGCTCGGTTTGATTCTCGGCATCCTTCTGCCGATCGTGCTCGTTTTGATTCATCATGTGATGCTGGTCGGTCGATTGATCGGATTGGGCAAGATGACGAGCGCCCTCGTCTGGTCAATCTTTCTGCTGCTCATGCTCTTTCCCTGGCAGACGATGTTAGCTACCGCCGGCATCGAGCGTCCGGATGTCGTGGTGCCGGGTGTGATGTACAGCTGGCACGAGCTATCGACTAACGGAAATTTCTCGAACGGCGCCGGGCTCGAGACGATACTGAACTGGTTTCGCTTCGTTGGCGCGCCGGTGGTTGCGATGATTGTGTTGCTGATCGTAAGAATCGGCAGTGGACGCGGGATTCGATTGGCGCTCGGAGAAACGCCGTTGACCAGCGAAGTGATTGAAGAATCCAAAGTTTAATGCGGAGTATGTGGTGTGTAGTTTGTGGTATGTGGGTTTGCATCGACAGCAGTTCTTCCCACATACCAGTCACCACACACCACAAACCAAATCAATGAGAGAAGAACGCGGAACAGTTCAAGGCCCGATTGAGGTCGACGAAAAATACAATCTTTGGGGCACGATCCACGGCGATGTGAAAGTCATCGACGGCGGAAAAATGTACGTGCGTGGAACCATCCACGGCGATCTCATCGTCGACTTCGGCGGACGCGTGCACATCTTCGGCCAGGTCACCGGTAACCTGATGATGTTTGAAGGAACCAAGGTCATCAACAGCGGAGTGATCGTCGGTTCAGCTACGAACAAGGGCGGCCGATTTTTCGTCGATAAACAAGGCAATGTGCTGGGGAAGATCAAGACTGAGGATCACGGGAAAACGGTCGTTGAAGATAAGTACGATGCGCCGGATGGATATGAAGCGGATTGATTCGCAATCTGGATTTCACAATCGCTCACTTGAGTCAGGAATTCGATGAAAATTTTGTGTTGGATCGTCGCAGTCTTGGCGATTGTTGCTCTGCCCGTTTTCCTTGCGCTGCGTCAGCCACCCTCAACGTCAAGTCCATCCACTGAACCTGCCTTTGCCACCGAGCCGACTCTCTCGACGCCGAACAGCCCGCCGTATGATCTCGAAACCAACAACAACCGAATCAGACTCGAAGGATTGATCATCGACGAACATGAACAGCCGGTCGCCGGGGCTGAGATTACTTATCGCGTGGAAACGAAATATCCGCTCCCAAGACGAGTCATTGATTATGCGCCTGCTCGCACGGCGATTTCAAAATCAGACGGACGATTCACAATCGACGAGCCCGGCATTTATCTATTGATCCTAGACGTACGCACAGAAGATCGATGGTGGCTGCGCGATTATGGTGACCAATTCAAGAGACCAAATGAACTTGCGACATTTAACAATGTCTATTCAAGTTTGCCTCCATGGCAGCATGTACCAGATGAGAACAATCCCGCAATCTATCCAGTCGTTCCGCTCGATTTTCAAGGCGAGATAAGAATGTCGCGCGGCGGAAAGGACATTACTGAAGACGGAACCGAGATTACGTACAAGCCAGCTTTTGCGCTCTTTCCCTCAATCGGACCTCGCTTCAAAAAGATTCGGAAAATCATGGACGCGTGGAACCAGAAAACAATGCCGTACGACATTGAAGTGGTAAGACAACTACGTGATGAACTCATCCGAAATGAAACAAGCTCAACTCAACCTGCAACGGCACCCGTGAATTGAGTTTATTTACGACAACAACATCCGCAAATCATCCTGCGTCAATCCGCGAATCAGGCTGTTGTCTTCGTTGATGATCGCGTCTGCCAAGTCTCGTTTGTTGTTTTGAAGCTGGATGACTTTTTCTTCGATCGTGTCCTTTGCGATCAATCGATAGGCGAAGACTGTGCGGGTTTGGCCGATGCGATGGGCGCGGTCGATCGCCTGCGCTTCGACTGCGGGGTTCCACCACGGGTCGAGTAGGAAGACGTATTCTGCCGCCGTGAGATTCAGACCAACGCCGCCGGCCTTTAATGAAATCAAAAACAGCCGACAGTCGGCGTCGTTCTGGAATCGTTCGACGCACTTCTGCCGGTCGCGCGTCTGGCCGTCGAGATATTCGTACACGATTCCGCGTTCATCGAGGCGCGGCTTCAGCAGATTCAACAGACTCGTGAACTGGCTGAAGACGAGCGCTTTCGAACCCGCTTCATGAATCTCGACGAGCTTATCGAGAAGCATGTCGAACTTCGCGCTGGGCGTGTTCGCGCGGGATGCATCGATCAACGCAGGATGACATGCCACCTGTCGAAGTCGTAAAAGCGCTTCGAGAACCTGCATCGTTGATCGCCCGTTTTCATCCGTCTGTTTGCCGAGCAGTGCGAGTCGATAGTGATCTTTCAGATCGTCGTACAGCTTGCGTTGTTCTTCATCGAGCTCACACACGATCGTCTGTTCGACGCGTGCGGGCAGTTCCTTGGCGACCTGATTTTTTGTTCGACGCAGAATGAACGGACGCACGGCCTGCGCCACCAGCTGCCGCGCTTCGATCGCGCTCGCGCTGCCGTTGCCGATCATTTTCAGAAAACCGTTTCCGTTCGATGCGCCGGGTCGTCCAAGCATTCCTGGATTGAGAAAATCGAACAGGCTCCACAACTCGCCAAGATGGTTTTCCACCGGCGTGCCCGACATCGCCAGACGATGATCAGCGCTGAGCAGACGCACACTCTTGGCCGATGCCGTGTTGGAATTTTTCACCGCCTGCGATTCGTCAAGGATGACGTAATCGAAACGGAAGTCCTTGAGCATGGCGATGTCGCGCCGGAGCGTGCCGTAGGTCGTGATGACGAGATCGTAGTTCAGAAACACATCGACAGATCGCGCGCGTTCGACGCCGCTGTGGTCGAGTACTTTCATCTTCGGTGTGAATCGTTTCGCTTCGTTGATCCAGTTGAAAACGAGTGAACGCGGAACGACGACGAGTGATGGATGATGCTTCGCGCCGTTGCCTTCAGCGAGATTCACGCGGCGGCTTTCGAGCAGCGCGAGCACCTGGATTGTTTTGCCGAGACCCATGTCATCCGCAAGACACCCGCCGAAGCCGAAGCGCCGCAGGAAATTCAGCCAGCCGAGACCTTCGCGCTGATATTCGCGCAGCGTGCCGACGAACGGCGCGGGTGGATCGAGCGCTTCGATTCCACCGAACCCGCTCAGCTCCAATCGAGCTTTGGCAAAGACTTCATCCACGCGCGCTTCGGGAAGCGTGCGCAACATCGCATCGAGCAGCGCGGTCTGGGTCTTGGCAAATCGTACCGAACCGTCTTCGCTGATGTCGCCGAGTTCGAGAACGGTCGCATAGCGCGCCAACCATTCATCCGGCAAGACGCCGATCGAACCATCATCCAGCACCACCATGCGCTGCCCGCTACGTATCGCTTTCAGCAACTCCGGTGTGGATGCTTTCGCGCCTTCGAAATTCAGATTGATATCGAGATCGAACCAGTTGATGCCACTCTTGAGTTGCACATCAAACGCGCTCACCGATCGATACAGCGACCCGCGCGCTTCGACATGCCAGCCGCGCCGATTGAGATCGATGACGGTGGCCGCGAGGCGGTCGGTGGGCAATGAGAGCGATGCGTGTCCGCCGCTGCGCTCCACGCGCACTTCCAGACGCATCAGTTCATCAAGCCGAAGTGATTCCGCGCGACGATCGCGCCGAATGATTCGCTTGCCCGATGCGTCGTACACGATCGCTTTCGCTTCGGTACTCGGCACGCGCTGGCCCGCGTAATCGAACCAGACTTCGAGATTCAAAAATCCAACGCCAGGCTCGTCATTCTTCGCTGGAAAAATCCGAAGCTCCGGGCGCGGCTCAACACTGACGGTTTCGACACCGATCGTCGAAGGCAAGGTGAGATACGGAATCGAAGGCAGCGTGAGCAGCTCGGTGAGCAGCCGATCACTTTCGGCAGCGGGCACGATCATTTCGTCGTGGCCCTTCAGCTCGGCAAGCAGTGGCCACGCGCCGGCGGTGTCGAGCTTCGCTACGCGATCTTTCAGCACGACGTATCCGCCGCTCGTCACCAGCACCGCCTCGGCGAGCGGAATCGAAACATCATCGCGCGAGAGGCTCGGCAACACGCGATGCCCATTCGAGTGGTCATCCGGCTTTACTTCGAGCGTGAATCGAAATGCGGGGCCGTCGTCCCAGTTCATGGGCACGTCGCCCGGGCCATCTTCATTGAGCAGAAAACATCGGCCCGTTGCGATGATTTTTTTCAGGACGGTATCGATGTACCAACTCGGAATATCGATGCTCGCTTCGGTGGGTGACAAAAAGAAATCCCGATCCGCACCGACGATCAGCCGCGCGATTTCACGATCGGTCTCATCCGAAGCGTGCAGCCACTGCTCGACCGTCAAAGCAAAGCGCCGGCTCTCGCCCCACTTGCCGGCCTTGGTCATTTTTTGGGTCATCAATCGGATCGAGATTCCCGAATCCGAAACGACGTCAGTCCGACCTGGATCGATCGCATACACCATTCGCCGATCATCCGGCCAGCGCTCGATGAGTTCTGCAGGATCGATCCGATTGCCCACCCGTTCACGAATTCGCTGCAGCTGCATCTGCCACAAGCTCAACCGTTTTGTGGGTTGCGGAGCGCCTTCGAGCGTGACCACTTTCGGCCCGTCGAATCGTCGCGCCGCGATTTCAAGAACACCATCGTGATCGGCTTCCAAAAGCGAAGCCCAGATGTGTTTGCACGGCTCGTCACGATCCTGATAAAAGGGGCAAGTGCAGGAGTACGCCACGCCCCCGCCATCCCAGCGCACGACGACGCGATACTTGTCCGTACCCGCAACCTTCGCGCGGATCAGCCCGGGTTCACAGCGATCGAGTTCGACCTGGTTGTCGAGGAAGTATTCCTTCCCACGACTACGAATCTCGAAAGCGAAATCAGTCTTGAGTGAATCGAGCGCCGACATAAGTGAGTGACGAGCGACTAGCGATTAGCGACTAGTCAACTTCCCTTTGATTTCACTAGTCGCTAATCGCTAGTGGCCAGTCGCTCTCAGAATTCAGGGTGACAGGATTCGAACCTGCGACATTCTGGTCCCAAACCAGATGCTCTACCAAGCTGAGCTACACCCTGTCCGAGCCACGCAAGCATATCCGATTTCTGGTTTGGACTAAAGGGAAGAAACGGTTACTTGATACTGGATACTTGATACTTGTTGTTTGGCGTTCCAAATCGATGTGATGCTGTGGAATACCTGTGGATTTGTTGTCGTGGGCAATCATCAGCCCGCCAGAGGAAGTTCGACCTTCTCTCCCGATCCGGCATTTTCGATCACCAGATTTTTCCTCTTGTGTGTGCCCAGCTGCTCATTCGCGTTGAGCAATTCGATTCCATAAATCTTTCCATCCGGTCCGATGTCGATGTTCAATTCATCAGAAATCACCCGCGTGGTAACCTTCGCGGTTTTCTTTCGCAGGCGGATGTAGGCGATGTTGCACGCAGGGTCGTAAGTCAGTTGCATGGTCTCTCCTCAGAAATACTTGACGATGACTGTGACAACCAGCCATCCGACAGGTAGGCATCGCCGTCAATCCACAATCCCCGCCGTCGTCGATATCTGCATCGCGCCGACATCTTTCGCGCGGCGAGTCACCACCGGGCTTCCGCTCCCCTTGATCGACAGCATCCGATCGAGCGCCACGAGCGCCCACTTGCGTGTGACATCATCCACGCGCACTTCGTTCACCACTTCGCCTGCGACCAGTCTTTCGATCGACCAACACAAATGCGGCAGATCGATTCGATACATCGTGGTACACATGCACTGACAATCACTCAGCACGACGATCTGTTGATCGGGATGTTGATGCTTGAGTCGGTTGACGAGATGGACTTCGGTTCCGATCGCCCATTCCGAACCCGGCGGCGCTTTGCGAACCTGGTCGACGATGTACGCGGTTGAGCCGGCGAGGTCGGATCGTTGGACGACTTCGAATTTGCATTCGGGATGCACCATCACTTTCATGTTCGGAAACTTCTGCCGGACTTGATCGACATGCTCCGGTCGAAACAGCGCGTGAACTGAGCAGTGGCCTTTCCACAAAATGAATCGTGCATGTTCGATCTGTTCGATGGTGTTCCCGCCGAGATCGAGGCGCGGATCCCACACCACCATTTCATTCAAGCCGAAACCCATGGAATAGGCGGTGTTTCGGCCGAGATGTTGATCGGGGAAGAAGAGAATTTTCGTTGGAAACCTGTCTCCCGAACTCCGAACGCCGAACTCCGAACTCCGATCCTCAGCCGACTTCGCCATCGCCCACTCAAGCACATTCTGACAATTCGACGAAGTACAAACCGCCCCGCCATGTTCTCCCACAAACGACTTAATCGCCGCCGATGAATTCATGTAAGTGATCGGAACGATCGGATAATCCGGACACGCTTCCTTGAGTTGCGCCCACGCGTCGAGCGTCTGATCGATGTTCGCCATGTCTGCCATCGAACAACCCGCGCCCATGTCGGGAAGTATCACGCTAACGCTCGGATCGGTCAGGATGTCGGCAGACTCCGCCATGAAATGCACGCCACAGAAGATGACGAACTCGGCATTCTTCTGCTCACTCGCACGGCGGGACAACTCAAAACTATCCCCCACGAAATCCGCAAACTGAACGATGTCGTCCTGCTGATAATGATGTCCGAGAATCACCAATCGCTTCCCGAGTGCTTCACGCGCGGAGGTGATGCGCAAGCGAAGTTCGGCGTCCGACAGTTGGCGATAGATCGGGGGAAGCGGTTGTTGCCATGCGTCCATGGAAACATTGTAGTCAAACCGATCGACCGTCCCATATCGAGAGGATTGCCGGGCATCGAGGTCCGATCACCGGGCGATTCCGATCGTGTGGCGGTAATCACGCGGGTTTTGCGGTGAATCATTGTAGAACGCACGGAAATGCATGGAAGTTTCGCGCGAGCGGATGGATTACTCGCGCGAATTAAGCGTCTACTCGCGCGAGTAATTCTTTTTACTCGCGCGAATTATCCGTCTACTCGCGCGAGTAATTCTTTTACTCGCGCGAATTAGCCTTCCACTCGCGCGAATTAACGGTCCACTCGCGCGAGTAATTCTTCCGCTCGCGCGAGTTAAGCGAGCAAACGCGCGAGTAAGTCCTTCACTCGCGCGAATCAAGCGAGCAAACGCGCGAGTTATCCGCGCAATTACGCGAATGAGTCTTTGTCACACCCTCTCCCGCGTACTCGTGGGAGAGGGCCGGGGTGAGGGCCGACCGCAGCGCGAAAGTCACTCATGCAATTTCGGCTTCAGCGAGCCCTCACCCTGCGCTCTCCCGGAATACCGGGAGAGGGTGGCAAAACTAATACGCCCGAATCACCACCGCACCCGGATAACTTCGCTTCACAATCTCCTGCCCATTCACTTTCATCTTCCCCCACGCGGCGGCACAGAACTGGCACATGCCCACGCCGTGTCCCCAGCCTCGGCCTGCGGTGTATCGGATTGAATCGCCCGCATCCACCGGTACGAAAAAGCTCGACAACAGCACCGTCTGATCGCCGCGGCTCGTGTTGGTCGCTTGGCGCATCTGTTCGCTTTTCAATTTGAAGCGTCGTCCATTTGCATCGATCACTTCGAACTGTGCGGGACGATTCGCTTTGTTGAAGGAAGAGATTTCGATCGACTTGAGCGTGCCCAGCTGCTCGATCTCGTGCTTCTCTTTCGCGCCCCACGCCTTCAGTCGTCTTGCGAGTTCTTCTTTCTTGATGACAAGATCGGGCCAGGAAAATTTCGGAGAGTCTTTGCAATTCATTCCGACGTTTCGCGCGGTGTTCAGGCAGGCGATGGTGTTGATCGGATCCTTCGTGCTGAACGCATCGACCGCGTTCTGACTCGCGCCGCCGCAGGTGCTGCTGAAGTACGCACAGAAAATTTTCTCGCGTCCCCGCTTGCCGAACGCCACGACGAGACCGGTGGTCGAATCCACCGCGCGATTAGTCGTGGTCTGCTCGACCGACATCCCGCCGTAGACCTGGGAGCGCTCATCGGGAAGCAAATCGAAGTCTTTTCGAGTTGACGATCGCGCTTCGTACAACGCGTACGTCCGCGCGACGATCGCCTGGGCTCGAAGCGTCTCGACAGGCCACGATGCGTAGACTTCGCTCGGCACGACGCCTTTCAAATAATCTTCGATGTCGACTTCGTTCACGACATCCACCTTCCCACCATTCTCAATGAGCGTAATTGTTCCGCGATAGGCTTTGCCGTTGACCTTCACCGGTGTTTTATCGCCCGGCAGAATGACGACGCGATTGATGAAGTTGCTCGCGTCGTAACTGCGATCCGCGCGCGAGCCTCCGATGGCCACGCTCGACTCGCCGGCGAGAATCCGCACGCGCACGGTGGGCCGGCCGTCCGCTACTTTCCGATTCGATTGGGATGTGAGACACCCCGCGACCATGCAGAGGCCGAGAACCAAACCAAAGACAGCAGGCCAAACAGGAATCCCGCGACGACGCATCCTTGCGATTCGCATGGGGAGTTAGATACCACGAAATCAAGCGAATTTGTAGGCTGGGTCTCCACAATCGCTTTATGACTCGGTGTTCATCGAAAATGCACTAATCGCTTGATTGATGAACTGTGCAGCTCGTTCAAGATCGTACATGGAAAAACAGCCATGAAGGATCATGTAATCGTCATTGCCGTTGTTCTCGCGCAGACAAAGAGAGCGACCGTTCGAAAGAGGTTTCCGTGGCGGAACAACGATGCTTAGTTTGTTCGTGAGGGGAAGTTCGAGGACTTCCTTGCGGTCATAATTTTTCCAGATCACGATGTTCAAGATGTGCGGTCGAATCGTGACAGCCAACAACGGCAACCCGACGCGCCTTGGATGTAGCCAGCGTCGCAAAGCGTGACCCCAATCACCAACACCGCGCCCCCTTGTTTCTCGAGTTACCTGACCTCTGGATAACTCCGGAGCTATCCGCTCGCGGGAAAAACCTAAATAGTTTGGAAACAGCAAAGAAAAGCTGGTCGACATCAACAACGGGATTGAGAGGACGAGCGCGAAGTACAAATTGCCGTAATACAATTTTCCAAGCCACAAAGCTGAAGCAGGAAGGGTGAACAATACGCACCAAACAATGATGACAATAATCCCCATTGCGCTCGTTGCATTTTGACGAAACCAATAGACAACCGGCGGCTCAAGAATCACAACGCGAGTCCCATCGATCGCAGGCTGCGGAAAAGTCGCGACGATGTCGGCAGTGTCGCTTGCGTAGTCGAGCTTGAAGTCGTCAGACTGCATCGTCATCAGATCAATTGTCACGAGATCAAATATATCCCGCCCCGTGCGCTTCCTTCACCTTCGCCACGATGTCCTTCACGCGCTGGGCTTCGTTCTTCGGACAGATCAATGTCGCATCTTTCGTGTGGACGATGACCATATCGCTCACGCCGATGAGTGTGAGCAGGTGACCTTCTTCCCGCGCAACGATGATGTTGTTGTCGCTATCGATCATCACGAGCCGGGAGGCTTCGACTGCGTTGTTGCTGTCGTCGATGTTGAGCGTCTCGGAGAGCTGAGGCCAGCTTCCGACGTCGAGCCAACTGATCGGCATCTCGACGACCACCACTCCGCTCGGCGCGCCGGCTTCGG
>Ga0138256_10008822_pt1 | contig 10582 bp, 8 predicted proteins | sample KNB2016incub_MG_FD_105486 | JGI IMG/M metagenome (GOLD analysis project Ga0138256, IMG submission 105486) | Active sludge microbial communities from wastewater in Klosterneuburg, Austria - KNB2014incub_MG | ecosystem: Engineered > WWTP > Activated sludge > Unclassified | place: Austria... | reverse complement strand
TAGTGTATTGACCAGCCGCAACGAGATGACCTTATTGATGCTAACACTCATTATGCTTGGCGCTTATGTCTTTATGGGGGCTCTGGAGTTTGTACGCAGCTTTGTTTTGATACGAGTTGGCGCGCAACTCGACATGAAGCTCAATAAACGCGTGTACAACGCAGCTTTTGAACAAAGTTTGAAAATGGGCGATAGCAATGCCGGGCAAGCTTTAAAAGATTTAACCAGTCTGCGCCAATTTCTCACCGGCAATGCTTTATTTGCGTTATTCGACGCGCCTTGGTTTCCGATTTATTTGTTTGTCATTTTTATATTTCATCCTGCTTTAGGCGTTTTCGCACTATGCGGCACGATTATACTCATAACGCTAGCCTACATTAACGAAAAGATATCGCATAAACCGTTGGCTGACGCCAATACTATGTCGATCGCATCTTCAAACATTGCGTCCAACAATCTACGCAATGCGGAAGTGATTGAGGCAATGGGCATGTTGCCGAATATCCAAGCACGCTGGTTTAAATTGCATAGTCGCTTTTTAAATCTACAAGCAGAAGCCAGTGAAAAAGCCGGGATAGTTACCGCTCTATCAAAGGCATTTACGGTAGCGCTACAGTCGCTCATGCTTGGATTTGGTGCGCTATTGGTACTGGAAAATGAAATTACACCGGGCATGATGATTGCCGGATCAATTTTATTAGGTCGAGCCATCGCACCCGTACAACTACTGATTAGCACTTGGAAACAAATTGGTAGTGCCCGCAGTGCCTATGAGCGCTTGAGCAAATTATTCGAGCAAAATCCTGCACGTGAAGCAGGCATGCCATTACCCAAACCCCGGGGTGTTATTGCAGTTGAAAGCGCGACGGCGATCCCACCGAACAGTAAGGTACCTGTCATCAAATCACTGTCTTTTGCCTTGGATGCCGGTGAAGTACTGGGTGTAATTGGCCCTAGTGGATCAGGCAAATCGACGTTGGCACGCTTATTGGTGGGTGTTTGGCCTGCCGCCTCTGGAAAAGTCAGGCTCGATGGCGCAGATGTTTATTTATGGAATAAGGATGAGCTAGGCCCTTATATTGGATATTTGCCCCAAGATATCGAATTATTCGCTGGAACCGTATCTGAAAATATTGCGCGTTTTGGTGAAATCAATGCGGATAAAGTTATTTTAGCCGCGCAACGCGCCGGCGTTCATGAAATGATCCTAAACATGTCAGATGGCTATGATACGATGCTAGGTGAGGGTGGCGCCGGACTCTCGGGAGGACAAAAACAACGTATTGGATTAGCCCGTGCGATGTATGATGATCCTTCATTGATTGTGCTGGATGAACCCAACTCCAATTTGGATGAAGTAGGTGAGCAAGCATTGTTAAATGCATTAATTGATTTGCGTAAGCGCGGTAAAACCATCGTTTTGATTACTCATCGTACCAGCATCATAGGAGTCACCACTAAATTGCTGCTGCTTCAAGATGGTATGGCGAAAATGTTTGGCCCAACCAAACAAGTCATTGAGGAACTTACCAAGCAACAGCAAGCAAGACAAGCATTAGCAGAAAAACAACAAAACGATACCCAAACAACCCAGAATTAAAAAAATTAACGCTACAAATCAACCAAGTATGATAAAAAAGACCCCATTGTTAACTGGGTATGATCATGAAGCTTATCGCTGAAAATAAACCAATATCCACTCAAGATATTCCGATTGAAGGCACACCTTGGGTAGATACTAATGAAACGATGCACACACGCTTGGGTTGGTGGATCGTACTAGCAGGCTTTGGGGGTTTTGTATTATGGGCTACATTTGCGCCACTGGAAAAAGGCGTACCTGTTTCCGGAACTGTTGCTGTAGCCAGCCACTTACAAGCGGTGCAACATCAAACCGGTGGCATTATTGACGACATTTTGGTCAAAGAAGGCGATCATGTCACAGTAGGTCAGGTGCTAGTACGCATGAATGATGTTCAAACCAAAGCACAGGCCGAAATAACCCGCACCCAATTATATACAGCACTTGCTGTGGAAGCACGATTGTTAGCAGAGCGTGATGGCAAGAAAGAAATTCTTTTCCCTCCCGAACTGCAATCACAACAAAATGATTCACGTGTTGCCAACAATATCCTTATCCAGAATCAATTATTTACTTCACGTAAACTGGCTTTACAACATGAAATTGCGGCACTTGATGAAGGAATTTCCGGATTAAAAGTACAATTGCGTGGGCTTGAAGCCTCCAAGGCCAGTAAAAATCAGCAATCCAAATTCTTAGAGGAACAGTTGATCAACATGCGCGAGCTTTCTAAAGAGGGTTTTGTACCCCGTAATCGCGTTTTAGATTTAGAACGAACATTTATTCAATTGAATGGCGAGATATCCACCGATATTGGCAACATCGGCCGAACACAGCGCCAGATAGCCGAATTAGAACAACGCCGTATTCAGCGCCAACAAGAATATCAAAAGGACGTCAGGCAACAATTATCCGACATAAAACGTGAAGCGGAAGCGTTAAATAGCCGACTCAATGGACAAGACTTCGAGCTCGCCAATATTGAGGTCAAAGCACCCGTCGATGGCATTGTGGTCGGTTTAAATGTATTTACCAAGAGTGGTGTCGTTGGGCCAGGATTCAAATTAATGGATATCGTCCCCAGCGATGATGTGCTGATTATTACCGGACAAGTTCCGGTTCATCTGATCGACAAAGTGCATGTCGATTTAGTTGTCGATTTGATCTTTTCCGCGTTAAATCAGAAAAAAACGCCGAATATACCCGGAGTCATCACGCAAGTATCCGCCGATCGTTTGACCGACGAACGCACTGGAATCCCCTACTACACCATGAAAGCCAAAGTAACAACAGAAGGATTGAGGATGCTTTCTGATCAGCAGATTAGAGCAGGCATGCCGGTTGACGTCTTCATTAAAACGGGGGAACGATCTTTGATGAGCTACTTATTTAAACCAGTATTGGATCGGCTGCATTCGGCCATGAGCGAAGAATAGCACGATGGTGTCGGCTAGCAAAAGCATTCTGAAATATTCATTTTTAATCAGCACCTTGATTTTATTCTGCATGAGTAATGCAGCACGATCAATGAGCCTGCTCGAAGCTTATGAAGCGGCATTACAACATGATCCCACTTTTCGTTCGGCCATTCATGAAAATGAAGCTGGACAACAAGCCGAAAAGCTTGGTTTAGCGAGTTTATTACCAAACTTATCGATGACACACGTACAAAGCAAAAATGCCGGCTATCAAAATCCCAATCCACTTACAGGTGTCAACGAATTTACTTCGATGAATTTTGAAAGTCAGGTTACCACATTAACCCTACGCCAACCCTTGATCAATTTGGAAGCCGTAGCTAATTACCGCCAAGGAAAAGCGCAGGCGGACTCAAGCCGCGCTAGGTTTACGGGGCGCAGCCAACAACTCGTAGTACGATTGGTGGAAGCTTATGTAGAAACACTGCTAGCACAAGACCATGTCAAGATTGCCGAGACACAACTCGAATCGTTAGATGAACTCAAACGTATCAATGAGAGAATGCTACAAAAAGGTGAAGGTACCACTACCGATGTGCTTGAAACACAGTCAAAGCACGCGATTGCTCAAGCACACTTGATCGAAACTCAGGATAACTTAGCGGTGGCTCAACTAAAACTTGAAACACTCATTGGCCAGAAAATAACAAAGCTTGATCGATTATCTGATCTTTTTAATTATCGTGCCATTCAGTTACAGGACTATGATAGTTGGTATGCTTTAGCAATGGATCGCAACGCTGAAGTAGCTACACAGCGGCATTTGGTAACTTCCGGCAAGGAAGAAATCAACAAGAGTCAAGCGGGGCATGTGCCTCGTGTCGATCTGGTGGCAAGCTTATCGCGTAATCTCTCAGGATCGCCCATTATTGCCGGACGCGAATTCCAACTGGGGGCTGCAGGCATTGAAGTAAACATCCCGCTTTATTCAGGGGGACGTGTCAATGCGCTAACGACACAAGCCAGAGCTAACCATGCGCGCGCCGAAGCTGAATTAGATGCCGCGAGAGACAAAGTGATGGTTGAACTGCGAAAACAATATAATCTTTTACAAAGTGGTATAAAAAGAATCGAGTCCTTGCAACTTGGCGTTAAATCCGCCGAATTGCTGGTGAGCGCAACAGAAAAAAGTATACGCGGTGGAATTAGAATCAATTTAAATTTATTAGACGCGCAACAGCAACTGCATAAAACCCGGAAAGATTTAGCGGAGGCACGCTACAATCATTTATTAGCTTATCTTCGCTTACAACTAGCTGCCGGAACTTTGGTTCTCGATGATCTGCGGAACGTTGCCAGTTACTTTACTTCCCGGTAATACAACAGTACTCTCGCATCAAAGCCAGCTCAATAGCAGTATTTCGTATCCAATCAAAACTGTATAACTCACCAGTACTATATAAAGAATATGCCGGACACGAAGCTTCAGGAGATACTGCGCGTTATGATGAATAGTCAAAAAGATAAGTGCTAATCCCGTTAGCGCCAGTTTAACGCTGATAAATTTCTCAACACTTTCTTCAATCACGACCAGCATAAACCAATTTAGCTCTTCACCACCCCGTGCCAAAATATTTAATGTGAAATAGGCATCTAAAACACTCAGCATCAAAATAGCAATAATACAAAACAGCAAATGGTTGGGATAGTAGTCAACATAATCCCATTTCTTATTATTTAAACGCCTTTCACCAACTCTACCTCCAGATTTAATTCCCAGATGAAAGGGACAAAAAAAAGGTATGCCGCCTCGACGATCTTGGCTGTCTCTACACTCTTCATTCCTTGCAAGCTGCTCTGTCATTATTCTTCCTTTTTTTATTATTGTTATTTGAATTCTTCTGACCTAACCCTGCCGCCGGAGTTTAATCTGAATTGAAAAAAATAGCAATTTCATAACTAAAATCATACCTCTACTAATAACGCTCTATCCGCTCAAACCACCAAAACCCTAAATCAATCGATCTTGAAGGCCATTCCCAGTAATCTATTTAACCTCTCGGCGCAAAGAAAATCACAAGCATACCAAGCATTGAAATACTTGCACCGATCAGGTCCCATTTATCCGGGATCACTTTTTCCACAATCAGCAGCCAAATCATAGCAGTAGCAACGTATACTCCGCCGTAGGCCGCATAAACTTTACCGGCTTCATACGGATGAAGTGTTAAAAGCCACGCAAACATTATCAGACTGACGCCTGCGGGTAGCAATAACCAGATTGATGCATCTTTCCTTAGCCAAAGATAACTAAGGTAACATCCTAGAATTTCGGCAATTGCGGTGATGAAAAACAATCCAATTGTTGCTAAGACATTCATAGATTTTATACCTTTTTTAATTACCCCAAATTATAATCCCACACTCTTATAATCCCACGTTCAGCTTTTTTATTTTGTGGATCACCCTCATAGATAGATTAAGTAATATCGCTGCTTATATTTTGCTTATAAAGCTACTCAAGCACTAAAAACACCCTACCGCAAGTAGGAAAGATATTAAGAACGCTTTCAGGCTACTGTTTTCAACCAACCATACGCCACAACGAGCGAGGAATTACCCCCGGAAGAGATTAAATTTCCTAACACAACAATGATGCCAGCAACTAACTCAGATTTCATCATCACTTTTTATAAAAAAATAAGAGGGGTACTAGCCAAGTATGTTTATATTTCTTTCCTTATTCCATAACTTAGCACTCAACCGGTATTGACATATACCCCTAAAACAGGTTGTAATAGGCGGTTCTATAGATCAGATTAAATTATTAAGCGTGGAGTAAAAATGAAACGAACATACCAACCTTCCGTCACTAAAAGAAAACGCACTCATGGCTTTCTAGTTCGTATGAGAACACGTGCTGGCGCTGCTATTATTCGCGCTCGTCGCGCTAAGGGACGTGCAAAATTAAGTGTTTAGTATCAAAAGAAAAACTACAGATCTGACAGATAACGATAACGACAATCTTCCTACATTTCAGAAAATTAATTCCTTACCTAGAAATTGTAGATTGCATACATCCGCAGACTTTACTGCATTAATTGGCACTGAATATCAGCTTAATGGTAATTGGATCCAAGTTTTTGCGAAACCAAATCACTTAAGATATTCTCGACTTGGTTTAATAGTTTCAAAAAAGATTGAGCGATTAGCTGTTAAGCGTAATTGGATTAAAAGATTACTTCGCGAAACATTTCGCAATAACCGTTACTGTGAAAAAAGTTTTTGGGTACGAATGGATTGGGTCATACGTTTGCGCCGCCCAGTTACAAAAAAGGAATCCTTACAACTAACGACCGAAATCCGGTTATTGATGGCTCAATTACAGCAATGTCACGATTGATTATTACAATCATTAGATTTTATCAATATTTTATAAGTCCTCTGTTTGTGCCTTCATGCCGTTTTACCCCATCTTGTTCACAATATGTGATAGAAGCTTATACCAAATATGGCTTTTTTCATGGAACGCGCTTGAGTGTTTGGCGTATACTGCGATGCAATCCTTGGAACAAAGGCGGGTATGAGCCAGTACCTTGATCTGCTTCGCGTTACCGTCACATGGAAAATTATTATATTCGAAAAGTCGATGATCGAATGACGACTTAGCACTTGCCTTGATCTCCAGAACTGCTACCAAATCATTAACCCATTACAAAACATAATAACTTAACAAGACTAATTGCTTATGTCATTGAAAGCCGATGTTTATATAGAATACTAGGATTTCAACTGCAATGTGCGCTATGTCGAGAACTCACTGAATTAAATAAATAATGGAAACAAAAAAACTTTTACTCATTATCATTTTTTCCACATCGTTACTATTTTTGTGGGATGCCTGGCAAAGAGAAGTCAATCCCCCAACAACGCAGGTTACACCAGGTGCAATCTCAGATTCATCCAATCAGCGTCATGATCCGCTACCAGTTCCCGGCGATGGATTAACATCAAACACAGAAAACTCATCGATTGCTTCGGGTATTGAAGGTGTTGGCTCATCAATCACTCCAAATTTGTTTACTACAGGTGAGAAAATCAAAGTCACCACAGATACAGTTGTAGCAGAAATTGACACAGCTGGCGGGGATATACGACAACTCGGTTTACTACTACACCCCTCCAGTGAAGATAAAAATAAACCTTATGAATTATTATTAGACAAAACAGCACGATTTCATGTTGCACAGTCAGGACTTATAGGCGACAAACTTCCTAGCCATAAAACCAAATACACCGCAGAAAGCAACAACTATGAACTAGAATCGGGTCAAGATAAGCTGGTAGTAAAATTACTAGCACCAGAAGAAAACGGCATTCAAGTTGCCAAAATTTTTACTTTCCATCGTAACAATTACGTGATTGACGTTGCATTTGAAATCACCAATCAAAGCGATGAAACGATTATTCCTTTTTCTTACTTCCAAATGCTCCGGGATGCAAACGAACCCAGTGGTTCAAATACGATGATCCATTCGTATACTGGCCCAGCGATGTATACCGACGCAGATAAATTCATCAAGATAAAGTTTTCTGATCTCGACAAAAATAAAGCGGAATATCCAGCAAATGCAGACAATGGCTGGATTGCTATGCTGGAACATTATTTCCTCGCAGCTTGGTTGCCTACTCAGCAAGCACCACGCGAGTACTATGTCAAACATTTAGCATTTAATCAGTACACTGCGGGTGTGATCGCACCGGTTGGCGCAATTGAATCCGGCCAAACAAAGCAAATTTCTATGTCTCTTTATGCCGGCCCACAAGAGCAAGAAAAACTGGCTGAACTCTCGCCTGGCTTAGATTTAACAGTAGATTATGGATGGCTGACGATATTGGCTCAACCTTTATTCAAGTTACTCTCCTTTTATCACTCCTGGGTCGACAATTGGGGTGTAGCCATTATTTTATTGACGCTTACAGTCAAGCTATTGTTCTTTCCATTATCTGCTGCTGGTTATCGCTCAATGGCAAAGCTCAGGGTAGTTACACCTAGATTACAAAAAATACGAGAACAATATGCAGGCGATCGTCAACGCATGCATCAAGCCATGATGGAATTCTACAAAGAGGAAAAAATCAATCCAATGGGTGGTTGTTTGCCCATTTTGGTTCAGATTCCTGTGTTTATTGCTTTGTTCTGGACGCTAATGTCTGCTGTGGAGCTACGTAACACACCTTTCGCTTTATGGATCACCGATCTATCTACACCAGATCCATACTATGTGCTTCCGCTGATTATGGGTATATCAATGTGGATACAATCCAAACTGAGTCCCACCCCGGCTGATCCGATTCAGGCAAAAGTCATGCAGATTATGCCAATTGCATTCAGTATATTCTTTTTCTTCTTCCCATCCGGATTAGTGCTGTATTCCCTTTGCAATAATATTCTTTCTATTTTGCAACAATGGCAAATCACGCGAATGTATGAAAATAAAGCAGAAGACGCCAATAAAGACAAAAATAGAAAACATAAAAAAGCCGAATCTGCGCCCATAGCCGAGAAGCTCACATTGAATGCTTCTGCCAACGAGAACGAGGATAACCTTGCTAGTACGGGATCGTTGACCGACGATAAGGCTCAATCCGAATCAATCGTGCCAAAACCCAAAACAGTGGCGAGCAGCAACAAAAATAAGCCTATACACGGTAAGAGGCCGAGAAAAAAATAAGCATCGGGGATGATCCGGTTTATTTTACAGAACCGGTAACTTCAACACGGCAGTCAGTCCTTTATGACAAGCTCTGATACCATCGCCGCAATCGCTACGCCACCTGGACGCGGAGGTATCGGAGTAATCCGTATCTCCGGAACAGATTTAAAGGGCTTCGGCAAAACTCTTTTAGGCGAATTACCAATACCACGTCAGGCAATGTTCAAATCATTTTTGGATACTGAAGGGAGGGCTATCGATCAAGGTATCGCACTCTTTTTTCCTGCACCTTATTCATATACTGGAGAAGATGTACTGGAATTACAAGGGCATGGTGGCCCTGCAATACAGAATTTACTGCTAAACCAATGCCTTATCTCCGGTGCACGCTTGGCTCAGCCAGGTGAGTTTACACTACGAGCTTACCTGAACAATAAAATTGATTTAATTCAAGCTGAAAGTGTTGCCGATCTTATTGAAGCCAATACCCACGAAGCAGCTCGCTGTGCTGCAAATTCCTTACGTGGAAATTTCTCAAACAAAATTGAAGAACTGGTTAATATGCTTACCGAGCTTCGAATGTTTATTGAAGCTACCATTAACTTCCCGGAAGATAATATCGATGACTTACCGTTATCGCCGATCGACGAAAAAATGCGACAAATTGATGCACGATTTAAACAAATATTCCAAACTGCTCAGCAGGGAAAGATACTCAAGGAGGGCATTCGAATTGTTCTGGCAGGCGAACCAAACGTTGGAAAATCTAGCTTACTCAATCAATTAGCTGAAGACGATGTTGCCATTGTGACCGAGATCCCCGGAACCACTCGAGACATCATTGAACGCACGATCACTATCGAAGGCATCACCATTCATATCATCGATACCGCAGGATTAAGAGAAACCAGCGATATCGTGGAACAAAAAGGGATTGAACGCACACATGCAGCGATAAAAAATGCCCACATGGTCATTTGGATAATGGATATCAGTCGGCAATTGCCTCCTATTGATGTAGAAGCAATTCACTCGATATCCGCTGATATTCCACGAATTACTGTGTACAACAAAATTGATTTAATCAACGGACCCGCAAGAATCGAACAACACAACGATAGCACAGCAATTGATATATCCGCCAAGACCGGTGTGGGCATAGATTTGCTACGCAAAGAAATCTTAACAATTGCCGGTTGGCAACATAACACTGAAGGTTTATTTACAGCCAGACAACGCCATCTCGAAGCACTGACAACTGCACAAGCACACCTTAATAGCGCTCGAACATTTGCCACTCATGAATCACAACTAGAGCTTCTAGCAGAAGAGCTCAGACTTTCGCAACTTGCCTTGTCTTCAATCACAGGCGAATTTACTGCCGATGATTTACTCGGAGAAATTTTTTCTCATTTTTGTATTGGTAAATAAATACGTGGATTAACTATGAAGTACAACGCCTGATTTGAAGAATACCTGAGATCCAAGTCGCTTTCTGGGTCGGTTGTTTAATCGTTCCATAGCTGTATCGATCTCTTGTTGTGTAATGGTGGTGAAGTCTCGTTTTTGGAGGAAGTACTGCCTAATCAATCCATTGGTGTTTTCATTTGTGCCACGCTGCCATGAAGCATAAGAATGGGCGAAATAGAACTTAACCTGCATGCAGTGCTTTGCTGATTGTTTCGTGGGCGGCAAATTACCGACCGTTGTCGGAGGTAATAGTGTGAGTTGCTCCCGGTAGGGGGGGGTGTCCTAGATTTTGTGTAAACGGTGTTTAATAATGCCGAGGCATTCTTTCGTTAAATTGAATGGTAAACCTGTTTAGTGCAGGTTTCCAATCTCTTAGTGGCATAGACCATTTTTTG
>Ga0138256_10008821_pt1 | contig 10583 bp, 11 predicted proteins | sample KNB2016incub_MG_FD_105486 | JGI IMG/M metagenome (GOLD analysis project Ga0138256, IMG submission 105486) | Active sludge microbial communities from wastewater in Klosterneuburg, Austria - KNB2014incub_MG | ecosystem: Engineered > WWTP > Activated sludge > Unclassified | place: Austria... | reverse complement strand
GCGCGATTGATTCTGGTTTTTTGCAGAGTTTTTTATAGTTTTGCCGTCGCGAGCCGCAAGATTTCGATATAACCCTTCGGCGCATATACCTTATCGAACACACCGCGGTCTTTGAGCAGGCGGTGTAATTGCGGCAGGCGGTACGAAGGCACCGCCATCATGAAATGGTGTTCCATGTGGTAGTTCACGTGGCAGGGCGCAAAGGTTAGACGCTCCCAGAAGCTGACTTCTGTCGTGCGCGTGTTCTTGAACATATCGGGCACGCGTGGCAGCATGCCGTGCTCGGCGATCGAGCGCACGCGCGTGAAAAACTGGAATGTGGTAAGCTGTGAAGCCGGCCACAGCAAAAAGAGCCAGGCATTGCCCGTGAGAGCGAGTGCGGTGAAAATCACCGCGTTCGAGACAACAAACGGAAACAACCTGCGTGCTCCGAAGAAAATCCACCCTATGGCCGAGCGCGGCGGCTGTGTCAGTTTTTCAACACGGCCGCTCAGATCATAGCGTATGATACCCAGTTTCATCGCGATGAGCCCGAGATAGAGGCGGGGCCCCGAGCGAAAGGTGAGATCGCGTTGCAGCCACTTTGTCAGGCTTTTTTTTGAGATCGGGTAGTTGCGCGTCAGAATGATGTCGGGGTCGCCTTTGCCGTGCTGGTAGTCTTGCCCGGTATATTTATGGTGCTGTAGGTGGTATTGCCGGTAGCCTTCGAGGTCAATGAGCGATGGCGCGGCAGCGAACCACGAGCCGGCAAATTCGTTGAGCCAGCGCGTTCTGAAAACCGCATGGTGGCCGGCATCGTGCACGAGAATGGCGAGCGCGAGATGGCGGTTGCCCAAAAGCACCCAGGCCAGCAGTATCGGTACGAAGATCGTCGGCAGATGCGGCCACAGTGCAACGCCGGCAAAGGCCGAAGCAATGAGCCCCCACGTCGTGAATATTTCGACGGCGCCCCGCAGGTCGGATTTTCGCAGTAACGCATCGATTTCCTGCTGGCTCAGCAGGTCACGGGGTTTCATGCGTCTTTGACTGGGCGCATAGTCGGCTCGACAATGACAATATTCTTGCTCTGCATACTCAACCCGCAGGGTTGAGTATGCAGACTATATTGTCGATATTAAAGCTGAAGGCCCGTCTTATATGCTGTCCATGCGCTCATTGACTCACCGTTTTGTTGCTGTTCTGCTTCCCCTGGCACTGGTTGCACCCGCTGCGGCGACACTGAATTTTCCCGCGCTGACGGGTTCATACCTCACGCAGGCAGAAAAATACGATACGAATTACACGCAGTATGCGCGGTCGTTGTCGCATTATTATGGCGATGCGATGGCATTTGCGTCGCACCTCTCCGCGCCGATCGCCCGAGACAATCTCGGTAAATTCCCCTCGCTCTATGTCGGCATTGGTATGGGCGTATCGTTCGGCAAGGTGAATGCCATGAAAAGTGATGTCGATACTTCGATCCAGAGCAGCGTGCCCACTTACCTTGCAGCACCTGCGCTGAGTTTCAATTTTGGTATGGGTTTTACCCGCCAATGGGATCTGCGTTTTTCTTTTTTCCCCAACGTGCCGATTGCGCTCAGTTCAGGCGCGCTGGGCAGCAACACGACTGCTGAAATCAAATTCGGCACTTACCGCGCGCGGCTGGGCTACCATATTCTCGAGGGTGGATTTCTCAAACCGGGCCTGACCCTTGCCGGTTTTGCATCCTATTCGACAGGCGCGTTGTCGCTCACACAGACCGGACTCAATTCATCGACCAGCGATTCAACCGGCACGGTCGCATTCACCGGCACATCGAAGATCGGTACTTCGTGGCAATATCTCGGTCTGGGGCCTGAGCTGCGTGCTTGGTATGATCTGAAATTTTTTCACCCTTTTATCGGCTATTCACTTGGTCTGCAGGTGGGGCAATATACTACTGGCATCAACGTCGAGGGCACAATGACCGTGACACCGACCTCTCTTGGTGCACAGGCATATTCGGGTTCGATTGATATCTCTGAACGGTATGCCGCGCGCATTGTAACTCACCGGTTAATGTTCGGTTTTGAGATTAATCTGTTTGTTCTGGATATCGGCGTTGAGGCGCAGGTCGATCTGGTCAACGGTCTGGTCGGTGGCGCTTTCGGCACCGCGCTGCGCTTCTGACGCCGTGGCGCCATATCACTTTTTCAGCGCCCGATACACGTAATAGGGCTGCTTGCCGCCATCCTGATATTGCACTTCCAGACCACTGTATTCCACCAGTTTGCGAAAATCGGGGATGCCGATGCGGCGCGCGGGGGGTACATAGATATCGACTAGAGGATGTTTCTTTTCCGGGTCCCATTCAACAAAAAGAAAATTTGTACCGAACGGCACCTGCTTCACGATTTGCGGCAGGCCGATATCGGGGTGTTCGAGTGCCGAGATGCTGAAAGAACAGATGACATAGTCGGGGGCAGGTAGCCAACCCGGCAGATAGATCTGCGAATAGTTCGGCAGATGGAATGCTGTGATGTTCTGCAGAGTCCGCTGAGCGATGCGTCCCCACAAGACGTCGAGGCATTCTTCGTCGGTGTCGCAGGCATAGACGCGCACTCCGGTGAGCGGCAGCTGAGCGACCTGAATGGCCACATAGCCGTGGCCGCAGCCGAAATCGAGCACGTTCAGGTTTTCACGGGGGTCTTTTAAGAGCTGGCTATTATAGATCTGCGGGTTGATGAGTTTCTCTCTCTGGTCAGAGATGAGAAACTTCTGGTACTCAATAAAATCTTCGGAATGCTGCACGGTATTTAAACCTGATTAATATTTGCCGCGAAGCGGCAAATATTAATCAGGTATCCGTTTCAATCACGCGCGGAACCACAAAGAAGCCTGCTTCGAATTTGGGGGCGAACGCGCGAATATCGTCTTGCGCAATCGATGCCTGCGGTATATCTTCGCGCTGTGCATTGGTGTGACCCAGCGGGTGGTCGATTGCCGGGGCGTTGTTGGTGTCGGCTTCTTTGATCTGCGCCACAAAGTCGAGAATGCCGTTGAAGTCATGCGCCAGTTTCTCCAGCTCACTGCCTTCGAGTCGCAATTTACTGAGATGCGCTATTTTGGATACTTCTGCGGTGCTGATCGCCATAGGGTTAAAGCGTGCCTACAGGACAGCCCGAAAAGTACAAAAGGGCCGTATCAGTGTCATCCGCGAAGGCGGGTATCCAGTCTGGCGCCTATTCCTTCTGGATTCCCGCTTACGCGGGAATGACGTAGAGGGTGATGTTAGTCTGTCGCTTGCGCATCCACGCGCACGAGCCACCAGAGAAAGCCACAGTAGTAAGTCAGGTTGGGCACGATGCGCAGCGCATAACCCGCTTCAATGCCGTTCAGAATCAGTATATCAGACAGCGACCACAGCCCATAGAATACGAAAACCGGCACTGAGGCGCGGCGCAGAAAAGCAGCCTCTTTTTCGGGGATATTCTTCTGCGGCAGCACGATAAAAATCCACAGTAGGGTGAGTGTGAAAAAGATCAGCTCATACGCGAGAAATTTCTGCCGGGGAAATAGCAACAACCCGGGCCGGGCAAAGTTGATGGCCGACACCAGCAGGGTCGGAAACAGCGTGAAAATCAGCGTTGGCCGCAAAACGTCACCCGTGAGGCGAAAGGCCCTGAGCTCCGCCAGCGGCTTCTGCGCATAGAGCAAAAACGACAGCAGCAGAATATAGCGCAGGTCACCCACCAGCACGAAGATATATTCGAGCGGGGTGCGCAGGCGTTCGTCGCCCACGGGCAGAATTTTACCGGCCACGAGAATATCAGCGAGCGTGGTGAGAGAAAAAAGAACCAAATAGGTTTTGAGCGCCGGTCGGCGCAGCAACGCATAGATAAAGAGCGCCACGTTTGCCGTGATCGCGGGATATACCTTCAGCCAGACATTCTGGTCGATATTTGTGAGTGCCATTAGCGGGTGAACCTCTCTCGTAATTTATCGCCCAGGTTGTTGAAGGTAATTACGGTCATAAAAATCAATAGACCCGGAAACAGTGTCATCCACCAGGCGATGTCGGGAAAATCCTGCGCGGTTTTGAGCACGTCGCCCCATGATGGTTCGGGAATCGGCACGCCGATGCCAAGAAAGCTGAGCGCCGATTCGGTGAGCACCGCTTCAGCGACGTCGAATGCCGCGGTCACCGACAGCGGGCCGATCGTTGCCGGCAAAACATGGATAAAGATAATGCGCCAGTTCGAGGCGCCCATCGCGCGCGCGCTTTGCACGTAATCGAAGTTGCGTACTTTCATGACTTCGCCGCGCACGAGGCGCGCGATGCCTGTCCAGCTGGTGAGGCCGATCACAATCATCAGATTTAAGAGGGACGGTTTTTTGAGCGCCATGACCGCGATGATCAGAATCAGTTTGGGAAAGCAGATCACGATTTCAATGAAGCGGCTGATGATGTTATCGACCCAGCCGCCGAAATAGCCGGCAGCCGCGCCGATCATGACGCCGATCATGAGTGCTAACCCGACGGCAACCAGAGATACGAGCAGTGAATTGCGCGTGCCGCGAATGAGGCGCGCGGCGACGTCGCGTCCGGTTTCGTCTGTACCGAGGTAGTGCTTAAAGCGCTTGCCCCAGAACTCGGGTGGTTTCAGATAATTTTCGAGTTCTGCCTCATAGGGCGAGTAGGGCACCAGTGTGAATACTGCGCCAATCTCGCCTTTTTCGACCAGCTTGCGGTATTCGATTTTTTCTGCTTTGGCATCAGTGTTAAACAGCGAAGACAAAAGCGGTGAGCGTTTGAGCTCAATGCCGTGTTTCTGTTCGTAGGTAGCTTTATTATAGATAAACAGCGGTTGTGAAGAGGCGAGAAAAGGCGCGAATGCACCGACAAAAACAAATGCCCCGAGAAACCACAGCGTCATGGAGGATCGTTTCTTCATCAATCCTTCTTTTCCATGCCAAAACGGATACGCGGGTCAACCAGCATGTAGGCGATATCGCTGAGAAAGATGCCCACCATGGTAAGAACAGAGGAAATTGACACGACTGCGATGATGACCGTGTCGTCGTTGGCGTAAAAACTGTCGTACGCCAGTTTTCCCATTCCCGGTATCGAGAAGATGCGCTCGAGAATGACAGAGCCGCCAATGAGCGAAGGCAAAAGGCCGCCGAGCAGGGTCACCAGCGGAATCAGCGAGTTTCGCAGCGCATGCACGTAGATGACCGTTCTGCCGGTGAGCCCCTTCGCGCGCGCGGTGCGCACATAATCAGAGCGCAGTGCTTCAAGAACAGAGGATTTCATGTAGCGGCTTAAGAAGGCAAACGAACCATAGACCATGACAAAAATTGGCAGCGCGATATGCCAGAGCAGATCGCCGAATTTGCCCAACGATGACAGCTGCTGGTAATAGGGGCTCACGAGACCGCCGAGCGGAAACATGTCGAGATGCTCGGCCGAACCGAAATATTTGAGCACCATGAGCGACACCCACGATGCCGGCATCGCATAGAGAACGTACAAAATGCCTGTCAGTATCTTCTCCCGCCGGGTGTTGTCGTGCACTGCCATGTACACCCCGAGTGGTATCGAGATACTGTAGACGAGAAACACCGTGATGAGATTGAAGAACAGCGTGATCGGCAGCGCTTCGCCGATTTTGGCGAGCACGGGCCGGTGGTCGATGCGGCTTTCAGAAAAATTCAGCGTCAGAATATTCTTCCATAAGCGCAGGTATTGCACGTGCATTGGCTGGTCGAGGCCATAGTAGGTGCGCATCTTCTGCTGGAATTCATCGAGGCCGCTCGATTCTTTCATGCCGTCGGGCCCCATCGAGGCCGTCGTGAGCGCGTCGGGGCGCAGTTTAGTCAGAAAAAATGTGATGGTGATGATGCCGATAAAGGTCGGTACCATCAGCAAAAATCGCTTCAGAGCATAGCGCACGTGCGGGCGAAGACAGTGCAAAGAGAGCGAGAGTCAACCATTTACCTGGTTTAGGCTTAGTCGTGTGAAGCGCAGCTTCACACGACTAAGCATTTCAATGCATTTCGCTGTGCGGTGCGCTCTACTCTGCGACAATGGCGCGGAGAAAAAAGGAAGAATCACCCCGTGCGTCGCCTGCTGAAATTTCTGAGTTTAATCCTGCTTTTGTCTTCGCTGACGCTCGGCGCAGCCCTTTTCTGGCTCTCTTCCCGTTCCCGTGGCAAAGTTTTTCGCCCCGGTGGCGAATCGCCGCACCCGGCGCAGGTGGCGCTGATACCTGGCGCGAGCGTCTTGCCCAGCAAGCAGCCATCGAACACGCTGCTGAACCGCCTGCGCGCGGGCATCGAACTCTATAACCAGCAGGTCGTGCCAAAGCTTTTGCTTTCGGGTGATAATACCCGCCGGTTTTACGATGAAGTGCACACGATGCGCGACTATTGCCTGCGCCATGGGGTGAAGGGCGAAGACATCTTTCTCGACCATGCGGGGGTGCGCACCTATGACACGATGTCGCGCGCGCGCGGTACATTTGCGGTGAAAACGGCAATTGTTGTAAGTCAGGATATCTATCTGCCACGCGCACTGTTTCTGGCAGAAAAGCAGGGTATTAAAGCCGAAGGTTTTGTGGCAGAGTCATCGTCGTTCGACAACACCTGGCAGGCGCAGGGGCGCGAATACCTCGCCCGGCTCAAATCGATTCTCGATATCTTTCTTCTCAAGCCGGTGGTGGCGCAAGACGGGCCGATGCCTGTGACGGGCGACGGACGCGCCAGCTGGAACAAAAAAGCCCCTTAGCGGAGCAGCGGAGAGAATCAATTGACACTGCAAAAAGAATTGGGCCTCAGGAAATAGATGCTCACCGAAAAACTCAAAAATATTGAGTTGCCGCCGATGCCGCAGGTCGCGGCGCGCGTCATGCAGATCGACGAAAGCCAGATCAGTGTGTCGGCAGAGCAGATCAAAGATATCATTCAGGCTGACCCCGCGCTTTCGACGAAAATCCTCAAACTGGCCAATTCGGCTTTTTATGCACGGGGCAACCGCATCAACAACCTGTCGCAGGCGATCGCATTATTAGGATTCAAAACGGTAAAAGGACTGTCGTTGCTGGTGTCGGCAGCGTCGATCATTCCCAAAACCGGCAATTTTAAGATCATGAAAGAGCTGTGGATGCGTTCGGTTCTCACAGCGCTGATCTCGAAGATTATTGCCGAGCGGGTGGGTAAAGATAAGCAGAAAGACGAAATTTTTATGATCGGCCTCTTGCGCCAGATCGGTAAGTCGATTATGGCGAACCAGTTCCCTGAAGAGTATGCGATCTGCTACCAGATGTCGGCCGAAGCTGCCGATGAAGAGAAACTGCACCAGCTGGAAAATATGAAATGGCAGTTCACGTCGGCCCAGGTCTCGGGTTACGCGATGCAAAAATGGAATTTTCCGCCAGAGCTGGTCTCAGCCGGCGAAGTGCTGCGCTATAAAATCACAGACGCGGTTGACCTCGAAGCCGGGCAACCGATGCTGCTGCCCGTCATTCTCGCCGAATACGTGGTGCTGCTTTCGGGCTATACCGAGACGCTCAAACTCGACGCGAAACTGCGTGAAAAACTACTCGCCGAATTCGGCAAAATCACGGCGGTGTATGGTTTTGACGATGCGAAAAAGAAGTATTACCTCGAAGATCTGCGCCAGGTCATTACCAAAGATTCGTTTTATTCGTTCTGTGGTGAGTTGTTTACCAACTAGGTAAGCTGTTGATCCGTAAAAAGCGGAAAGCAGCGAAGCGCTTTAGAAGGCGTTGCCTGCCCACCGGCAGTAGTTTGTTCTTACAAACTACGGGGCTTTCCGCTTTTTGCGGATCCAGTCAACAGCTTACGAATTGGGTTATTTTACTTCCGCTGGCGTTGAAGTTGCCGGCGCCGGCTCCGCGGGTTTGGTGCCGTAATCACCCGTCTTTTGCAATAAGTTCAGCGCTTCCATACGCGTGCGCGCTTTACCAGCGGCTTCTGAACCCGGGTCGATCTGGTTGAGCTCTTTGTAGATGCTGACCGCCGTGGCTTCATCGCCCGCGATTTCATAGAGCCGCGCCGCTTCGAGGTGGTATGCAAGACCCAGCGGGCTCACGCCGAGTTCGCGGTACAAGGCTTCATATTGCTGTATCGCCTTGTCATAGCGCTGGCGTTTTTCGTAGATGCGCGCCATACTTTCGCGCGCCTCGCGCAGCCGCGGGCTCATCTGGTAGAGGCGCACAAATTCCTGATAGGTTTCAAGCGCCTCGCGCAGTTTTTTTTCGCGCGCCAAAGAATGCGCGAGATTGATGGTGAGATCTGCCTGCTCGAGTTCGAGCGGGGTGACGGCGTCGGCCATGTCGACCGCGGGGGACCCCGACTGCGGAAATACCTGTGTCGCCAAAAGCAAACCGGCCACGAGCAACAGAAACGAGATAATCCTACCCATATTATGTCTCATCGGCAGTTTTACGGAAAAACTTGAGGCCTTCCGCAGGCACGCGAAGCAATTCCTGAAAAGCGGCAAGCCCCGCGATTTGCCCTGCGGGCAAACCGCTGCTAAAGCGGCCGAAGCGGCCTGTTCGCCGCTTTTCAGGTTCGCCTGCCTGCGCTTATTCTTTTGGCCTTTCCGGTGCATCTGCACCCATCTATTATGGTACGGTGGTCAATCCCTTGCGATCGATTTTGCAGAAGACGGTAGAGAATTTCGGGTTGGCTGACGCCGAGAAGAATTTTCGCAATACATTTATCGAAAAGAACCGTGGTAAGCCGCTGTTCCTGATGCTCGTCGAAAATCTCAAGGGCATGCGCATCGACCAGTTTCTGAAAAAAATTCCCGAATTCATCAGCCGCGTGAATTCAGAGCAGAACCAGGCCATACAGATGTACGTGCTCGGCGACGAACACCGCTTCTATGTCGGCATTGTGCCGGCAGATGAAGCGCCGGGCTTTCTGCCCAATATCGACGGCGCGATGGGCAAGTTCCACGGCGACGTGCCCAAGCATGCCGATGGCAGTTTCGATTTCGGCATCGGCCGCACGCAGTGCAATTATATCTCTGACGGGCAGGAAATTTTCGACGAGCTGGTGCAGGCGGCGCACAAGAACCTCAAAGACAACCTCGTGCGCTGGAGCTGGACTTATCTCAACCGCGCCAACGACTATTTCGCCAACGTCGAGGCCAACGCGGTGATTCAGCCGATTATCCATTTCGACGCTAAAAAAGAAACGTATTCAGTGAAAGGGGGCGAAGTGTTCGTCGGCGGCGAGCTCTACGCCAGCTACGCGGAGCTTTTGCGCGATATTCCCAACGATCAGGATATCAACCGCGTCGAACTGTTGATTCTCGAAAAAATTGTCATGGCCTGCCATGAGGCACCGGGGCTGTTGAAATTCAACGTTTCACCGCAGACGCTGATCGATACTTTTCCGTCGGCCGAAAAGGTGTTTCGCTTCAATGAACTTCTGACCCGACAAAAACTCAATCCGCACAATGTGCGCCTCGAACTGGTGGAGAAGCCTTACGAAGAGAAAGAGATTAAGCTGAAAGATGTCTGCCGCTATTTTTTCCAGTTCGGCATTTCATTTGCGGCCGACGACTTTGGCGTCAAAAGCCAGAGCCACCAGGTGATTCTCGATTTGGGCGAGATGATTAAAGAATTTAAGCTCGACCCGATCAGCTTTAAGTTCAAACCCGAAGAAGACCAAACCAAATTTCTCGACAACCTCGCCTTCATCGACTACTGCATCAGGCTGGCAGACAACCGTGAGGCCATTATCACGGCCGAAGCCGTCGACGACTATGACACGATGCGGTTTTTGATCGCGCACCAGGTGTTTTATTTTCAGAGCCACATCTTCTGCCGAAAATTGCCGCTGGCCTATTTTAAAGAGAACTTTAACCGCATGCAGAACCTGCCCGAAAGTGCGGTGCGCAAAATTTTGTCTGAAGATGAGCTGATACAGCGGCAAAAAGACCATGGCAATATTTTCGAACTGGCGCGCGAGCTGAAGCTTTATTAAGTTTAGCTGGCGCGCGAGCGGCGCGCACCAGCTAAACACAGAAATTCTGTACCGGCTGTTGGCTGGTCATAATCTGACTCGTGAGCTCCGCGCGCGCTAAGGGAGTGTTGGTCTTCTCTGACGGTACGTATTTTACCGGCCAACTGTTCGGTGCCGCGCCCGAAGCTTCGGGCGCCTATGGCGAGGCTGTCTTCCAGACGGCGATGTCCGGTTATCAGGAAATCCTCACTGACCCAAGCTACCGTGGCCAGATCGTCTGTTTTACTTACCCCTCATTCGGCAACTATGGCGTGAACCGCGAAGATTTTGAATCGGCGAAGGCCTGGCTTTCGGGCGTCGTGGTGCGCGATTTGTGCGAGATTCCCAGCAATTTCCGTTCGCATGCGACTGTCGATACGTTTCTCGCCGAGCAGCGCATCTCGGGCATTACCGGTGTCGACACGCGCGCCGTGGTGCGTAAAATTCGTGAGGGTGGGGCGCAGACCGCCGGTATCTTCAGCTACACGGGTGAAGCCCCCGACGTGAAAACACTGGCGGCACAGGTCGCCGCGCGCCCTTCGATGGACGGGCAGAATCTTGTGCGTGATTTTGATCCGACCCCG
>Ga0138256_10008820_pt1 | contig 10583 bp, 5 predicted proteins | sample KNB2016incub_MG_FD_105486 | JGI IMG/M metagenome (GOLD analysis project Ga0138256, IMG submission 105486) | Active sludge microbial communities from wastewater in Klosterneuburg, Austria - KNB2014incub_MG | ecosystem: Engineered > WWTP > Activated sludge > Unclassified | place: Austria... | reverse complement strand
TGTTACCTACAGCAGGTGCAGTCCTCCGAGCAAGTCCGGTCGATCTTTCAGGTTCACCCGAATCTGTTGGATTAAGCCTTCGGCGGCGACCCGATGCCGGTCAGACGCGTCGGTTTGGCCTGCGTTGGCGTGAGCGCGCTGCAAGGCCCGATGGGCGTCAATCTGCACGCGATGGTAGCCAATGGCCTGGGCACGCGCAAGCGCCTCGTTCAGCAACGCCAGGCCTTCCGCAGGCTGTCCCACCGCTGCCTGGGCTGTGCCAAGCCAGATCTGGCTGCGGATATAACTACCGACCTGAGGATTGGGTGCCACGCGCAGTGCTTCCCGCGAAAGATCGATGACGGTGTTGATATCGCCTTGCGTGTAGTGATATTCGCACAGTGCGTTGAGCGCCAGTGCCAATGCATTACGCTTGCCCGCAAGCTCATTCTCTGATCTGACTTGTGCCAGGCGACTCAGCCATTGCGCATCGTGCTTGTCAAGGCGCATGCCAACAAGAGCCAGCATCGTTTTTACCCAGTGTCGCCCCCCCAAGGCAAAGCCCGAACTGTCCATCAACTTTAGCGAATGCTCGAGCTCACCCCGCGCGAGTTCGAACATTTTCAGCTCCGAATAGATGGGCCCGGTCATCCCGTGGGCGTTGGTTTCCATCGGCAGGCTGCCGTGTAAGCGCGCCCAATGCAGACAGCGGGCGGCGTGCTTGAGCCCGTCTGCATAGTCCCCCAAGAGTGCCTTCTGCCCACCCAAGGACCAGAGCGCCCAAAACGCAACATGAGGGGTCTGCGCCCGTTCGGCAACCGCAATGGCTTCTTCCAAAACCGAATTCGACTCGCGGAGGCGTCCACCAGTGCCGATTGCAATTCCCAGCCCGGCCAGGCTCATGATTTCATACGGTGAATCACCGATCTCGCGCGCCAGCTCGAGCGACTTCTGAAAGTAAGAGATTGCTTTGTCCCAGTTGTAAACATCGTTATAGACCGCGGCCATGCCATAGGTGACCTGAACCGTCACGAGGTCGTGAAACTTCTCTCGCTCCACAATCGCCAGGGCGCGCTCCAGCGTGGTCAATGCTCTGGTCCGATCGTCAAGATGTAAGAAGATCCTGCCAATGTGCGAAAGCGTGTCCGCTTCCGCGTGCGGGTCGCCGAGGCGCTGGCAGATCGCCAGCGCCTCGGCGAGCACAGCCTGACCTGGGCCAAATTGCGCGAGCCGGCTGTGGGCATAGCCCTGGCGGTTGAGCAGCCAGATCACCCTGTGCTCGTCACCCCGGGCGCGTGCAAAGCCAAGCGCGATCGTAGCGTCGGCGATTTCGTGCCCATATTCGCCCATGATTTCGTAGGCGAAGGCGCGCTGTTCAAGCAAGCGCGTCTGCCATGGCCCATCCGGCATGACGTCGAGCGCGCGCGTCAGCAGCGCGCAGCCATCCCGTACCCGCCCGCGCAAATGGCAGAAACGCATCAACGCATCCAGGCCGCCGTCTATCAGTTGCGTCAGGCCGGCCTCCACGGCCAGGCCCCACGCAACCCGCACATTCTCGAAGTCGGCCTCCACTTCGCCGACCACCGGCATGTCCTTGGCCTGCAGCGCCGGCTCGCGGGCCTTTAGCCAACTTAGGTAATGCGCGGCAAACCCGGCCTGCGCCGGTTGCGCGTCGTCCGATGCTGCCAGCTTGGCCTCCCCGAACTGGCGAAGCAGCTCGTGCACTGAGTAGCGACCGCTGTCGTTGCGCACCAGCGATTTGCCGTGCAGCGATACCAGTGTGCGCACATTCGCGCCGCTGACGGCCACCGCCGCTTCGCGGCTGAAGCCGCCGCGAAACAACGACATGCGCGCAAATGCCCGTTGCTCGACCGGCGATAGCCGCGCCCAGGTCGAATCCAGCACCGTGCGCATGCTGCGCTGCCGCGACGGCACATCATGCATTTCGGTTTCCAGCACATCCGGGCCGCTCCCGATCTCATCCCCGATTTCCTGTAACGACAGCGCGTCTGCGCTGGAGGCGGCCAGCACGATCGCCAGCGGCATGCCGTTCACCAACCGGCAGATGCGCGCGATCTCGGCATAGGCGCGCCCGTCCAGGACCAGGTCAGGGTCGACGCGCTGCGCATAGCGCAGAAACAACTTGACCGAATCATTGGTCGCGTCCTTGGACGCATCGGCGTCGCCCGAGGGCAGCGCCAGCCCTTCCAGGCGAAACAAGATCTCGTCGCGCAGGTTCAGGCGCTCGCGCGACGTGCTCAGGATGCGCAGCTCCGGCGCGCCATCCAGCAGCGCCTTGATGTGCTCGGCCCCGTCCGCCAGCTGCTCGACGTTGTCGAGCAGCAGCAGCGTTCGCTTGTCGGCCAGATGCGCGATCAGCTGGGGCGCCGCCGGCAGCTGGCTGGCCGTCTTGAGCGACATCGCATTGGCTACGGCCGCGAAGATCTCATCTCCGCGGGTCAAGGCGGCCAGGGCGACCTCGAACACGCCATCCGCGAACGCCGCGCGCAGGCCCGCTGCCACACTCGACGCAAGCGTGCTTTTGCCAATACCGCCCGGGCCGAGCACGGTGACCAGGCGTGTGCCCGGGGCCAGCAACAGCTTGCGCAACTCGGCGCCTTCCGCCTGCCGGCCCAGCATGCCGGCTTCGCTTACCAGGCCTGAGGGGCGTGTGAGCGGGCCGGCGGAACCGACAGGGCCGGGCGGCGCCGCCGTCGCCGGGTTGGCGGCTGCAGCCGGCATGTGCTTGCGCACGGCCGTCGCGAGCACGCCAATGACCTTCTCGAGCGGCACGTCCCACCCATCGATCCACTGGGCGTTCGAGACGAAGAACTCCAGGCTGCGTGAGGGCGCGACGTTGTGGATTCGGACCGGGATAACGACCTTGTTCTTGGCGACGGCGCGCTCGACTTCGTTGCGCACATAGCGCGACTGGTTGGACGTCTCAGACAGCACCAGAACCATGGCGGCGCAGGCCTCGATCGCGTCGATGATCTGCTCCGCGTAGTCGGCGCCGGGCGCGATGTCGCGCGGGGCGATCCAGCACGTGATGCCGGCGGCCTCCAGGCCGTCACGGATGCTGGCGGCACTGGGGGTGTCGTCGCTGGCGTAGGAAATGAAGACGGGCCTTGTCATGTTACCTACAGCAGGTGCAGTCCTCCGAGCAAGTCCGGTCGATCTTTCAGGTTCACCCGAATCTGTTGGATTAAGCCTTCGGCAGCGACCCGATGCCGGTCAGACTCTTTGGTCTCGCCAACGTTGGCGTGAGCGCGCTGTAGCGCCCGATGGGCGTCGATAGTTGCTCGATGGAATCGGTGCATTTCGGCATAGGCAAGAGCCTCGTGCAATGTGGCGAAACCCGCGGACGCTTGGCCCAACGCCAATTGCGCTAAGCCAAGCCAGATCAACAAGATAGGCTTTTGCCATATCACAAAAAGGGGATGGTCGGCCAATGCCTTGAGCCCTTCGGATGCAAAACCAACTACCGCATTGGGTTGGGCTTGCCCTAGATGGTACTCGCAAAGCGCGATCAGGGAGGTCAAGAATGGCCAGATCAAATTTCCACCGTCTGCATCGGTCTTGGCCTGGGTTAGGCGATCTAGGACACTGTCATCCACGTCGCCCATGTGGATTCGGATAGCCCCGAAGTATGCCGAGCATAAGGGTCTGAGCACGGTTAGTCCCAAAGCGTCCATCAAATGCATGGACGTCCAGAATGCTTCGAGCGCAAGGTCGCGCATTTCAAGTGCGCGATAAATGTAGCCATACGTCATTCGGGCGACGACTTCCCAACTCGCGTGATGTTGAATTACTGCCCAATGAAGCGACTGCGCGGCGTGCTTTAGCGCGCCCGAGTAATTGCCCTGGCTCATGAGGATATTTGCCAGTTGAGAGTGTGCGTGGCCCGAAATATGGGGTATCTGCGCGCGATTGGCGAGCGCAACTGCCTCTTCCGTTGCGTTTATCGCATTCTCGCTTTCGCCTGCCCAACCAAACGAATATCCCAACCCGCTCAAACCCATTACTTCATAGTAGGTTTCACCCGACTCGCGCGCCAGCTCAAGTGATTTCCGATAGTAATACGCGCCCCTAGGCAGGTTGCTTTGCAGCAGTAAGGCCATCTCGGCCATTCCGTAGGCCGCTTGAATCGCCACAATGTCTTTGTATTTCTCTCTTTCTGCAATGACATTGGCATGCTCCATCATCGCCATGGCTTTACTCAGATTCTTCGTGGAAACGAAGATCATGCCAAGATGGTAGAGCGTATCCGCTTCGGAGTGCGAATCGTGAATCCGTTCGGCTATGGCCAGCGCCTCTTCCAGAGCAGCTTGGCCTTCGCTCAAGCGGCCGAGACGTCGATTGCCGTTGCCCTGGCGATTCAGCAGCCAGATCACCTTGCGATCGTCGCCGCGCTCACGCGCGTGGCGCAGTGCAATGCCAGCGTCCTCGATCTCGCGTGCAAATTCACCCAGCACTTCATGCGCGAGGGCTCGATTCTCAAACAATCGGGCCTTGAGCGATTCGTCGCCCGCTTGGTCAATCCCGAACGTCAGAAGGTCGCGCGCGTCCCGCATCCGCCCACGCAGGATGCAGAAACGCGTGAATGCGTCCAGACAACCTGCCAGCAGTTCGGTCTGGCCGAGCGCAGTGGCGATCGTCCAGGCTAGCCGTACATTCTCAAAATCCAGATCCACCGATTCGATCACCAGCGTCTCTTTCGCCAGCAGTGCCGGCTCCCGGGTTTTCAGCCAAACCAGGAAGTGCGCCGCAAACGCTACTTGCGCGGTCTTTGCCGATTCCGAATCGGCGAGTCTGGCGGCCGCAAACTGGCGCAGCAACTCATGGATGGAATAGCGCCCGTCGTCATTCTCGATGAGTGATTTCCCGTGCAGGGATACCAGGTTGCGGACGGTCGCGCCGGTGACGGCGAGGGCCGCCTCGCGGGTGAACCCGCCGCGAAAGAGCGAGAGTCTGGCAAAGGCTTGTTGTTCGGGCACTGACAGCCGCGCCCAGGTCGAATCCAACACCCCGCGCATGCTGCGCTGGCGCGCGGGTAGATCATGCATTTCGCTCTCCAGCACGTCCAGGCTGCGCCCAATCTCGGCGCCAATTTCGCGCACCGACAACGCATCGGTGCTGGAGGCGGCCAGCACGATGGCCAATGGCATACCGCTCACCAACCTGCAAATGTTCGCGATCTCGGCGTAGGCGCGGTCATCGAGAAGCAAACTCGGGTCGGCACGTTGGGCATAACGCAAAAACAGGGCGATGGATTCATTTGAGGCATCGGCATCGCCGGCAGGCACGGGCAGGCCTTCGAGCCGAAACAGCACCTCGTCGCGCAGATTCAAACGCTCGCGTGAGGTTGTCAGAATGCGCGCCGCCGGCGCGCCGTCCAGCACTGCCTTGATATGCACGGCGCCATCAACGAGTTGCTCGACATTGTCGAGCACAATCAGGGTTTGTTTGCCCGCCAGATGGGCGAACAGTTGCGGCGGCAACGGGCGCTCGCTGATGGTTTTTAGCCGCATGGCGTCGGCCACGGCGGCGTAAATCTGCTCGCCGTGACTGAGGGCGGCCAGCGCCACCTCAAATACGCCGTCGGCAAAGTGCTCACGCAGATTGGCGGCGACGGCGGCGGCGAGGGTGCTCTTGCCAATCCCACCGGGGCCAAGCAACGTCACCAGGCGCGTGCCGGCTGACATCAACAGCGCAGCCAGTTCGGCGCGTTCCTTGAGACGGCCGACGATGGCTTCCGTCGCAGCGGCTTCCGTCACGGCGGTTTCCGCCGCGGTGGCGCTCGCCGCTTGCGGCGCGGTGCCAGAGGTCGTTGCAGGCGCTGCTGCGGAGGGCGGGGCTACCTTGACAATATGCTTGTCGACGGCCGCCACCAGCGCCACGGTCATGGCCTCAAGCGGCGTTTGCCACGCGTCGATCCACTGGGCATTCGAGACGAAGAACTCCAGACTACGCGAGGGCGTCACGTTGTGGATGCGAACGGGGATCACTTTCTTGCGCTTGGCCATGGCGCGCTCAACTTCGTTGCGCACATACTGCGACTGATTGGACGTCTCTGACAACACCAGCACCATCACCGCACAGGCCTCGATCGCGCCGATGATCTGGGCGCCATAGTCCTCGCCGGGGGCAATGTCGCGCGGGGCGATCCAACAGGCGATGCCGGCGGCCTCCAGGCCGTCGCGGATGCTGGCGGCACTGGCGGTGTCGTCGGTGGAATAGGAGATGAAGACGGGTTTGGACATTGCAATCGGATCCGGAGTTTCTAAAAGCTCTCCAACTGGACCAGCCCCTGCCGGGCAGGCTTCGGCGCCAATGTTGCGCCGGACTGGTAGTTGCCGGCCCAAATCCAATATAAGGGATGGCGCATTCTGCGGGCCAGCGCCACCATCGTGGCTGTCCCGCCTTCGCCCAACGCAGACTGGCCATCCCACAAGGCCATCAGCACGTCGCAATGCTCCAAAACATAGTGATTGGCAAGCTCATATGCGCGACGACGACTGGATTGAGGGGGCAGCCGCACGGTCTCTGCAGCGTTTGCGATCAGATCGAAGAATTCGCGTCTGGAGTCGCTTTGGCGGAAATCCTGGGCAAACTCATCCTCCGGCATCGGCAGCGCCGCCACGAGCCTGGTCCCGGGGCGCAGGAGCGCCCGTTGGGCGACCAGCCGATCACCGCCCTCGGCGAGCGGAGACACTACGATCAAAGAAGTCGCAGACCACTTTTTCAGGATGGTGTCAAGACCTTGATCGATCCTCGGGATAAGCTCGTCGATATCCATGAGGAAACGGTGGCCGGTGACTCCAACCCGCACCGAGGCCAATCGGACCGGTTGGCTTGGGCTAACTGCCGACATTGGCTTGCTGTGACCGCGCCATTACATAGCCCGCTCCCGCCAGGATGAGGGGCATGCCCTGGACCATATCGCGGTTTTTCTGTCTTTCGCTCTCGGGCAAGTCGCGCCACGGCAGCAACGCCGGATGAAGGCTGGCATCGCGCCGGAGTTCCGTTCCGTGCCGCCACCCGCTTGCGACCATCGACTTCAGCCAGTACTCATGTTCACGCTCGGCGAGCGCTTCGCGCTCGTGATCGCCAATCTCCGAGGATCTTTCATCGCTGCGAGCGGGCCGGATGACATAGCCCACGCTTGCGAGTCGAGTCGGCAATTCCCGAACCGTTTGGCGGTTCGCCTCTTTTTCGCGTTCGGATATCTCGGTGTATTTTGGCGTGGGCAGGCCTCCGGCCGAAGCCTGAACCGATTTGCTGCCGCGATACACCTCATAGGCAGCCTCGGCTAACTTCTCGACCAAGTGATCCGATAACTCCAGGCGGTGCAGCAGGCCGGCGAATTGTTCGCCGTCGACGTGCAAGTTGATTTGCGCTTCGTTCGGCAACGCTGAACGATCGAAACGTGATTTGCCGGCCAGAACACTGCTTGCAATGATGGACTCCATTGAGCGCGCGCCGTGCTTGTAGGCCGGGACTTCCAGCAACGCCCGCATGATGCCCGAGTCGATCGTGGGCTCATTGACACCGTTGCGGCTCTGAAAGATCTGAGGGGCATTTTCCAGCAACATTGAGCGCAGCAGAATCGCACGCCGGATGATGTAGAAGCGGTCAAGCTGCCGGTCGCCATGCCTCGGATTCGGTCCGGCGATATCGACAAAGCCCTTCAGCCGACTGACAAAATCCGGGCCCTTGGCCGCCCGAAAACCCGGGTCATCGGCGGCTTTGGCAAAGGTCGACATCGTCTCGCTCGTGCCGCCGGCAAAGACAAAGATCGCCCGGCCGATTGGATGCGCAATCTGCCTTTCCTGGAAGGCGCCGTCCTGCATCGGGGACAGGAAGTGGCGCAGCCATCCCAATGGCTGGCCCTTCAACGCCGTATCGAATTCATCCCAGAAAACCAGCGGAATACGCCCGGAGAGGGCAACGTCACGCGCCTGGTGAAAGGCGTCAAACAGCTCCGCCGGTGTTTCGAATTGAGACAGATTGAACGTCAGTTTTTCGATTCTTCCGGGCAGCAATGAGCTGGCAACTTGCGAGACTCCAAATGACTTTCCCGACCCCGGCGCGCCAAACACCGCAATTGATAACGGCCGCGATTGCGCCGTTTGACTGCAGTACTCGCCGACAAGCGTGCTCAGGCTGCGAAAGCTTTCAATTTCACGTCGATCAACAGTTATAAGCGCGCCAAATCTGGCGTAGGGCGCGTTCATTGTCGCGTGGTCGACTCCTTTCAGCACAATCTGTTGGGCAACCGAATCAAGTCCGCCAGCGTAGCAGTCCTCCAGAATCGTCCAGTCGCTTGGTCGTGTGTTGGGCTGTCCCGTAACGTGGCTCGTGTGCGCCAGATTTCGGCCGGGGTCGGGCACGGGCGCCTCAGCAAAAGTTGGCGGGCTATTCAGAATTGTCTCCTCGATGCGCTTCAGGGGGAACGTCACCGATCCGCTTTCGGCGCCATAACCCCCCTTGTGGAGCGCCCGGATCGCGGCCAGCCCGTTTTGGATCCCCCGCCCAATATTGGGCAGGTTCGGGCCCATCGCCAACTGGCCTGCAATTGCGGCGGCCATGCATGTCGTGGCGCCGCTCATCTTGCCTGGATGGCGCTGTTCCCAGGCGCCTTCGACCAGTTCGGGGTCGAAGAACAGTCGCCCAGCAAAGTGATTCCGCGCCGAATCGGCCGCGTCGTCTTGGGGTCTTGAAATCAACATGGCACCTGCCGCGCCGAGTGAAATCACAACATGCGCGCAGCCTGACACGGCGTTTATTTTGGGGTTGTAGACCAGTTCCCAGACCAGATCCTGGGCCGTCCGCTCCCACGATAGTCGCGGGCTGATTTGAACTTCCGACTGGCGCAGATCGTCGATCGTCGTAAGCAACACGAGGCGGTCCGCATGATGCTGGCGCAAGTGCTCCCACAATTGGCCGCGCGCAATCGGCCGCGACGTCTTCAAAATGATCCACGGTTGCGCCGTCGACCGAATGGTCTGAGGCCATAGCTCTGGCGCATCCCGAAATCCCAGCGCCGCGTCGTCCAACAAAACAAGGCCGGCATTTGTCGTGTCGTTTTCCACGCGCGCCCAATCATTTGTCGCGACATTGTTCGTGCTCAGAGTCAATCCCAGCCACTCGGACATGCGCCACACAGGGTTCGCATCGTGAGCCCGGCCGAGGACCTGCGGAAAGAGGTTCCACTGGGTATACCCATGATGAAAACGCGGATCATTGGGCACAACGGGCTGTCTTGGGGCCGCCGTTTGGCGCAAATCAAAAGCAGGCTCACCCGTTTTGTGAACGCTGTTGGCAATCGCCTCGACCAAATCCGCAAGCAGGGCCGCGCCACCGCGTTGCCAGTAGACGTGTGTATCGACCGCGTTGCCGGACCAGTTCGCGACGGCGGATTGCGCGGGACGGGCGCAGGCGATGTTCCAGTCCATCGTCACGTCCCCCGTGACGACGACCGCGTATGGCCTTTGACGCGCTTCGTTTGACATGTACGGCAGCTCCTATGGATTGAACTGCTTGATTGTAGGCATTTCCGAAGAATGTGGAAAGGCCCCCAAACAGCGCTGCCATGGCTATTGCAAAGTCAGCTCTTCCACGGCCAAAACGCCGCAGTAGCAGCCATGTAATGGCACCGCTTCACCTGACGGGCGGATGATGCCATCCTCGGCCAACCGGAGCGCGAGACGCCATGTCCTCGGAAGTCCTTTGGCGCAAACCCCCGAGGCGCCGGCGCGAAGGCGGGAAACCGATTCGCGCTATGGATCCGGTGGGAATTCAATACCTGTGAAAAGCTCAAACGCCTCGGCAACCGAAATGGTAAAGATACCTGCCCTTCCCACGTTGAAATCTTCGCGCCATTGGCGATATCCTTCGGGGTTTTTGGGAACCGAGCCGCTTTCACGTTCGAGTGTTGCGACGCTGCGTTCGATGGCGGATTCAGCAAATGGAAGATGCGAGATTGTCGTGTGGCCATTCCCGAAAGTCACTCCCGAAATTGCCACGTTCACCACAGTTCCGTCTTTGGGAAACGACTCGACTCGAAGGATCATGAGCCGCGCATTGGGTTGTTGCCTCATCGAATTGAGGGTCCAGATTTGGCCCGGTTTGAACTTGGAGGATTGAATTGCATGCGCTGGGTTCACGCTGGTGCTCCGGAATCCCGCAAACGCAATAAAGATCGCTATACCAGTGGCCATAACCGCCTGGATCTGGGCTGCCCCGTTACGCATGCCCCACCTCACAAACTCTCCGACCTTGGTGTCTGTCTTGATTCCCATAGTGCGTTCAGATGATTGAATGTCCAACTATCGAAAAAATCACACGGCACCAACTTATCAGACCGGTCTCGCGTTACCAGCGTACCGACGTTACCTACCTGACCACACCTGACCCCACCTGATCAAACCTGACCACACCTGATCAAACCTGCCCCACCATCGCCACCAGCGCGCGCACGACCTCCATCAGCCGGGCCTTCCACTGCTCCGGCGTGCCACGCCGCGAATACGTCACCTGGCGCCGGCCGATGATGCCGTCCTCGCCCAACAGCCGCTCGAGCCTGATCCGCGGAATCTTCT
>Ga0138256_10008819_pt1 | contig 10583 bp, 7 predicted proteins | sample KNB2016incub_MG_FD_105486 | JGI IMG/M metagenome (GOLD analysis project Ga0138256, IMG submission 105486) | Active sludge microbial communities from wastewater in Klosterneuburg, Austria - KNB2014incub_MG | ecosystem: Engineered > WWTP > Activated sludge > Unclassified | place: Austria... | reverse complement strand
CATGATGGGCATGAACGTGCAACAGGTTTTCGCCTGGATCGAGTCGCGCGAGCCGCGTGCGCGCCTGGTGGGCGATGGCGCCACTCCCCTGGCGCGCGTGCACACCGACACGCGCACCCTGCAGGCGGGCGACCTGTTCGTGGCCCTGCGTGGCGAGCGCTTTGACGCCCACGACTTCCTGGCCCAGGCCCGCGCCAGCGGCGCCGTGGCCGCCCTTGCCGAGCGCGGGCTGCAGGCCGCCGGGCTGCCCGGCATAGAAGTGCCCGACAGCCTGCAGGCCCTGGGCCACCTGGCCGCTGCATGGCGCGCGCAGTTCAGCCTGCCCTTTATTGCGGTGACCGGCAGCAACGGCAAGACCACGGTCACGCAGATGATTGCCGCCATCCTGCAGGCGCACGCGCAGCAGGCTGCGTTTGCCACGCGTGGCAATCTCAACAACGCCATCGGCGTTCCGCAAACCCTGCTGCGCCTGAACGCCTCGCACCGCGTGGGCGTGGTCGAGCTGGGCATGAACCACCCCGGCGAGATCGCCCTGCTGGCGCGCATTGCCCAACCCACGGTGGCCCTGGTGAACAACGCGCAGCGCGAGCACCTGGAATTCATGCACACCGTGCAGGCCGTGGCCGAAGAAAACGGCTCGGTGCTGGCCGCGCTGCCCATGGATGGCGTGGCCGTGTTCCCAGCGGGCGATGCCTACACCGCGCTGTGGCAGGGCCTGGCGGCGGGGCGGCGCTGCGTCACCTTTGGCGGTGCGCTGGCCGATGTGCGCTGCACACAGGCCCAGTGGCAGGGCGACGCCTGGCAGGTCACCCTGGCCACGCCGCAAGGGCCGCTGGAATGTGCGCTGCACATTGCGGGCCGCCACAACGTGACCAACGCACAGGCCGCCGCAGCCTGCGCATTGGCGGCGGGCGTGCCACTGGACGCTATCGCGCGCGGCCTGGGTGCTTTCGAGCCGGTCAAGGGCCGTTCGCGCGCCCTGGGCGTGCGTTGCGGCGAGCGCACCGTCACCGTGGTGGACGACAGCTACAACGCCAACCCGGACTCCATGCACGCCGCCATCGAGGTGCTGGCCGAACTGCCCGCGCCGCGCCTGCTGGTGCTGGGCGACATGGGCGAGGTGGGCGACCAGGGGCCGCAGTTTCACGCTGAGGCCGGGGCCCATGCGCGTGCACGCGGCATCGAGCGGCTGTACGCGCTGGGCACGCTGTCGCGGCACACCGCGCAGGCCTTTGGCACGGCCACGCATTTTGACGACATGGCATCGCTGCTGGCAGCGGTGCGGCAGGCGCTTCCCGAGGTGGGCAGCGTGCTGGTGAAGGGATCGCGATTCATGAAGATGGAACAGGTGGTGGAGGCATTGGTCTCCACCGCGCAAGCCGCCGCTGCGGCGCAGGAGGCCAACCATGGCACAAAGCATTGAGATGAGCCGAGGTGCCCCATGCTGATGTGGCTGGCCCAATGGCTGCAAGGCCTGTCGCCCGAGTTGGGTTTTTTGCGCGTGTTCCAGTACCTCACGCTGCGTGCGGTGCTGGGTGCGATGACGGCGCTGCTCATCGGCCTGCTCGCCGGGCCTGCGGTGATCCGGCGCCTGACGGCGCTGAAGATCGGCCAGCCCATCCGCACCAACGGCATGGAAACGCACCATGTCAAAAGTGGCACGCCCACCATGGGCGGAGTGCTGATCCTGCTGGCCATTGCCATTGCCACGCTGCTGTGGGCCGATTTGTCCAACCGCTTTGTGTGGATCGTGCTCATTGTCACGCTGGGTTTTGGTGCCATTGGCTGGGCCGACGACTGGCGCAAGGTGGTCTACAAAGACCCCAACGGTATGCCTTCGCGCGAGAAGTACCTGTGGCAGTCGCTCATTGGGTTGGCGGCAGCGCTGTATCTGGTGTTCAGCATTTCGGAAAGCTCCAACCTCAAGGTGCTGGAGCTGTTCTTCTCGTGGGTCAGTTCGGGGTTTGACGTGAACCTGCCGCCCAAGGCGGGCCTGTTGGTGCCTTTCTTCAAGGAAGTGAGCTACCCGTTGGGCGTGCTGGGCTTCGTCATCCTGACCTACCTGGTCATCGTGGGCTCCAGCAATGCGGTCAACCTGACGGACGGCCTGGACGGCCTGGCCATCATGCCGGTGGTCATGGTGGGTTCGGCGCTGGGCGTGTTTGCCTACGTGGCAGGCAGTTCGGTGTATTCCAAGTACCTGTTCTTCCCGCACATTCCGGGCGCGGGTGAACTGCTGATCTTCTGCGCTGCCATGGCGGGCGCGGGCCTGGCCTTCCTGTGGTTCAACACCCACCCGGCGCAGGTGTTCATGGGTGACGTGGGCGCGCTGGCGCTGGGCGGCGCCCTGGGCACCATTGCCGTCATCGTGCGCCAGGAAATCGTGCTGGCCATCATGGGCGGCATCTTCGTCGTCGAGGCGCTGTCGGTCATGTTGCAGGTGAGCTGGTTCAAGTACACCAAGCGCAAGTACGGCGAAGGCCGACGCCTGCTCAAGATGGCGCCGCTGCACCACCACTTCGAGAAGAACGGCTGGAAGGAAACGCAGGTGGTCGTGCGTTTCTGGATCATCACCATGCTGCTGTGTCTCATCGGCCTGTCCACCCTGAAACTGCGATGAATCCGCTGGACGAGCCACTCCCTCCACCCGCCGAAGGCACGCCTGCGGCGCTGCCCCTGCCTGCAGAAGGAGCGGCAGGCGCAGAACCAATGCCTGCTGGGGTTGCAGATCTGATGGACACGGTGCCGCCTGTGGACATGGGCACTGCGCCCGCCACGGCCCCAGCGCCCCAGCACGAGCTGCCGCACACCCTGGACGCCGCGCGCGAGGCCGCGGCCTTTGTGGCGCGCATCTTTGCCGAAACGCCGGTGTCCCACCCCGGCGCAGATGCCGCCGAGCCCGCAGCGCCCGAATCTGCGGCAGAGGAACAGACCGCCGCACCCGACCCCGTGCCCGCAGGTTGGCCGCTGGAAGGCAGCAAGCCCTTGCAGGACCAGGCCGTGCTGGTGCTGGGCCTGGGCGCATCGGGCCTGGCCATGGCGCGCTGGTGCGTGCGCTGCGGTGCCCAGGTCACTGTGGCCGACACGCGCGAGGCGCCGCCGCAATTGGCGCAACTGCGCGCCGAACTGCCGCAGGTGCGCTTTGTGGCAGGAGCCTTCGATGCGGCCTTGCTCGATGGCGCAGCCTACAGCGCGGTGTACCGATCGCCCGGCCTGGCTCCGCAGGTGATTGCTCCTGTTTTTATAGCTGCTGGCGCCCGTGAAATAAGCGCTGGGGGCGAAATTGACCTGTATTCCAGTGCCTTGCGGGCGCTGCGTGCCGCCCATGGCTACGCACCGGCCGTGCTGGCCATCACCGGCACCAACGGCAAGACCACGGTGACCTCGCTCACCGGCAAGCTGGTGGCGCATGCGGGCAAGTCGGTGGCAGTGGCGGGCAACATCGGCCCCACGCTGCTCGACACCCTGGCCGAGCGCATCGACGCCGGGCAACTCCCCGAGGTCTGGGTGCTGGAGCTGTCGAGTTTCCAGCTCGACGGTGTGAACGGCTTTGAGCCCACGGCCGCGACGGTGCTCAATGTGACGCAGGACCATCTCGACTGGCACGGCGACATGCGCGCCTACGCCGGGGCCAAGACACGTATCTTTGGCCAGTGCGGGCTCATGGTGCTCAATCGCGAAGATGCAGCCGTGATGGCCATGTTGCCGCCCCCCGGCCAGCCGAAGGCGGCAGCGGCCCCCTCGGGGGGCAGCGAAGCACACGCAGTGGCGAGCGCAGGGGTGCAGCGTTCTTCGCCACCGGTCAAGGTCAAGCTGCAAAAGCCCCAGCTGCGCCCGCACTTCACTTTCGGTGGCGACCTGCCACAGCGCCCGGGCGATTTCGGTATCGAGGTCGTCAGCGGCATGGCGTGGCTGGTGCGTGCGCAGGAGGCTGACGAAACCATCAAGCGCTCCAGACTGCACGAAGAAGCTCTGCACATCCAGCGGCTCATGCCTGCCGATGCGCTGCGTATCCGGGGGCGGCACAACGCCGTCAACGCGCTGGCCGCATTGGCGTTGGCCATGGCGGCAGGCTGTCCGCTGGGCGCCATGCTGTACGGCCTTCGCGAGTACCGCGGCGAGCCGCACCGCGTCGAGCCCGTGGGCATCGTCGACGGCGTCGAATACTTTGATGACAGCAAGGGCACCAATGTGGGTGCCACCGTGGCCGCACTGACCGGACTGGGTGCTGACCGCCGTCTGGTAGTGATACTCGGCGGTGACGGCAAGGGGCAGGATTTTTCGCCGCTGGCCGCGCCGATCGCGCGCTGTGCACGTGCCGTGGTGTTGATTGGGCGTGACGCGCCGCAGATCCGGGACGCGCTGCTGGATACCGGCGTCGTGCTGCACGATGCCGCAACACTGCCCGAGGCTGTGCAATGGGCTGCACAACGCGCCCATGCAGGGGATGCGGTGCTGATGTCGCCCGCCTGCGCGAGCCTGGACATGTTCCGCGACTACGCGCACCGCGCAGAGGTGTTTGTGGATGCCGTGCACCAGCTTGCGCAGGACGCAGGCCAGGACCTGGGAGGCTCAGCATGAGCAGCGCCAGCACCACCGCAGGCAGCATGCTGCAGCGCATGGCAGGCTGGTTCGGCGGTTTGCCGGGCAAGGCTGCCGAGGTGCTGCCCGTGCGCGTGGGCGGCACCGAGTACCGCCAGACCACGGCCACCCCGGCCAGTGTGCTGGGGTTTGACCAGGCGTTGCTGTGGGTGGTGGTGGCCTTGCTGTCCTGGGGACTGGTGATGGTGTATTCGGCCTCGATTGCCATGCCCGGCAATCCGCGCTTTGCCAACTATGCCCCCACGCATTTTCTGACGCGCCACGCGTTCTACCTGGTCATGGGGTTTGTGGCGGCGTTGCTCGCCTTCCAGGTACCGATGCGGGTGTGGGAGCGGGTTGCGCCCTGGCTGTTTGCTGCGTCGCTGGTGCTCCTGGCGGCAGTGCTGTTGCCGGGCGTGGGCAAGGTGGTCAACGGAGCGCGCCGCTGGCTCACCCTCGGGCCCATCGGGTTTCAGCCGTCGGAGGTGGCCAAGTTTGCGGTGCTTATCTACGCCGCGGACTACATGGTGCGCAAGATGGAGGTGAAGGAGCGGTTCTTTCGTGCGGTGCTGCCCATGGGTGCCGCGCTGGCGGTGGTGGGTGTGCTGCTGCTGGCCGAACCCGACATGGGGGCCTTTATGGTGGTGGCGGTCATCGCCATGGGAATTCTGTTTCTGGGCGGCGTGAACGCACGCATGTTCTTCCTCATCGTCGCCATTCTGCTGGCGGCGTTTGCGCTCATGATTGTCAGCTCGCCCTGGCGGCGTGAGCGGGTGTTTGCCTACCTCGACCCTTTCAGTGAGCAGCATGCGCTGGGCAAGGGCTACCAGCTCTCGCATGCTCTCATTGCGTTTGGCCGGGGCGAGATCTTTGGCGTCGGCCTGGGCGGCAGTGTCGAAAAACTGCACTGGCTCCCCGAGGCGCATACCGACTTTCTGATGGCTGTGATCGGCGAGGAGTTCGGACTGGTCGGTGTGCTTGTACTCATCGTGTTGTTCCTCTGGATGACGCGCCGCATCATGCACATCGGCCGCCAGGCCATCGCGCTCGACCGCGTGTTTGCCGGGCTGGTGGCGCAGGGCGTGGCCATCTGGATGGGCTTTCAGGCCTTCATCAACATGGGGGTGAACCTGGGCGCGCTGCCCACCAAAGGCCTGACGCTGCCGCTGATGAGCTATGGCGGTTCGGCCATCCTGATGAACCTTGTTGCCATTGCCGTGGTGCTGCGCGTGGACTACGAGAACAAGTTGCTCATGCGGGGCAGTGGCAGGGCACCGACCTCGCGCAAAAGGGGAGGGGCGGCATGAGCACGGTACCCAAGACCGCCCTCATCATGGCCGGTGGCACCGGTGGCCATATCTTCCCCGGCCTGGCCGTGGCCGAGGAGCTGCGCGCGCGTGGCTGGCATGTGCATTGGCTGGGTGCGCCGGGCAGTATGGAGGCGCGCATCGTGCCATCGCACGGGTTTGCGCTGGAGACCATCGACTTTTCGGGCGTGCGCGGCAAGGGCTTGGCCACGCTGGCCCTGTTGCCACTGCGCCTGCTGCGCGCCTTCTGGCAGGCCTGGCAGTTGGTGCGCCGCGTGCGGCCCGATGTGGTGGTGGGTTTGGGCGGCTACATCAGTTTTCCGGGTGGCCTGATGGCCGTGCTGGCAGGCAAACCGCTGGTACTGCACGAGCAGAACTCCGTGGCCGGAATGGCCAACAAGGTGCTGGCGGGGGTGGCCGACCGGGTATTCACCGCCTTCCCCGATGTTCTGAAGAAGGCGCAATGGGTGGGCAACCCGCTGCGCGCCGCATTCACGCGCCAGGGCTCCCCCGCAGAGCGCTTTGTCGGCCGCAGTGGCCCGCTGCGCCTGCTGGTGGTGGGCGGCAGCCTGGGCGCGCGGGCGCTCAACGAGATCGTGCCGCAGGCGCTGGCGCTCATTCCGCCAGACCAGCGCCCTGTGGTCACGCACCAGAGCGGGGCCGCGCAGATCGACGCCTTGCGCGCCAACTACCAGACAGCAGGCGTCCAGGCCGAACTGACGCCGTTCATCGACGACACGGCCAGTGCTTTTGCGCAGGCCGACCTCATCGTCTGCCGGGCGGGTGCGAGCACCGTCACCGAGATTGCCGCTGTGGGCGCCGCCGCCGTGTTTGTGCCCTTCCCGGCGGCGGTGGATGACCACCAGACCACCAACGCACAGTTCCTGGTGCAGGCCGGGGGCGGCTGGTTGGTGCAGCAGCGCGACCTTTCCCCGCAGTGGCTGGCAGATATGCTACAAAATACGGAGCGCACGGCGCTTATGGATAAAGCGCTGAAGGCCAAAAATATGCAAAAAATCAATGCCACCCGTGAAGTGGTGACCGCGTGTGAGGAAGTAGCAGCATGAAACACGCAATCCGCCATATCCACTTTGTAGGTCTGGGCGGCTCGGGCATGAGCGGCATCGCCGAGGTGCTGTTCAACCTGGGCTACCGCATTTCGGGCTCGGACTTGTCCGACAGCGCCACGCTGCGCCGACTGCAGGGCCTGGGCATGCAGACCTTTGTGGGCCATGCGGCTGAGCACATTGCCGGGGCCGATGCGGTGGTCACATCTACCGCCGTCAAGCGCGACAACCCCGAGGTGCTGGCGGCGCGTGAGAAAAAAATTCCGGTGGTGCCGCGCGCCCTCATGCTGGCCGAGCTCATGCGCCTCAAGCAGGGCATTGCCATTGCCGGCACGCACGGCAAAACCACCACCACCAGCCTGGTCACCAGCGTGCTGGCCGAGGGCGGACTCGACCCGACCTTCGTGATCGGCGGGCGCCTCAACAGCGCGGGAGCGAACGCCAAGCTGGGCAGTGGCGACTACATCGTGGTGGAGGCCGATGAATCGGACGCCTCGTTCCTCAACCTGCTGCCCGTGATGGCCGTCGTCACCAACATCGACGCCGACCACATGGAGACCTACGGCCACGACTTTGGCCGCCTGAAGAGGGCCTTCGTCGATTTCCTGCACCGCATGCCGTTCTACGGCACGGCCATCCTGTGCATCGACAACCCGGCCGTGCGCGAGATCGTGCCCGAGGTGTCGTGTCCCATCACCAGCTACGGCTTCTCCGAGGACGCGCAGGTGCGCGCCGTCAATGTCCGTGCCCAGGGCGGCCAGATGCATTTCACCGTGCAGCGGCGCAACGGCGTGACGCTGCCGGACATGGACGTTGTGCTCAACCTTGCGGGCGAGCACAACGTGCTCAACGCGCTCTCGGCCATTGCCGTTGCGGTGGAGCTGAATATTCCTGACGACGCGGTGCTGCGTGCCCTGGCCGGTTTCAAAGGGGTGGGGCGGCGTTTTCAGCACTACGGCGAGCTTCCGTCCAAGGGCGGCGGCCAGTTCACCGTGATCGACGACTACGGCCACCACCCCGTGGAGATGGCGGCCACGCTGGCGGCGGCGCGTGGCGCCTATGCGGGGCGGCGTCTGGTGCTGGCTTTCCAGCCGCACCGCTACTCGCGCACCCGCGACTGCTTTGAGGATTTCGTGAAGGTGATTGGCAGCGCTGACGCCGTGCTGCTCACCGAGGTCTATGCGGCAGGCGAGGCTCCGGTGGTTGCGGCGGATGGCCGCTCGCTGGCGCGTGCGCTGCGTGTGGCTGGGCGGGTGGAGCCCGTGTTTGTGGACGACGTTGCCACGCTGGCACAGGCCATCGCCGACCTCGCGCAGGACGGCGATGTGGTGTTGTGCATGGGCGCAGGCACCATCGGCGCAGTGCCGGGGAAACTGGTTGAAATGCTAGAAAAACAAGAGCGCTCGGCGCATGAGGAGCAAGCCTGATGAGTGCAATGAATACCCCGGTGGATGTGGGTTTGCTGGGCAAGGTGGCGGTGCTCATGGGCGGGTCCTCGGCCGAACGCGAGGTGTCGTTGATGTCGGGCGCTGGCGTGCTGCAGGCGTTGCGGGCGCGCGGGGTCGATGCCCATGCTTTCGACCCGTCGCAGGGCGATCTGGGCGAACTCAAGCGGTCCGGCTATGCGCGCTGCTTCATTGCGCTGCACGGCCGCCATGGCGAAGATGGCACGGTGCAGGGGGCGCTTGAACTGCTGGGCATCCCGTACACCGGCCCGGGCGTGATGGCGTCGAGCATCGCCATGGACAAGACCATGACCAAGCGCATCTGGCGTGCGGAGGGTCTGCCCACGCCCGACTGGCGCCAGGTGGCGAGCAGCGAAGAGACCAAGGCTGCTCTGGCCGCGCTGGGCGCGCCGATGATCGTCAAGCCCGCGCGCGAGGGCTCCACCATCGGCCTGACCAAGGTGACCGAGCCCGGCCAGTGCGCCCAGGCCTATGCGCTGGCTGCACGCTACGACCCCGAGGTGCTGTGCGAGCAGTTCATCGAGGGCGATGAGACCACCTGCCCGATTCTGGGCGAGGGTGCCAGCGCGCATGCGCTGCCGGTGATCCGCATCGTCGCGCCCCAGGGCAACTACGACTACCAGCACAAGTACTTCACCGACGACACCAAGTACCACTGCCCCAGCGGGCTGCCGCAGGCCGAAGAAGACGCCATCCAGCGTCTGGTGGTGCAAGCGTTCCGCACGCTGGGTTGCCGAGGCTGGGCGCGCGCCGACATCATGGTCCGCGCCCGCGACCGCCAGCCCTTCCTGCTGGAGATCAACACCTCGCCCGGCATGACCGGGCATTCGCTCGTGCCCATGTCGGCACGTGCGGCCGGCATCAGCTACGAAGACCTGTGCCTGCGCCTGCTGGCCGCCGCCGCGTTGGACGCGCCCGCCGAAACCACCGTGGGGGGGGCAGCCGCATGAACCACGCCTTGCCAGCGCCACTGGACGTCAAGCTCATGAACCTGACCGCCACGGTCCTGTTCGTGGGCTGTGTCGTGCTGGTGCTGATGGCTGGTGCGTGGTGGGTGCTGCGCCATCCGGCGCTGGGCATCGGGCGCATCGTGGTGCAGGGCGACATGGTGCACAACAACGCAGTTACGCTGCGCGCCAATGTGGCACCGCACCTGTCTGGGAACTTTTTCACCATCAACCTTGGTGCAGCCAAGGCGGCCTTTGAGCAGGTGCCCTGGGTGCGCAGTGCCCAGGTGCGGCGCGAGTACCCGGCCACGCTGCATGTGGCCCTGCAGGAGCACCGCGCCGTGGCGAATTGGGGTGAAGAGTCCGGGACCGCCATGGTCAACAGCGAGGGCGAGGTGTTTGACGCCAACGCCGACGATGCCGAATACGAAGGTCTCCCCAGGCTCAAGGGCCCCCAGGGGCAATCGGTGCAGGTACTGCAGATGCTCAGGCAACTGCAGGCGGTGATTGAACCACTGGGCATGGTGGCGCAGGAGTTGGCCCTGAACAGCCGGGGCGGCTGGCGGCTGGTGCTCGACAGCGGCGCGGAGGTCGAGCTCGGTGGCGGAACGGATGCGCAGGTGCTGCAGCGCGCGGAGCGTTTTGTGCGCACGTTGACACAGGTGGCTGCACAGTACGGGCGGCGTGCCGACGCACTGGAGTCGGCCGACCTGCGGCATGGGGGGGGCTACGCCCTGCGCTTGCGTGGTGTGACCACCGTGCAGGAAGGGCAGGGCGCTCCGGCGCGCCGCTGAGCAGCACAAAGAAGACAAGAGAGGCAGACACGCATATGGCAAGAGAATACAAAGACGTCGTGGTGGGGCTGGACATCGGCACGGCCAAGATCATGGCCGTGGTGGCCGAGGTGCTGCCAGGGGGTGAGCTCAAGCTCGCGGGCTTGGGCGTGGCGCCGAGCAACGGCCTCAAGCGCGGCGTGGTGGTCAACATCGACGCCACGGTGCAGAGCATTCAGCAGGCTTTGAAAGAAGCCGAGCTGATGGCCGACTGCAAGATCCAGCGCGTCTATACCGGCATCACGGGCAGCCACATCCGCGGGCTCAATTCGAGCGGCATGGTGGCGGTCAAGGACAAGGAAGTGACGCCGGCCGACGTGGCCCGCGTCATCGAGACCGCCAAGGCCATCAACATCTCCAGCGACCAGCGCCTGCTGCTGGT
>Ga0138256_10008817_pt1 | contig 10584 bp, 7 predicted proteins | sample KNB2016incub_MG_FD_105486 | JGI IMG/M metagenome (GOLD analysis project Ga0138256, IMG submission 105486) | Active sludge microbial communities from wastewater in Klosterneuburg, Austria - KNB2014incub_MG | ecosystem: Engineered > WWTP > Activated sludge > Unclassified | place: Austria... | reverse complement strand
TTTCTTATCAATATAAACAAAAACAAAACAAGGGAGCAAAGGCACCTTATAATGTTTAATTTTCGATGCATAATGCCGCGTATAGTTCTTCAACGGCAGATAAACTTCAATATCTTTTCTTGCCAAAAGATTTTGAACATATTTTTCACCCCGGTATTTCGTCCGTATGGCGAACCACTGCTTTTGTCCGGTCAATCCTTTCATACAGATTCATTTAGGGCCCAAAGTAGTAAAATGTCCTGCACCCTAACCTGCGTCAGGTATATGTCAAACGCAGAAGCTGTAAAAATGATAAAGCGGATCTTCTTGCTGATCAGTGCTTCGGCTTTCTGACAGAGCGATGTCAGGTATTCTCTGTCCACATCACCGACTATGATCAGGTCAATGATAGGTCCATCAATCCCTCTGGCAAAGCTACCGGTAAGAAATACCTGTTCTACCTGCCCCAGTTTGGCTATCACATTGTCCAGAATACGGTCAACGCCAATGTGCTTCATCAAAATATTGTGGATGTCATTATAGAGTGGATGTGCACTGTTGGCCCGGAAGATTTTCTTATTACCCTGATTCTCAAAGTTGATCAATCCCGCTTTTTCAAATTTATTCAATTCCAGACGGATTGCATTCGTGGACTCACCTAACTCAGTTTCCAAACCACGCAGATAGGCAGTACTCTTTTCATTGAGAAAAAATCTAAGCAGAAGCTTAATTCTGGTTTTGGAGGAAATCAGAGTCTCTATCATAAAAATTGAGTAATAATACTACTCGTTTTCGAATGCAAAGTTACGGTAAATCTCAGTATGATTGTCAGAAAAAAGTAAATTATCCACAGACAGCAGAAGTATGGAAGAATACTACTGTAAATGAATTTCTGTAATCCGGCAATCTTTTGAAAGGGGATGGATCACACAAAGATACACCATAAATTAAACCTGAGTTTTCTTGTATATGAATTAAGTCTTGCTATTATTTAGCAACTTGGCTTAAACAAGTCATTTGCTACGCACCAAACCCGGCTACTTTACATAAAAGTATGGATAAAATATGTAGTGCGTTAAAGAATTGCAAATGTTCAATTTACCAATATCAGACTACTTAACTTTATTATTAAAATTCATACATAAAATGAAAAAGATAGCACTTATAGTCGTTCTTTCAATGACATTCGGCGGCTTATTAGCACAAAGCAAAGCAGATATTCTAAAGAAAGACGTTAGTATTACCTGGCTGGGCATTGACTACTCACATGTGAAATTCTTAGGTGATGCATTACAGTTTGGTGGCAATGGAGAGATAAGTGAGCAAGACATGGTAAACAAGTACTTCCCGGGATGGAATAATCTGGTCATAAACGAATCCGATAAATTCGATGTTGCCAAGGCAACCAAACGAGAGAAAGTATCGAACTCAATTGCCTCCATAATGGCAATTAATAAAAAAACAAATACCAGTAAAATCTTCCTTTCAGATCCGGATAAATTCAAAGGCTTAAAAGATTCGGATATTCAGGGTATTGTAAAAAAATATCAGGTAAATGGGAAAGGGGGTATTGGTCTGGCATTTATCATGGAATCCATGAGCAAGACCAAAGAGTCTGCTTCACTCTGGGTGGTATTTCTGCGAATGAGTGATAAGGAAGTTCTGCTTGCGAAACAGTTGGATGAAAAAGCAGGTGGCTTTGGGTTCAGAAATTACTGGGCAAGTCCTATCTATAAAACATTGAAGTCGATGAAGTCAGATCTGGATGACTGGGTGAAGAAATGATGCTGTGAATTCGGGTTAAATTAAGATTGGATGTGTTTTTGTCGCAACCTCATCAGGAGAAAATTTAGGATTATTCAGCTGAATAAATTACATTTGTAATGTGCTAATATTTGCACTAAAGCTTCATCCTTTTCTTATTCATTTCTTCATGATTTAAAAACTACCCGATGAGGCTATATTTCTTCTTTTTCATGCTTTTCGTATCACAGGTTTGTATTAGTCAACCTACTACCTGGACTGCATCTGGTATAGGTGGTGGCGGTTCATTATTTGCACCATCCATCAGCCCTGCAGATGCTACAAATATGTATATCCAATGTGATATGTCAGAGGTTTTTCATACACAGGATGCCGGACTTACCTGGGAGGCTATGCCCTTTAATACCTTATTGTCCACAGGAGGCTTGCATAGCGTGCAATTCACAGCTGATCCTTCAGTACTTTACACAGTAAATTATGTATTTAATGATGATTTGAAAGTACCTGTGAAATCAACGAATGGCGGGACAAGTTGGCAACCTTTAAGCGCTGATCCTACCGATGGGGATGTATGGTTTATATCTGCTGATCCGGGTAGTACCTCGCGGTTGTTAATTTCCTCCTATGAAGCGCTCTATTTTTCAAATGATGGTGGGGCCACTTTCTCACTGGCTTATGATAATAGTTCAGATTTTCATATCGCAGGTGTATTCTGGGATGGAAATAATATCTATGTGGGTACACAGATCGGGCTTGTAATATCGACTGATGGTGGAAGTACATTTTCATTAGATCCTAATAATGGAATCCCAGCAGGGCAAGGGTTTATGAGTTTTACCGGCGCAAAATCCGGTTCTACTACCCGACTGATGGGTACTTTAGCTGCACAGGCGGATTTATATCCCGGAGTAAATGCCCTTGATATTGACATTTACCAGTCAATAATCCGCAGAGATTATGGTGTGGGGAACTGGGTCACGGATGTCAATGGAATTGATGTTGACCACAACCTATTTTATATTTCATCCGCACATAACAATACCGATGTGTTCTATGTCGGAGGCAATAATCCTAATTCATCCTACCCCGTCATCTATAAAACTACGAATGGTGGCAGCTCCTGGTCAGAAGTATTCCTCACTACGAATAACCAGAATATAGTGACCGGATACAGTGGCTACCAGGGTGATGAAGATTGGTGGTATGGCGAGATCGTTTTTGGACTGGCAGTAGCGCCCAATGACCCAAACACTGTGATTTATACTGATTTTGGTTTTGCCCATATCTCACAGGATGGTGGCGCACACTGGCGGCAGGGATATGTCGCAACGACTGATCAAAACCCCGAAGGCAGCCCAACACCGAAAGGGAGATTCTATGCGACAAATGGACTCGAAAATACTTCCTGCTGGAATCTGCATTGGTCTAACACTAATGCGAATCATATTTTTGCCTCATATACAGACATCACAGGAGTCCGGAGTGAAGATGGTGGGGCGAAATGGAGCTTTGGATACAGTGGCGTCAGTTACAATACAATTTATCAGGTCATCGAAGACCCATCCAATGGTACACTCTATGCAGCAACCTCATCAGTGCATGATATGTACCAAAGCACTTATCTGACTGATAGCCGGATAGATGGTGGCTCAGGTGCAATCTTATATAGTCAGGATGGTGGTATTACGTGGAATGTACTTCATGATTTTGATCATCCGGTCATTTGGTTAGCACTTGATCCCAATAACAGCAACAGACTCTATGCCAGTGTGATTCACAGTGCACAGGGTGGAATATTCCGCACGGACAATGCCAATCTGCTGGCTTCCTCTACCTGGACCAAAACAGCTGCTCCACCTCGAACTGAAGGGCATCCATTTAATATACAGGTACTGGATGATGGTACTGTAATTTCCAGTTGGTCAGGACGCAGGACTTCTAATTTCACTGCCAGTTCAGGCATTTTTACTTCTACAGATCAGGGTAATAGTTGGACAGATGTTTCTGATCCCAATATGTATTACTGGACGAAAGATATCAGCATTGATCCCAATGATGCCAGCCAGAGCACCTGGTACGTAGGCGTATTCAGTGGTTGGGGCGGCCCTGCGAACGACAAAGGCGGCCTCTACAAAACTACCGACCGGGGCGGCACCTGGACGAAAGTATTCGATTCATATCGAGTGGAATCCTGTACAGTCGATCCGCTCGATGCTGATGCGCTTTATGTCACTACAGAAAGTGAAGGGCTCTGGTATTCAGCCGATGGCACTTCCGCCACGCCGACATTTGCCCAACAATCGGCTTATCATTTTATGCATCCCTTGCGTACAGTCTTCAATCCCCATGATCCAAGTGAAGTATGGCTTACGAGTTTCGGAAATGGCTTACAGAAAGGTCATGTAGAAAGAGGTCCTCTGGCTGTCAATGTATTATCTTTTATTGGTGCTGTCAATAAGCAATATAATGAATTGAAGTGGGCACTGCCTGAAACTAATACTCTGAAGAGTGTTGTATTGGAATCGAGTGAAGATGGCAGGCAATTCAAAGAAATTATTAATAGTAAAGTAAATAAATCACACTTTATTTTCCGTGATTATAATGCAAAAGAACTAGAATATTACCGGGTTAAAATCATTTTAAATTCAGGTGAGTACTATTTTTCACGTATAATTTCATTACTTAGAGAATCCAATGCTGCAGGGCTACTATCTGTGTATCCCAGTCCAGCTACAGATGCGATTTGGATCAATATGAATAAAAATCCGAATGAAATAAATGAACTCACTATTTATGATGAAAATGGAAAACAATTTCAGAAAATAAACGATCAATCCATGTTGAATACCGGCAAGTTAAAAATCTCAATCGCTGACCTACCTGCAGGTGTATATTTTATTCAAATTCAAAAACAAAACGGAATGACACTGCTAACAAAATCTGTAAAAACGGAATAGCAGACGATTTCAGGATAAGTATTAGTATCCGGTGAGACAGGTGTTTTGCAATATCATCTGTTGCACAGAAGGAGGTGTAAAATTTGCACCTGAATGTTCTATCAATAGTTGAGAATTATTAGCTTAAGATGAGGCTTTATGCTTTTTTATTATTAGCTCTACTTCCTCCTCTGTAAGATTAGTAATATTGGCAATCAAATCTATTGGTAAATTATTGGCCAGGCTATTAAGGATTACTTCAATCTTGCCTTCAATCTTGCCTTCAATCTTGCCTTCAATCTTGCCTTCAATCTTGCCTTTAGCTTTGCCTTTGGCCTCTCCTTTGGCTTCTGCAGTCTCCAGCATATCACGCGAGATATGTAAATCTTTCAGATGTTTATCATATTCTTTTCTTGCTACAGTATCCATATTGTCATACTTTAATTGTGATTCAACCAGTCTTAACCCCATCGCTGTATATCCTTCTGGCAATTTAGTATTCTTCAGAAAGTATATCCATTGGTCCAATGTATTTCTTGCTACATCATCAAAGTTATTTATTTTCAACAAATAATACTCCGGAAAAATTTCATCGGGTTTCGACTTTCCAAATTTTAGTTTTTGATTCTCAGATAATTGCAACTGACTATTATCATTTAGCCCATAAAAGCCAGTTTTGCCTACGTAAATATAATCTTTGCCTACACCCAAATCGAAATAGAGTATATTGATCGAATAAACCTTCTTCACCTGTGCGTATGGTTCACCCCTGGACAGGAATTCTGTTATTAATTTAGATGCACCATACAGTATACGATGGAAGAAATCAGATTCTTCATAGTACTGAACTTCAATAGCAATCAATTCGCTCCTCTCATTGGTGCACAACAAGTCCAGCTTGTTATACTTATCAGCACTATCTTCCTGATTGCCTTCAGATTCAAGGATATGCTGAACTTCTATTTTTTCTTTGAGCAATTCCGATAGAAACCCGTTCAGGATACCGAAATTGGCTTTATTACGGAGTAGGCGTTTCATCGCCCAGTCAAAACTAATTAATGTCCTGGTCTTCATGAGTGATTAGTGATTTATAGCCTCTAAATTAGGTATTTATTTCTGTAATACCATAGTTTGAAATACAATATGATAAATTAAATATGATCAATGCGCTAGTAGCCGCACTGTATCCGGGAAGATAATCATCAGTACCATAGCGACTAGTGTCGCGACTAATGAAACTTTAAACATAGCCGGTACGTGAACCACATTGTCTATAGCCTCTTTCTCGCTGAAGTACATGGCCGTAACCGGCTTGAGGTAATACGCTACACTGATGGCGGAATTGATTACTGCTATGACAATCAGTACAGGATTAGCTTTCATCGCATCGGTAAAGAGAAAATATTTACCCAGGAAGCCTGCTAAAGGGGGAATTCCTGCCATTGACAGTAATGCAATGGTCATCATATAGCCAAAAAAGGTTTAGCGCGTCCCAATCCATTGAATCCTTTAATATCTTCCGAACCGTTTTGTTCGCTGACCAACATAAATATACCAAAGGCAACAATAGTCGCCAGCGCATAAGCCAGCAGGTAGTAAAGCATGCTGCTGATGCTGTTAAACGGTAAACTTACTACACCCAGTAGCAGATATCCGGCATGTGCCACACTCGAATAAGCGAGCATACGCTTGAGATTATGCTGCATCAGTGCTCCAAAGTTGCCTACGATCATGGTGATACAGGCCAGACCGCCCAACATCAGACTCCACTGCGGCGCAGCGCTGACAAAGGTGGTCTGAAAGAGTCTAATTAATGCCGCAAATGCAGCGATCTTCACTACTGATGCCATAAAGGTAGTAATCAGTGTCGGGCTACCCGTATATACTTCAGGACTCCAAAAGTGAAAAGGTGCTGCAGAAATCTTGAATCCTAAACCAATAGTCAGTAAAATAAAACCCAGATATCCATATCCATGCAGCCCTTGCGCTCTGACTGACTCGCCCATTTTTACCAAATCAAGCGTCCCGGTCGATCCGTATAGCAATGTAATACCCAATAACAGGAAACCGGTAGCAAAGGAGCCTAGCAGGAAATACTTCAACGCGGCTTCATTCGAACCCGGATCTTCTCTCCGGCTACCAGCCAGTACATACAAGGGTATGGACAAGATCTCAATACCGAGAAACAGCATGGTAAGATTCGTAAATGCAGTCAGACAGATCGCGCCACATAATGAAAACAAGAGCAATCCGTAATTATCACCTAATGTCTCACCCAGTGATCGAAAGCCAAAGCCGGCTATCAGGAAAATTAGCAAAGTGCACAAAGCCATTATGGTGATAAATGCAAAAGAAAAATGATCAAAGGAAAGCATATTAGCCGCTTCGGGAATATGGATATCCATGCGATTGATCCCCACACAAAGTAAAGCAATGGAAACAATGATACCAATATACTGCAGTGTGTTGCGCTGCGCAAATAAACCGGCAAACAAGACCAATAAAGCTCCGGCAAATACAATCATTAATGCTAGCATCCTCTTTCCTTTTAATTATTTCAATTCCCGACTACTTACGACCGCGAAATCACTCACAATATTAGGAATTTTCAATCAATAATGAAATTCTCATTTCGATTTTGATAACCATTATAATCTCTTCCAGGGTAAATCTAAAACAAACTGACAGGAAATGTCCTTCTTATTTTAACCAATTGGGAATTCAATGTTCTTTATGGATCAGTTGGTTTCTGATCAGCCGGTTATTATATTGTTGGATAAATGCCTTGACATTTCGCTCCATATCACGGACTTTAGCCGGTTCTGTTTTTAACAAATTATCCCTGAAAAGTCGATCTTTCTTATAATTGTACAATCCTTTTGACTTTGTGCCATCGAAAAAGAGTAAATAATCATCCTGAATCCACCGATACGCACCACCATAACTTACCGAAAAATTAAGCGACTGACTATCAAACACATCTTTACCAAATGCGACAAAGGGTTTAGGATAATGGATCATGTGTAGCAGTGTAGGCATGACATCAATCTGTTGAATTATTCTTTCAGATTCTCCTTTAAAATGAGGATTGCCAGGTTCGTAAATTATAATCGGAATCGCTACCTCACCCCAGGCGGTCTTATACTCCGGATGAAAGGTTTCCGTAGCGTGATCGGCACTGATTACAAATATTGTGTTTTTAAACCAATCGGTTTTTGCCGCAGTCTCAAAAAATCTGCGCAAAGCCAAATCAGTATAGCCCATACATTCCAGAACAGGAATAGGCCCTTTAGGAAACTTATTCTTATACTGCGGTGGAACGATAAAGGGATGGTGTGAAGACAATGAGAAAATCGCACTAAAAAAAGGCTGTTTGAAAGTACTCAACTGCCGTGCAAAATATTGAAAAAACGGTTCATCCCATATCCCCCATATTCCGTCATAATCCGCATCATTATTGTATTCATTCTTACCATAGTATTGCTCTATCCCCAATAAACGGGTAAGTGCCAGAAAACCCATAGAACCATTAGGTGCGCCATGAAAAAAACTTACGTCATAGCCTTCTTTTTTCAACAAATAGGGCATACTATGCAGGCTATCACTTACATAAGGTGTCAGTACGAAAGGTTCCTGACCATTCGGAATTCCAGCCAACAATGACGGGATGGCATCAATTGATTTTCGGCCACTGGCAAATGAATTATCAAAAACCATGCTTTGTCGCATGAGTGAATCAAAAAATGGGGTATATCCCCGGTAAGTCCCATTATCCAGATCATGATTGTAATTACCTACTACTTCTTTTCCCCAACTCTCAAGTATAATGACCACAATATTCTTCTTGTCCATCTGAGGTCCGCCGGTTGCAGGTGCAGGATGTAGCGGTGTATAAATCTTCTCAACCTCTTCATCTGAATAAAATTTCTTTAGTTCCAGTCCCGTGTTTGTCCAGGTACGTACTATCGAAAACGGTGTATTCAAAACCAGGCCAATATATTCAGGTCGTTGTACATATTCACCCGCATTGGACAAGGTAATCGGCCGTGTACTGTGCTGATACCCACCTCGGATGCCTCCGACAGCAAGGGTCATACTGATTAAAAGTGCCGCCAGAGTACTGAGATAAAACCACCATTTCTTTTTTTCTGTTTTTCTAATATTCACCCGGTTGTATAACCAGACCATCAATATAATTAACCCAATAAATACTATGATTACATGCCAATAATCCACCACAAAGTCTCCGGCAAGCCCGGATTTATTCGTCTCGTGACTGAATTCATGAAAGACAGTCCGGGTAGTCCGCTTCAGTGAAAACCGGTAGTAAATAAAATCAATGCAATTGGTCATAATTGCTACTGAATTAGTAACAAAAAACAAGCCCTTTAAAATCCGCTGATACCAACGCTGATCAATGAAAGGCAATGGTAGTAATGACAGAATAATAAAAAGGGCATTGAAATAAAACATGGCAGCAACATCAAACACCAACCCACCTCTGCCTATATCAATAACATCTGAAGCATGAAGCCCTGCAAATAAATCTCTGTTGTACAAATAAAATAATATCCTGCACAGCATAAATAAAAACAATACGATACACATCCGGTAGATTAATGCCAGATATTGGGAAGTATAAACAGAAATTTTCTTCATACGTACAGTTTCCTTTGGATTATGATAATTGCACACTAAATAATGTCAATAAATTTATGCCGACTTTTTAATTCCGCTATTTATTTGCTGATAAAATGGGATTAAAGTTATATTCACACATCACTTCGATTTCAATTTAAATACCCTGACATCACCTTGAATATAAATCATACTATCCAATAAAGGCTTGACTTCTGCACTTGTATCCACTTTTCTGGAGGTACTAAACATATAATGCACTCCAAATCTTTTTATCATATCTTCGATCCAGGGTGCCGGCAAATAGTCATTATCGAAAATATGCCCCTGTTTATCGATTAAGTACGAAAACATATAATTACTCTTATCATTCAGCATAATCACTTTCTCATCATCAGGCACCAATTTGCGCAATTTATCCCGTTGGGTCAACAACGTTTCATCAAAATAGGATTCTTCTACTGACCACCAATTTCGGGTAGTAGCCCAGGTAGAAACAGGTATCGCAATGAGTATGACCAACAATAATACGCTAAGATTTAAACCTCCGTTCAATATGCGATGAAATCCAAAAGCCACTACAACAAAAAACAGAATAATATAGGGCATCATATAATAATCATGCACGATATCGATTAATGTAAACTCGTACAAAAAATAACTGAGTATGACGAGTGAATAAGCGATCCAGTGCCAGAATACGGGTGTGTGTTTTTTCAACCTGACTAGTGATACCAGTCCGACACAGAAAGGAATCAAAGAAACATAACCGATTAAATCCTGTGGCCACATAGTAAACAAGTGATAACTCCAAATAGAGAAAAATTTATCCTTAGTTATCGGATTATTGATGATTCCACCGACTATGGTCGTGGTACCCCAACTCACAATTACCCACCCATACCAAAGTGCAGCCGGGATAAGTGCGATGATGTAATAATTGATTATTCTCGAAATGTGTTTCCTATATTCTGATTCCTTACTTATAAACAATTGGATCATCCAGGTAAATGGGATAATTCCCAACATGATATAGGGCAATTTAGCCAAAACAGAAAGACAGAAGAAAAAGGCCGACCAAATTAGGTATTTATTCTTTTTTTCTCTGTAATATCTATAAAATAATGCCAAAAAACACATGCCGGTTGAAAATGCAAACACATCCGGCAGTGGATTCATCATATAAAAGTATAATACCGGGCTGAATGAAAACGCAAACGCACCACACATTGCTGTCCGGGCATCGCGAAACAAAGCCAGAAAAAGA
>Ga0138256_10008816_pt1 | contig 10584 bp, 11 predicted proteins | sample KNB2016incub_MG_FD_105486 | JGI IMG/M metagenome (GOLD analysis project Ga0138256, IMG submission 105486) | Active sludge microbial communities from wastewater in Klosterneuburg, Austria - KNB2014incub_MG | ecosystem: Engineered > WWTP > Activated sludge > Unclassified | place: Austria... | reverse complement strand
ATGTAAAAAAGGGAAATGTTCTGATAGGCTTAAGATCAAACGGACTTCATACAAACGGGTACTCTCTTGTAAGAAAAATTTTTGTTTCAAAAAAAGAACTTAATAAAAAATATCCGGGATTAAAATCGGATCTGGGAAGTGAATTGATGAAAGTACACAGATCTTATCTAGATGTTATTCAGAGTTCTTTTAAAAAGTTTAAGATCAATTCCATCTCGCATATTACAGGAGGCGGTATAATTGGAAACACTAAGAGGGTTGTTCCGAAAGATCTTAAGATAAGCATTGACTGGAAATCATGGGACAGACCTGAGATATTTAAACTGATACAGAACAAAGGAAATGTATCCGAAACGGATATGAGAAATACTTTTAATCTTGGTATAGGTTTGATATTTATTGTATCTCAAAATTCTGTAAATGATTTTATGAAATTTCTGAAAAGTAAAGGCGAGTATCCTGTAAGTATGGGAATTATTATATGATAATAATTAATACCGTAATCTTTAATTAAAATTAAAACTAACTAACAATAATTATATAACTTTAAACAGCAGACTACCATGACAAATTTAACTGAAAATAAAATCCTAACGGATACTCTGAAAGTGAATCACAACGGAAAGCAAAAATCAGTTTCGATCACTCCGGAAAATGTTCAGACCGAGCTGAAAAAGCATATGCTTGTGGATGGATTTGATATTACAATCGATCTCGAAAAATCCGGCGGCGCATATCTGTATGATTCTAAACACGGAAAAAATTATCTGGATTTCTTTACATATGTTGCATCGAATCCTCTGGGAATGAATCATCCGAAACTCAATAATGAGAAATTTATAAATGAGATCGGAAAGGTAGCTGTTAATAAGCCTTCCCTGTCGGATATTTATACTGAGACACAGGCTGAATTTGTCAGTACGTTTTTTAAGCTTGCTGTACCGGAATATTTCAAGTATTCATTTTTTATTGAAGGCGGAGCGCTGGCTGTTGAAAATGCGCTTAAAGCTGCAATGGACTGGAAGGTCAGAAAGAATTTCAAAAAAGGGTACACTGAAGAAAAAGGCCATCAGATAATTCATTTCAAAGAAGCGTTTCACGGCAGAAGCGGTTATACAATGTCACTTACAAATACCGATCCTGCAAAAATACTTTACTATCCGAAATTCAAATGGCCGAGAATTGACAATCCGAAGATCACTTTTCCTTTGAATGATGAAAACCTTGCTAACGTTATTGCTGCTGAAGAGAAAGCTGTGAATCAGATCATGACAGCGCTTGCTGAGAATAAAGATGATATCGCAGCCATTATTATAGAGCCGATACAGGGTGAAGGCGGTGACAATCATTTCAGAAAAGAATTTTTTATGAAACTAAGAGAACTCTGTGATGAAAATGAAATGATGCTGATCTTTGATGAAGTACAGACCGGGATCGCTCTAACGGGAAAGATGTGGGCGCATATGCATTACGTGCAGCCGGATCTGATTTCTTTCGGAAAGAAAACACAGGTATGCGGAGTGCTGAGCACCGGCAGAATTGATGAGATTGAAGAAAATGTTTTCAGGACACCGAGCAGGATCAATTCCACCTGGGGAGGTAATATGACGGACATGAAAAGATTTACTAAAATTCTTGAGATCATCAGCGAAGAAAATCTTGTAGAAAATTGTAAAGTCATAGGTGATCATCTGCAGAAAGGTATTTCCGGTCTTGCTGAAAAATATCCGGAGAAAATCAGTAATGCCAGAGGACTTGGACTTTTCTGCGCATTTGATGCTGCAGACGGAAAGATGAGAGACGAAATAAGAAGCGGAGCTTTTGATAACGAATTAATTCTTCTCGGTTCAGGTGAAAAGTCGGTGAGATTCAGACCGCCGGTAAATATCGGCGCTGAAGATATTGATAAAGGAATAGCAATACTGGATAAAGTTATAAATGGAATTTAAAATGTAATTTCTCTATCTTTATTAAGACAAATTCTTAATAAGGAAACTGAAATTGACATTCGAAGAAATTAAAAATACGTTTATTGCTTATCTTAAGGATAACGCTCATCGCATCACAAATGAAAGATTTTTGATACTCAATGCCGCTCTGAATATGGAGGAGCATTTTGATGCTGATGAGCTTTATCTTAAAATGAAGAATGATTACCTCAATGTTTCACGGGCTACAGTATACAAAACGCTTGAGCTTATGAGCGAATGTGAAATACTTACCAAACATAATTTTAAAGGCGACCGCACCAGATACGAAACAAAGATTGGCAGAAAGCCTCATTATCATCTTATTTGTGTTAACTGCAATAAGATAATCGAGTTTGAATACCCTCAGATAGAAAAAATCCAGGATAAAATATGCAAAGATAATAATTTTAAAATGGTTGATCATACTCTTCAGGTATTTGCTAAATGTAATGATGAAAAAACCTGTAAGAACAATTCCGGAAATTAGATAAGTTAATTTATAATGAATAAGTAAATTTTGAATATTAATAAAATTACAGACATCATGAAAACTGCAGCTGATATGAAGATCGGAGAAAAAGCGAGAATTGAAGATATAGATAATTCCCATCCCTCGTCACACAGACTTATGGAGATCGGGTTTACTCCGGGACAGGAAATTGAAATGCTGAACAAAACTTTATTCAACGATCCGATCGCATTTTCCATAAGAGGATCAATTATAGCAATCAGAAAAAATGAAGCTGCGTCAATAATAATTTGAAGGATCAGACTACTTTAAATAAAACCCCCCTGATAGCAATCACCGGTCAGCCTAACACAGGAAAAACTACATTATTTAATCAGCTCAGCGGAAAGAAATTTAAAACAGTAAATTATCCCGGTTCTACTGTTGAATATTCAATTTCAAAAATATTATCAAAGTATGCAGTCAATGCAAACATACTCGACTCCCCCGGTATTATTAGTTTGCTTCCGGTTTCACCTGATGAAGAACTGTCAGTTCAAACATTATTCAAACATCCTGAACACGGTACGCCTGATATAATTGCCGTAACTGTAGATGCGAGTCAGCTCTCAAGAAATCTTTACCTTGTAAGACAACTCATTAATTCAGGATTCAACGTAGTTGTAATACTTACTATGCTGGATCTTCTTCATAAAAAAGGTTTTGATATTTCAGATAAGAAGCTTTCAGAAATTCTGAAATGTGATGTAGTGAGAGTAAACTCAAAGACAGGAGAAGGTATAGATAATTTCCTGACTTCCGTGAATAAATCCATCCTGCAGCTCAGTAAATTGTCCGAAAATAATTCCGTCACCGGTCATTTTCCGGTCAGCAGAGAAAATCTTTTGAAGTCATATACAGAGATCGAACAGATCGAAAAAGATGTTATTTTTAACACAGGTATTTCTGAGACCTTTAAAGAGACTGACTTAGATAAAATCAATAAAGAGTTAATAGTTTTAAACAGTCCCGGTTCATTTCAGAAACCCGATGAATTTACTTTAAAGCTTGATAAGTTCGTGCTTCATAAATTCTGGGGACTTATAATATTTTTCCTGACGATGCTGATAATGTTTACATCGGTATTCTATATTGCAGCGCCTGCCATGGATCTTGTAAATGACGCATTCAGTTTATTGTCGGAAAATGCTTCTGATATTTTAGGAGACAACTGGTACGGAAACCTGATCTCACAGGGCATTATAAGCGGAGTGGGCTCGGTGATGGTATTTCTTCCGCAGATACTTATTCTTTTTCTTATTCTAAGTCTGCTTGAGAACTCCGGTTTTCTTGCGCGCGGCGCAATGATAATTGATAAACCTTTGTCAAAGATCGGCTTAAACGGTAAATCGTTTGTTCCGATGCTGTCAGGATTTGCCTGCGCTATCCCGGCAATGATGGCCACCAGAACAATTACAAATAAGAAAGAAAGGATGCTTACTATTTTCATTATTCCTCTGATGAGCTGCAGCGCAAGACTCCCCGTTTATGCGCTTCTTATTGCTTTTCTTATCCCGAAAGATGATGCGCTGACAGGAGGTTTAATATTAACACTTATATATATTTTCAGCATTGCAAGCTCATTGGTAATAGCTGCGGTGGTAAACAAATTCAGTAAATCTTTTTTAAACACTAACGACAATTCATCATTTATACTGGAGCTTCCTGCTTACAGAAAACCTAAGTTAACTGCAGCCGTCACAAGTATGTTTTCGAATGCAAAGCAATATGTTTTAAAAGCAGGTCCGGTGATTTTATATCTTTCAATTATACTCTGGGTATTGACCTATTTGCCGAATTACGATCCGGTGGTAAATGAAAACGGGAAATCGGAAGATGAGATAGTTATGTTAAAAAATTCAGAAAGAATAGCAACTTCCTATGCATCTGAGATAGGTTACTTCATTGAACCTGTAATGAAACCTCTTGGACTGGACTGGAGAGTAGGAGTAGCACTGATAGCTACATTTGCTGCGAGGGAAGTATTTGTGAGTTCGCTTATGGTAATTTTTAAAGTTACTGATTCAGAGGAAGACAATCAAAGTTCTCTTCTGAGCGCAATGCAGAATGCGACTTTCGAAAATACCGGAGTTAAAATATTCACGCCGGCTACAACTGCAGGACTTATTGTCTTTTTTGTTTTTGCATTACAATGCCTTTCTACCGTTGCTATATCTAAGAAAGAAACCGGCGGCTGGAAGATACCTTTATTGCAGGTAGTTACATTTACATTACTTGCTTACGTATCAGCGTTTATAACTGTAAACGGCTTAAGATATTTTGGCGTCGAATGATGCTTAGACATTGAATCTGAAAAACACTACATCGCCATCCTCAATTTCATAATCTTTTCCTTCCACTCTCATAAGACCTTTTTCCTTAACAGCGCTTTCGGATCTTAATTCAATAAGATCAGGATATTTAATTATCTCAGCTCTGATAAATCCTTTTTCAAAATCAGTATGTATTTCCCCTGCCGCTTTCGGGGCTTTGTAATTTTTTGGAATGGTCCATGCATGAACTTCCTTTTCACCTGCTGTAAAAAAAGTAATTAGATTAAGAAGCTCATATCCTTTTTTAATTAGCTTGTCCAGTCCTGAAAGTTCAAGACCTAACTCTTTTAAGAATTCAGATTTTTCTTCTTTGGTTTCAAGCTGGGAAATTTCAGACTCGATCTGAACTGACAGGATCAAAAATTCTGCGTTCTCTTTCTTTGCAATTTCTTTTACTGTTTCAGAAAAACTATTTCCATTCAGATCTTTATCATCAACATTTGCAACATATAATACCGGCTTATCAGTCAGTAAATGAAGGTCTCTTATTATTTCTGATTCCTCATCACTCAGTCCTGTTGTAAAATACTTTGCAAGACGTGATATACTCAGGTGATCTTTGAGCCTGTTAAGAAGATCGACTTCTGCAATTGCTTTCTTGTCTCCGCTTTTGATTCCCTTACCGGCTTTGTCTAAACGCTTGTCAAGTGTATCAAGGTCTTTAAGTATCAGCTCAGTCTCTATTGTTTCAATATCATTTTTCGGATCGATCTTACCTTCGACGTGAACAATATTTTCATCTTCAAAACATCTGACAATATGAATAATAGCTTCCACTTCTCTGATATGTGAAAGAAACTGATTACCCAGTCCTTCGCCTTTTGAAGCGCCTTTGACCAGTCCTGCTATATCGACAAATTCAATGGTTGCAGGAACAATTTTCTTCGGATTGAAAAGATCCACAAGTCCCGTTACTCTTTCATCCGGAACAATTACCATTCCGACATTTGGATCAATTGTACAAAAAGGATAGTTAGCAGCTTCAGCGTTTTGCGATGAAGTAATTGCGTTAAACAAAGTTGATTTACCTACATTCGGTAATCCGACTATTCCGCATCTGAATGACATTTTATGATTTAATTTTTTATAAAAATATTTTAAAAAGTATTAAGTATGTTACTCCGAAAAAGACAGGAATAGTAATATTATCATCTAACTTCAAAGGGATTAATTCAAAGAAAGTAGTGATAAGAACTGAAGCGGCTGCAATTACATATTCAGTATTATTATCCGTCATCTTAGGAGTAAGTATTATTACTGCAAGCCCTGAAAAAAAAAATCCTGCGCTGCCTTCAAGACTTTTTGCACCGATTTTTGTCCTGCCGAGTAATTTGCCAAATATAGCTGCAAAAGAATCGCAAACTACCAGTACAAGCATAGACATTACTGCAACAGGTTTTGGAAATATGATAACGCAGATTAGAAAAGCAAGAATAAGATATGTTCCGCCGGTAAACATTGCTTTTTTTTTATTTACTTCATGCGGTCTTAGTATATCTCCCAGAAAGCTCAGGTAGAATTTTTTAAATTCCGGATTTTTAAATCTGATGTAGTCTATCGCAAACATCACAATAGTAAGCGCTGCAAGAAACCAGATAAAAAATTCCCTGCTTTCAATAAATATATATGTAATGGGAATAACAGAAGAAAAAAGATGAATTCCTTTTCTGTATAACTCGATTTTTATTTCTGTATGATCTGATATTGTCAAATGTCAAAAAAAAAGCGAGTTGATTCTCGCTTTTTATAAATTGATTATATTATTATTCTAATTTGCAAGCGCAATATCGCCCGGAGCAAATTTATCATTTTCTACATTCTTCTTTTTTTCTTTTGGCAATTCACCGTTAGTGTTCGCAGAAGTTTCCTTTTCAGGTTTCTGATACGGAGGTAATTCTTCGCCTTTCATTATCATGTCAATTTCTACGGAATCAAGAATTTCTCTTTCGAGTAATGCATCAGACATTCTGTGAAGTATCTCAACATTTTCCAGTAATAATCTTTCAGCTTTATCCATTCCCGCCTGAACTATCTTTTTAATTTCATCATCTATTAATATCTGTGTAGATTCACTGTAATCCCTGTGCTGATTAATTTCTCTTCCGAGGAAAATTTCTTCCTGCTTCTGACCGTAAGCGATAGGTCCGAGCTTTTCACTCATACCGAATTCGCAGACCATTCTTCTCGCCATTCCTGTAGCTCTGTCAATATCATTGCTGGCGCCTGTTGTGTATTCATTAAATATTAATTTCTCAGCAGCTCTTCCGCCCATTGCGTATGCAAGCATTGCTTCAAGATATTCCTTTGAGTATGTATGCTTCTCATCCATTGGAAGATAAGTAGTAACGCCAAGCGCTCTGCCGCGCGGTATTATAGTTACTTTATGAACAGGATCAGATTCTGGGATCATTTTGGCAACTATTACGTGACCGCTTTCATGATATGCCGTAGTCTTTTTTTCCCTGTCGGAAATAATAAGACTTTTCCTTGCCGTTCCCATCATGACTTTATCCTTCGCCTCTTCAAAATCTTTCATGCAAACATTATCTGAATTTCTTCTCGCAGCAAGTAATGCCGCTTCGTTGACAAGATTTGCAAGATCAGCTCCGGAAAATCCCGGTGTTCCCTTTGCAAGAATATCAATACTTATATCGTTTGCAAGAGGAGTTTTTCTTGTATGTACCAAAAGTATTCCTTCTCTTCCTTTCACATCAGGTCTGTCCACTACCACCTGTCTGTCAAATCTTCCCGGTCTTAATAGAGCCGGATCCAGTATGTCAGGTCTGTTTGTAGCTGCAATGATTATTACTCCGTTATTCTGTTCAAATCCGTCCATCTCAATTAAAAGCTGATTCAGTGTCTGTTCCCTTTCATCATGTCCGCCGCCAAGTCCTGCGCCTCTGTGTCTTCCGACTGCATCTATTTCATCTATGAATATTATACACGGTGCGTTTTTCTTACCCTGCTCAAATAGATCACGGACTCTTGAAGCTCCGACTCCGACGAACATTTCCACAAAATCCGCTCCGCTGATAGAGAAGAACGGAACTCCCGCCTCCCCTGCTACTGCTCTTGCAAGCAAGGTCTTTCCTGTTCCGGGAGGACCTAATAACAATACTCCTCTTGGTATTTTACCGCCAAGCTTTTGAAACTTTGCAGGTGTTTTTAAAAATTCTATAATTTCTGATAATTCTTCCTTTGCTTCATCTGCGCCGGCTACATCCTGAAATGTTACCTTTGTTCCGGTCTCGCTAAGTAATTTTGCTTTTGACTTTCCGAATGAGAAAATATTCTTTGAACCGCCGGCTCCGCCTGACTGCATCCTTCTCATTATAATTATCCAGAATGCAATGATCAGTATCCACGGTAAAGCTCCGAGTAACGGCGTGAGCCATCCTCCGTCATCTTTTTCAATGCTGAACTGAACTCCGCTTTCTGTCCAGGTATTTACTATAGTGTCATCAATATTTGTATATGGGAGAAGTACATTGAACTTGTCAATGGTTGCCGATCTGTTTCCTAAAGTTATGGTTTCGGGTGACTTAAGTGTTCCGAGAAATTCATAATTGTTATCGGATTTTTTTATTACCGCGGTAGCGATCTTTTTTTCACTGAGAAATTTCAGATACTGGTCATATTTTAATTCCGAATATTTTCCGTCTGAACCTTTAGTATACACCATGATCAGAAAGAAACCTATAAGTATTGCGCTCCAGCCTAATACAATCTTAAATACTCTGTTCCAGTTGAACTCTTCGTTATTATTCTTTTTTGGAGTTTTATTATTTTCAGTCATAATTGTTTGAATTTAACAGTTTAACACATATATAGCTTTTAAATTCCTGTACTTCTGCGCATAATCAAGTCCGTAACCAACCACAAATTTATTTTCGATCTCAAATCCGATATAATCTATTTTGAATTTCAGATTGGAAATATTTTTTTTAAACAGTAAAGTTATAAATTTCATAGAAGCCGGTTTATGTTTTTCAATAAGTTTTTTAATGAATATTGCTGACAACCCGGAGTCTACAATATCCTCCACTACAATAATGTCTCTTCCTTTTATTTCACAATTCAGCTCTTTCAGCATTTTCACTTTTCCGGATGTGATCTTTTCATCACCGTAACTCGAAAGTTTCAGAAAATCAATTTCGCATTCAATATTTACTTCCCTTATTATATCTGAAAGAAATATAAAAGAACCGTTAAGTATACCGATAAAAATAGGTTTCTTTCCTTTGTAGTCTTTGTTTATCTGCTTTGCGATCTGCGACACACGCTTCGCAATTTTTTCTTTTGAAATAAATTCGGTTAACAGGTTTTGTTTTTTTTGGGGCAAGTTATATGAATTTTTTTAAAGTAAAATGAAAATCTTTTAAAATAAAAAACCCACTGAGCTTTTTTCAATGGGTTTTATTAAAAGCACTGTTATCAGTTAAACATTTTCTTCGGCAAGTATTCTCTTATTTTTTCTGATTGCCCTTTCCTTATCCATCTTTTTCTCAACAGACGGTTTGGTATAGAACATTCTTCTTCTGAACTCTTTCAGCAATCCTGATTTTTCGTATTTCTTTTTGAATCTTTTAAGAGCTTTGTCTATGGACTCACCGTCCTGAACTATTACTTTTAACAAATTTATTTACCTCTTTTCTTTTTAAAATTTTATCAATATAAATATTTTGATTTTTTATTACAATGAAAGTTTGAATCTGTTTTTAAATTTATGGATTTCCAAATATTCGCGCTTCGTCTTGTGCAGCTCTAATTTCATGGTTTTTCTTCGCAGTTGTTGGTCTTAGTGAGTGCAGCGAGCGTGACCAACAACTCAAATTTACTGTCCGGACTCTGCTCTCTTTAGAGATTCTGAATTATTTTCCTGTTTAAAAAAATCTCATTCGAAGTGTCTTATATAAAAAACTCCGTTTATGAAAATTTGATTTATTGGATTCACTTGATTCCAATATTTGGGATCCTGACGTTTGTGTAATATACTTTTTGGAATTCCTATAGAGGCGGTTAATGACTGAGTTTGTTCGATTTCCCCTGCCCCCTCCTTTTGAAGTGTCAGGAGGGTGATAAGAGAAAAGCGCATTAGTTTTTTACGATTCTATATTTGTTTTGCAAAGCTTTCGGTTCAATAACTTTAGTTTCCTCTCTGCTTATACCGGGTTCTATCAGTGAGTGAATTTGCGTGTCCTGTTTGTGTCTGATACCAAGGTCTTTAATATTGCGGGCTGACTTATATCCTACATAGAACTGCATTTCAATACCGTAGAACTCCTCACCATCCAGCATTGTCAGTTTGTTGCTTAGTCTCCTGTTCATTTTTTACTCCTTTTTTTTAGTTAATGATTTTTTTGTTTTTGTTATTCAGACCTGCCGGGTCTTTTTTAATTATTTGTTTTTTACAATCTTGCTGAATTAAGCTGATATTAGCGGTTTTATGGTATTTATTTAAAAACACACGGCGTAGATACACTGTTCATAATCTCCGGCACACTGTCATTCGTCTCCGGCATACTGTCATAAGTCTCCGTCACACTGTCATTCGTCTCCGGCATACTGTCAAACATTTCCGGCACATTGTCATTCATCTCCGGCATACTGTCAAATGTCTTCGGGACACTGTCAAACCTCTCCGGGACTCTGTCATACGTCTTCGGGACACTGTAATTCCTTTTCCGGATACTGCTAAAAGTCCCGGATCAACTTAAAATTTTCTCCGCGCGGCTGTTAAATGAAATTCCAGGGATGTTACGTGGCTTCGCTT
>Ga0138256_10008815_pt1 | contig 10585 bp, 12 predicted proteins | sample KNB2016incub_MG_FD_105486 | JGI IMG/M metagenome (GOLD analysis project Ga0138256, IMG submission 105486) | Active sludge microbial communities from wastewater in Klosterneuburg, Austria - KNB2014incub_MG | ecosystem: Engineered > WWTP > Activated sludge > Unclassified | place: Austria... | reverse complement strand
GTTAAGGCATTTGTTGCTTTATTCAGGAGCTGCGTTAGCCTCAAGCCCATGAAGCCTGATGACTCCGCGCGCGCGCGCGACAAAGTGCTTTTCTACCTCAAGACCAAGGGCCCCCAGAGCGCGGCCCAGATTGCGCGCCGCCTTGGCGTCACGCCCATGGCCGTGCGTCAGCACTTGTACGTACTCGAACGGGAAATGCAGGTGAGCTTCAGCGACGAGCGCAAAAAGGTCGGCCGACCCTTGCGCATCTGGCGTCTGACCTCCAAGGCTGACGCCCAGTTCCCTGACAATCACAGCGAGCTCGCCGTCGGCATCCTTGAAGCAGTGCGCGCGGCCTTTGGCGAAAAGGGCATGGCGAAACTGGTTTCCGAGCGCACGCGGGTGCAGTTCTCGCGCTATCGCGAACGCATCGCTTCTGAGTTCCCTCTTGAGAAGAAGGTGGCAGCACTGGCCGCAATCCGCAGGGACGAAGGCTACATGGCGGAGTGGTCGCAGGAACCCAACGGCGCACTTCAACTTGTGGAGAACAATTGCCCGATCTGTGCGGCGGCAAACAGTTGCCAGGGCCTCTGCGAAGGCGAGCTCGAGCTGTTTCGGCAGTTGCTGGGACAGGGTGTCGAGATTCAGCGAACCGAGCACATCATGCAGGGCGCCAGACGCTGCTGCTATCGATTCACCCAGCTTGCCAACACACCCGCTTGACGGAAGGGCAGCCGCATTACACCATTGCGCCCCGCTCGCAGCGCAAGCTGCCAGCCACGGCCCTGTGGGCCGCCTTAGCTCAGCGGTAGAGCAATGCTTTCGTAAAGCATAGGTCGTCGGTTCAAATCCGACAGGCGGCTCCAGCTTCAAACCCTTGTGCCAAGCGAGCGTATGCAGTGAGCTTTGCCGGCGTGGACACCTTGCCGAAACAATTCGATCATTCGCTGGTGTTGCGGACGCTAGGGCGTTTGCCGTTGGCGCAGGATTGACGCCGCACTGACCAGCGCTTTGAGTTTGAGATAGGCGACCTGGGCACTCGATACCGGGCGGTCAGCAAAGGTCCCAAAGCCGCAATCTGGGTTCAGGAAAATGTTCTCGGGCCCCATGATTGAGGCCGCCAGCCTGGCTCTTTCAGCAATCCAGTTGGGGTTTTCAATCTCGGTTGTACGGGGGTTGACCACACCAAGCCCCAACATTTTCCCCCTGGGAAGGGCTGTGATTGCCTCAAGTCTTCCCGCTCGTGGCGTGGCGTATTCAAGCGCGAATTGGTGTACGTTCATGCGCGCAAGGTAGGGCATGAGCAGTTCGTAGCCGCCCTCAAGCAGCACGCCTTCGTCCTGACTCCAGTTGCCGCGGCAGACGTGAACTACCGTGAGCGGCCCCGAGATACCTTCGACCACGCGGTTGATCAGTTCGACTGCGTAGTTCAGCTCGCCCTCCGGGCTGGCCTTGGCCGCGAGAACGCCTCACATGAACGTATGCGTGTTTGACTTGCCAGCAAACACGATTTCGGTGAGCACCGGTTCGTCAAACTGCACGACCTCGCAGCCCGCCTTTGCCAGGGCTTGCAGCTCATCGCGCAGAATCACCACGAAATCATCGGCCATGGCTTCACGACTGGCATAAGCGGCAGAAGTCAGCGCTGACACATAGCTCGATCGCGCCAACAGGTATGGGCCCGGCAGCGTTACCTTTACCGGCTTGCGGGTGTGCTCGCGCAGGAAGCGATAATCATCAAGGGCCAGCGGCTTGCGCACGCGGATCTTGTCGACGACGACGGGGTTCTTGATCGCATAGGCAGGAACATCCAGGGCGCCGAGCATCGCTTCGAACGACGCTTTGTCGTCCACGAAATCAAGCAGCTCGGCCATGCTCATCAGCCTGACGCCTTCCAGGCGGTCGGCGATATAGCTGAAAAAATTGTCGCGGCGCTGCTCGCCGTCGACCACGATGTCGACCCCGGCATCCTCCTGCAGCTTGATCGCCAGCAGCGTGGCCTGATCCTGCAACTGGGGCAAATCAGGGCGTTTGCGTTTGACGGCGTCCAGAAGCCAGCTTGGGCGCGGCCAGCTGCCAATCGTTGTTACCGGAAACCGGGGCCAGGCGGGCATCAGCGGACTCTCTTGAGTTCGAAATTCAAATCGACGCCACGGGCCAATGTCTGCGCCACAGGCGAGCGGCGCAATGTGTCAAGCCAGATTTCTGTGATGGTCTCGTCTGCCACGTTTTCCTCGGAATCCGCGTCTACGAACACACGACCGCTAATCTCTTTGAATCCCGGGTTGCCCGCGCTCTCGATGCCGAGGAACACGAGTATGTTTTCGGGCTTGGCCGTGAGAGTGATCTCCAGGTTGAACACCTCGATGCCTCGCTGCGTCAGACGCCACTGAAAACCCGATGTCAAGCATGCAGCCAGCGCGCCAAGCAGGAGTTCCACAGAACCCGGCAGCTTGTCCTCGGTGTTGAAACTCGCGGGTTGGCCCACGTCAATTGCGTGATTGCGCGTGAATACGCGGCTATCCATGCCTTGAGTTATCTTTGTCCGCACGCGCCATTCGTAGGCCAACGCTTTGGTCAGATGCTCGTCCAGCTCCGTGTCAGCACCCGACGCGGCATTCTTCTTGCGTACAAGAAAATGCGTGTAGCGATTTGGTGCCGCAGAAATCGAGAGCAACTCGTGGCCGACCATACGACACCAGGCCGGCAGGTCTTCACCAACGCTGATTTCACGACTGCGAATTTCGACTAACGCACCTGGCGGCAAGGGGTCTACAGCGTTGCGAATCATCAGCAGCAGGCCGCTGCCGCAGTCCATGTCGCCGCCATCTACCACCGTAGGCGGCGACTTCCCGGGGACTGGGTTCTTGTCTTTATCTTCGGGCATGGACTACTCAACGCTAGTACAGACGACCGAGCACGCAACTACAAGGGGGATGCCGGGGCCGGCGGAAAGGCGCGGCCCTTAAGCAGGAGTTTCCGGTCCAAAGGCCCTGCGGCCCCGGCAAGGACACAGAAAAACTAATACGACACGCTCGCGGCACCGCCGCTCATGAACTCAACGAGCTTGGCGCCTCCAACAACGGCCGCACCCGCGACCAGCTTGGTTTCGTCGAGGCCACGCTTCTTGAAGCAAGGCGAGCAAACGAACATCTTGCCGCCCGCCTTGGCAAAATTGGCCATGAGGTCCTTGAGAGGTGCGAAGCCGGCTTCAGCAATGTCATCGGCATAGCCAGGAGTGGCCAGGCGCACGCCTTCAATGCTCAGAAAGACGACGGTTTCCTTGTCAGACGCGACGGCCGCGTTGGCGACAACGAACGCCACGGTGGCTTTGTCAGTGTTGTCTTTGGCGCAGCTAAGGCTAACGCAGAACTTACCAGGCATGTTATTCCTTTCGTTTGATCCAATATTCCGGGTGCTGCATGTGAACAAGCTTGTGGCCTGTCATCCCGCACCACGCCGGCATGTCTTGAGGGGCACCTGCATCCAGTGCGATCACTTTCAAAATCGCACCAGCCTTCATGGCACCCAGCCGCATCCGCAATTCCATTACCAATTCACCACAACCCATACATCCGGCATCCCACGTCTCTACGGGGCCGCCTTTGCTTTCGGTTCCCTGTCTGGGTCCTTCTTCAGCCGTTGATTGCTCGTGGCCGGGCCCAACCAGGTTTGCGCCTTCGCGCATTGAAGCCCAGTCCCAGGCTTGCCTATAACAGGGCCTGGCCTGAATGTACTCCAGCGTTTGACTCCAGATTGTCGCGGGCGCCTGACCCAGGGATTCCGCCAATGCCTTGATGCTCATGGCCTGGTCGCGATGACCCAAAGCAACGCTCATCAGGCCCTCTTGCGGCGTTACCGGCAGCCCCGAAATCGGGCACTTCGCGCCGGCGAACTGCCTCAGCCGATCAATCAGCCTGGCTGCACGCACACTGGGGTCATCGCTGTGCCAATCGTCTGCCATGCCTATTTGCGCTCTTTGAATGTCAGTTTGCGGGCCCAGGTGTCTTTGCCTTCGGCGTACATTTTTCCATCAATTTCAATGTATGCCTTGGGCAGCCAATTGGCTGGTTCGCCCGCTTGCTTGGGGTTGAGGACCAGGTCGCGATTCAGGTGCCAGGTCACGCGTCGCGCGTCGAGGTTGCCAAAGAAATAGTTGACCATTTTTTCATCGGGTCCTTTGTAACCATCGGGCACCGTCAGGTTGACGCCATTCTTGTTGTCGTCAGTGATCTTGAGGTCTTTGACAAAGATATCGGCGGCCGCGACATCCAGGGGTATCCAGCCCAGTTCCGGCGCGTAGAACTCGACCCAGCAGTGGTAGCTCTGGTCAGCGTCTTTGCCGTCAAGCGGTGACTTGAAAAACGATCCGTAGGTCACGCGCGTGGGCAAGTTACTGGCAATGGCCAGTGCAACATAGAGCGCGTGGAAATCGGTGCAGTTTCCCATGCATTTGTCCATGCAATATGCGCTGCTGCCGACACCCGATGCCTTCATCGTCTTGGGATCCTTGACCCAGTACTCAACATTGTTTAAGACCCAGTCATAAATCAGGCGCGCCTGCTTCACGGGGTTCTTTTCGGTTCCAACTACCTCAAATGCCTTTGCCTTGACCTTGTCATCAACCACCGTTTGCTTGCCCGGCTGCAGGTATGGCGCCATGGCTTTGATTTCGGATTCAGTCAGCGCGCGGCTCTTCGAAGCATCAACGTTGGCGTTGACCTCTTCGCGTGCGATTGTGAATTCCGTGGTCACGTTGAATTCGGTCGTGCCCGGGTTGTCCTTCTCCAGATACAAGAACAGGTTGCCGGCGCTGTCGCGGACCAGATAGGTTGCCCACGGCGCGCGGACCACGAAATTCGCGACTTTTTGTGCCGGTTCGTCAAACTGCGGTACCGCAAACCATGCCTTGACCTGCTTGGCGCCTTCTGGAACCTTGATCGTGATACTGTGGCGCGCATCAAACGTCAGCCGTGCCGGCGTGGAAGGCGTTTCTCCACCTCCGCCTGACGTGACCGGCTCGCGTCCATCGTCCGCGCGTGAGTCAGCGTTTTCCCCCGTTTCCGGGGTTGCAGTGCAGGCACTAATGACCAGGGCCAAAGCCGCGACACAAAGCGCGCGCAGGGCCAGGTTGGTTTTCATTTCGTTCTCCGAAGGAATTGCAATGGAAGTACCCATGGGGGCGGCTGCTGCCGCCCCCACTTGAGATTCACGTCCTAGAACGTCCAGGCGAACTGAATGCGGAACTGCCAGACATTCAGGTAGTCCGAGGTGTCGTTACGAATGCTGCTGGCACTGCGCGTCGGGGGCGGTGCTCCGATCGTTGAAAGACTCTGCACCGTGCCGGCATTGGTGACTAGCTGGTAAGAGGTGTAGGTGAAATCCGCCAGAATCTTGATGTTGTGGCCAGCGAGGTAGTAGCCCACACAAAGCCCGATTTCCGAAGAATCTGGAATGATGCCATTGGGGCGGTTGGAGCTGCCGCCAAGCCAGAACTCGTCGCCATCTACCAGACCCATGCGCACCGCCACATCAAACGTCTTGGGGATGATCATGAAGCCGGCTTCGAACAGGAAGCCAGTGTCGGTGAGGTCGCCAGGCGCGTTGCGGTTGTTTGCAACCTGGTTGCCCTCGAGCGGACCAAAGTTGTGGAAATCCGTCTTGCGGTAGTGGTACTCAATGTTCACGCTCAGGCCAAAGAACCGGAAGTGGCCGTCGAGCGTGAGGTTCATCGTGTCGTGGCCGGTGTTGCTGCGGCCTGAACCCGGGCTGTTGCTCGTGGTGCGGATTGCCGCGTTGGTGAAGCGGCTGGCAAACCACGCAAAACCCACTCCAACGCTGAACAAGACCTTCTTGCTCTCGTCGCGCGAGCGCATGTCGGTATGGTCGCGAGCGACTTCACCCAGCGGGTGTGTTTCGACACGAACGACCGGCATCAGGTCTGCATCAACTTGCGTGCTGAAAGTGTCGGTGCGGATCGCACGGTCGGCGTTTCTGAAATCGTTATTGCCGCGCAGCACGCCGTTGAACACACCGGCCCAGTACTTGATCCAGGGCGTGTCTTTGCCAATTGTGCCCGAGAACCACAGGCCCTTGGCATAGAACTGGTCAAACACAGCGCTGACGCCGCTGCGTTCGACGAACTGCTGGCGTCCGCTTGAAACCAGGAACTGCCACGAATAGGGCGTCTTGGTCTGGCCTGCATTGATGTTGAATTCAGCCCACTTCGCCCAGGTGAAGAAGGCCTCCTGAACGATGTTGTCGCCACCTGCGGCCCAGGCGAGTTCTACATAGTACTTGTACTCTTTCTCGAAAATGTTGCCGATGAACCAGGTTTCGGCGCGGGCAACTTTGAAATTCCAAAAGTCGCGTCCGTTAGTCGAAAGAGCGCGCTGCGCCGCACCGTCGTCACTATCCACATCCTGGCCGCGCTCGTCGCTGTAGGTCACGCGGAACTGGATGCGCGTAGCCATTGTCAAAGAGAACTTTCCGTCCTCTGTCGACCAGGCAAACACACTCTTTTTTAGAGAGGTCTTTAGAACGGGGTCCTCGCCTTCACCACCGCCCTTTACCCCTTTGATGTTGTCAATATCTGAACGCAGGCGGGCCACCTCGGCCTTGAGCCGTTCAACCTGCGAATCCTGGGCAGCTGCAGGTGCGGCCCAAAGGCCTGCCACCAAGGCAACCGCCAGCCAAGCGTAAAGCTTTCTCATGTGCTCTCCTTTTGCGCCCCGGTAATGGGGCAAGCGCCAATCTCTTGCCGCGCTGTGCGAGCTTTCCGAGGCTCAGGCAGCGCGGCTTGCGGCCAAATGCCGCAAAGCTGAAACACCGGCTTGAATTCGAGGCTGACAAACGGGACAGCCACGAAGTCACCGCACGGGGGACGCGCAAAGATGGCGAGAGAGCTGTGTTGAAATCCGGATAGACCGGGAGAGGCCGAAGCTAAAGATGAAGCGACTTCAAGCCAGACAACGGGCAGCGACCGCGCCACTTCGCGCGGTTACTCAGCAAAACCCAAGCTTGAAAGTGCTGATCACTTGAAGCCTCGAACAACGATACGTGAAGCAGGGATATACCAACTTGCACCGCTCGCACACAACGCTAAACACGTCACGATTTCGTAAAATCTAGAACGACTTTGATCTGGCGGGTGTTGTCCCGCAGATTAAGCGAAGGTCGCCGGGTTAAGTCCGACAGGCGGCTCCAGCTTCAAGCCTTTGTGCCGGGGCTTTTACTAGGTCGGGGGCCAGAAGTAACCCCACTGCGCCAGCGTAATCACTCCCAGCACGGCTACAGCCACGCCGCACAGGCCCGCTGTGAACTGGAACAGTCGCGTTCCCAGGGGGCTGATTTTCACTTTAAAGTCAATCGTGGCGAGCGAAACCAGCGCCATGCCGCTGAGCCCAATCAGCGCGGCCGCGAGATAACCCAGTGTCGCGGCAGTGCCCCCGCTCCACATCACCCGCGCCAATGCCAAGTCAGCCAGGTGCAGCAGGCCAAAGCCTCCGGCTCCAAAATGCAGCACCCGCGCGCCCATGGTGAAGTAAAGCGAAGCCGCGTAGGGCAGGTCTTTGCCCACCGTGGCCAGCTTGTATTCGAACAGCGCCTTGGTGCGCAAAAGCCGCAGGCCGGCACCGGCGGCAACCACGGCCACCGCCAAGCCGCCAAGCGAAAACGTGAGCGCCATCATTTGTTGATCGGCAAACATGGGCAGAGTGTAGCCACGGTCCAACTTGCGGCAACGAACTTGACGCGTGGTACACTTCCGCCATGGCGGGTTACAACCTGACTGACGAAATCGCCTTCCTCACGCACCTGCTGGCCCAGCGCGTGCCTGACCTCGCGCACATCCAGCCCGGCCGCATTCTGCATGGCGTTTCACAGGCCCGTTCACGCTCGCGCTATGGCGTTTACGCACAGTGCCACGCGCTGAGATTCAAGCATGGCTCTCGCGAGCTCATCTCGCGCGGCTGGAAATTCGTGTGGCCCGAGATTCGCTTCGGCGGCCAGGAAGTGCTCTATTACATCACCTATTTCTTGCCCCGCTTCCTTGATCAGCCGCCCCAGGAACGGCTCAACACGCTGCTCCACGAGCTGTACCACATCTCGCCCAAGTTCAACGGCGATCTGCGCAGATTCAATGGCCGCAACGAGTTTCATGGCAGCGGCAGCGACGATTTCGACGGCGAGGTGGCACGCCTGGGGGCCAAAGTCGCCCGCGAAATCGACGTTGAGCGCTTTCAATTCCTGAAGCTGAATTTTGAAGAACTCAGCACCCGATTTGGCGCCGTGGTGGGCAACAAACTCAAACGCTTCGCGCCGCGCCGCGTCAAACTCGACAAACATGCCAAGGCACCCATAATGCCCGCCCTGACGGCCAGCGAGCCGCCGATCAAAAACGGCTCCCAGCGCATGCTATTTGGCTAATCAGCCTTTCCCTCAGGGCGGCAAGGCACCGGCTCGTGAACCGGCGTTTTGCAAGCGCAGCTACAACAACTTGCAGCCCTGCTTTGCCCTCGATTTGGACCGGTCGCCGCGTATCTTAGGCTTCGATCATTCAACGGAGAACGATTCAATGGCAACCAGCAAGAAGAAACCGGCAGGCAAGAAAACGGGCATCAAGGCCCGCCAGGTTGTCGTCCTTGTTGCTACGCGCAAAGGTGCCTGGATGTTCAGCGGCGATGCCGCGCGCAAGAAGTGGAAGATCAATGGTCCACACTTCCTGGGCCACACGATTCACCACATGTTGCTCGATCCGCGTGACGGAAAAACGCTCTTGGCGGCCGCAAAAACCGGCCACCTTGGTCCAACCGTGTTCCGCTCAACTGATTTTGGCAAATCCTGGAAGGAAGCCAAAAAGCCGCCGGCTTTTGCAAAAGCGCCTGAAGGCCAAAAAGGCCGCAGCGTAAATCACACCTTCTGGCTTACACCCGGCCATGCCAGCGAACCCAATGCATGGTATGCCGGCACTTCGCCGCAGGGCCTTTTCCGTTCTGAAGATGGCGGCGTGACGTGGGAGCCCATTGACGGCGTGAACGAGAACGCCACGTTGCGCGGCTATTTCGGCAGCGAGCAAGACGGCACGCCCGACGGACCCAAGCTGCATTCGCTGATCATCGATCCGCGCGATGCAAACCACCTCTACTTTGGAATGTCCGGCGGCGGCGTGCACGAATCGCTCGACAAGGGCAAGACCTGGACCCCGTTGATCAACGGCATGGAGGTTGTGCAGGGTTTTGGATTTGACCAGGCCAACCCGATGTTCCATGACCCCCACTGCGTGCGCATCTGCCCCAGCAACCCCAACCGCCTGTACCAGCAGAACCATTGCGGCATCTATCGCATTGACCGGCCCTCCAGCCAGTGGACCCGGATTGGCAAGTCCATGCCCAAGAGCGTTGGCGATGTCGGGTTTCCCATGGTCGTCCATCCACGCAACGACGAAGTCTGCTGGGTGTTCCCCATGGACGGCGGTGGCGTATGGCCACGCATCAGCCCCGATGGCAAGCCCGCGGCTTTCGTCTCCAAGAACGGCGGCAAGACGTGGCAGCGCCTTGATAAGGGCCTGCCCGGCAGCCAGGCCTGGTGGACAGTGAAGCGGCAGGCCATGACCGCGGACACCCGCGACCCACTGGGGCTCTATTTTGGAACCACCAGCGGCGAACTCTGGATGAGCCGCGACGAGGGCAAGAAGTGGGAACTGATCGCGCGCAACCTGCCCGAGATTTACGCCGTCGAAGTGGCCGAGGTGTAGCCAGCCTGCTGGAAGAAACCCAGGCCGCGTCATGTTAAAGCGTCTTTCCGGGCGTCAGGGCATCAGGAGTGTCGCATGGCTGGCAACGTTGGCGCGGCTGGATGGACAGGCCGGGTTCTCACGGGTCTGGCGGCGTTTGCTTTTCTTGCAAGCGGCGTCATGAAACTGGCGGGCATGGCCGAGAAGAAAGACCTCGATTTGATCGGGATTCCCGTATCGATGGTGTTTCCGCTGGGGATTCTCGAGATTGCTTGTGCGCTGTTTTACGTGTTTCCCAGGACGGCCGTGCTTGGCGCGATCCTGCTGACTGGTTACATGGGCGGCGCGATTCTCACCCATTGGCGCGTAGGTGACCCATTTTTTATCCAGATCATTCTGGGGGTCGTGGTGTGGGCTGGCATCTGGTTGCGCGAGCCCCGCCTGAGGGCATTGCTGCCCATGAGAACCGGCGCATGAACGTGCTCATTCCCAGCCCTCTGGTTTCGTACACGAAACGAAAAGTCGTTGAAGCCAAGGGCGCGACCCTGGGCGCAATGCTGCTTGACCTCGAAAAACAGTTCCCCGGAATCCGTTTTCGCATGGTCGATGAGCAGGACAAAGTGCGCCCGCACATGCGCATCTTCGTGAACGGCGAGCAGGAGTTCAGCCTCAAGCGGCCGCTCACCTCCTCTGACGAGATTTCAATAGTGCAGGCCCTCAGCGGGGGTTAGGGGCGACCTACATGTCGCCCCTACTGAAAGCGCAGCTTGGCGCGCTTTCTCTGCCTCAACTTCACGGTATCGAAATTCTGCGTTTGTGGTCTGCGAGGTCAGGGGGCCTGCCAGATAACCTTCATGTCTTCGTTGTAGATGG
>Ga0138256_10008813_pt1 | contig 10586 bp, 11 predicted proteins | sample KNB2016incub_MG_FD_105486 | JGI IMG/M metagenome (GOLD analysis project Ga0138256, IMG submission 105486) | Active sludge microbial communities from wastewater in Klosterneuburg, Austria - KNB2014incub_MG | ecosystem: Engineered > WWTP > Activated sludge > Unclassified | place: Austria... | reverse complement strand
TGATCCGGGTAATGGCCGAAAGGTTTATCCATTTTCAGCCGGTTTACGAAGTTATACCGGAGATATGGGGGGGTGTAATGCCCGTCTATCTGCGAGTGTAATGGCCCCCTTTTGTGCCGGCGTTAATCTTCGATATTGATCTGAGATGGGTTACTGCATTTTTCATCTTATCCGGACTGATTTGTTTATTTACATGGGTACGGGGTAATAAAAGGTCTTTATTGGTTTGGATTCCAGTTGGCCTATGGTTCGACTATATGCTGTATAATCGAAACGAAACAATGGTATTGTCCGAAGAAGGTGTGGTCTATGGATATTATATGCTTTTTGCCCTGGCATTATATAGGCGATCTTATATTCTGATAGGTATACTATTGGCTTGTTGTCTGCTTAGCAGATACAGTATTGTATTTTTTGCTTGCTCCCTGATGGCTTGTATTTATTTTTATGAAGCTGGTAAAAACTTCAGATCAATATTTTATGGAGCGACTATCACAGGATTAGTCTTAATCACCCTGGGAGGGGCCTGGTCCAGGCTTATGCAATTTATAAGATTGCCCGGTCAATATTTAAAAAACCTGGAGTCTGACCCGGGTAAATATCAGGAAGTCATGGCACAAGGTCTCGGTTTTGTTCCCTGGTTGCAGGGTTTCGATTATTATTGGATCTACCGCTTTATGCTGGTTTCTTTGATCATGCTGGCGGTAATGATATTTTATTTTTATCGGAGATGTTCAAGTCCTTTATTCATTTTGGCAGGATTAAAATTTACCTTGTTGATCTTTTATCATTTGATATTGATCCCTTATCCTTATTTATTTTATACTTCTGTTTGGGTTTCTGTTGTACTGGTTTATATTTATTTTAATCATGTCGATCCAATTAAACCCGTCGAAAGTTCATGAAACCCAAGAAGATAAAATTTGATAAACGACTTCTTGAAGGACCTGCGGAAATTTTACATCCTGGGTCGGGCACCCTGCTTCCTTTTGAATCGGGAATAGCCCCATTTAAAGGCGGACCTTATGCATCCATGTATGTATCCCAGCCCTGGACAATACGTCAATACGCTGGGTTTTCCACCGCCGAGGAAAGCAATGCTTTTTATAAAAACAATCTCGCAGCGGGACAAATGGCTCTGAGTGTGGCTTTTGACCTTGCCACCCACCGGGGATATGACTCAGATCATGAAAGAGTGCGGGGCGATGTAGGAAAGGCAGGGGTAGCCATCGATACAGTAGAAGACATGAAAATACTTTTCCGGGACATTCCTTTGGATAAAATGTCGGTTTCCATGACTATGAATGGTGCGGTCATTCCGATCCTGGCCTTTTACATCGTAGCTGCTGAAGAACAAGGGGTAAAACCAGTCCAGTTGACCGGCACGATTCAAAATGATATCCTGAAAGAATTTTTGGTGCGAAACACGTATATCTATCCACCGGTGGCTTCCATGCGATTGGTGACCGATATATTCCGGTATTCCATGGAGTTTATGCAGCGGTTCAATTCAATCAGTGTCAGCGGTTACCATATGCTTGAAGCGGGTGCACCCGCCCACCTGGAATTAGCGTTTACCTTAGCCGATGGGTTTGAATACCTGAGCTATGGTATAAAGGCTGGATTGAATATCGACGAGTTTGCACCCAGGATTTCCTTTTTTTTTGGGATTGGAATGGATTTTTATCTTGAAATTGCAAAACTCAGAGCCGCCAGGATATTATGGGCTGAATTAGTAAACAGAGCTGGCGGAAAATCTCCCAAGTCACAGATGCTCAGGACGCATTGTCAAACTTCGGGCTGGTCACTTACCCGTCAGGACGCATATAACAACATCGCCAGGACTAGCCTGGAGGCATTAGCCGGTGTTTGGGGAGGGACTCAGTCTTTGCATACCAACTCGCTGGATGAAGCCATATCCCTTCCTACGCCTGAAACAGCGGCAATAGCGAGGGAGACCCAACTTTTTTTACAAAAAAATGCAGGACTTACCGACTGGATAGATCCGATGGGTGGGGTTGTATTTCTGGATAATCTCACAGATGAACTCTTAAGCAAATGCAGGATAATCATGGATGAGATTTTTAAATTGGGAGGGATGACCAAAGCCATTCAACAGGGTTATCCGAAAAAGCTGATTGAGGAAGCCTCTGTCTTAAAACAAGCCAGGATTGACAGTGGGGAAGATAAAATAATTGGGGTCAACTTTTTTACGCCGGCAGGGGGAGAAGAAATTCCGGTTTTAAAGGTAGATAACGATGTAGTGTTGAAAACTCAATTATCCAGGTTGAACCAGGTGAAAAAAACAAGAAACCCTTCCAGGGTGAAAATGGCCCTTAAAAAAATCAGCCAGTCCTGTAAATCCAATAATTCCAACATTTTAGAAGCTGCAATTTATGCGGCCAGAGAACGGGCAACCCTGGGTGAAATTTCCGCCGCTATCGAACAGGTCTTTGGGCGTTATCAGGCCCCTGTGAGCGGGCTTTCAAAAATATACTCCTCGCATAGTATGAAAAACAAATTCTTCGATAAAGCTACTCAGGCGGTATTGGCATTTGAAAACCGGTTTGGCAGACGACCCAGAATACTGGTAGCAAAACTGGGTCAGGATGGACATGACCGGGGGGCAAAAATCATTGCAACCGGGTTTGCAGATATTGGATTTGATGTGGACATTGGCCCTCTGTTTCAAACTCCCGGGGAAGCAGCCAGGCATGCGGTAGAAAACGATGTACACTTCATCGGCGTGTCCAGCTTATCAGGAGGGCATCAGTTATTGATTCCTGAATTGATTGAACAACTTAAAAAAGCGGGAAGGTCGGATATTGCCGTGGTGGTGGGTGGTATCATACCTGAAACCGATAGGCAAACTTTATTTAAACAAGGAGTATTGGCAGTATTTGGGCCAGGGACAAATTTAGCGGAAGCGGCGTATCAATTGATGAAATTAGTGGTAACATGATGTTTAATTAGGCTGGAAAGACAATAATTCATTTATTGGATCAACCAAAAAACAATTCCATGCTAATCTTGTCCGCTATAAATTTCCCGGGCAAGGATAAGATATATGCTTTGCCATCATATACCACAGTGCCCTCCTCCAGAAATGGTTTGATCTGTAACATAAAATGATTATAATATTCCATGGGTATCTCAGAAGCTAAAATCCCCCGGGAAGTGCGGATTCTGGTCAGTATAAATTCATTGTACCGTTTGATGGGATCCAGGTCTTCCATTTCAAAATACTTTTGTTTGGAAGAAAGCAGTTCGACATATTTCTGGTTATTGGCGACATTCCACTGCCGTTCATGGTTTCGAAATGAATGGGCAGCAGGACCTATGCCCAGGTAAGGTATTCCACTCCAATAGCTACTGTTGTGTCTGGATTCATATCCCGGTTTCGCGAAATTGGAAATTTCATAGTGTTCGTACCCTGAGCTGGTAGCCCGGTTGATCAAAAATTCGAATTGGGAAATAGTTTCCTGATCATCCGGCGCTTTTGTCTTTCCCTGGGCAATGAGATGATGAAGCTGAGTCCTGGGCTCTACAGTTAATGCGTAACAGGATAAGTGGGTAATGGAGTAATCAATAGCATATTGAATATTTGTATTCCAGGTCTCCAGGGTCATGTCCGGAATACCATAAATCAGGTCAATAGATATATTTTGAAAACCTGCACGGATACTTTCTTCAATGGCTTCAAAGGATTGCGCGGCGGTATGAGCGCGATGCATATATTTCATATCAGCATCGAAAAAAGATTGAACCCCTATGCTCAGCCGGTTGACACCGGCATTCTTTAATTGTTCCAGATAGACAGCATGGAGATCATCCGGGTTAACTTCAAACGTAATTTCTGCGTTGGGGCTGACCTGTTGGGTAGACCGGATCCGTTCCAATAGGTTATTTATTTCCAATATGCTGAGCAGGGAAGGAGTGCCTCCGCCAAAATAGATGGAAGAGATGATTTCCTGGTTAAGGTAGGCGCTGCGCAATTCTATTTCTTTATGCATGGCCTGCAGCAGTGCGGCTTTATTTGACAGTGATGTTGAAAAATGAAAATTGCAATAGATACAGGCTTGTTTGCAATATGGAATATGTAAATAAATGCCTGCCATGCGTTACGATCGGGTAAAATACAGGCTTCCACGTAATTTAGCCTTGTTAACCGGAATGAAATATACCATCGTCTTTCTTTGGGCCCTATTTAATACATTCACCTTAGGGGCTCAATCTCCTGTAATGCTCCATGTAGAAATAGGTAGTTCTGTTGAGGCAAAAATCACAAAAAGGGTGGATACCATATTTGCGTTTCCATCCCTGGCAAAGGAATATCTGAATCGAATAGTAGACACATTTCAAATGGAGGGTTACCTGAGTTGTTACCACCTGATAGCTGTTGAACTCGACACCCTGATTCAGGCCAGAATTTATACTGGAAGTTTATATTCCTGGACTAAAATTTTTTATCCGGATAGCCTGGCACCCTATTTAAAAAAAAGTGATCTGATAAAATTAAATTCAGAAAAATCCAAATGGACTTTTCTCCAATGTCGTAGTTTGATGGCCCGGATCGCAGAGGGAATCAGCGAGCATGGTTATCCTTATGCTCAGGTTTTTTTAGACAGTACTCGGATATCCGGAAAAGAAATCAGTGCACGCCTGAATTTCACCCGTGGCCCCCTCATATTACTCGACACCCTCGAATGGGATAATGACCTGAAAGTGAAATTTGCATTGATGTCGAGAATTATCGGTGTTCAAAGCGGATCATTTTATTCAAAGAAAAGAATGAATGAAATTAATCAGGCTATAGCCCCTTACCCCTTCATCCAACAGTATGCAGACCCGGATATTTTCTTAACGAAAAGCCAGGCGAGGGTTAGATTGTACCTCAGAACCGAAAAATCCAGTAACATAGATGCCTTGCTTGGTTTGTTGCCTTCAGCGGACGGCCCTCTGAAATTGAATGGTACTTTCCGTTCGGATTTTATGAATCAGTTGGGAATGGGTGAAAGATTATTAGTTGATTTTCGCAGCCTGCAATCCAATACTCAGGATCTCAATATCAAAGCCAGTTCCCCATTCTTATTTAACCTTCCATTTAATCCCTATTTCCAGTTTGACCTCTATCGCAGGGACTCCTTATTTCTCGATGTTTTTGGGGAGCTTGGCGCCGGTTTATCTTTAGGGGGCCAGGCGGAACTGAGGTTTGTCCTGGGACAAAAAACGTCAACCTTGCTCAAACCCGATCTGGCTCAAATCAAATCCAGCCGGGCTCTTCCCCAGGCACTGGATCTTCGGCTTCGTCATCTGGGTGCAAATTTCCGATTTAGTCATTATGATTTTGAACGGAATCCAAGGTCTGGGCTCAGCGGCCGGTTTTCGGTCACCGGGTCCACGAGAGAAATTATACCGAATTCGACTATTACGAATTTAAAAGACGATCGGGATTCGACTTTTTCATTTGCCTCCCTGTATTTGCCGTATAACAAAAACGGATTTGCTTTTGAGTTTAATGGAGAGTTGGAAAGGTACACCCGGCTCGGCCAGTTTACTACCTGGCAATCCAAGCTGAAGGCTGGAATAAAATCCGCTTCCACTCCACTTCAGTTAAATGAACAATTCAGGTTAGGGGGGTTTACTTTAATCAGAGGGTTCGATGAAGAATCGATATTCGCGCGGGAATATTATTTATGGACCAATGCAATCCGGTTGCTGACCGGTGAATTTTCCTATCTCCAGGTTTATACGGATGTGGCACTGGTCAATCAATTTGTAGACAAAAAATTCAACTACCGGACGTTATGGGGCATAGGATCTGGGTTGGTTTTTGATACGTCATCCGGTTTGCTTTCGTTGTCCGCAGCGGTAGGTAAAATATTTCCCGGTTCATTTAATTTAAGGAACGTAAAAGTACACATCGGTTATATCAATTATTTTTAATCAGGAGCTGACTTCGACGACAATATTTCCAGAGAATGATTACTTTTTTTGAAGAATAGCCAGGCCGTCGCGTACGGGCAGCAGAAACATGTTTACCCTGGAATCGTTTTTAATTTTCTGGTTAAACTCCTGAATAGCTCTTGTCTCTTTATCGGGCTCAGGCTCCAGGACATTGCCGTACCAAAGCACATTGTCAACCAAAATGGTGCCTCCGGGTCTCATTAAAGGAAGGATCAATTCAAACAATTGATTATTGTTTTGTTTATTGGCATCTATCCAGGCCAGATCAAATGGGCCATGAAGGTTTTTAATTTCGAGGAGCGCATCACCAATGATCAGGTTCAACTGGTCCTGTTTGCCGGATAACGCAAAATATTTATTGATGACGGATTCAAACTCTTCATTGATTTCAATACAGGTTATTTTTCCCCCGGGTGTCAATCCCTGAGCAAGGCACAAGGCAGAATATCCCGTAAACGTGCCGATTTCAAGTATTTGTTGAGGTTGGATCCAATAGCTGATTTGGGTTAATAATCTTCCCAGGACAGGCCCACAGGACATAAATGGATTCACGGCAATCAGCCCGGTTTCATTTTCCAGTTGTTCCAGGTAAAGCGGCAATTTGTTGCTGTTGCGGTCACAATAATCGTATAATTTTTCATCCAGCAGCATGGGTATATCTTTTGAGCAAATAAGGATAGGAAATAACAGCCATCAGTATCAATGCGGCTCCACAATAAAAACCTAAATTTAAATCTTTGTTTTCATTAAGGATCACCACGGCAAGCAGGATACCATAAACCGGTTCAAGGTTGATCACGAGGTTGAGTGCAAAGGCAGACAAATGTTGCAATGAAAATAACGACATCGCATGGGCTACCGTGGTACACAACACGCCCAATATCAATAAATACGGCCATTCCATAGCTTCCGGCCAAATCCGCATACCGGCATTCCACGGATAAATCAAAATTAATATCAGGCTAAGGCTGAGGCAGGCACTGGTCATTTCTATCCACGAAATATGCCAGACCTTTGCATCCGAAATGTATTTTTTATTTAAAACAGAAAACAGCGCCGCCAGCATAGCTGAGACCAGGCCCGCTAATACCCCGGTATAACGCGAGGCATCAATGTTTTGAACAACCATAACCATTCCCGGAATAATTAACAGGGCAACCAGAAAGTCAATACGCCGGAATGTTTTTTTAAACAATAAGGGTTCCAGAATACTTAAAAACAAACAAGTAGTGGCCATACATACGAGGCATACGGAAGCACCTGCCAGTTTTACCGAAGCAAAAAAAGCGACCCAATGCAGCGCAATGATACTTCCAATACCGGTAAACCTTAGTATTTGAATTCGGGGCATTGTGCGGAGAAAACCAAATCCCCGGATAATAAAAGCAAGGCTGATGCTGGAAATCAGCACCCGCCACCAAACCAGGGATAAAGCCGGTAGCCGGATCAAGGCACCCAGGATCGCAGTAAATCCAAACAACACCACGGCCAGATGAAGCATAGCATAAGCTTTATACTCCGGTTTCATATGTAGTTTCTAAATGATGAATTGAATAAATATATGGTTTTAAAACAGATGTTAATTCAATGCAGTTGAGATATATTTTTATAAATTTGAGCCTAATTTGGACAAGATATGAAAATAGGAAGCGTAGCTCCAAACATCGCCCTTTATAATACCGAAAGACAAAAAATAGACCTGAACACGTTTAGCGGTAAAAAGATGATTCTATATTTTTTTCCCGCTGCCTGGACCGGTACCTGCACCACCGAGATGTGTTCCGTCAGGGATGATTTTTCTTTCTACCAGGCACTGGATACCCTGGTTTTTGGTATTTCAGTTGATTCACCCTTTGCCTTAAAACGATTCAAAGAGGATCAACAGCTCAGTTTTGAGCTCCTCAGCGACTTTAATAAAGAAGTTATCCGGGCCTATGGTATATACCGGGAAGAGTTTGTCTGCGAAATGCATGGTGTAGCTGAACGGGCAGTATTTATTATCGGATCAGATGGAACAATTCAATACAAAGAAGTGTTAGAAAAGCCAGGCAACCTGCCGGATTTTTCTGCCGCAAAAAGAGCACTGGAATCCATAAAATAATTTATTAACTTAGACTTCATGGACAAATTCAATAAACCGGTTTGGAACGAAGACGTGCTAGTGGCTGATGGCCTCGTGGATCTCGATGATCCCGCCCTGCTGGTAGTATACAATGACGATGTCAATACGTTTGACTGGGTAATTCAATGCCTGATCGAAGTTTGTGGGCATAGCTTTGAACAATCTGAACAACTTTCCTTATTGATCCATTTTAAAGGGAAAGCTACCGTAAAGACTGCCCCATTCGATGATCTAAGACCTTTAAAGGATTCTCTGATTGAAAGAGGGCTTTCTGCCGTTATTGAAGGGGTTAAACAAACTCATTGAAATCCATGCATGCGGCCATTGATTCTCCCCGATGCTGGCCCGCCTTTTGATTTTAATTCAATTCCTATTGCATCGATTTCTGGTTTTGATGGATTGATTGCCATTGGAGCAAATTTTTTACCGGAGACGTTATTAAGTGCTTATCGTTGCGGATTATTCCCGTGGTACCGCTACAAAGGGCTGCCTTATTGGTACTCCCCGGATCCCAGAATGGTATTACGTCAGGGTCAATTGCATGTTACAAAGAGTATGAAAAGCCTGATAAAAAAACAGCCATTTAAGTTTACCTGTGATAGCGCGTTTGAGTCCACGATCCGGGCCTGTGCCGGTATAAAAAGGAAAAATGAAGATGCTACGTGGATTGACTCCGATTTTATAGAAGCTTATACGCGTCTTCATCACACCGGATTTGCGCATTCTTTTGAGGCCTGGCAGGATGATGAATTGGTAGGTGGCCTCTATGGAATTGGAATTGGGAACGTTTTTTTCGGTGAATCGATGTTTTCCGGCAAGACGAATGCTTCCAAACTGACTTTTATGGTGGCTGTGCGGTTTTTAGAAGGCCATGGCTTCAGGATGATAGATTGCCAGGTGAGTACTGAACATCTCAAAAGCCTGGGCGCTACAGCTATCAGCAAAGCAGAATATCTGCACCTGCTTTCGGATTGGACTCTTCCCGGCAGTATGGATGGGATAAATTGGAATGACCTGTTTAACCAATATTCCGGGTTATGAAATGGACATCCAGAATAGGTTTATGGAGATCCTGGGTGATGTATTATGCCAAACCATTTAACCGAAGCAAGCTAAAAAAATTTTACAGTCAATTTCTGCGGAAGGGTGATCTCGCATTTGATATTGGTGCCCATCTGGGAAATCGTTCTCAGGCATGGATAGATCTGGGTGTCACGGTAATAGGTGTAGAGCCGCAGCCGGTATGTATTGAATATCTCAAAAAAAGGTTTATTGGCGTCCCGGGGTTTAACCTCTTGCCAGTGGCTATGGGAGCATCGGAAACGGAAATCGAATTTAAGATCAGCAGTCTTCACCCAACGATTTCTACAGCACGGGGTGAAGATTGGCAGAACGGGATAAATAAGTATAGTACCATTAAAGCTCAATGGGAAGAAAATATCATAGTCAAACAATATACCCTGGACTGGTTAATTTCGAGGTATGGCATACCCGGGTTTTGTAAGATTGATACCGAGGGATTCGAATGGGAAGTGATCCAGGGCCTTCATCAACCCCTTCCTCAATTATCCATAGAATTTTTAGCCTTTGATAAAGAGCGGACTATTTGGTGCATAGAACGATTGATGGCCATAGGTGAATACCAGTTAAATTTTTCGTTTGGCGAAAGCCAGGAATGGTATTGGTTGGAGTGGCAACGACCAGAAAAGGTTATTGATTTTATCCGTGAAGACCGTTATCCGAAAATATTTGGTGATCTGTACTTTAAGCTCAATTGATTTCAACGCGGATAGGCCGGCGCATAGGCGAGTAATAAATCAGGTGCCAAGTGCCTTCAGCAAAGGAAAACCGCCGTTCCATACTATATCCTGAGGGCGTATGGAAAATAATTTCTCTCAACAATGTCGAATCAATGATCTGGAATACCTGCTCATAGGTGGAGTCCCTGATATCCGGCAGATGATGAACTATCCATTTTTCTTTTGACCAATAGGAGGTGTCCGGATGGGGAAGCGAGTCCGTCGGTTCTGCTTTGCCGTCCAATGGGAAAGTTATACTAGACAACTGAAATATACTGTCGGTATGGAATCGGTAATAAAAAGAGTCAAAGCGATGTAGATCCGGAAGAGAAACTGCAGGGGGATGGATATTGCCGGGCCGGCACCCAGCAACTAAAATGAATAGTACCGACAACGCTGAAAATTTATATAACTGATCCATAAACTACGGTATAATCGGGTTCGAGTTCAAACCAATGCATGTTAAAAGAGATCTCATCCGGATGATTCAATAAACGAGCGGTAAAGGCTTTTTTATTGTTAAGAAGGGCATCCAAATCAACAATCAGATCTCGCTTGAAATCGATCTCACCTAATCCATAAGCTTTAAACATGGCTTCCTTGGCCCCCCAAACACGATACAATTGAGACAGGACATCCGGTCCTTTAAACCGGTCCAATTCAACGGAGGTTAAAAATTTGGATGCGATACGCTGGAG
>Ga0138256_10008812_pt1 | contig 10586 bp, 7 predicted proteins | sample KNB2016incub_MG_FD_105486 | JGI IMG/M metagenome (GOLD analysis project Ga0138256, IMG submission 105486) | Active sludge microbial communities from wastewater in Klosterneuburg, Austria - KNB2014incub_MG | ecosystem: Engineered > WWTP > Activated sludge > Unclassified | place: Austria... | reverse complement strand
GCGGCGGCGGCGGCGGGGCTCTCGTTCCCGGCGTTGTGCGACCGCATCGTCCAGATCGCGACTTTGTCGAGGACTTCCCGGTAAATGAGCATCAACCCAGTGCTTGCCGCCGCGCTTGCCGGCATTCCGATCGGGATTCAGCGTCAGGGCATCTGTGCGGGGCGACGTCAACTGCTGATCCGCTTCGCCGAGCCGGCGGAAACGGCGACGATGTACACATCGGATTCTCTGGCGCGCGAGGTTGCCCGCGGCGTGGCGCGCTCGCCGATCCACTCGGTGTGCATTTCGGGGCGTGACGCGCTGGGCAACGCGGAGTTCCTGGAGGCGGCGCTGAAGACCCTCGCCACGAAGACGCCGGTCATGGCCGACACTGATGGCCAACGTCCTGAAGCGATTGGGGCGCTTCATCCGTATTTATGGTTGGTGCAGGTCACCGTGGAAGCACCGGCGGCCGACGCGACGGTGGAGCGGGCCATGGAGACTGTGCGGGCGTCGGCGCACGCCGGTGTTCCGCACGCCGTGGTGGTGTCGGGGAGCGATGAGGCCAGTGACGCGGATTATTTGCGGATCGTCGAACAGGCACACGCGGCCAGTGCTGCGGTACAAATCGTCGTACACCCCGGCCCGTCGACCGAGCGGGGGGTCATCGACCGGCGGTGGAGCGTGTTGGTCGAGCACGCCATGGGGTATCACACGGATGTCCGGATGGCGCTGCGTTTGAGCGGTCCGGCCACCGTCCGATAGCAGTTTGTCGCGGCGCCCCGAGAGATGAACGGAACAGTTGTGCCGGCCCAGCGATAGATATAGCAGTTCCCTTTTTTCGTTCGCATGACCTGAGCCGATGGGCGTCACCTACACCGACGATACCGACTATCCCCGCCTAACGAAGGCGGTGCAGTGGTTGATCGCGATCAACGTCGCGATCTACTTCCTGCAACTCACGGTCGTCGGTTCCCAGAACATGCTGCCGGCCCTCGGATTCGAGGCCGACAACCTGTCGCGCGCGTGGTGGACCATCGTCACGTACATGTTCGTGCACGGGGGGTTCTGGCACCTCGCCCTCAACATGTACACGCTCTATCTCTTCGGGCCGAGGGTGGAGCACGCGTGGAGCGCCGGGGAATTCACGCGCTTCTACCTGCTGTGCGGACTCGGCGGGTGGTTCCTCCACCTGTTGTTCGCTCGTGATTCGCTCCTGATCGGCGCGTCGGCAGCGGTGCTCGGCGTCACGTTGGCGTACGCGACGCGGTGGCCGGACGACGAGGTGTTCCTGTTCGGCGTCGTCCCGATCAAGGTCAAGTGGATGGTGGCCGGGCTGGTGGTGATCAACATCATCGGCGGCATGGCCGAGCGTCACGGCGGCGTCGCCTACCTCGCGCACCTGGGCGGATTGGCCGCTGGCTGGCTCTACCTGCGGAGCTCCACGGGGGGAAGCGGCTCGGGAATGGAGCGGTTCCGCCAGCGCGTGTCGTCGGCTCCCGACATTCCTGACGAAACGCCGCGTGCCATCCCTCGCTCGCTACCGCGGGCCCGGGAGCGAGGGAACGAGATTGACGAGATCATCGCCCGGAGCAACGCGGCGATCTCGCGGCGCCAGGCGCCGCAGGCTCCGCCAGTGGGGGTGAAGGCGGCAACCAAGATGAGCGAACTCGATCTGGTGCTGGACAAGATCTCGCAGCACGGGCTGGAGAGCCTCACGCGGGAAGAGAAGCAGCTCTTGGAGGCGATGTCGCGGGAGCTGCGGGACGGAGCGTAGAGGTACGGACGGGAGACGGGAGACGGGAGACGGGAGGCTACCTTTGGGTGGCCTCCCGTCTTCGCGTCATACCACAAAAAAGAGCCCCCCGGCATTACCGGGGGGCGGGGGCCGTCGCGCCGTTCTCGCGTCGGCCACGGCCGGCGCGACGAGCGCCAACCTGAAAAACAACCTACGGGCGAGTACTGGACCTGTCCATACTTTTGACGTGCGTATCCTGTATCTGGTCACATTCATTCTTTCCTTCTACTTCCAGTCCACTTCCGTTCATGCCACAACCTGAGCTGCTCGAGACCTTTCCGAATCCCTATCCCGGGCGCGACTACGAGATCTTCATGACGACTCCGGAGTTCACGTCGCTCTGTCCGATCGGGGGGATCGAGACGGATGCGGATGAGTTGGCGCTGCTCAAGGGAGGGGCGCCGGACTTCGCGACGATCAACATCACGTACGTTCCGGACAAGGTCTGCCTGGAGTTGAAGACGCTCAAGCTCTATTTGTGGAGCTTTCGGAACGATGGGATATTCTACGAGCGGGTGGTGAATCGGATCCTGGACGACTTGTCGGAACGGGCGGCGCCGAGGTGGATGCGTGTGGTGGGGGATTTCAATGTGCGGGGGGGAATCAAGTCGATCATCACGGCGGAGTATGGGGTGCGGGCGTAGGGGACGGGGGACGGGAGACGGGGGACGGGAGGTATCTTCGTCGGGACTTCTCCTTTCTCTGGAACGGTGATGCCCATGCCATGCTCGCACGCGTCTCGCGTCGCTCTTCTCGTGCTCTTCGCTGTCGTATCGGGGGGCGGATGTGCACGGCAGACGACAGTCGTATCTGGCAGCTCCTCGGTGATGACAACGAGCGTCAGCACGGCTGGAGCTTCGATCGAGGGAGCGGGTCGCGGGACGGTTCCATCGCTGGACGCGATAAGGGAGGACGACCTGCGGCGCGATCTCTTCGCGCTGGCCGGCGATGCGATGCGGGGGCGGGAGGGCGGAACGCTGGATGAGCTGCGGGCCAGCGGATGGTTGGCGGAGCAGCTGCGGGCGATCGGACTGGAGCCGGCGGGGGAGGATGGGACGTACTACCAGTGGTGGCACATCCGGCGGATCCGGCAGTCGGATGCGAGCGTGGTGCGACTGGGTGGCGAGGTGCTGCCGTTGTGGCGAGAGGTGGTGGTGGCGCAGGCGGTCGATGCGTCGCTGGACCTTCCGGTGGTCTATGTCGGGCGAGCCACGGACGCAGAGCTCAACGGCGTCGAGCTGACCGGCAAGGCCGTGGCCGCGCTGATTGTGCCGCCGCCGAATCCGCCCGGGCGCAACGTATCGCTGTCGGCTTGGCGGTACACCGGGGCGGCCGTCCGGGCGCAGTCGGCGCGCTTGATGTCGCGCGGAGCGGCGGCGGTGGTGCTAGTGGCCGATTCGGTGGTGGATGGGGCGCTCGACTTCTTCGGATCGGTCTCGGCGCGCGGGACGTACGGGCTCGACTCGGCCGGGGCGGTGACGCGTCCACGGCAGGCGGCGCCGGTGCTGCTCGTGCGGCAGCGCTTGGCGTCGAAGCTGCAAGCGCCGGGCGCGCGACTGCAGGCGACGTTGACGAGCGAGAGCTTCACGTATCCGTCGGTGAACATCGTTGCGAAGATCGTCGGGCGCGACCCGCGGCTAACGAACGAGTACGTGCTGTTCAGCGGACACCAGGACCATGATGGGGTGCGCTTTCCGGTGGATGGCGACTCGATCTGGAATGGGGCCGACGACAACGCGACCGTAAGCGTGGCGATGCTCGCGGCCGCGCGCGCATGGAAGCGGCAGCCCAACCCACGCTCGGCGCTCTTTGTGTGGCACGGTGCCGAGGAGCGGGGGCTGCTGGGGTCGCGGTACTTCGTGCGGAATCCGCTCGTGCCGCGTTCGCAGATCGTGGCCGTGCTCAACGGCGACATGATCGGTCGCAATCACCCCGACTCGGCGTCCTTGTTAGGCGTGCAACCGCCGCATCGCAACTCGAGCGACCTGGTGGCGCTGGCGCTCCGGGCCAACGACCTCACAGGGCGGTTCGCGCTGGACTCGTTGTGGGATCGACCCACGCACCCCGAAGGGTGGTACTTTCGCAGCGACCACCTGCCGTACGCGCGTGCGGGGATCCCGGCGGTCATGTACTCCACCAACCTGCACCCGGACTACCACACGCCGCGCGACGGCCCGGAGCGCATCGACATCGCCAAGCTGCGGCGCATGACGCAGTGGATGTATGCAACCGGGTGGCTGGTGGGCGTCACGCCAGCGCGGCCGCGGCTGGACGCCGGGTTCCAGCTCGAGCGTTAGGCGGGGCGGCGACGGGTGCCGTCGCCCTGCCACACGGTGCGCAGCGGGGCGCCGCCGCTACCCGCGACCGGCCGTGGCGCGTAGCCTAGGGTTCGATTGCGATCCGGAATTGCTCGTGGCACGCGACGCAGTTGCTCATGATGACGCCCAGGCGCGCGAGCGCCTGGTTGGTGGTGGAGCCGCTGGCCACATCGAGGGCCAATGAATCCCATGCGGTGTGCGTGCTCATGCCGAGTCGGAGGAACTCTGCAGGGAGGCGCTGCTGCATGGCGGGATCGAGGTCACGCGCGGCCGCCACACCCGATGCGGTGGCGGCGGTCCGCATTGCAGCCGTATCGCCACGTGCGGCGGCGGCAACGAATTCCTGGACGGACGTGAGCATCACGCGCATCTCACTGAGGACCAGGTGCCGCCCCATGGCGGGCAGTATCAGGGCCGTGCGCTCGTCGGGATCCAGCGGGGGCGAGCCGTGGGCGGGCATCACCGCTTGCGCCGACTGCTCCATGGTGGCTGGCGTCGCTTCCTGCTTGTTGGTGCAGGACGCAGCGCTGCCGACCATGAGGGCGACGAGTGCCGTGCGGCCGATGGCAGCGGGGACTCGCATGCGCCACGCCACCGAGAGGAAGATCGCGAGCCAGACCGCCGTCCGCAGGGTCATGGCCTGCACGCTGTCGATCGCGACGGCATCGCCAGCACGGTAGGCGATGGCGATCCCGATCAGGACGAGCAGGTTCAACGTGAAGATCGTCCCAGCGGCCTGCTTCCCTCGTCGTGCGGAACGCCAGAGTGTGACGCCGGCGGCCACATAGAGCACGCCCATCACAGTGTTGAAGATGAGCAGGGGGCGGAAGACGACGTACCCGGGATCGGTACCCAGCAGCACGCGCGAACCTGCGAGGATCGTCACGATGCCGAACACGATCGCGACAACGCTTCCCAGCACCCGAACGGTACTTTGCAGCTGCGTGGACGTCATGGTTCGAGCCTCGTGTTAGCGGGAGCGGTGGTAGCGACTGTATAACCACGCGGACATATACTTGACGCTACATGTTGCCGCGCCGCACGGAAATCGGGGAATCTCCCACGCCGCCTTGCCCTCCCCGGCCCTGCGTCCGGTTCACCGTGCCACGCGCGCTGCCTCCAGTTCCTTGACGGCGCCCAGCTGGAGCGCGGCAATTGAGGAGCGCACCTTGGCGAGATCACCCACCACCACGACGGTGGCACGATCTGGCGTGAGGTACTGGCGGGCGACGCGCATGATGTCGGCGGCCGTGACCATTCGGACCTGGGCCGCGTAGTCGCGCAGGTCGGACAGTGGGAGGGCGAACGTTGCGAGCTGGGCCACGGTCGATGCGACCTGCGCCGTGCTTTCGAGCGAGCCGGGGAGACCCAGTTCGACATACGACCTGGCGCGTTGCAGTTCGTCGGTGGGGACGACGGAGTCGCGCAGGACGCGCAGTTCGCGGAAGAACTCGACGAGTGACGAGTCGGTCACGTCGGTGCGCACGGAGGCGGACGCTATGAATGGGCCGGGAGCAGTGCGAAAGGAGAAGCGGGAGCTGGCGCCGTAGGTGTATCCGTGCGTCTCGCGCAGGTTCATGTTGAGGCGCGAGGTGAACGATCCGCCCAGCAGCGAGTTCATCACCATGAGCGGGGCGTAGTCTGGTGAGCGCCGATCGACACCGGGCCAGCCGATGTAGATCACCGACTGTGCCGCATGGGGCTTGTCGACGAGGTAGACCGTCGTGGCCTCCTGCTGACGGGGGGCAACGGTCACTGGTGGGACGGCGACGGCACCGCCACCGCCGGACCAGTCACCGAAGCGCCGGGTGATTTCGGCGCGCGCGTCGTCGGCGGCGAGGTCGCCCACGATCACGAGGCGTGCGTTGGCGGGACGGACCGCTCGGGCGTAGAAGGCACGCACGGCACTGCTGTCGAGCGACGCGACCGCCGCCGAGTCACCGCCGGCACTGTTGTGGTAGGGGTGGCCCGCAGGGAAGACGATGGAGTTGAAGGCCAGGTCGGCCAGGGCGCCGGGCTGGTCCCGCTGCTGGAGCAGGTTGGCCAGGCGAAGGTCGCGCTGGCGCCGGACCTCGACCTCGCTGAGTGCGGGGCGGCGAATGACGTCGGCCATGAGGTCGAGCGCCGGACCTAACGAGCGCACGGGGACCTTGAGCGAGACGAAGATCCGGTCCCAGTCGGCCCCGGTCTGGAGCGTGGCGCCGAGGTACGCCAGTGCGGACTGCAGCGCAGCCGCGTCACGCCCGCCGGCCCCTTCGTCGAGCATGTTGGCCGTGAAGGCGGCGATGCCGGGGGTTGTGCCGTCGAGTCGCGAGCCGCCAGTGAACGAGGCGATGAGCTGCACCACGGGGAGCTCGCGCTGCTCGACCACGCTGAGTGTGAGTCCGTTCGCCAGGCGATCCTCGCCCACCGAAGGGACCACAAGGGAGGTGGGGTCGCCTAACGTTGGCGGGTGGTCGCGCACGAAGCCCCGTGCTGCGCTGGTGGACGCTCCGCCAGCGAGGCGTGTGGCGGCCAGCTCGGGCTTGCCCCCGGGTACGATGCTCAGCAAGACTCGCGGCGCCTGCAGGTAGGTCGCGACCACGCGCTTGACGTCATCGGCTGTCACGGCGCGATAGCGGTCGAGATCGCGCTGGAAGTAGTCGGGGGTGCCCGTGAAGTAGTAGTACTCGTTGAGCTGCTCGGCCTTGGCGTTGACGAACTCCAGGCGATTGAGGAAGCCGGCCTCGATGGCATTGCGGGCCTGCTCCAGTTCGCGAGCGGTCGGCCCTTCGGCGGCCAGTCGGGCGATCTGCTGGTCGATGGCCTGCTGCAGCGTGTTGAGGGTGACGCCAGGGCGGGCGGTTACGACGATGCCGAAGTCACCGGCGAGCTTCTTGGCGTCGTTGCCGGCGCTGACGTCCTTGGCGATCTCCTGCTCATAGACCAGGGCATTCGTCAGGCGCGCATTCCGTGCGCCGGTCAGGAGGTAGCGGGCCACGTTGAGGGCCGCGTCGTCGGCGTGGTACTGCGGGACCGCACGCCACGACACGTAGAGACGGGGGAGCTGTACCTGATCCTCGGCGACCATCACCGTGTCGCGCAGGGTGAAGGGGACCGGTGCGGGGCGGGTGATGGCCGGTCCGCGCGGAATGTCGGCGAACGCCTGCCGCACCGCCGCGCGGACGGAATCGGACCGTACGGCGCCCGCGATGACGATGACCGCGTTGTTCGGCGTGTAGTAGCGCCGGAAGAAGGCCTTCACATCGTCGAGCGATGCCGCCGAGAGGTCGGCCATCGACCCGATGACCGGCCAGGAGTAGGGGTGGCTCGCCGGGTAGAGCGCCGGCGCCAGGAGATCTTCGGCGATGCCGTAGGGTTGGTTCTCCACGCCCTGTCGCCGTTCGTTCTTGACCACCTCGCGTTGGGCATCGAGCTTGGCGCTGTCCATGGTTGGCAGGAGCCAGCCGAGGCGATCGGCCTCGAGCCAGAGCATCAGGGGGAGGGCGTTGGAGGGTCCCCACTCGTAGTAGGCGGTGCGGTCGTTGTTGGTGGTCCCGTTGTTGCTTGCACCTGCCGATTCGAGCAGGCGGTCGAACTGGGGATAGGGGGCGTGTTCGGACCCCATGAACATCAGGTGCTCGAACAGGTGGGCGAAGCCGGTGCGGCCGGGTTGTTCGTCGCTGGAGCCCACGTGGAACCAGACGTTCGTGGCCACGGTTGGGACCGAGTGGTCCTCGTGGACGATCAACGTCAACCCATTGGGGAGCGTATCGACCGTGACCGGGACCCGCAGGCGTGCGGTGGCGGACTGGGCTGCAACGCGCGCTGGAGACAGCGCGATCGTGGCCGTTGTGATCATGGCCAGCGCGACGAACGTCGGAAACCGGGCGAAGGGCATTAACGTGAGGGACGCGCGGTGGGTGGAGTGCGAGGGCAGTTCTCGGAACAGCTCGGCGAAGTTCCGGGATTCGGCATCCACTTCGCCACACCTCATCAGTCTTCGTGAGACCCAGTACGGGAGGGAAGGTGTGATGGTTGCGCGCGATCCAGCAATATTCGTCGTGCCCGTTCGGCGATGACAGCTGACGGTAGCCTGCCATGGCTTGACGCCCTGTTCGAGGCGTCGCCGGTCGGCTTGGCCATTTTGGACGCATCGCTGCGCTTCGTGCGGATCAACCCGACCCTTGCCGAACTGAATGGCGTGTCGGTGGCAGAACACATCGGGCGCACCTTGCGTGAGATCCTGCCGGAGCTGGCGCCGGTGACGGAGCCGGTGGTGCGACATGTGCTGGAGCGCGGTGAAGCCGTGCGCGACATCCCGCTGTCGGGCACGACGCCCCGGCAGCTTGGTGTGCTGCGACACTGGCGTGCGAGTTACATCCCGCTGGAGCTTGGGGGTGCGCGCTGCGTCGCGACGTATGTCGAGGATATCACGGACCAGGTGACGGCGGAGCAGGCGCTGCAGGCCAGCGAACTTCGGTTCCGGACCATCTGCGAGGCGGCGCCGTTAGGCATCTTCCTGACCGAGGGGGCGTCGCAGGTCGTCTATGCCAACCCGGCTGCGCAGCGCATGGTTGGGCGACCGGAGAGCGAGCTGCTCCGAGAAGGCTGGGGGGCCGCCGTGCATCCGGACGATGTGGCCTCGGTGACCGCGATCGTGAGAGCGGCGGACCAGTCACGACGGGGCGACTTACAAGTCGACGCGCGTTTCGTGCGCCCGGATGGCACGGTCGTGTGGACCGAGACGGTGGCGCGGGAAGTGTACGACGGCAGCCGACACCTTGGGCGCGTGGCGGTCATGAGCGACGTGACCGAACGCCGGAAGATCGAGGCGGCGTTGCACGAGAGCGAGGCGCTGTTCCGCGAACTTTCGGAGAACGTGGACGCGGTGTTCTACCTCTCGCGTCCCGACGTGAGCCGCATCGACTATGTGAGTCGCGGCTTCACGACGGTGTGGGGTCGGTCGCGGGAGGAGCTCCAGTCGAATCCTGACCTGTGGCTGACCACGATCCATCCGGACGATCGGGCGCGTGTGACGGCCGCGTTCGGCCGCGATCGGGCCGGGTTCAAGGCCGAGTATCGCGTGGTGCGTCCCGACGGCAGCGTGCGGTGGGTGTCGGACCGGAGCTTTCCGGTGCGCGATGCGGAGGGGAAGATCGTGCGCATTGCCGGTGTCGCGACCGACGAGACGGAGCGGCGCACGCTGGAGGCGCAGCTGCTGCAGGCGCAACGGCTGGAGAGCATTGGCCGGTTGGCGGGGGGAGTGGCGCACGACTTCAACAACCTGCTGACGGTCGTGATGAGTCACGCCGCGTTCGCGCGACAGGACCCGAAGGGCGCGGAGGAGGACCTGATCTCGATCGAGCGCGCCGGACGTCGGGCCGCCGAGCTGACGTCGCAGCTGCTGGCGTTTGCTCGGCGGCAGGTGATCGAACCGCGCGTCGTAGCGCTCAACGCGCTGACTGGTCAGGTCGACCGGATGCTGCAGCGCCTGCTTGGTGAGCAGGTCGCCCTGGAGACGCAGCTGCAACCCGACCTGTGGACGGTGCGAGTCGACCCGGCGCAGATGGAGCAGGTGCTGGTCAACCTGGCGGTGAATGCGCGCGACGCCATGCCGAACGGCGGGACGCTGACGATCGAGACAGCGAACGTGGAGCTGGGCGGGGGTTACGCGCTCACGCATGCCGACGTGGTGCCGGGCGAGTATGTGATGGTGGCGGTGAGCGACAGCGGCGAGGGGATCGATCCGGCGCTGCTGCCGATGATCTTCGAGCCGTTCTTCACGACCAAGCCGAGCGGGGTGGGGACCGGGCTCGGGTTGGCGACCTGCTATGGCATCGTGAAGCAGGCCGGGGGGCACATCTGGGCGTATTCGGAGCCGGGTAGCGGGTCGACGTTCAAGCTCTACCTGCCGCGTGCCGAGGGTGAGGTGGCCGACACGGCACATGCGGCGCCCGATCCGGCGGTGCGGGGCGACGAGACCATCCTAGTGGTGGAGGACGACGCCGACGTGCGGGCGATCGCGGTGCGGGCGCTCAGGGTGCAAGGGTTTCGGGTCCTGGAGGCGACGGACGGCGTGGACGCGCTGGAGGTGGCGCGGGCGTATGCCGGGACGATCCACCTGCTGCTGACCGATGTGGTGATGCCGCGGATGGGGGGGAAGGAGCTGGCGGCGGTGCTGGTGGTGGAGCGTCCGGCGATGCGGGTGCTGTTTGCGTCGGGGTACACGCGGAACGCGATCGTGCACCAGGGGGTGCTGGAGCAGGGGCGGCACTTTTTGCAGAAGCCGTACGTGCCGGCGACGTTGGCGCGGCGGGTGCGGGAGGTGCTGGATGGGTGAGGGGGAGTTGCGAGTTGCGGGGGCGATTCCCCTGTGCGGGGGAGGCGACTAGATTTGCTCGACTTGGGGGGAGCGGGGTGGGGTGGGAGTGCGGCTAGGTAGCTCAGTTGGTAGAGCAGCGGACTGAAAATCCGCGTGTCGGCGGTTCGATTCCGTCCCTAGCCATTTT
>Ga0138256_10008811_pt1 | contig 10587 bp, 8 predicted proteins | sample KNB2016incub_MG_FD_105486 | JGI IMG/M metagenome (GOLD analysis project Ga0138256, IMG submission 105486) | Active sludge microbial communities from wastewater in Klosterneuburg, Austria - KNB2014incub_MG | ecosystem: Engineered > WWTP > Activated sludge > Unclassified | place: Austria... | reverse complement strand
CTGGCGCAGTTCGACACGCTGACCGGCCTGCCCAACCGCAGTCTGTTCCTCGACCGCTTCGCGCAGACGCTGACGCAGGCGGCGCGCAGCAACTGGCTGGTCGGCGTGCTGTTCATCGATCTCGACCGCTTCAAGGTGGTCAACGACACGCTGGGCCACGGCATCGGCGACCAGCTGCTCGCGCAGGTTGCGCAGCGGCTGGCCGACTGCGTGCGCACGGCCGACACCGTCGGGCGCCTCGGTGGCGACGAGTTCGCCTTCGTGCTGTCGGACCTGGCGCGTGCCGACGACGCCGGCTTCGTCGCCGAGAAGGTGGTCGCGCAGCTCGCGCGCCCGTTCGACCTCGACGGCCAGGAGGTCTACGTCTCGGCCAGCATCGGCGTCGCGATCTATCCCGACGACGGCGCCGACCCCGACCTGCTGCTGCGCAACGCCGACACGGCGATGTACCGCGCCAAGGAGTCGGGCCGCGCCGGCTACCAGTTCTACCTGCCGCAGATGAACGAGCGCGCCGCGGAGCGGCTCAAGATCGAGAGCCGGCTGCGCGGCGCGCTCGAGCGCGGCGAGTTCGTGCTGCACTACCAGCCCAAGGTCGGCCTCGACAGCGGCGAGATCAGCGGCTTCGAGGCGCTGCTGCGCTGGCAGCACCCCGAGCGCGGACTGGTGCCGCCGCTGGACTTCATCCCGATCCTCGAGGACACGGGCCTGATCGTGCCGGTCGGCGAATGGGTCGTGCGCAGCGTGTGCCTGCAGTTGCGGCAATGGCAGCGCGAGGGGGTGCCGCTGCGGCCGGTCGCCGTCAACCTGTCGGCGCGCCAGTTCCAGCAGGTCGACCTCGACGTCGTCATCGCGCGCATCGTCAGCCAGTCGGGCATCGACCCGGGCCTGCTCGAGTTCGAGCTGACGGAGTCGATGCTGATGAACGACCCCGAGGCTGCGGTGCGCACGCTGCAGCGCATGAAGACCTGGGGCGTGCGCCTGTCGGTCGACGACTTCGGCACCGGCTATTCGAGTCTGGCCTATCTCAAGCGCTTCCCGCTCGACGCGCTGAAGATCGACCGCGCCTTCATCCGCGACATCACGACCGACCCCGACGACGCCGCGATCACGCTGGCCATCATCGGCCTGGCGCACAGCATGAAGCTGACCGTCATCGCCGAAGGCGTCGAGACCGAGGCGCAGCTCGCCTACCTGCGCGCGCGCGGCTGCGACGAGATGCAGGGCTACTACTTCGCGCGGCCGCTGCCGGCGGCGGAATGCGCGCGGGCTCTGGCCGAAGGCCGGCGCCTAGGCGGCAGCGACCCCGCCGTCGTCTAGGGCCGTAGAGGCCCTAGCGGCCGGGGCGGGTGCCGCCGGCGCTGCGGCGCAGCCGCTCCATCAGCCGCGCCGTCTCGATGCGGCTGTCGGCTTCGTGGAGCACGGCCACCGATTCGGCGTCGCGCGCCTGCTTCAAGTCGCGGATGCTGCGCACCGCGTCGGAGACGGAGCGGTTGAGCCCGCTGCAGATCTCGCCGAAGTCGTCGGGCAACTCGCTGCCCGGCGCCTGTTGCGCCGCCTCGAAGGCGGCCACGGCCAGCGAGATCGTCTCGTTGGCCGCCACCAGCGCCTCCTGTTCCAGCGCATCGGCGAGCACGCACAGGCCGCCGGCGCGGCCGGCCTGCACGCAGCGTTCCTCGGGCGTCGTGACGATGCGGCGCAGCGCGTGCTGGCGCCGCGTCAGCAGGCGCGACGCGTCCATGAAGGCGGCGATGTCCTCGGCGCGCAGGGCGGCGAGCGCCAGCAGGTCGAGCGCGGGGGACGACACGGGGCAGTTCTCCGGCGAATGTGGCTTTCACCCCTCCCCGGGCAAACGCCGTACCAGCCCTGCTGCGGTGTGTCAGGCGGGGCGCTTGGCTGGCGCACGCAACCGCTGCGCCCCCGCGACGACGCCGACGACGAGCGCCCCCGCGACGACGCCGACGCCGGCGTTGGCGAGCATCGGAGCCAGCGCTTCGAGCACGGCGCCGGCGCCCGGCAGCGCGCCGGCGCGCTCGGCCAAGCCCTCGATGCCGTGGTGCAGTCGCTCGATGCCGTGCGTCAGGATGCCGCCGCCGACGAGGAACATCGCCGCCGTGCCGGCCACCGACAGGAACTTCATCAGCCACGGCGATGCGCGCAGCAGCGCGGCGCCGACGGCGCGCGATGCCGCATCGGCACGCCGGCTCAGGTGCAGGCCGGCATCGTCGAGCTTGACGATGCCCGCGACCAGCCCGTAGACGCCGATCGTCATTGCCAGCGCGATGCCGACCAGCACCGCGACCTGCGTGCCGAAGGCCGCGTCGGCCACCGTGCCCAGCGTGATCGCGATGATCTCGGCCGACAGGATGAAGTCGGTGCGCACCGCGCCCTTGATCTTTCCCTTCTCGTGCGCGACCAGGTCGACCGCCGGGTCGGCGACGGCCTCGGCCAGCCGCGCGTGGTGTTCCGCGTCTTCAGCGCGGCTGTGCATCAGCCGGTGCACGAGCTTCTCGGCGCCTTCGTAACAGAGGAACAGGCCGCCGGCCATCAGCAGCGGCGTCACGGCCCAGGGGGCGAGCGCGCTGATCGCCAGCGCCGCCGGCACCAGGATCGCCTTGTTGACGAGCGATCCGCGCGCCACCGCCCAGACGACGGGCAGTTCACGATCGGCCGTGACGCCGGTGACCTGCTGCGCGTTGAGCGCCAGGTCGTCGCCGAGCACGCCGGCCGTCTTCTTGGCGGCGACCTTGGTCAGCACCGACACGTCGTCGAGCACCGACGCGATGTCGTCGATCAGGGCGAGCAGGCTGGCTCCGGCCATCGCGTTCCTTGTCTGCGTTTCACTCGTCGACGAAGCCGCCCTTGTAGAAGCTCCACGCCGTGCCGTCGTAGAGGTAGAAGCGGCCGTCGGCGCAGCCCTCCTTGCCGGGAAAGGCGTCGCGGCAGCCCTTGGGCAGCAGGCGCAGCAGTTGTTCGTCAGTCAGCTCGTCGAACTGCTCGGGCGTGATGGCGCGGCCGACGCGCCGGCGTCGCTGCGGGGATGTTTCGTCGTCGTGCATGGGCGCTCGCACTGTAGCCAATTCCGGCGGCAGGCAAGGCGCATGCCGCGCCGCCGCGCGCACAGAAGACTTCCTCTGCGGGGCGCGGGAGGTTGGGTGGGAGCGGCCGGCGCGCGAGCGAATGCGTCAGTGCGAGACCGTCGTGACGCGGATGCCGCGGATCTGCCCGGCCGCCGGCGCCGCGTCGGGGCGCGGCCACGCCTGCGGGTCCCAGCGGTGCAGCAGCTCGGCCTCGCGCGCGCGGGCGAGAGCCGCGTTCGCCAGCTTCACGTGGCCGTAGCCGCGGATCGAAAGCGGCAGCGCGGCGATCTCGACCGCCAGCGCGAGCCGCTGCGGCGCGAGCGTCGGCAGCAGCGATTCGATGCGCCCGATGTACGCGTCGATCAGCGCGCGCTCGAAGCGGCGCTCTGCGGTCCGCCCGAACGGGTCGAACGGCGTGCCGCGCAGCCGGCGCCCGTGCGCGAGCAGCTTCATCACCGGCTGCATCCAGCTGCCGAGCCGAAGCTTGCGCGGCGGCCGCCCGTCGCGCGCACGACTGAGCAGCGGCGGCGCCATGTGGTACTCGAGGCGCAGCTCGCCCTCGAACTGCTGCTCGAGCGCGCGGCGGAACTCGCCGTCGGTGTAGAGCCGCGCGACTTCGTACTCGTCCTTGCAGCTCATCAGCTTGAGCAGGCTGCGCGCGACGGCCTGCGTGAACGGCAGCGCCGCGTCGGCGCCGAGCGCGGCCTCGCGCCGGCGCGCCGCGTCCACCACGCCGGCGTAGCGTCGGGCCCACGCGGCGTCCTGGTAGGCGGTGAGGTGCGACATCGCGCGTGCGACGACGACGTCGAGCGTCTCGTCCGCCGCGGCGGCGGCGTTAGCCTCGGGCAGCAGCGCCGCGAGCGCCTGCGCGTCGGCGGCGGCGAGGCGGCCGAGCGCGAAGGCGAGGCGGTTGTTCTCGACGCCGACACCGTTCAACTCGATCGCGCGCCGCAGCGCCGCCAGCCCGACCGGCACCAGGCCGCGCTGCCAGCCCCAGCCGAGCTGCACGATGTTCGACGTGATCGAGTCGCCCAGGAAAGCCTCGGCGAGCGCCTGTGCGTCGAGCGTCTCGACGCGCCCGGCGCCGGCGGCGTGGCGCAGCTTGTCGAGCAGCAGCGGGCGCTGCAGGGTCGCGTCGGGGTTGTGCAGGCTCTCGGCCACCGGCACTTCGTGCGTGTTGGCGAGGATGCGCGTGCGCCCGTGCCGCACCGTGACCAGCGCCTCGGGCGACGCGCCGACGACGAGGTCGCAGGCCAGCACGGCGTCGGCCTGTTGCGTGTCGATGCGCACCTGGTTCAGCCGCTCGGGCCGGTCGGCCAGCCGCACGTGGCTGAGCACCGCGCCACCCTTCTGCGCGAAGCCCATGAAGTCGAGCACGCTCGCGCTTTTTCCCTCGAGGTGCGCCGCCATCGCGACCAGCGCGCCGACGGTGACGATGCCGGTGCCGCCGACGCCGGTGACGAGCAGGTCATAGGGCCCGGTCCACACATGCGCCGGCGGCGCCGCCAGCGCCTCGACGCGGCGCGCGAACTCGCCGGCCGCCGCGCCGGCGAGCGCGCCGGCGCGCTTTCTCGGCGTGCCGCCGACCACGCCGACGAAGCTCGGACAAAAGCCCTGCACGCACGACCAGTCCTTGTTGCAGGCGGACTGGTCGATGCGCCGCTTGCGGCCGAGCGGCGTCTCGTGCGGCAGCACGGCGACGCAGTTGCTCTGCACCGAGCAGTCGCCGCAGCCTTCGCAGACGCGCTCGTTGATGAAGATGCGGCGTGCCGGGTCGGCCAGCTGCCCGCGCTTGCGCCGGCGCCGCTTCTCGGCGGCGCAGGTCTGCTCGTAGATCAGCACCGTCACGCCGGCGATCTCGCGCAGGCGGCGCTGCACCGCGTCGAGCTCCGATCGGTCGTGGAACGTCGTGCCGGCCGGAAAGCGACCGCGGATCGCGTCGTACTTGCCGATGTCGTCGCTCAGCACGACGACATGCTTGACGCCTTCGGCCTCGACCTGGCGCGCGATGCCGTCGACCGAGATCAGGCCGTCGACCGGCTGGCCGCCCGTCATCGCGACGGCGTCGTTGAACAGGATCTTGTAGGTGATCGTCGTGCCCGCCGCGACGGCCTGGCGGATCGCCAGATAGCCCGAGTGGTAGTAGGTGCCGTCGCCGAGGTTCTGGAACACGTGCGGCACGCTCGTGAACATGGCGTGCGAGACCCAGTCGACGCCTTCGCCGCCCATCTGGATCAGCCCTTCGGTCGAGCGGTTCATCCAGCTCGCCATCACGTGGCAGCCGATGCCGGCCTGCGCATGCGAACCCTCGGGCACGCGCGTGCTCGTGTTGTGCGGGCAGCCGGCGCAGAAGTAGGGCACGCGCTTGACGGCGTCGCCGGCGTTGGCCAGCAGCGCGGGCGGCGTGAAGTCGCGCACCAGGTGCCGGCGATCGAGGTCGGCGAAGTGGCCGACCAGCCAGTTCGCGACGATCTCGATCAGCCGCGACGGCCGCAACTCGCCGAGCGCCGAGACCAGCGGCCGGCCCTGCGCGTCGTGTTTGCCGACGATCGCCGGCCGCACCGGTTCGTTGTAGAGCAGGGTGCGCAGCTGGTCCTCGACCACCGGCCCCTTCTCCTCGATCACCAGCACCTCTCCCAGACCCTGCACGAAGGCCTGCATGCGCGTCGGCTCGATCGGATACGTGAGCCCGAGCTTGATGACGCGCACGCCGTGCGCGGCGAGCTGCGCCTCGGAGACGTCGAGCCGGCGCAGCGTTTCCATGAAGTCGAAATGCGCCTTGCCGGCGGTGACGATGCCGACCTTCGCGTCGGCGCACTCGACGATCGTGCGGTCGATCGGGTTGACGCGCGCGAACGCGCGCACCGCGTCGAGCTTGGCGTGCAGGCGTTCCTCGATCGCGAGCGACGGCAGGTCGGGCCAGCGGTAGTGCAGGCCGCCGGGCGGCGCCGCGTGGCCCGTCAGCCGGTGCACCGTGTCGGCGTCGGCCCAGGCAGCGGTGCGCGCGGCGACGCGGTCGAGGTCGACCGTCGAGCCGCTCTCGACCACTTCCGACAGCGCCGTGAAGCCGACCCAGGCGCCGCTGTAGCGCGACAGCGCCCAGCCGTAGAGGCCGAACTCGAGGTATTCGGCGACGCTCGCCGGTGCGACGATCGGCATGTGCCAGGCTTGGAATGCCCGGTCGCTCTGGTGCGGCATCGACGACGACACGCAGCCGTGGTCGTCGCCGGCGATGACCAGCACGCCGCCGCGCGGCGACGCGCCGTAGGCGTTGCCGTGCTTGAGCGCGTCGCCGGCGCGGTCGACGCCGGGGCCCTTGCCGTACCACATCGCGAACACGCCGTCGCAGCTGCGATCGGGGTCGGCCTCGACGCGCTGCGTGCCGAGCACGGCGGTGGCGGCCAGCTCCTCGTTGATCGCGGGCAGGAAGCGAAGGCCCTGCTCGGCCAAGCGCGGGCCGGCCTTCCACACCGCCTGGTCGAGCAGGCCGAGCGGCGAGCCGCGGTAGCCGCTGACGAAGCCCTGCGTCGCCAGCCCCGCCGCGGCGTCGCGCTGCCGCTGCATCAGCAGCAGCCGCACCAGCGCCTGCGTGCCGGTCAGGAACACGGCGCCGCTGCGCGCCCACAGGCTGTCGTCCAGGCGGTAGTCGGGCCGCAGGACAGAGGTCGGATTCGGGTCGGCCATGGCAGGCACCTCGGTGCAGTGCGTCGAAGTGAAGCTTAGGCGCCGACGGCGAGAAATGGATTTCGTTCTTCTTCTGTTTCGGCATCGTGGTAGAACGTCCTTGTTCATCGAGGCCTGAAATGGAAATAAACGAACTCGATCGCCACGACGTGCTGCTGCTCGCCGAGCTGCAGCGCGATTCGCGCCAGACGGTGCAGCAGCTCGCCGCCGCCGTCGGGCTGTCGGGCACGCCGTGCTGGAAGCGCGTCAAGGATCTCGAGGCGCGCGGCGTGATCCGCGGCTATACGGCGCAGGTCGACCGCGAGAAGGTCGGTCTTTCGCTGCGCGTCATCGCCGAGCTGAACCTGGTGCGGCATCATGACGATGACGTGCAGCGCTTCGAGAAGGCAGTGGCGGGCTGCCCGCAGATCGTCAGCTGCTACGCAACCACCGGCCAGGCCGACTACGTCATCATGGTGCTCGCCCCCGACATCCGCAGCTACGAGCGCTTCCTGCACGAGACGGCGTTCAAGCTGCCCGGCGTGACGCACGTGCGATCGAGCGTCGTGCTCAAGGAAGTGAAGTCCGACGCGCGCCTGCCGCTCGAGCAGCCCGCCGCGCCGAGCAAGACCCGCCGGCGCCGCTGACGGCGCGCGAACCGAACCCGACCCGAACCATGAAGACGCATCCTGGAGCCGCCCTCGACGAGGACTCGCCGCGCGCCTCGCGCATCGACGACGTCCGCATCCGCGAAGTCCGGCCGCTGATCTCGGCTGCGCTGCTGCAGGACGAGCTGCCCGCCGACGCCGCCGTACAGGCGTTCATCGAAAGCAGCCGCGCGCAGGTGGCCGACATCGTCCACGGCCGCGACCGGCGCCGCCTGGTCGTCGTCGGGCCGTGCTCGATCCACGACGCCGGGCAGGCCGTCGAGTACGCCGCGCGGCTGAAGACGCTGGCCGACGAGTTGCGCGACGAGCTGCTCGTCGTGATGCGCGTCTACTTCGAGAAGCCGCGCACCACCGTCGGCTGGAAGGGCTACATCAACGACCCGCGGCTCGACGGCAGCTTTCGCATCAACGAGGGCCTGCGCCGCGCGCGCGAGCTGCTGCTCGAGATCGCGCGCATGGCGCTGCCTGCCGGCACCGAATTCCTCGATCTGCTGAGCCCGCAGTACGTCGCCGACCTGGTGAGCTGGGGCGCGATCGGCGCGCGCACGACGGAGAGCGCCAGCCACCGGCAACTCGCCTCGGGGCTGTCGTGCCCGGTCGGCTTCAAGAACGGCACCGACGGCAGCGTGCAGGTCGCCGCCGACGCGCTCGTCGCTTGCCGCTCGCCGCACACCTTCATGGGCATGACGAAGATGGGCCAGGTCGCGATCTTCGACACCGCAGGAAACGACGACTGCCACGTCATCCTGCGCGGCGGCTCGCGCGGTCCCAACTACGGCGTCGACGACGTGGCCGCAGCGTGCTCGCTGCTGCGCCGCATCGGCGCCGGCGAGCGCGTGATGGTCGACTGCTCGCACGCCAACTCGGCCAAGGATCCGTTGCGCCAGATCGACGTCGGCACGGCGATCGCCGAGCGCATCGAGGCGGGAGACGATCGCATTCTCGGCCTGATGATCGAGAGCCACCTGAAGGCCGGCCGGCAGGAGCTGCGCCCGGGCATGCCGCTCGCGCACGGCGTCTCGATCACCGACGCCTGCCTCGGCTGGGGCGACACCGAGGCGCTGCTGCGCCGGTTCGCGCAGGCGGTGCGCAAGGCAACCTAGCGGCCGGGCGCGCCGCTACAGCTTCGGGATGCGCAGCGTCTTGCTGATCATCAGCGAGCCCGACAGCGCATAGAGCAGCACCAGCGGGTGCAGCAGCCACGGGCCGAGGGCGAACGCGCCGCCGGGCAGTGCGTCGCCGAGGCGGCCGGCCCACGCCGCGCCGGCGAGCACCGCGGTCAGCACGACGCTGGTCGGGATCGGCGTGCCTTCGAAGTAGCGCACCTTGGCCTGGCCTTCGGACAGCGCCTCGGCGGTGACGTTGTAGCGTGCGAGACGGCTGACGCCGCAGCAGACGAAATAGACGAGCACGACGGCGTCCCAGCCGCCGTCGAGCCCGGCGACCCAGGCCAGCGCGGCGGGGGCGACGCCGAACGAGATCACATCGGCCAGCGAGTCGAGCTCGCGGCCGAGCGCCGAGTGCTGCCGGCGCCAGCGCGCGATGCGGCCGTCGAGCACGTCGAAGACGAAGGCCGCCGGCGCCATCGCGACGGCGAGCCAGAAGTGCACGGCCGCGCCGCCCGCCGCGTAGCGCAGCGCGAACAGCACGCCGGCCATGCCGCAGGCCGCGTTGGCGAGCGTGAAGAAATCGGCCAGGTGAAAGCCCCGGATCATCGAGAAGTGGCGCGGCACGGGGGCCTTCGGCAGGGGCATCGGTTCGATCCTTGTGCCTTCAGAGGCGTCCGGCCCATTGTGTCAGTGCGTGGATCACGAGGCCGATCAACCCGCCGACCAGCGTGCCGTTGATTCGCACGTACTGCAGGTCGCGGCCGATGTTGCGCTCGAGCTCATCGCTCAGTTCCTGCGTGTTCCAGGCGTCGACCCGCTCGACGATGTAGCGCCGGATGTCTTCGCGGTAGCGGTCGATCCAGCGCGGCGCGGCGTCGACGATCTGCGCGTCGATCCACTGCCGCATCGGCGCGTCGGCGCGCAACCGCTCCCCCAGCGTCGCGGCGGTGTCGGCGATGCGCGCGCCGATCGCCGAATCGTCGCGCGTCAGGTCGTCGCGCAGCCACGCCAGCACGTCGGTCCACACGCCCTGCAGATAGGCGGCGAGCTGCGGGTGCGCGAGCACCTCCTGCTTCAGCGTCTCGGCACGCGCCTGCAGCGCCGGGTCCGTCTTCAGCCGCTCGACGAACTCGGCCATCGCGGCGTCGAACCGTTCGCGCAGCGGGTGCGCCGGGTCGGCGCCCATCTCGGCGACGATGCGCCCGACCGCGGCGACGATCTTGCGCGCCGCGTAGGCGCCGGCCATCGCGTCGAGGCCGACGTAGCGCAGCACGTTGACCTCGGCCGCGATGAGTTGCGCGATCTGCTCGCGCACCGCATCGTCGTCGAGGCGCCGGCCGACCTGCTGCAGCACGGCGTCGAGCAGCGCCTGGTGGCGGCGGTTGGCCGTCAGTACGTCGAGCAGCTGGCCGGCCAGTGGCGCGGCGTCGATGCGCGCCAGCACCGTCAGCGTCGCGCCGCCGACGAAGCGGCGCACGCGCTCGTCGTCGAGCGTGCCGACGGCCCAACGCGCTGCGGCCGTCAGGTGCAGCGCGATGCGCCGCGCGTGCGCCGGGTCGGCGAGCCAGTCCGCCAGCCGGTCGGCGGGGCCGAACTCGCGCAGCTTGGCCAGCACCTGCTGCGTGCCGAGGAAGTTGCTGCACAGGAAGTCGGCGAGGTTGGCGCCGATGCGCGACTTGTTCGCCGGCACGATCGCCGTGTGCGGGATCGGCAGGCCGAGCGGGCGGCGGAACAGCGCCACGACGGCGAACCAGTCGGCCAGCCCGCCCACCAGCGCCGCCTCGGCGAAGGCGCCCAGCCAGGCCCAGGCGGGGTGCGCGTCGCGCCAGACATGGGACGCCGCCAGCAGGGCCGCGGCGGCGGCGAGCAGCGCCGTGGCGCCACGCTGCATGCGGCGCAGGCGGGTTTCGGGGGCGTCGGCAGGATCTGGGAGGGCGGGGTTCATGGTCGGCTCCGGCAGGCGGCCCGGAGAGCACGCAAGGGATTCGATCAACCTTAGCACAACAGCTGCCAGGCCCCGATGCGGCCACAAACTGCCCTGCCCCGGCAGGGCCATCAGGCGCTGCCGAT
>Ga0138256_10008810_pt1 | contig 10587 bp, 9 predicted proteins | sample KNB2016incub_MG_FD_105486 | JGI IMG/M metagenome (GOLD analysis project Ga0138256, IMG submission 105486) | Active sludge microbial communities from wastewater in Klosterneuburg, Austria - KNB2014incub_MG | ecosystem: Engineered > WWTP > Activated sludge > Unclassified | place: Austria... | reverse complement strand
GGCGGCGCGGGCTTTTTCGACCAAAGCGCCTTCCGCCCGGCCACGCGAGTCAACGACCCGGACGCCAATCCCTGCGCCCTTGAGTACGAGCGCCGTTTGATAGGCATCGTCATTATTGGTGAAAACAACGCCTTCCACCCCTGGGGATACGCCGTAGCGCTCCACCATGGCGCGGGCCGCCGAAGCCAGCATTATGCCGGGCCGGTCATTGTTGGCGAAGGCGATGGGGCGTTCAATGGCCCCGGTGGCAAGGATCACCTGCTTGGCGCGGACCTTCCACAGCCTGTGGCGTGGCGCGCCTTCGCGAAGCAGCGCCGGATCATGGTCGGCCACACGCTCAAACAGCATCAGGTAATTATGGTGCCAATGGCCCACGACCGTGGCGCGGGGCAGGAGACGCACATTCTCCGCCGCCGCAAGCGCGGCGACCTTCTCGGCAATCCAGGTCGCTTGTGGCATGCTATCAAGCGTCCCGGCGGAAATGTCTGCAACACCGCCGAACTGCGGATTCTCATCGGCCACGACAACCCTTGCGCCCGTTGCGGCGGCGGATTCGGCCGCCGCCAGTCCGGCAACCCCGCCGCCCACCACCAGCACATCGCAATGCACATGAATGTTTTCGTATGAGTCGGGATCGCGGCCTTCCGGCGCATGGCCAAGGCCTGCCGCCTTGCGGATGATCGGCTCATACACATGCTTCCAGAAGCGCTGCGGCCACATGAAGGTCTTGTAGTAAAAGCCGCCGGGAATGAAGCGCGAGAAGCTGCTGTTGAGCGAACTCACATCGAAGGCAAGCGATGGCCAGCGGTTCTGGCTCACCGCCTGCAGCCCGTCGAAGAGTTCCACCTGCGTGGCGCGCAAATTGGGCTCGTGGCGCGAACCATCGCCCACGCCGACAAGGGCGTTCATTTCTTCTGAGCCGAGGCCCACCACCCCACGCGGGCGGTGATACTTGAAACTGCGGCCGAAAAGCTTTGTGCCATTGGCCATCACGGCTGAGGCCAGCGTGTCACCGGCAAAACCGTTGAGCTGCTTGCCGTCAAAACTGAAATGCAGCTTCTTCGTGCGGTCAATGCGGGAGCCGCCCTGGGCCAGGCGGTAAGGCTTGTTGCTCATGATTTTGCCTCTGCCTTCAGCCTGTCCTTGAAATAGGTAGCCCATTCGCCCGTGGCCTGTTCCATCACCTCGCGCGGCGGCAGTTCGCTGATGCCGTAAAACGCCTTGAATTCCATGGTCACCGTGTCGCGCGCCGCATGGAACCATTTCCCGCAGCCCCGGTCGCAGCGCCAGCGCTCGAAATGCAGGCCCTTCGGATTATGCCGGATGAACAGGTAATCGCGCTGCGCCTCATCGCTGACATTCGCCGGATCATGGGTCGCAGGCCGGCGCACATGGGCCTGGCCACCGCCATGAAAATCCGTCTCGTCGCCTTCCGCGCCACACACTGGGCAATGAACAACTAACATATCATCTGCTCCTAATGCGCCACCGCTGCCGCAACACTTTCGTCAATCAGGCGGCCTTCCGCAAAACGGTTGAGCCCGAAAGGCTCGGCGATTGCGTGCGGCCGGTCATGGGCGATGGTGTCAGCAAAGACATAGCCCGAACCCGGAATGGCCTTGAAGCCGCCGGTGCCCCAACCGCAATTCACATAGAGGCCTTCCACATCGGTTTTGGAAATGATCGGTGAACGGTCGCCCGTCATGTCGACAATGCCGCCCCACATGCGCAGCATGCGCAGCCGCGAAATGATCGGGAAGGTTTCCACCAGCGCCGTCACCGTGTGCTCGAGGGAGGGGAAGGAGCCGCGCTGCGAATAGTTGTTGTAGGGATCCGTGCCGCCGCCGATCACCAGTTCGCCCTTGTCCGACTGGCTGATGTAACCATGTACCGTGTTGGCCATGACCACGCAGTCAATGACCGGCTTGATCGGTTCAGACACCAGCGCCTGCAGGCAGAGACTTTCGATCGGCATGCGCACGCCGGCAGTCTGCATCAAGGTCGAGACATTGCCTGCCGTCACCACTCCAACTTTCTTCGTCTTGATGGAGCCACGCGATGTTTCAAGTCCAACGACCTTTCCGCCTTCGCGGGTGATGCCGGTGACTTCACAGTTCTGGATAATGTCGACGCCCAGTGCATCGGCCCCCCGGGCATATCCCCAGGCCACCGCATCATGCCGCGCCGTGCCGCCGCGCGGCTGGTAATAGGCGCCGAGGACGGGATAGCGGCAGTTCGGATCATCATTGATGATCGGTACGATTTCTTTCACTTCCGCCGGTGAAACCATCCGGCAATCCAATCCCGCCAGGCGATTGGCGTGCGCCGTGCGCTTGAAGGCGCGAAGCTCATGCTCGGTCTGGCACAGCATCAACACGCCACGGGGCGAGAACATCACATTGTAATTCAGTTCCTGGCTCAGCCCTTCGTAAAGCGAGCGCGCCAGTTCATAAATGGCAATCGACGAATCCTGCAGGTAATTGGAGCGGATAATGGTGGTATTGCGCCCCGTATTGCCGCCGCCCAGCCAGCCCTTTTCCAGAATGGCGATATTCGTCATTTTATGGTTCTTGGCGAGGTAATAGGCGGTGGCCAGGCCATGCCCGCCGGCCCCCACGATCACCGCGTCATACTCCGCCTTAGGCTGTGGCGAACGCCAGGCCCGCTCCCAATCCTTGTGGTAATTCATGGCGTTGCGGGCGAGCGAAAAGATCGAATAGCGGGATTTCATCGGGCCTATCCTTAATTCGCCTGACTTGTATCAAATAGGCCCCACAATCACTACAGCTTTCCGACACCCCATTGCCGCCATGCGACAATGCGACGTGACAGATGCTTGCCTATGAATTGTATTGTAAGTCCACCATGGGAAAACCATAACCGCATGATGATTTGGCTGATTTTTGCAGGCATGACGGCGGCAGTCGTGGCAGCTTTGCTGGTGCCTTTCATGCGCAATTCGGCGGATACCCTTAGTCCCGATTCGGAGTTTGATCGGGCGATATACCGCGACCAGCTGCTGGAACTTGACCGCGACAAGGCCCGCGGCCTGATTGGCGAGACAGAGGCCCAGGCAGCCCGCAATGAGATTTCCAGGCGCTTGCTCCAGGTCGCAAAGCCGGAGGCTCTTGCCGCCGGAAACCGCTACGCCCTTATGGCCGTTCTGTTGGTGCCGCTTATGGCCATGCCCATCTACGCCAAGTATGGCAGTCCGCGGATGCCCGATGTTCCCTTGCAGGAAAGATTGAAAGGGGCCATTGCAAATCAGGACTTTGAAGCCTTGGTGGCAACCGTTGAGGCCCATCTCGCCAAATCTCCCAATGACGTCGAGGGCTGGAAAGTGCTGGCTCCGGCTTACAAGCGCGAAAGGCGCTGGCGCGATGCGGCGGAGGCCTATGCCAATGTCTTGCGTCTCGCCCCGCCAACCTCTGACGCAATTGCCGATTATGGTGAAATGCTGGTCTTCGCCAATGAGGGCATGGTGACCGATGAGGCCGAGCGCGCCTTTGTCGAAGCACTGAAACTCGAAGCAACCAACGAACGTGCCAAATACTATTACGACATGGCCCTGAAACAGGAGGGCAAGGCCCCCGCTTTGAGCGATGAACAGATTGCCGCGGGACAGGCCATGCCGGCCCAGGACCAGATGGCGATGATTGCCGGCATGATGGATGGCCTGGAGCAAAAGCTGGGCAGGGACAGCCGCGACCTCGAAGGCTGGAAGCGCCTGATCCGCGCCCGGCATATCTCAAACCAAATCGACAAGGCCAAAGCCTCGCTCGACCTCGCCATGAACATTTTCAAGGACGAGCCCGAAACGCTGGATGCCTTGCGCGCCCTTGCAAAGGAATTGGGGATAGCAGAATGACCCGTAAACAGAAGCGCCTGGCTGTAATCGCCGGTGGCCTTGCCATTCTCGGCCTTGCCGCCGGCCTCGTGCTCTATGCGCTCCGCGACTCGATTGTGTTCTTTTATACTCCCAGCGAAATTTCCGAAAAGAATGTGCTGCCTGGAACGCGCCTGCGCCTCGGCGGCCTGGTGGAAGAGGGCAGCATTTCCAAGGCAGGCGGCACGACGGTAAGCTTTGTGGTGACGGACACGATCAAGACCTTGAATGTAAGTTACACCGGACAATTGCCCGACCTTTTCCGCGAAGGCCAGGGCGTGGTCGCCGAAGGTGTTTTGGATGCAAGCGGCGTTTTCATCGCCGATACGGTTCTGGCCAAGCATGACGAGAACTACATGCCAAAGGACTTGGCCGACAAGCTCAAGGAAAAAGGTGTCTGGCAGGAAGGCAAGGGGGCAGGGCCATGATCGCCGAAATTGGCCATTTCGCCCTAATATTGGCGCTCGCCGTTGCCGCCTACCAGACTCTCGTGCCGCTGATGGGCGCGGCACGCGGGAATCGCCAGATGATTGCCTCCGCTGTTCCGGCAACCCTCATCCAACTCGTACTTGTCTACGTGGCCTTTGCCGCGCTCACCCATGCCTATCTGATCTCCGATTTCTCCGTGCAGAACGTGTTTGAGAATTCCCATTCGGCCAAGCCATTGCTTTATAAAATTTCCGGCGTATGGGGAAACCACGAAGGCTCCATGCTGCTCTGGGTCTTCATTCTCGCAAGCTTCGGTGGCGCCGTGGCAATCTTCGGCGAAAACCTGCCGCCCACCTTGAGGGCCCGGGTGCTGGCGGTGCAGGGTTCCATCGGCTTTGCCTTCCTTCTCTTTATCGTGGTGGCCTCCAACCCTTTTGCCCGGCTCAATCCCGTGCCCATCGAAGGCAATGGCCTCAACCCGGTTCTCCAGGACCCGGCGCTCGCCTTTCATCCGCCGTTTCTCTATGCGGGCTATGTCGGCCTCTCCGTTGCGTTCTCATTTGCCATCGCGGCACTGATCGACGGCAAGGTGGACGCCGCCTGGGCCCGCTGGGTAAGACCCTGGACGCTCGCCGCCTGGATGTTTCTCACCATTGGCATCAGCATGGGAAGCTGGTGGGCCTATTATGAACTGGGCTGGGGCGGCTGGTGGTTTTGGGATCCGGTGGAAAACGCCAGCTTCATGCCCTGGCTTGTGGCAACGGCGCTCCTCCATTCCGCCATCGTCGTGGAAAAGCGCAACGCCCTCAAGGTGTGGACCGTGCTGCTTTCCATCCTTGCCTTCTCTCTATCCTTGCTCGGCACCTTCCTGGTGCGTTCCGGCGTCCTGACTTCGGTCCACGCCTTCGCCGTTGATCCGGCGCGGGGTGTTTTCATTCTCGCCATCCTCTGTTTCTTTATCGGCGGGGCGCTCACACTTTTTGCCTGGCGTGCGCCGACCCTGAAGGCAGGCGGATTCTTCTCGCCCATCAGCCGCGAAGGCGGCCTCGTGCTCAATAATCTGTTTCTCTGTGCCGCCTGTGCGTCGGTCCTCATCGGAACCCTGTATCCGCTGGCGCTTGAAATCGTCACCGGTGAAAAAATCTCCGTGGGCCCGCCTTACTTCAATCTCACCTTCGGACCCATCATGCTGCCGCTCCTTCTGCTTGTCCCAATCGGCTCCCAGCTCAGCTGGAAGAGGGCGGACCTCTTCGCCGCGCTGCAGCGGCTCTGGGCCGCCGCCGCACTGGCCATAGGCCTCGGCGTCCTGGTGCTGATCGCAACCGAGCGCGGGCCATGGCTTGCCCCGTTCGGCATGGCGCTCGGCGCCTGGCTGATTTTCGGCAGTCTCGCCGATTTGGCAAATCGTATTGCCTTGTTCAGCGCCCCATTACCCACCAGCCTGTCGCGCCTCGCAGGCCTTCCGCGCTCCAGTCTTGGCATGACTTCAGCTCATGCGGGACTCGGCCTGATGATCATTGGCATCATCGCCATCACCCTGTGGAAGGTGGAGCATATCGTGGCCATGAAACCCGGCGAGCGCGCTGATATTGGCCATTACACGGTGCAGTTCGTCGCCGAAACGCCGCTCACCGGCGAAAACTACACCGGCCGCGCCGGGCAATTCCGCATTTTGCGCGGCGACTCTGAAATCGCCACCGTTGTTTCCGAGAAGCGCGAGTTCAAGCCCATGGGCACGCCCACAACCGAAGTGGGGCTCTATCAAACGCTCGCCGGCGATGTCTATGTGGTGATGGGCGACAGGACGGCCGACGGCGCCCGCGTTGTGCGCCTCTATTTCAATCCGCTGGTGTCGCTGATCTGGCTTGGCGCCCTCATCATGTTTTTTGGCGGCGCATTATCGCTCACCGACCGCCGCTACCGGGTTGGCGCGCCAAAGCGGAAACTGACCCCCGCCGGAGTGCCGGCGGAATGAGATGGTTCCTGCTTTGCTTCCTCCTGCTCGCCGCGCCGGCCCATGCTGTGCAGCCCGATGAAACTCTGCCCGACCCGAAGCTGGAACAGCGCGCCCGCGACCTTTCGACGGGCTTCCGCTGCCTCGTCTGCCAGAACCAGTCAATCGACGAATCTGATGCACCCCTTGCCAAGGACTTGCGCGTTCTCATCCGTGAGCACCTGACCAGGGGCGCCAGCGACGCGGAGATCAGGGACTTCGTCGTGGCCCGCTATGGTGAGTTCGTCCTGCTGAAGCCGCGGTTAACCGCCAGCACTGCCGTTCTCTGGGCAACACCTTTTCTGATTATCCTTGCAGGAATCATTGTCATCCTGCGGCGGCGCAAGGTTTCCGCCGTTCCGGCCGAATCGGCCTTGAGCGCGGAAGAGCAAAAAGCCCTGCGCGACATCAGCAACTAGCGCAAACATTACAAATTATTCATGCCGCCGAAACCTTGATGTAAGCCCAGAACGCCTATCTCTGTTGCATCGATTCCCTGCAATGGAGAGAAACCAAGATGTCAGCCTATTTCACCCTCACCCGCAAAACCGTGTTCGGCCTGCTTGCCGCGGGTCTTCTCAGCGCGACTGCGTTAACCACCTCCATGGTTGTGGCACCGCCCCATGCCGTGCAGGCCCAGATCCAGGCCGCCATTGATCCCACCAAGGGCTTTGCCGACCTCGTCGACCGGGTGATGCCCGCGGTGATCAGCGTTGAAGTGAAATATGCCAATGCCGCCGACCGGGAAGGCGAAGCCGCTCCCCGACAGCAGCAGTTTGAAGAGTTCTTCAATCAGTTTCCTCAGTTCCGCAACCAGTTGCCTCCGGGCTTTGAAAACCGCCGGCCCCGCGGCGGTGCCGCCGTGGGCTCGGGCTTCCTGATCAGCGCCGATGGTTTTGCCGTAACCAACAACCACGTGGTCCAGGACGCCGATGAAGTGACCGTCAAGATTCACGGCGGCGCGGAACTCAAAGCCGAAGTGATCGGCACCGATCCCAAGACGGATCTTGCCCTCATCAAGGTCAAGTCGGACAAGCCTTTTCAATTCGTGAAGTTTGCTGAAGCGCCCGCCCGTGTCGGCGATATCGTGATGGCCGTGGGCAATCCCTTTGGCCTTGGCGGCTCGGTGACCACCGGCATCGTTTCGGCCCGTGGTCGCGACATCGGATCCGGCCCCTATGACGACTTCCTGCAGATTGACGCCTCGATCAACCGCGGCAATTCCGGCGGCCCGGCCTTTAACCTGCAAGGTGAGGTCATCGGTGTGAACACCGCGATCTTTTCGCCTTCGGGCGGCTCCGTCGGCATCGGCTTTGCGATTCCGGCAGAAATCACCCAGGACGTGATTGCCAGCCTCAAGGAAAGCGGCAGCGTGACCCGCGGCTGGCTCGGCGTGCAAATCCAGCCGGTGACCGATGAGATCGCCGAAAGCCTGGGCCTTGCCAGCGCCAAGGGTGCGATTGTCTCGGATGTCACCGAAGGCTCACCCGCCCTTGCCGCGGGCTTCAAGCCGGGCGACACCATTCTCAAGGCCGATGGCACGGAGATATCCGATGCCCGCGACCTGTCGCGCAAAGTCGCCCGCTTCGCTCTGGGCAAATCCGTCAATGTGGATATCGTCCGTGACGGAAAGCCCATGTCGGTTACCGTCAAGATCGGCACCATGCCGAATGACGTGCGCATGGCCAGCCGCGGAGGCAACCCGGATTCGGCTGATGTCGCCTCGCTTGGCATGAAACTGGGCCCGGCCGAGGATGGCGCCGGCGTGAAGATTGTCGAAGTTGCGCCGAATTCCATTGCCGCGGAGCAGGGCCTTAAGCCTGGCGACATCATTCTTGAAGTTGCCGGCACCGACGTCAACGGCCCGGCCGATGTTCAGGACGCCTTGAAGGCCGCCGGCAAATCCCGCGTCTTGATGCTGGTGCGCTCCGGCGACAGCCAGCGCTTCCTGGCGCTGCCACGCGCCAAGGGCTAACGGTTAGGACGCCCGAATGCCCCCTCCGCTCGGCATTTGACGTCCAATAGCGCGGAGGCCGCCCCCTCCAAAGGTTCCCCCCTGGTCCGGTGGCCTCCGCGCACTCTTTTCTGAAAGGGCAAGTCATGCAAGTCTCCACCTCACACAAGACCGAATCTCAAGGATTGGGACTGGCCACCGAAAGAATGCGCATTCTCGTTATTGAAGATGACCGCGATGCGGCGTCCTGGCTGATCAAGGGACTGACCGAAAGCGGCCATGTCACCGACCACGCCGCCAACGGCGAGGATGGCCTGGCCATGGCGTCGGAGAATTTGCACGACATTCTCATTGTCGACCGCATGCTGCCCAAAATGGACGGCCTTTCGATCATCCGCGCCCTTCGCGCCAAGGGGGTCACCACTCCCGTCCTCATCCTGAGCGCCCTGAGTGACGTGGACGAGCGGGTCAAAGGCTTGCGGGCCGGCGGCGATGATTACCTGGCAAAACCTTACGCCTTTTCCGAGCTTCTGGCCCGCGTTGAGGGCCTGGGCCGCCGCAATTCCCAGGAGCCGCTGGAAACAAAACTGCGGGCTGGCGATCTGGAGATCGACCTGCTGACCCGCGCCGTAACCCGCGCCGGCCAGACCATTCCGCTCCAGCCCCGCGAGTTCAAGCTGCTCGAATATCTCATGCGCAACGCCGGGCACATCGTCACCCGCACCATGCTGCTGGAGAATGTCTGGGACTATCATTTCGATCCGCAGACCAATGTGATAGACGTACACGTATCAAGGCTCCGGTCGAAGATCGACAAGGGCTTTGACGAACCCCTTCTGCAAACCGTGCGCGGAGCCGGATACATGATACGTGCAGTTTAATCCGAAGATACTGAAGACCTCCACCTTTCGTCTTGCGGCCATCTACCTGCTGGTCTTTGCCCTGTCTGTGGGCTCCATCCTGGCCTACGTTTTCTGGAACACGGCGGGCCTTCTGGAACGCCAGACCGATGCCACGATCCGCGCCGAGGTCCAGGCTCTGGCCGATCAGTACCGGCTTCTTGGCCTGCGCGGCATTGTTGACACGGTCCAGCGCCGCAGCGCCGAGCGTGGCGGCGGCGTCTATCTCATCGCCGATTCCTTGGGAAGGCGCGTGGCCGGCAATCTTGAATCCGTGCCGCCCCAGGTTATCGACGAAACCGGCTGGATTGATTTTCCCCTCGATATCCAGATTGGCCCAAACAAGCAGCGCCGCTCGGCCCGCGCCTTTCACACCGACCTCAAGGACAATTATGAATTGATCGTCGGCCGCGATGTTCAGGAACTGCGGCAATTCGGCGACATCATCCGGCGAACCCTCTACTGGGCGCTGGGAATTGCCCTTGTTCTGGGTCTAGGCGGCGGCCTGCTCACCAGTCGCAACTTCCTTCGCCGGGTTGACGCCATCACTGACGCCAGCCGCGCCATCATGGGCGGCAACCTTTCAAGCCGCATGCCGGTCAAGGGAACCGGCGATGAACTGGACAAGTTGTCCCGTTCGCTCAACGAAATGCTCGACCAGATCGAGCGCCTGATGACCGGCATGAAGGAAGTCAGCAGCAATGTCGCCCATGACCTGAAAACCCCGCTCACCCGGCTGCGGGCCCGCGTTGAATCCGCCCTCCGTTCCAACAGCAAAACCGAATATCGCGCCGCCCTCGACAAGACCATCGAGGAATCGGACCGCCTGCTGCAAACCTTCAATGCGCTTCTCTCCATCGCCCGCGCCGAAGCCGGCCAAAACAAGGAAATGCTTCAGGCCATCGATGCCCGCGAGATTGTCGAAGGGGTTGCCGAACTCTACGAACCCATTGCCGAGGAAGATGGCGGAACCCTGCATGTGAAAGCGGCTGCCGGCTTGAATGTATTGGCCGACCGCCAGCTCTTGTCCCAGGCCCTGAGCAATCTGGTGGACAATGCCCTGAAATACGGCGTGACCGGGGAAAATCCCAAACCGCACATCGAAATTGAAGGAAAGCTGGAGGAGGGCAATGTCGTCATCCTCGTGGCCGACAAGGGCGCGGGCATAGCAGCCGAAGACCGGACCCGGGTGCTGGATCGCTTTGTGCGCCTCGACGAAAGCCGCAGCAAGCCCGGAAACGGCCTGGGCCTGAGCCTCGTGGCCGGCGTCATGAAACTCCACGGCGGCGCCCTGCTGCTCGAGGACAACACGCCAGGCCTCCGCGCCAAGCTGGTGCTTCCGCTTCACCAGAGCCAAAGCTAGTATGGCCCCATGACTGGGGTTTTTTCTGAACGCTTGAAGCAGCACTTGCCTGCACCGCGAGAT
>Ga0138256_10008808_pt1 | contig 10588 bp, 5 predicted proteins | sample KNB2016incub_MG_FD_105486 | JGI IMG/M metagenome (GOLD analysis project Ga0138256, IMG submission 105486) | Active sludge microbial communities from wastewater in Klosterneuburg, Austria - KNB2014incub_MG | ecosystem: Engineered > WWTP > Activated sludge > Unclassified | place: Austria... | reverse complement strand
TGCTTCTTCTTTTACTAACAGTTCTGACCTGTCCGACAGAATTATCAATACGTCATTGCTCCTCCGTAAAAAATTTAAAAAAGCCGGTCGTGCTTTCGGGATCAATGGATCTTATCTGAAAACTGATATATCAGATTATCAGAAACGATTTTCGGACAACTTATTTTATAATGATGCAGGTATAAATGACAGTACTTTTGTGTTGAGACAATTTAACAACGATACTTTGGATAAATTTGTCATCAAGGCCAATGTCCTGTTTAGCGAACCATTGAGTAAAAAATTATTTTTTAAGATATTTTATAATTTCAGCTCGAGAAATGAAACCGGCAACAGATATGTAGATGATCAGAATCTTTCAGACAATAATCTGATTCGTAACAATGCCCTGAGCAGAATTTATGAAAACACGATACTAAGTCAAAGAGCAGGCTCAAGCATGACTTTTTCGCACAAGGGATTAAATCTTACAGCCGGAGCAGCCTTTCAGTCTTTCGACCTAAATGGAACATATCAATCTCCTGATCCGACTTTTTTCAAAGGAAAAGTGGACAATAAATTTGATCTTTGGCTTCCGTATGCGGAGTTTAACGGATCTTTAACCAGAAATACCTGGATCAACGCAGATTATGGTATTAGTGCCACCGAGCCATCTATAGAGAACCTGCTTCCGGTCATAGATTATTCCAATCCATTATTTATCACCCAAGGTAATCCTGATCTTGTGCCTACCCTAAATCACAGAGTAGGTGTGTGGTTCAATCACAGCTGGCCGGCAGATGCCATCAGAATCAATTTAAGTACAAACTATACCTATTTTGAAGATCAGATTATAATGAAACAGGAAGTAAATGAAAACCTGGTCACAACGTCGCAGCCTATCAACTATTCCGGAGGTAATCAGATATGGAACAATGCAGGAGTGAGTTTCCCCATTGTCAGAAACAAAATAAAGATGCGTACCAGTTTTGGGTATTCCGGTGGGAAAAGTTTTGCTTTTGTAAATGATATTCTGAATAAAACCAAAACCTTCAGATGGTCGCCGGGCATAAACATAGATTTCACTCCTACACAAAAGACAGCCATTTATTTGAGCTCTAATATGTCATTCAGTTCGACTGAATATGATATCAACACCACGCAAAATCAGGATATAATCAATCAAAATTACAATCTTGATATCAATACCAATTTTGCCAAAGGATGGTTTTGGAATTCTACTTTAAGATACTCCAGGTTTAAAAACGAACGATTTGGTATAGAGCAGGACATTCCTATCATCAATCTTTCTGTGTATAAACAGATACTTAAAGGAAATAAAGGAGAAATCAGATTGTCACTATATGACGCTCTCAATAAAAATATACTCATCAATCAGTCCACTTCTGTGTCCAGGGTTTTTGATTCGCGAACTCCTTCCCTGGCAAGATATGTCATGCTATCGTTTTCATACAATATCAAAGGAATGAAGTCGACTGTGGCAAGAAATGATTATTGGTAACATCAATTTTAAAATACAAATAACCATCATGATCAGAATATATTTAATTATCGTTATTGTTTTTTCAGCTTTCATTTCTTATGGACAGGAGGGCACTATAGTTTTTAACAGAAAGTACCATTGGGTAAATATTGCTTCCAAATTGCCATATCTATCGCAAGAGGAGAAAGATCGTATTCAACTGACATGGGGAAATGATACGGATAATAAAGGGGAAGATTTTTTGCTCACTTTTAACACAGAAGGCAGTTTATATACCAAAAAAGAAACTGAAGAAAACTACGGATATTCATGGGGTGAAGAAGATGATATCTTCATTAGGAATCACAAAACAAAAATGACCAGAGATATCAGAATATTATTGGGTAAAAAGTATTTGATAGAAGATGTCATACCAAAATATAAGTGGAAGATGCTCAACGAACTAAAGGAGATAGCCGGATATGTTTGTATGAAAGCAGAAACCAAAGACACTGTCAATAATATTTCGATTTATGCCTGGTATACAGATAAAATACCGGTAATGAGTGGCCCGGAAGGTTTTTCCGGATTGCCGGGTATGATATTAGCCCTGGATTTTAATACAGACGATGTAAATATCATAGCTACTAAAGTAGAGCTAGTGTCTGATAAAGCAGTGATCCTACCGTTACCCAAAAAGATAAAAGGCAAAAACATTTTGTACGATGAATATAACTCCAGAAAGAAGAAGCATATCCAGTTGAGTATGGAAGGCAGAAGGAATCCATTTTGGGAAGTTAGGTATTAATAAAGAGATGTTTTAAAACATTGCATATATTTTAGGTCAATAAGAAAATAGACATATTAATAACAAACCGCACCTGGTCAGCGATCCATTTTTTTGTCTTTTTGATCTTCCAGACCATCCAGATAATTGTTTTCACCTTTTTTAATACCAAATTTATTTGAGTTAAATACATCAGACTCTTTTTTGGGAATAGACAGACTTTTCCAATTGCCACCTGATATTTGTCTGCATTTGTAAACGATCTGACCACAGTGATAACTGTAATGACATAACTGACGAATGATGGCATCCGATACTGTCAAACCTTCATTTCTAATGTATATAGTTCGTCCCAAATCCGATGCAGTAACAGAATTCAACGTGTCAAACAAAACTTTCCATCCATTTTCCCATACATCAGTTAATTGAGTTCTGGTTTGTATGAATTGTTCAAATTCTTCGTCTCTTTTTCGCCATGATTTTTCTCCGTCTTCCGTAAAAATATTTGACCACCTTGATTGCATGTTTCCTGCCAAATGCTGTACAATGATAGCTATACTATTATCGTCGCCATGCAGACGGTTAAATAATGACCCGTCATCCACCTGAGACATGGCTTTTTCTGCAAGTTGTTTATAGTATTTAAATTGTTTTATAGAAGAAGTCAGCATCTTTTTTGAAAGTAAAATTACATTTATTTAAAAATATATGCAAAATTGTTTTGTTACATATTAAATAAATGTTTAATTTGTATTTAAATTTATTGTATTGAGGGCAACAGAACTAAAAGAGCCATTTATAAATTATCTGCGTATAGAAAAAAAATACAGTGAAAATACTTGTATTTCATATGAAAATGATTTGACACAATTTTTTGATTATAGTCATGTGGCATTTGACACCGTAAAGTTGGAAGACATCAAACATGTTATCATCAGAAGCTGGATCGTCAGCATGATGACCGAAAACATAACTCCCGGATCAGTAAACAGAAAAATATCTGCCTTGCGCACCTTCTATAAATGGTTGCTTCGCAAAGGATATACTGAATATAATCCCATGCTCAAGATTGTAGCACCAAAAAAATCAAAACGTTTACCCGTCATAGTTCAGGATGCAAATATCGGGCGGTTGTGTGAAAAAAATCTGGAAAAGGAATCTTCCGGATCTCCTTATACAGAAGCCAGAGATACATTTATCATCCAATTGTTATATAATACTGGAATAAGAAGGGCTGAACTGGTAGGGTTAAAAGTGTCTGATTTTAATTTGGAACGTTCTGAAATGAGAGTATTGGGGAAAGGAAATAAAGTGAGAAGTATTCCTCTGACAGATACAGTAAAAGATGATTTCCTTTTTTATATTGAAGAACGTGCTAAAACAAAAATTGAAAATTCAGATGCACTTTTTTTGACGGGTAAGGGTTTGAAAATTTACCCCAGATTGGTACATAGTATAGTGCAGAATAAATTATCTTCAATCACAACGCTTAGCAAAAAAAGTCCGCACGTATTGCGCCATTCTTTTGCTACACATATGCTGGATAGGGGAGCTGAGCTGAATGCCATTAAGGAATTGCTTGGTCATTCAAATCTGGCAGCTACTCAGGTGTACACACATAACAGCATAAGTAAACTTAAGGAAGCCTATGGTAAAGCACACCCCAGATCAAAGAATTGAATATAATTTGCAATTTATTAACAATTAATAAAACTTAATTTTCTAAAATATCGTTTAATACTATATGATTTTAATGCGTAATTATTTTTTTAAACCACATAAAATTTTTGAAGTATGCAAGTAACGTTTCAGGCAGTTCATTTTACCGCCGATCAAAAGTTGAAGGATTATATCAGTGATAAGCTTCAAAAACTTGTGAAATTTTATCCTAAGATTTTACAAGCTACCGTTTATTTAAAATTGGAAAATTCGGGACAAGTCAAAGATAAAGTGATAGAAGTTAAGTTAAATGTGCCCGGAAGTACCCTTATTGCTACCAATTCTGACAAATCATTTGAAGCATCATTTGACGATGCCCTTGAAAATGTAAAACGTCAGTTAAAAAAGCTGAATGATAAAGCACAGGAAGCAAGATAAAATATAATAATATTAATTTAAAAGGGGATAAAGTCATATTGAATTTTGTCCCCTTTTTATTTTTTACTTGCCAATTAAAATTCAGGAATATTTCTATCTGATAATAATTTATCCAATTATCCTTTCATCCATACTTGCCACGGAAGACGGGATAAAATTAAGATTAAACCAATGCTATAATAAATTAAAACTGCATTATATGCTTTATCGGTACCTAAAGCTTTTTTAGCTTTTGAATATCCGATGGTGATCAAAACTACAGCAATAATCATAGTTAATGGATGTTCGACTGCCTGCAATCTGCCAAACGAATCTTTCATCACAGCGCCTGATAAATTGCTGAATCCGAGTGGAGATATAAAGTATAAAACCAAACCCAAAAGCAATTGAATATGTGTAGAAATTAATGCAATAAGTGCAATTTTAAGGTGTGATGCTGCAAATGGCTTTTTGCTAAGTTTGGACATCAGTACTATCATGATACCGATGATCAGGACTGCAAGTAATGCCAATGCCAGATAAGAATGAAATGGTTTTATAATTTCGTACATGATGGATTGTTATTGTTTAGACAAAGGTAAATTAAAATTTCGAATTTCATAAACCATACCTTCCTTATTCAATGACTTGTAAAAATTTAGGTAAAAATTGCACTAAATTACTGTCCAAAGACATAAAGCTATCTTCGGGTATGTTTTTTAGATATCAAAAGGCGACAAGAACTTAACATCCTGTCGCCTTTTCATTTTTACATTGTCTATTACTGAAATGGAGTGAAATCAATCATAGAATAGGGACATTTTTTACTTCACCTTAACTCTAAGTCCTTCGCTATGACTGCTGAATTCCGGAGCATACATACTTTCTATACTTGTAACACCGCCGGAAAAATCTCCAAAATGAACCACTCTCAATGGGTATTCAAACACAAAAGTTCCTTTTGGAAGACGTGAAAAGTAGAAATGAGTCGCAAGATCCCTCGTTGTTTCATAATAACCCAGTTGTCCCTGATATTTGTATTCACTGATGACATGGCTTGGCTCAAAACCACTCGCCCGCATATCTTTCATATGGACATACTCCATTTCGCGATCTACTCTGAGTTCGATTCGTACAATCAATTTATCACCTGGTTTTAATGCCGTATTTACCGTTACCTCATCAAGTTTGTCTCCTTTTGCCGTGGACATGACTTTGTACAGTTTTTTGTCCAGTTTGAGAGGCGTGTCTGCAAAAGTTTTTATCTTATCCAACTGCTCAAAATACTGGTAATATGCTGCCCCCCAGGCTATTGATGAGTTTTCATTTTTGATCTTTATCGTAGCCATATCTTTATGAATGTTTTCGCTCAAAAATGTTTTTTTGATATAACCTGTTCCTGCTTCTACATCACGCGGATCATTTTTCAGGATTTCTTTGCCGATAGTTATCTCAGGTGCAACACTTTCTGTCACCCACTGTGATATTTCCCCCGATTCTCCCTGCAAAAGCAACGCATAAATGGCAGATGAAGTTGATTTTGACGTTTTCCAATGGTTGGTTTGTTTGTTTTTGAGCAACCATATTTTCATGCGGTTTGCATCATCTTTTTTGGCTTCAGCCTCAGTAAATAATTCTATCATCAAGGCTTGTCTTTCAATTGGTAATTGATACCAGTAAAAACCATTTCCTTCATTCCAGTACATCCCCAATTCTTCACTTGAAAATGATTTTTCCCGAAGTGATTTGATGATACTTTTTACAGTAACATCATCATTTCTGTGCATAACCAAACCAATCATAGCCTGAGTATATAAACCTCGCTTTAGCCAATATTTTTTAGACTGACCAAAATAGTATTCCCTTGCTTCCTGTGATGCCGCTGTAGGATTGATGTGCTTAAAAAATGTTTTGATATATAAATAATGAACAGAAAGATCGTCCAGATGATCTGCCTGAATGTCTCCACCATATTTTTTAATATTCTCCTGCAATTTTTGGTATCTTGTTGCCAGTTCTTCATCCATATATTTCAAGGCCTGGGGTATGATGTTTGTCAATGCAGGATCATTGATATCCAAAGCGCCTAAATGATACAAATGACCGATATTTTCCATAATATTCTGCGTAGTGTAGACATCATCCTTTCCACCCGGAAACCAATAGAAACCACCATTGGACATCTGTCTTTCTTGGAGTTTATCTATGGCAACCTTTTTTTCATCTGCCAATTTATTCAGGTCAAACAAGATTGAAATATTCCTTTTTTGCTCTGCTTCTGACAATGCTTGTCTGATCCATGGGGTCTCTTCAAGAAGTGCTGATTTCAAGTCTTCATTTTTAGACAGATTGCTGAGCAAAGCATCTTTATTGACCGTAGACCATTGGTCAAAAACGGTTTTAATTTTTGGATGTGTATTGGCAATTTTTGATGCAAGTGTATTGGCATAAAATCTGTCAACAATGGCCTGAGTACTAACATTATTTGTGGTGGTCATGTATGGCAACGCCTGAATAGCATACCAAACTGGATTGGACGTATATTCGAAAGTATATCTGAAATCTTTTTTAGTAGGGCTCAGATTGTTTTTGAAGGCATTAAAGGTAAACGTTTTTGTCTCTTTGCCTTTTATCCACATGGGCATCGTTTCCGTGACCAGCATACGATTGGTGACTACCGGAATGGTATTTTCTTCGCCGTCAGTATGGGCACCCGATTCGGCAGTAATGCGATAGGTAATAGCCTGATAAGTCGCGTCAGGAATTACCAATTCCCAGTTAATCCCTTGAGACCTTGTTTTTTCTATTTCAAAATTTACAGTCGATGGTGATTTTACCATTTCTTTGGTGATGTCTCTCATGGTTATTGCGTCAAACAACTGAATATTTGCTTTTCCTTTGAGCAATGTTCCACTCAGATTACTGACTTTGGCAGAAAGAGAAATAACGTCACCGTCTCTCACAAACCTGGGTGCATTCGGGAATATCATCAGATCCTTTTGGGTCTGTACAAACCTTTCGTCATATCCTGTCATAAAGTCTTTGGTATGAGCAAACGACATTAGTTTCCACTTGGTCAATGCTTCATTGATGGTAAATGCCAGAATAATATTTCCTTCCGCATCCGTTTTTAGTTCAGGGAAGAAAAATACGGTTTCTTTCAGGTTTTTACGTATTGGATTTTCCGGGGTAACTTTTTTAATTTCGGGGTTTGCAGAAGGCATTACTTCCTCATAGAGTTCACCGTCCTGGCCTGCTTCCATCTTGGCTTCCGGTGCATGCGCAGGGGCAGCTACTGCATCCATCATCAACACATTTTCAGGCATGCCACTTCTATTTCCTGTCCTTTTCATCATGACATCACCATAACCACCATAATACTCCACCAAAGCAATCAAGGCAGGATAAATAAGGTCTTTTATTTCTACCATATTTTCGTTTCCATATCTGTAATACTGGCCGGTGACCAGATTGAAACCGGGAACTTCCATATTTATATTGGCATAGGATGAAGGATAAAAGTCTTTTCGCCAGTTATGACTTAGAAACTGATCCAAAGATGCATCATACATGGCAGCAACCATTTCTGCAGCAATTTTATCTTGTTTCAGTCCTTTTATTTTAATTCTGTATTCTTCTTTTGATCCGGGCAAAGTCTTATCTCGGAAAGTTTCGAATGAAATCTGCAATTCCTTATTGCTCCACGGTACATCTATATGGTAAGATTTTTCGTATCTGCGGTTTTGAATCACGTAAGACAGTTTTACGTTTATGCCACCACGGTGATTTTCTGTAATGGGCAATGAAATAAGTCCCTTTTTATCTGTTTTGATATTTTTTTCAAGCAAAATGCGTCCATCTTTTTCAATAATGGTATTGACAAAAACTGGTTTTTCACTTGCTCCAAGCGCAATGTCGAGTTGATCTCCTGGCTCATACCTGGTTTTATTGACTTTGGAAAACAGAAAATCTGATTTAGGGAATTTACCATTTGCAAAATCAGTGACTACCATAAAGTTAGTCGAAGTGACTGACGCTCCGTTTTTGTCTTTTGATTCCAGTTCGATCTTATATACACCAGCCTTTAGAATAGTTTTGATATCGATAGAATCTTTGGTGTTAAAGTCCTGGTTCATGACCTGTTTTGAAACCTGCCATGTTGTGAAGTACGGCGCCGGCGATGTAGGGTATTGCGGAAAATATTTTTCAGCTACTGCTCTTGACAAAGGAAAATCCGTTTTTCCATCCCAATATTTACTGATTTGTACGGTCAGTGGTTCTTTAAGTAAAGACATTTTTATTTTGCCAATGGCGTCGACGGCCTGACCATTTGTACTGGTGGCCAAAATTTTAAGCGATTTTACATCTGCCATGTCCATTTCTTTACCTGCATTGGATGACAAATTATAAGCAGTATATCCTAAGGATACTGAAGTAGTAGCAGACCTTGTCTCTCCACGCTGATCAGTGACATCTATTTCGATATTGTAATTAAAAACAGGTTGATCTTTTTTAGCGACTTTCAAATCCGGAATAGCATAAAAGGTAAATTCAAACTTTCCGTCTGCATCTGTGGTGATTTGTCCTTGTTTGATTATAAATTCCGCACTGTTGCATGGCATTCGCCAATACCAACCCCAACCCGGGAAGCGGGCAGTTCTGACCACCTTATATTTCAAAGATGCACCATCAACATTGGTACCGGCAAGAGTTAAGGCCGTGCCTGTTATTTTTATTGGATCATTCAGTTTGTTTTCTCCGGACACCGGGTCAGTTTTTACTTCAAAAGTAGGTCTTTTATACTCTTCTATCTGAACAATACTCTGACCACTAATCCCATTTTTGGAATTGATTTCCAAGCTGAAAGTTCCATTGAGTTTACCTGTAGGAATGACAAAAATACCATTGATACTACCGAAATCATTGGATTTTAATGTTTGTTTGGCCATTTCCTGATAGTTGGCATCTCTAAATATAATATCTACCGTTTCTCCGGGAAGTATTGAAGGTATCTGCAGTTTGTTGTTTTTCAGTAGAATAGCTTTAAAATAGATGGTTTGCCCCGGTCTATATGTGGATCTATCTGTAAAAACTTCCGCAAAACGGTATTCTGATGGTTCTTGTCTACTGTAATTATAATGATACTGATTGATATCCAGAATATCCTTTTTATGTTCGAGGATTACTTTTACATTTCTTTCCTGCAGGTCATTTACATATACTTTACCATTGACATCTGTAGTATAAGAACCCGTTTTAATAAAATCGTAACGTCGGTTGCCCGGGTTATAATTTTGTTGCATTAAGGTAAGTTTTGCAACTTTGACAGGTTGGCCTGTGGTCCTGTTGCTTACAATAAATACCCTTCTGTTATCTGCTACATAACTTGTATACGCCAGATCTGAAACATGAACAATGACATATTGCAAAACTTCCTTATCTTTATCGTTACTTACTGCCAATATGGCGTACTCACCAAACGATAATTTTGGATGACTGAATTCCAAACGCTGGCTTCGATACTGTTTACTTGGTTTGAGAGATTGATTGAAAGAATTGATTTTTTTGGCATTTTTGAGATATGAGGCTATTTCATCCTGATTTCTTTTCTGCAATATTTCATGAAAATCTTTTCCCAGTTTTACCGTTTCTACTTTTACACCGACTACATTATTATAATCTATAGCCAAAAGAAGTTGATTTTTGGATGGATACACTTGCTCAGCAAACAATTGAAGGGAAGGCTTTTTGATTTCCTGTATGATATTCTGACATTTTGCAGCGCCTGTTGATGAAGGATATTTTTTAATGGTGGCTTCACATAGTTCCAGTGATTTGATATTCGCCAGACTATCATCCTGGATTGTTCTGATTTGATTGGCCAGAACAGCAATGATTTCAGTGTGATATGATATATCCTGATGGTTTTGTGCAAGATTTTTTAATGCTTTGGTGTATAGATCTTCTTTGTCTTCAAGTGTAGATTGCTGGTAGATGTAGGTCAGTCTTTTCAGATCATAGTCTGCCAGTGCTGCATTATTTTTTTTATCCAGTTGTGTTTTTAGGATATCCTGAAACAAAGAAACTATTTTATATTTTGGCGATGACTTATCCTGAGCTTTAATTTCCTGTGATACAAAATCTTTGGAAGATCCAAAGTACCAGGATTGATCTACCTGAAAGCTTTCCGGATTTTCATTGGAATAGCTGTCATAATTATTGAAAAAGGTTATGGCGCGGTCTGCGAGTAATTCGTACAATGT
>Ga0138256_10008807_pt1 | contig 10589 bp, 9 predicted proteins | sample KNB2016incub_MG_FD_105486 | JGI IMG/M metagenome (GOLD analysis project Ga0138256, IMG submission 105486) | Active sludge microbial communities from wastewater in Klosterneuburg, Austria - KNB2014incub_MG | ecosystem: Engineered > WWTP > Activated sludge > Unclassified | place: Austria... | reverse complement strand
AGCCTGATCATACTGTCCCTCTCTGAGACAGGGCAGCGAATAATTCTGATACTCCGGTTCGAAGAGGCAGCCGGTAGCTGTATCCGGCACAACTGATGGATTAAATACCGCATTCTTCTCCCACATCAACTCATATTTACTGACACCGGTAAACCGAAATGCATTGATACGAATCAGGATATCAAGCTGATGACTATCTATATCCACACGGTGAGTGAAGTCACCCAGACTGCGATACTCGCCGTGCCGTCTGCGCTCTGTCACTATGCTTCGAACCAGCTTCTGCTCCAGATCCCGCAATAAACCCAGACCCATATACACCTCACGCCCATAAACCGTAGTCAACTCATCACTTTTGTTGACACAGGGCGCATTGATCATCGCTCCGCTCATCCGGGCTTCGTGCACGTATAGCTCAGTAGAATAGAATCCACCAAAATTATTGATGACAGCTACCATGAATTCTATGGGATAATAAGTCTTCAGATACAGACTCTGGTATGATTCCACTGCAAAACTGGCTGAATGAGCCTTACAAAATGAGTATCCGCTGAAACTCTCTATCTGTCGCCACACTTCATCAGTCAGCTCCGGAGGATACGCACGCTCCCGGCAATTGGCGAAAAACTTCTCCCGGAGCTGAAAGAACGTATCAGAGTTCTTTTTCTTACCCGTCATTATCCGCCGCAATACATCAGATTCATCCAGACCCAATCCGGCAAAATGGTGTACGATCTTCATCACATCCTCCTGATAGACCATGACACCAAAGGTTTCACTCAAGTGCGCTTCAAATACCGGATGAAGATAAGCTACCTGTTCAGGATGATGAAATCGCTGTATATACTCACGCATCATGCCTGACTTAGCTACTCCCGGGCGGATAATCGAACTGGCAGCTACCAGATGTACGTAGTCTTCACAAGCCAACTTTGCAAGCAACCCACGCATCGCCGGTGACTCAATATAAAAACAACCGATGCACCGCCCTGCTTTCAGCATGCGACGCACCTCCCCGTCCTGCTTGATACGCGGCACATCATGCACATCGACCAGTCGTCCCTGATTGCGTGCGATCAGATCGATCGCACTCTTGATATGCCCCAGACCTCGCTGGCTGAGCACATCATACTTATGTAAATGAAGATCTTCAGCTCCATACATATCGAAGTGCGTGATCGGAAATCCTTTTGGCATCTGTTTCAGCGCGGTATGCTCATAAATGGGCCGCTCAGTGATAAGTATGCCACCGGCATGAATAGACAGATAGTTTGGGAAGCCCTCCATCATCTTGCCATAACGGAAAATATGTGCTGCATACGGATGATGCTTCTCTGTAGCCAGTGGTTCGTCCACGATGGTATCAATATCCGCTTTCGGCAAACCAAAAACCTTACCGAGCTCCCTGATAATTGACTTACCCTTGAAGGTATTGTACGTAGCCAGAAGAGCCGTATAGTCCCGGCCATAGCGCCTGAAGATATACTCGGTGACATCATCGCGCTCATCCCAACTAAAATCAATGTCAAAGTCAGGTGGCGAACTGCGATGTGGATTGATGAATCGCTCGAAATACAAATCCAGCTCCAGTGGGTCCACATCTGTAATCTGCAGGCAATAAGCCACGATCGAATTTGCTCCACTGCCCCGCCCTACATGAAAATAACCGGCACTATGTGCATAGCGTACGATGTCCCAGGTAATCAGAAAGTAGGGACAATAACCCAGCCGTATGATGACATCCAGCTCTGAACGCAGTCGCTGAAATGCCTGTTCATGATCTGACCCATAGCGCTTACGACACCCACTGTAGGCCAGTTTGCGCAGTAAGTCATAATCATCTGATTCACGCCCGGTAAATGTCTTACGGTTATTGTCCCAGGCAGCACGCAACTCCACGGAGCAGGAAGTCGCCAACTCTGCTGCCCTTTCTAAGAGGTCAGGATACATCCGAAAAGCCTGTCGTGCATCCTCCGGGCTAAGTGGTTGCTCACCTTCCCAGGCGCAGTCTTTTGCTTCCAGCCGCCCCAGTACGATATTTAGATCTATACAACGCAGTAGCTTGTGCAACTTCCACCCTTGTTCATCCACAAAGGTCACCGGCAGGAAAGCCACCAACTTATCACGATGATGACGCAGCGGCGAACTGTACAGGCCACTCAGCTCATCATGCCGCACCCCCACATACTCATCCGCTCTGAAAAACCGTATGTCACGAGGTAATTGCCTGTAGATAAAAAAGGCACCAGGCGTCTCCGGAGCGACAGTATCCGGATCCTTGCCGGAAATCGACACCTCTGTCAGCAAGCGGCACAACCCCGCCCAGCCTTCCAGATTCTGCGCTATACCTACATAGAGAAACCGACCATCCTCCCGGCGAAACTCAATCCCCAGCACCGGGTGAATACCATGTTTCCTGCAGGCAGTACAAAAGGCATGTGCACACGATGTGTTATTGATATCAGTCAGAACTAATGTCCGGATCCCCAATCCGGCGGCCACCTCCACCAGAGCTTCGGGAGAAAGTGTGCCGTACTTCAGACTAAACCAGGAATGTGCATTGAGATACATACTTCATCATCTTAAATTCAAAATGACGAATATATCGTAATAATATCTACGTATATTCCGGCAAATATAGGTAAACTTTTATTTACTAAACCAAAAATTCAAAAGGAACGCTGTTAATGACTTACTATCAATGCACAGACGATCAATAAAATAGAACCAGGGTAAAAGGCTGGTGCGAAATGGGTGAAATTAAATGCCAGGGCAAAAAGCTAAGTAAGGCAAACGGAAGCGAGTACCATTGCAGTTGCAATAAAAGATAAATGCTGGTTCTCATGGGGTCAGAGACTTAAAGTTCTGGTAAAAGTACTTTTAATCAACTATCTACTGAATCCACCAATTGATAATTATATGCAGGGGTCAAAAAAAATTGCTAAAATAGAAATAATCTCACTCGCCAAATGCCTCACGCCAGCCAAGCATACCACCTTGCAAGTTAGAAACATCAGTAAAACCCTGCGCTACCAAAGCCTGTGCAGCCATATTGCTTCGGGAGCCGCTACGGCAATAGGTTACTATACGTGCATTCTTATCCAATTCATCCAGCCGGGACATTAGTGTACCCAAAGGAATCAGGTCACCACCAATATTATATTCTTCATGTTCAAGTGGTTCACGGACATCGATAAGCATAATCGGCTCACCCGCATCTAATTTTTCTTTCAGTTCTCTATTACTTAACTGCACTACCATAACTTAATTCATTTGACTGTGCAAAAATAATAACATTCTCAGTCATGGTAGATACTTTGCTACAATGAATGCAAATCAAATCACAAATAACTAAGGACCTGTAAGTTATGAATAACCAACAAGAGACTTTATCAAAATCAGAGCATAAAAATCAATTGTGTATAACCAAAATAACTAAAAACCAAATAATATTCTGTAAATTATCCTAGTAGATACATTATTCTTTTACTACAAGTATAAAGTATTGATTACTATCAAAATTGACTATAATTGTAAAATTTTAATTTAGGAATTTGATAAATTGTAAAATTTCTTTTGTGTAGTTTAATTCAAAAAAATATATTTGCTTATAATTTATAAAATTTTAAAAAGTATTTAAGTATGACAAATGCATCAGCAAAACCAAATGTAAAGTCCAGTACAACTAAATCAGCTTCGATATTACCATTGATAGTAATCCCGGTATGTTTCGTGTTGGGAGTATTGATTTATGAATTTGTATTAGGGAATGGCAGCCATTTCCAGGGCGGGAATCACGATAATGAACCAATCGCAGGTGATTATCTGGGTATAATCTATAAAGGTGGATTCATAGTGCCTATCCTGTTAGGAATTTTATTCATTGTACTTGTTTTCTCTATCGAAAGATTTATTACCGTAGGTAAGGCATCCGGGAAAGGGGCAGCTGATAAATTTGTACAGAATGTGAATTATGCCTTATCAAAGGGAGATATCAAAGGTGCACTGACACTGTGTGACAAACAACAGGGATCAGTAGCGAATATTGTCCGCTCAGGAGTGGAAAAATATGCTGAGATGTCTGAGAACAATGTCTTAGAAAAAGACCAAAAACTTATCGCCATTCAGAAGGAAATAGAAGAAGCAACTTCGCTTGAATTACCAATGCTGGAACAGAACTTACCTATCATCGCGACAATCGCATCACTGGCGACACTGATTGGTCTGATCGGAACAGTATTAGGTATGATTCGTGCATTTGCAGCTATGGCACACTCAGGTTCACCTGATGCTTCACAGTTGGCTACCGGTATTTCTGAGGCCTTGATAAATACAGCATTAGGTATTACTACTTCAGCACTTGCGATTATCTCTTACAGTTATTTCACAACACGTATTGATGGAATGACCTACAGAATAGACGAGGCAGGTTACAGTATGCAACAACAATTCGCAGCACAGCATTAATCCATAGTGAATCAGAGATATGTCTCTGACGTAACAAATTTGTTTACTTAAATTAATACATACTATGCCTAAGCATAAAATGAAACGAATGAGTACAATCGTGGATATGACTGCCATGACTGACGTATCATTCCTGCTGCTGACTTTCTTCATGTTGGCTACTAAATTTAAGCCGCCTGAAAATGTAACTGTCGTTACACCATCTTCCATATCTGATACGAAAATCGCAGAGACAGATATCATGCAGATTATCGTCGATGCTGAAGGAAGGGTATTCTTCGAAATGGATGGCCAGCCGATAAAAAAGGAGCTGATTTCAAAAATTAATGATGATCAGAAATTAGGCCTTACAGAAGCACAGATGAATAAATTTGCCATAGGCCCGGCGATTGGTGTGCCCTTCAATGAGCTGAGTAGCTATCTGAATTTGCCACTCGGGGATGAAAAGACATTCAAGAGTCCCGGGATACCTACCGATACCACTCTCACTGACTCAAACCAGTTGTTCAAGTGGGTAGCCTATGGGCGTATAGTGAATCCTAAAGCGCGTATAGTAATAAAAGGTGATCAGGATGCTTCTTATCCTAATATTAATAAGGTGATTTCTACACTGGCTAACGATAAGATAAAAGGCTATAAGTTCAATCTGGTGACCAGTCTGGAAGCAAGTACGAAGAAAAAAGAAGAATAATTTAAAAAGCTAAAACATAAAAAATGGCTCAATTAGATACCTCCAGTAGTGGTGGCGATGGTAAGAAGAGGAGTAAAAAGATGTCAACAAGGGTGGATTTGACACCTATGGTTGACCTTGCGTTCCTGCTGATTACTTTCTTCATGTTAACTACGACGATGAGTAAGCCTCAGACTATGGAGATAAATATGCCCGTTAAACCCGGGCCCAATGACCCTAAGCCACCAGAGGTAGAAGCATCCCGTGTACTTACACTGATATTGGGTAAAGACAACCAAATCTGGTATTATGAAGGATTGGATGCCCCTGAGTTAAAAAATACGGATATAAAAGGAATCAGACAGGTTATCCTGGACAAAAAAGCAAAAGTGGAAGCAATGCCTCAGTTCGGAAAAGATAAAACTGTCGTGATTATCAAACCCACTGATGAATCAATCTACAAAAATATGGTGGACATACTGGATGAAATGGCTATCAATGATATCAAAATCTATGCAATGGTACCAGTTACTCCACAGGAATTAGCACTTTTGAAAACAGGTAATAAACAAGCTGAGCAACAAAATAAATAAATTTATAGCGTAAAAATACGTTGAAAGGAAATTATTTAACTTATATTTACGTTATAGTAGAAAAATAATCAAATGGATAGCGAAAAAATATTGAAATCCGATTTACTGGATCTGATTTTTGAAGGCCGCAATAAAAACTATGGTGCCTATTTCCTACGTAGAAATTATCCAAAATATGTAGGGAGAGCATTGTTGGCAGCTGTGATTATCGCTGTACTCTTCATAGGATATGCACTGCTTAGTTCGAAAATCTCGGACATGATCAGTACACAGGATGTGAAAGTGGATCTGGCCAATATCCCACCACCGCCTCCGATGGATGAGACAAAACCACCGCCTCCTCCCCCACCTCCGGCGCCACCTCCACCAGAGAGAGCTTCTGTGCAATATGTTCCACCTAAGGTGACAAAAGATGAATTAGTACAGGAAAAGGTAGAGTTGGCAACAGTAGAGGACTTAAAAAAAAGCGATCCGGGCACAAAAAATGTTAAAGGTGATCCGAATGCGAAGGTAGTCATCGATGCGAATAGCGATGCAGGAATAGTAATGGACGATAGAAAGGTAGGTCTTGATGAACCAAAAAAAGATGACGAAAATGAAATATTTAAAGTCGTAGAACAAAATCCGGAATTTCCTGGTGGAACTTCAGCTATGACTGCATTTCTCAGAGACAACATTAAATATCCGGCAGCTGCCAGAGAAAATGGACTACAGGGAAAGGTATTTATCGGCTTCGTGGTAGAGAAAAATGGTAAGATCACTGCCGCCAGGATCATAAAAGATCCGGTAGGTGGCGGTGCAGGTCAGGAAGCGCTCAGAGTAGTCAATGAAATGCCAAACTGGAAACCCGGCAGACAAAATGGTAAGCCGGTACGTGTAGCATTTACACTCCCTGTGACATTCAAGTTGCAGGACTAGGGTGTCAGCCTATTGTTAAAAAATAATTAAATAAGTAGCAGTCCGGAATTTCACCAGAGTGCTACTTTGTTTTAGATAAAAAGAATAAGTGCATTGGATGATAAATCAAATAAAAGCCCGCTGAGAGATTCATTTTATTTATTAAACCTGGGTCTGGGGATATTGGTCAGTCTGTTATTTATCATACTTGGAGTTTCTGTATTAATGGGCTGGTTAATGGCGCCTTCAGAGAAAGATATTACTTTACAGATTTTCGCAGGATTAATGTTGATTTATGGTATTTACCGGGCATTGCGAGTATATTTTTTCTATAAGCGAATAAAGCAATATGAAAATCATTAATTCATATTATATAGCAATTCTTCTGCTTGCCTTTACCGGTTGTCAATCCGGCAATGGAAACCAATCGGAAAGAGACACACCTACATCCGGTCGAATCGCTATATCTGTTGATCAGTCATTTAAGAATCTGATTGATAGTGAAGTATTGATATTCCATTCACAGTATGATAAAGCTCACATCGACGTACATTATCTGCCGGAAGCAGAAGCTTTACAACTGTTCCTTAAGGATTCAGTCCGGGCATTAGTCATCGCCCGTGAACTCACAGCCAATGAAAAGAAAATATTAGAGGTAGAAGGTATAAAACTAAAAAATACGATCATCGCCGTCGGCGGGATTGCCTTGATAGTCAACCCTGATAATCCGGTAGATAAATTGGATGTCGGCACATTAACTGATATAATCGCCGGAAAAAAGACTGAATGGTCAGAGGTAGAAGGCAGTAAGATGAAAGGAAAAATCAACATCGTACTGGATAATCCGGGTAGTGGTGTTTACTCTTATTCCCGGGACAGTCTGTTGAAAGGTGCACCCTTAGGCAGTAATGTATATGCACTTAAGAATAATCAGGAAGTAATTGATTATATAGCAAAACATAAAAACAGCATTGGTCTGATCGGTGTCAATCATGTCAGTGATATGAGTGATGTCCAGAATCAGAAATTTACCAAACAAGTCAAATTACTGGAATTATCTGACAATACCCAGATGGAAGGATTTCAACCCTATCAGGCTTACATCGCGACGCGTCAGTACCCGATTATTCGCTTGCTTCATATCTATATCAATGAACCATATAATGGATTGGGCAGTGGATTCGCCGCTTTTGCAGCCAGTGATAAAGGACAAAGAATAGTGTTGAAAGATGGCCTCATACCGGCCAATGCCCCGGTCAGATTAATCCAGGTAAACCCTTCATCACCAAATATCAAGTAATTAAAGTATTTAATAAAATAGAGAACAATGTGTAAGAAAATTTTTCTGGTCATTACATTACTAAGCACGGCCCTACTGGCATTCAGCCAGAGTATGGATGATATTTATAAGCTTTATTTCTATGGGAAAGAGAGTCAGGCTTTAGATGCGATAAAAGGTGTAGTACAAAAAGATCCGTCCAACATGAATAATGAGTTTTTCCTCTATAGTTTCCTGAATGCTACAGGAAAATATGATGAAGCAAAAACTGTCCTGGATAAACTAATCAATAATGAAGAATCTAAATCAATTAAAGCCGTTGCAGAACTATTAGCGCAGGTTAATTCAGGTCGCAATGGTGAGGAAATGGCAGATGATTTTGCCAAGGCTCTCCGCAAAGGCCGTAAAATGAAAGGATTTCTGTCACGTATGATCGGTGAGCAATTCCTGTACGGGAAACATAAGGACGCGAAAATGGCTATTTTCTATATCAAACAAGCAGTGGATGACTTCGATATGACGGATGCCACCTCCCGGATGCTATTGGGCGATGCGTATGCACTCAAGGGAGATGCAGGTAATGCCGTGACAAATTATGAATATGCTGCGGAGAAGGATCCGCATAACGCAGTTCCGCATTATAAAATCGGCAGAGCTTATCTGGCCGGCAAAAACTATGACTATGGTATTCCTGAATTTGATAAAGCCATAGCTGCGGACCCTAATTATGCATTGGTGTATAGAGATCTGGGCTATTATTATTACGATAGAGCGAAATATCCGGAAGCTAAACAAAATTTCAGTAAATATCTTGAACTGAATACGCCACCCAGCGTAAATGACCGATTATGGTATGCCAATACTTTATTCCTGAATAAAGACTATGCGGAAGCCATCCAATTTACCAAAGCGATTCAGAAAGATGCGCCAAACAAAGCATACCTCGACCGCTTATTGGGCTATACGTATTGTGAATCCAAAGATTATCCAAACGCTTTGCAGTCAATGAATAAATTCCTGGCAGAGCATGATACGACACCTATTATCTCCAGAGATTACGAATATCTCGGTAGAATCTATATGGGATTAGGTCAAGACTCCATCGGCAGATTAAATTGGTTACAAGCATTCCAGATGGATACGTCCAAATTATTTCTGGTCAAGGAGATCGCAGATACATTGTATGAAAGAAAGCAATACAACCAGGCTGGTTATTTTTTCAATATAATCGCGAAATCTACTAACCTGGCAGTGGATTATTTCTATGCGACCAGGGCTGATTATCTGGGCAATCAATTTGGCAGAGGCGATACTGCTGCCATGGGAATCATAGCTAAAGTGCCCGATGACCCTACCGGCTATCTGTGGAGAGCAAGACACAATGTACAGATGGATTCCACCGGCACCGGTGCGGCTATTCCTTTCTACAACAAAGTAATCGAACTAGGAAGTACCAATGTGGAGAAATATAAGAAAAATCTATCTGAAGCGGCTAACTGGCTGACTGCTTATTATATCAAAAAACAGGATTATAAGACAGCAAATAGTTGGAATGATAAGGCACTTGAATTTGATGATACGAATCCGACGACGCTAAGTTATATGGAGACCTTATCTACACTGATTCAAACGCCATCCGGAACTACACCGCCAAAAACACCGGATGTTCCAAAAACACCGGAGGCACCAAAGAAAGATAATTCAAAGCAACCAGCTACCCCAAAGACTCCGGCAAATAAATAATCATTTAGATAACTTTTGAGAATTAAAGCTGCATTGCTACCACAATGCAGCTTTTTTTTATTTTGATCCATTGAAAAAGATTTCAGGCAACGAATTTATACTGCAAAAAAAATCCTGCTCTTGTAAGGAGCAGGACAAGCATGAAGGAATATATTCCTAACTATTATGGAATCCTAAATCCTGCACTGATTGAAAACAGTGCGGGTTTAGAATTGGATTGTGCTACAAAATAATCGGTAAGACCAAATTCATAGTTGGCATCAAGTGTCATGAACAGTAAATCTATTCCCAGGCCCACATTCGCACCATATTGCCATTGCTGATATGATTCAGCAGGAATCTGGCTATGTTCAGTCACTTTCCAAAACTTATTTACTACCGGGCCACCATTGATCCGGAGTTTAAAAAATGGGATATTGATGAGTTTATATCCAATATTGATTGGGACTTTCAGATGTGAGGCTCTCCCCTCCTTATATTTATCAAAATCAGTCAGATCCCGGAACTCATCAAACTGACTCCCGCTGCGGACCAGATAAAATCCCGGCTGAAAATAAAGTCTGCGACCCATCCGCAGATCAGCTCCTACCTGCCATCCGGCTTCAGAGCCGGCATTGGAGAAAGAAGTAGGTGAGTCACCAATCCACAGGTAATTGATACCTGCTTTAGGATTGATAGAGAATTGTGAATAGCCAATCATCGGAATAGCACAACTTAATACGGCAAACAGAAATAATTTTCGCATAGTAAAATCGCTTTTAATGTGAATAAGTGTAGTGTTGGCATCAATAATTCAGGTATTCTTTGTAAATTATATCGTTATGGAATGAAATATTATTTTTGTCCTCTGATCCATTGTTTAAATTTTCACAAGAATTTAACATGAATGCTAATAATGATTGAAAAATAAGATGTCAAAATCCAAAAAAGATAAGCCTGT
>Ga0138256_10008806_pt1 | contig 10589 bp, 8 predicted proteins | sample KNB2016incub_MG_FD_105486 | JGI IMG/M metagenome (GOLD analysis project Ga0138256, IMG submission 105486) | Active sludge microbial communities from wastewater in Klosterneuburg, Austria - KNB2014incub_MG | ecosystem: Engineered > WWTP > Activated sludge > Unclassified | place: Austria... | reverse complement strand
GAGAGATTTTAGTCTGATTTAATTTTACATTTTTTTTGTTAGATACTTCGTTAATCTTGGTAGCTGTTGGTTTTATTACTGTGTATACATATACTTTTCCTTTTATCATAAATTATTTATTTTAATATTGTCCCTTTTCAGATTTTTTTTGATTATGCTTCAAGATCCATTATGAACTCACCACCACGTAAAGTATCAAATATAACTATCCCTCCTGTTCCTTCAGTTACGAATTCAACACCAGCTTTTTTACTTCTTAAAGAACCACCTTTTATTGGCGCGCCTTTATAATCAATTGTACCTTCTAAATAACCCCATCTACGAGTATCTTTAACTTTCAACATTTGAATATTCTGATTGTTATCAGAAGTACCAAAGTCTAAGAAAGTCATTCTCCAAGAGTCAAGTGGTTTATTTGGATATAAAGGATGAGTTCTCTTACAGAAATGTGTATCATCATTTAATGGATTAATTGTTAAATCTAACTCAATACCATTTAAACCTTGATAATGTGTAAATTGTGCTCCATAAGATAAATGTCTTACTCCACCTTTTCCTACTCTTTGAATATAGTTAGAATCTACAGTTAAGAATGAATTAGCAGAAGCTGCTAAAAGGTTATGAAATGCTACTGCACCCATTGAACCAGTCATTGCTGTAATCTTTCTATCTCCAATAGAAACTCTAGAGAAGTAAATACCATCGAGGTAATCTTCTAATTCAGCTTCTGTAAGTACTCCACTGTAATAAAGTGTATGTCCATCTCTCAATTGTTGTCTAACCCCTGGTCCAGTTCTTTTGAAATAGCCAGTTCTGTCATCTACAGAAGTAGTTTTTTCACCTTTCCACATTTGATTCTCTATATCACAGTAAAGTCTATCTTCAAGTTTCATTTGTGCAACGTGCATAAATTTATCCTTATAAGCAAGTTTACCAGATTTGTCTCTGTAAGGTACTGGGATACCGATCATTCTATTATCCTCTCTTACTAATCTATCAGTAACAGTGAATTCATTAGCAAATGCACCTATTAGACATTCTAGTTCAAAACTAGATCCAAACTGCATAGTGCCGAAAAATTCATTAAATTCGTTTCCAACAGAAGTCCACGCTTTAGTGAATTCCATATCAGATGCTAATAAATAAGGAGGTAAGAACTTAGAAAATGAATCCGTTTGTAATTTTACCGTATATATATAACCGTTACCATCATGAACTGGACCATCAACTATCTCTAGTTTATAATCATCATGTTCTGGTTCAATTACATCTGGATAGGTATACCAACCTTCATCTAGTTTAATTCTAAATGATGTTCTGTTGATACCTGGAGTAGAGCCTGCAGCATCTAGACCATCTAGAACCTCTACAGATCTTGTAGCTTTTTCTTGTGCTCCTGTTAGTTTCCACCTAAATACGTCCGTATCAATTTCAGTTGATCCGCCAGTTTTAGCCATAGTCATACCTAAAAGAGGTTTACCATGGAACATATCCGTAGATGAAAATACTTGACCCATTATTTTATCGAAAACATGGGGTTTTCCAGCATCATATGCTGAAGCGATCATATCAGAGTCAAAAAACTTACCACCGAAGGCGTCTTTCTTAATCGTCTGAATGTGTGCGATTGTATTAAATTGCATTTGTTATAATTTTTTAAATTATTAATTAAATTACAGAGCCCCAATCAAATTCGGGTTCCCCTGTTTTATTCCTTCCGTTTACTCTACCTTTACCATCAGAGTTAGTAATACTATCAATTGCTTTCTTATAGTTTTTAACTGTAGTAGTTTCAGCCGCTTTCCTAATATTAGAAAAGTCAAAACTAAATGCACCAGTTTTATTATCCTTTGTTATTCTATTAAGAATATCAGATAATGCTAGTGTTAATTTTGGATCTTTTAAAACTACTTCATTTAATCTATAATCAAATTCTGTCATGGTAGTACCATCCCCTATTGTTACAGGTCTATATAATGAATGTAAAGCTTTCTCTTTCTCAGTCTTTGGAATTTTGTAGTTACCAAAATCTTCAGATGTCGTAAGCGTCTGTTTTAACTCATTAAATCTTGCGATGTCAGCTTTCTCTTTTTGTTCAGCAGCTTGACGTTCGTTATCTAATTTTAATTGCCTTTGATTTATAATATCTTCTTTCATAAAATCATAAGCTTCTTTAGAATCTTCATCTAATTCCAAAGAGTCTTCAGCTCTTTCTATATACTTATTCGCTTTAGCATCAGAAAAACCTTTTGCCTTATAAAACATTGTAAGTATCTTTTTCTGATCAGCTGTATTTTCTAAATCTAAATTATCTAATATATTAGCTGCATCAGAGTTTTTTAAAGTATCTATATTTTGAATATTGTTATTTACAATATTTTTAAATAATTCTTTAATACTACCATAACCTTCTATTTCTTGATCTGGTAGCTTATTGAAAACTTTTTGAAGACTTATATTCTCTCTGTTGTATTCACTATCTTGAATAGCTTTTTCTACAGATTCTATTTTATAGTCATCAGGTAATATCAAATAACCTAATTCTTGTAAGGCTTTAACTTTTTCAGTAGCTTCTTCGAAAGAATCATCTTCCTCTTCTTCTTCATCATAGTCTTCCCTATCGTCGTCTTCTTCTTCCGATTCATCCCCTTTCTCAAACTCCTCCATATCTTCTGTAGGAATTGTTATATTTGTAGAAAGATCCTCATTTTCAGTATCATTATCATCAGTACCAGTTGATATATCTGCTAAATCAAATAATTCATTGTCATCAAATTGTTCTAAATTTTCATTCATTGTGTGTAAAATTACGTTTTTTATTTTAAATTACAAAACAGAAATGTTAAACTCCCTAATAGCTCATAGCTATTTATTGGTTTTATTTTTTGCTGCTTTCGCTTTTGCCGTTTCAATTCTCTCTTTCGATGCTATTTCTTTCTCTTTTAATGTTGCATCTATATTTTTCATATCCTTATCTTGTGCTAATTGTTTTTCTTTTAATTGTAGTTCAGAAGCTTTGAACTCAGCTTCCTTGCCAAATTTAAATACTTCAAAAGCATCTGGTATACCATCTGCATCAGTATCATTATTTTTATTCAAGGCCATACCATGTAAAATAGCTGCTTCTCTAGCTTTTCTAACTTCCCATTCTCCTTTTAAGTTGACAAGATCTTTTTCATGTTGTTGTACATCTTCTCTACTATCAATCTCCATTTGTATATTTTTCTCTGTTTGTTTAAGTTGCATTTCTTGCATTGCTTGTTCAGTCTTAGCTTTTAGAGATTCATATTCTCGCATTTGTCTTTCCCAACCTTCAGCAGAAGTACTTCTGTAAATAGCCATTACTTGAGAAGCAGGCACTTGATTTTGTAACATTTCAAGACCGATTGATCTCATTTTTTCAAGAGCGTCATGGTCTATATAATCATCAGTAAGGAATATACCTAATTCAGCATTTAAAAAGGTTTCGGAATTTATTTTTATTACTCCTCTAGTTGCATCATCCAATATAAATGGTAATTTAATATCTTCATCTCTATAAAGCATTAATACAGTCTCAATAAATCCAGTAAGGATTTCTTTCCATAATAAATTATGAGCTAGAAATAATGTTTCAGTAATATGAGAAGATTGAATAATTGCAGATTGATTTCCAGATACTGATTCATATTGAGACGTTTGTCCCTCACGCTGTCTTGTTACTCCAGCAGCTTCTCCAATTTGTTCATCTAAAGCATTTAGAATATTTATATAATTTATAACATGTTGCATTGTACTTCTCTGAGTCTCAAAAGAAGGTCCCTTTTGACCTGCAGTTGCACCAGCATCATCATTCTGATGTGGATCATAGAAATTAATACCTAACTTGTTATAATACATATATTGCTCAGTAGTTAATTTCTTAGGTATCATTGTCATATCAATATTAACCAAAGGTGCCTTATCTGCTGCCAATATCTCTGTCATCTTATGCATAACAATTAACCATAGATAATAAAAAGGACGCATTCTACCCATTGTAGATACTCCTTTTGCATTTGTTGCATTATAATCTAAACCATAATAACCTAAACGAACTTTCCAAGGATTTTCTACAGAACGATATTGAAAAGGTTTAGGACGAATGTTTATGTATATGTCCGATGAAATTTTAGTACCTTCCCATACTTCTGGAATCCAAGCCCATTCAATTTCCACTGGCGTTCCATCTATACCTTCAAATATGTACTTTGTTTTATTCTGACCATTCTTATCTTTATAAATAACCTTAGTAGCTGATGGGGGTACTTCCATTGACTCATCTACAATTTTCATAACTTCTTCTCCTTCTACCCAATATGTTTTAAATCCAACTTTACGTTGAGATCTCCACTCAACATGCATTACATCTACATCATTTTCAGATGATTGTCCATATGAACCTTCATTAGTTACAGCATCATCGTAGAACTTATTATCAAGACTCTTATTAAGACCTTTATTATCATACCCACCTTTATTTATTAGGTCTTCTCTTATACCATATCTTCCAGAATAATCTCCATCCTTATCTAATGTTTTCTTTTCAGCATCTGTTAAGTCCTCATAATATCTATCTAAAATATCAGCAATTGTCATTTTAGTTTTATAACCTGCGTAAATACCATCTTGGATATATTCTACTTCTGGAGACTTATGAAAAAACATCTTAATTGGGTTTAGCACTTCCAAATAAGGTTTTCCTCCTATTACTCCTACCCAAACGTATTCTTTTCCAGAAATTAATGCATGTTTAAAAGCTGTATTCTTTTCTTTTTTAAAATTTAAAAGTTTAGAATAATATTGTAATAACTGGTCAGCGGCTATTTCAGAACCAGCTCTCCAAGATGTTTTCATATAAGATTCTATCTTCTCAGGTGGCATTATTCCATCTAACTTTTCTTGAGCTATTTTTTCTAATTCTTCTGGAGCTATCTCTTGACCTTCCGATTGAGCTGTTAACATTGCTAACAGTTTCTCTTTCTCCGCAGTAACTAATGCTTGTATATATTCTTTTAAGAGTTCTGATTTTTTCCTATCATATTCATCGACAGCTTCTGGATTAACCATAGTTGATTTATAATTATAAGGTCTTTTCCATTCCTCTCCTAACAATACATTAATCTTATTGTAAGTTTTATTGTATGGTTGAACAATATCCTTATATACATCACTCTCTAATCCAAATGGATTACAAACCTTATCAAAATTCTCTTGATCAATTTCATTATTATACTCTCTATAATCTAATAAAATATCTTTTATTTCCTTATCAGTTAAAGATGATGCACTATCTATAGCATCCATGTTATCTTTAGCCCATTGAAAATTATTCTTTTTCTTTTCATTATACGACAATCTTTGTTGTCTTAACCCTTTATTTATCTCCATTCTGTACTACTGTGTTTTAATATACCTTTATTTAAAAAATCTAATATATCATCTGTTTTATCTTGTTCGTTTATTTTAGCTGTGTGTTGATTATAAGTCTCTTCGACTCCAATAATACAACCCGCAAAACCCATTACTGCATCAAAGTTATCATCATAATTAAATGCTATCATTTCTTCTATTAATCGTAAATCATAAATTAAATCTAAATTTTTAATTGGGATTCCATTTATTTCCCCTCTTTCTTCTAATAACCAATCTCTTAAATAATTTATAGCTTCCTTTTTTATCGCTCTATTGGACATTGGATAACCATATATTACAGAAGTTGTTCTTACTGCTCCACTTCTTTTTTTACTAAGAACTGTGGTAGGTTGGATTGCAAGTAAGTTTAATTTCTTCTTCTTTTCAAAATACTCTTTAACGTTACCTACAGCATTTTCAAAATAAATCATTCTACTATGATTACCATAGAACATTGCTAATTTCTCCATTAATTCATTTGTAACATTCCTACCTGCTTCTGGTCTCCCTATAAAGGAAGCTACTAATTCGTTTCCACCATATTTAGTAAAATATTTTGGGGATTTAAGTACATATATAGTTGTTAATGATAGACCATCCTCATCAGTCTTAACAGGGTCATGTCCTACTATATACATTCCTTCAGGTACATTACCATTCTCATCCTCTATTGGAAATTCATATATTGCTAGACATCCTTCAGTATCATCTTTTGCATTAGTTGGAAAACTATTAATTGGTTGTTTACCTGTCGTATCTGGTGAGAAACTAATACCTCTAGTTTCGTTACTATCGAATACTAAATCTCCTACAGTATATTTTAAATGTAAATCAGCATATGATAATAATTTGTTTCTATGTAATTCTAATTCTGCTATTGGAAGAACGTTACCTTTCTTCGTTAAGAACATTTCAGAAGGTAATAATGGCCAATACATCTTCTCCCCTTGTAATAAAGAGGGAGCCATGTTCTTCCTTTTTCCTAATAGATATTCTATACAGTTCTCAATATCAGTATTTCCATTATCATCTTTGAAATCGTTGATTGCATAATAAGCTGGAATAAATAAACCTAATTTACCTATACCTTGCCAATAATTTGGCATTGAATATATTCTATAAACATCAGGCTTAGTCATTAAGTTTCTAGATTGTTGTATTTTACCAACATTACCTGATGTACCTAGGTATACCCCTATACCAAACTTCTTACCACCAATTGCTAAAGAGTTCTTGTTAGCCAAATATACATCTTCAGTATTAGGACATAATCCCACCTCTTCGTTGTAAATTCTAACTGGTCTAATACCTACACCTGCTTCTGGGTTTTCTACCGTAAATACACCATGTATTATTTTAGACTTGGTTCCTTCCCAACCACCACCTGAACTTCTATATCTATGTTCTAATTCTTTGTTCCCAATATTCCAAGAACCTGATAAATTATTAAAAAATGGAGAAGGTAACTTATCCTCTCCCTTACCATAACTTCCAGGCAATGCATCCATACAATATCTAGCTTTATCTAAGAATTCTTGAGCTTTATCTTTTTGAGCTGCTCCAACAAATATTTCAATTTTGGTCTTATTAATCATATTAATATCTTCCCAATATTTTATACCCTTTGTTACAAACTCATGCAGTAAATCTCCTACTGCCATGGTATAACTCTTACCCAAACCCCTTGAACCTAATAAAAAGAAATCGTAAGTTTCATTTTCATATAATGGTAATCCTAAATTTTTTGTTTTAGGTATCCTCAAGTAATCCCAAGGATTTATGTATGTTTTTAATTCTCCTTTAGAGTTAAAGACTGATGGTTTTAATTTTTTAAATTGTCTTTCTAAAAGGGATGGTGATATATTTGGATCAACCTTATCTTTTAAATAGAGAGAATATTCTTCATTACAAGTATATTCATCATCTTCCATGAATCCTGAAAAACCCATACAAGCATATAGGTAAGTAAAAATAATCCATTCTATATCTCTAAGTTTAGGTCTTATTGGTACTCTGGTTTTATTCTTCTCATCTAAATCTATTATTAAACCTATATTTACATACCAGTAGAGTTTTGGCATCATCCATACCCATTGTCCTTCATCGTTTACCCAAAGACCTTCAATAGATCTTTTAAGTTGAGTATTAATCCAGTAATCTACAAATTCTGGAGTATCTGGATGTAGTTCTGGATGGTCTTGAAATAGAAAGTTTTTTATATTTCTAACTTTCCATCCCAAAAGATCAACTGGTTTATATGTAAAAGTACTAGCCATTTATATTCCTTCTATTGCAGATTTTCTAGCTTTACCAGCTAGTTCCTCTCCTTCTTGTTCTTTAATCATATCTTCCTCAGCTCTAACTAAAGTAGTTAATATCTTTTCAGTATTAGCAGTCAATTTGTCTATAAAATCGGCAGTACCCATATCATATTCTAATCCTAGTATAAAGTCTTCTCGTTCTTCCCACTTCTTCCAAATAAATGCATATCGCCTTTCCTTCTTAGTTATTAATAAATCTAAGTATGCTTTAGATAAATATTCATAATCATCAAATTTAAAATCTTTATCATCAAAATGATTCTTAACAATTTGTTCTTTACGTATATCTGCTTTCATTCTATAAAGTTTATTAGCGTTAGTCGGATCGTTTAGCATGAAGATAGCCCACATAATCTGTGAGCTTTTCTTCTTACCTCTTGACTTATCTTCTTTATAAAAATCAGCAAATGGGTCTATAACCTGTACTTGTGGATTCTGTTTCCAGAAACATTCATTAGTATCAAAACTTCTTAAAAAATGTGACATTAGTCTAGTTGATTTAGATCTAGAGGGCTTGTTAAATTCTGTTCTTTAGTCGCTATTACACATTCAGTAGTTAAAAGCATACTTGCTATTGACGCTGCATTTTCTAAAGCTACTCTTGTTACTTTAGTTGGGTCTATTACTCCTGCTTTTTTCAAATCTTCATATATTCCTGTACTAGCATTGTAACCAAATGAACCTTTACCTTGGATTACTTTATCCAAAACTATAGAACTTTCTTTTCCAGTATTTTCTACTATAATTCTCAAAGGTGCTTCTAAAGCTTTTCTTATAATCTGAATACCCATAGATTGATCCTCATTTGCACCTTTTAAATTTTCTAAGCTTGTTATTGCTCTTACTAAAGCTACTCCACCACCAGCTACAATTCCTTCAGCTATAGCTGCCTTAGTCGCTGCCAATGCATCGTCAACTCTATCTCTCTTTTCCTTCATTTCAGTTTCAGTTGGCGCACCTACATAAAGTACTGCTACACCACCTACTAATTTAGCTATTCTTTCTTTAACTTTTGCTACTTCATAGTCAGATGCTATATGTGGTAACTGCCCTCTTAATAGATTAATTCTAGCAGTTATATCTTCAAAATCTCCTTGACCATCTACTATAGTTGTTAATTCCTTACCAACAACCACTGAATTTGCATTACCTAAATCAGTTAATTCAAGTTTTTCAATATCAGCACCTTCTTTTCCAACAACTACACCTCCTGTTATCACACCTATGTCAGAAAGAATATCTGTTCTCCTATCTCCATATGAAGGTGTTTTAATTGCTACAACTTTAAAATTCATCTTAAGTTTGTTAGCAACTAATGTAGCTAATACCTCTTTATCAAATTCCTCTGCCATTATTAATAATGACTTACCAGATGCGGCAACTTTTGTTAAAATTGGTAATACCTCTTTAGTATTGTTTATTTTCTTATCACATATTAATATATAAGGCTCATGTAACACTGCTTCCATCTTATCCGTATCAGTAATAAATGCTGCAGCTAGATAACCTCTATTAAATTGCATACCTTCAACTACATCCACATATGTCTCAGTACCCTTTGCTTCATCTACAGTTATAACACCTTCTGTTGTAACAGTTTCTATAGCGGCAGCAATTAAGTCTCCTATTTCAGTATCATTGTTAGCAGATATAGTTGCTATTTGTCGGATTTTTTCAATATCATTATCTACAGCTTCAGACTGTTCCTTTAAATTAGCTACAACAGTTTCAACCGCTAAATCAATTCCTCTTTTTAAATCTATAGGATTTGCTCCAGCAGATAATGCTTTTATACCTGGATTAAGCATAGCTTGTGTTAACACTACACTTGATGTAGTTCCATCACCAGCCAAATCGTTAGTTTTTGAAGCTACCTCTTTTACCATTTGTGCACCCATGTTTTCAATTGGATCTTCTAAGAAGACTGCTTTTGCAACGGTTACACCATCTTTTGTAATGTGAGGTGGTCTGTATGGATCGGAGATAACAACGTTTCTTCCCTTTGGTCCTAATGTTACTTTTACTGCATTAGCAAGTTTATCAACACCCGCTTGTAATTTTTTTCTAGCTTTTATATTAAATTCTATTATTTTACTCATTTATTTTTTTTAACTATAATATTTCAAAGTGTATCAAACTATTTAAAGATTGACCTTGTTCTATTACTCCATTTTCATTTATGTTACCTCCCCATCTTAATCTGTGAGAAATAACTCCTCTTTGTAGAAGATCTTCTGAGCAGGCTCTCAATATACCAGCTACATAACATATTGTTGCTGGATCATTAGCAATTTTCTTTCTTATAGATGATTTAGGATGGTATATAAATATATCAAATGCCATTGCTGGCTTATAGTTATGTTTACTCTTCTCTTTTACTCCATCTATTGTAGTTTTACCTGCTTCGAATAATTCTTGTTGTTTCTCTATAGATCTATATCCTTCAGCAATTCCGAAATCTACTTCGGTTCGCTGTATAGCAGCTATAGCAATGCGTTGAAGGTCTTTGTGACAAGACCTCAACTTTTGCATTGAATTTTCTGAAAAATTAAACATTAAGTAGTTTTAATTAACATAGATCTTAATTCATTCTCTAAATCTTGTACAAGTTTAGATTTACGATTAAAATATCTACTTAAAAAATTTTCAGAGTTTACCAAGTATGTAGTAATTATTTCAGCTCTTCTAACAATAGTATCATCGTTAAATTTTGCTATTGTTAATTGTTCCTGCAAACTTTGTGTCGGAACAGTTGTATCATTTGTATTTTTTGTACCAGTCTTATCTCTCATATTATTTATTTTTAAATCCATTTTCAATCATGTTTTCATTAAT
>Ga0138256_10008805_pt1 | contig 10590 bp, 9 predicted proteins | sample KNB2016incub_MG_FD_105486 | JGI IMG/M metagenome (GOLD analysis project Ga0138256, IMG submission 105486) | Active sludge microbial communities from wastewater in Klosterneuburg, Austria - KNB2014incub_MG | ecosystem: Engineered > WWTP > Activated sludge > Unclassified | place: Austria... | reverse complement strand
GACTATTAATCAGTTAAATATTTATTTTAGGCCCATTCCTACGGTAGATCCAAATAAAAAAGGGTTAAAAACGAATGAAATTGCATTCCCGGAACTAAAAAATGTCATAATCACCGAAGGTAAAAAACCAGGATTTGAAATTTCGAATATGTTCAGATTCAGGCACTTCCTTGTGAACTCTCAATATAAGGTCTAGTTGTTGTGGAAGGAATCGTTCAGGGACCTTATGAAATCCGGCTTTTTTAAGGACATTAAATTCTTTTGCGGAGCTTTGCATGGCACAAATTATTAGCTCGATTTTGTTCTTTTTAAGCAAGTCAAAAATCTGATCCAAAAAAGATTTTGCTCCTTTTTGATCCCCGATACAGATCAAATCCATTAAAACAGCACAACGTAAACCATATATTTCCCGTGTCCTTATAACTGCAAATGCGGTCATCTTGCCCTCTTTCAACTGCTTGAATATGTGATATTTTCGAATCGGAATATCCAGATATCGCCATCTTATAAATTCTAGTGACCTGTAGGTGGCAACGCTTTTTTCCTCAACAAATCTTTTTAAAAACACTTCATATTGTGCTTTGTCATTGTTCGGATTAAAACAAGAAATCGTATCCCCATTATTTTCCCGTACTGAGTCTGTTTGTAGGTCAATATCATCGCCATGCTTCAGCCTTTTCCGGGTAAATAAATGCCAAAGAACAGATTTAGGCTTAAAGCTTTTTATCAAAAACGGTACTCTTCCGAGACTTTCAAAATTCAAACTCTCCTTAAATACAGGAAAAGAATTTGCATTAGGAACACCTAAAGTAAAAAGGATATTGGTCCGAAGGCAGGATAAAAAGGTCTGTTCTGCCAACTTTGGGAATAAGGCATTACCACGGTGTATTGGGTGGGTCAGAGTATTAAGAGATAAGGAGCCTTTTAAGATATTCCCTTCAACAATATAATCATGGGGAATAACGAGATACTGCGCGACTAACTTCTCGCCTTCAGACGCGACATGAATCAGAGCCGTTCCATTTGGGTTCTTTTTATATTGCCAATGAAGGTATTCATCGTTAGAGATTTCCCTCCCCGGGTAGGTAGATTCAGTCAGTCGAATAAGTCTGGAAAAATCCGGGTCTTTAAACTCTTCTAATTTATAAACTATGCTTTCTTTCATGGATATACTTCAGGAATTGAAGATACTCTCCTCCGATCTTTTCCCAGGAATAAACTAACTGCACCCGATCCAATGATCTAACCCTATAAGTCTCAAGTTCCGGGTCAGTCATTTTTTCCACTTGAACAAGTTGCAGGCTCAAGTCTTTCCCATTACGAAAATACAATTGTTCTTGATCAATTACTTCACGATTGAAAATATTATCATGGCAAATACAAACACATGAACAGGCCATGGCTTCAAGAAGTGAGGGATTCGTACCACCTACACTGTGACCATGAATGTATGCAAAGGCTCCTTTCCTCAAGGAATCAAGCTTTTGTTTATCGTAAATAGAACCTATAAATTGAAGCCCTTTCCTTTCATAAACCTTTAGACCGTTGATATAGGAATTATCATCCAAACCTCCCACTATCACTAAGTCTTTTTCTGTCCCGGAATTAAGGTACCCTTCAATAATCTCTTTGATGTGGTTCTCCGGAACTAAACGGGCAATGACTAAATAATAAGATCCGGCTTTCAGACCATACGGCTTAAGATCATCTTGCAGAAATGAGGAAGCCGAATCTGCGCCATAAGTGATAACACGGATCTTAGCTATATCCCCTATATTTTTTTTCCAGTAATCTCCTATCCCCTCAGAATCGGCAATGATAAAATCACTCCATCTGCGTGTAGCAATTTGTGCCAAACGGACATACAATTTTTTGAATATGGAAAATTTAGATCGTAAATGTTCCAGTCCGTCAACGTTGGTGACTAAGGTGCTGTTTTTATTCTTTAAGATAGGATAAAACAATGCAGCTCCTACTCCGCAGACAAAGACAACATCAAAATCTTTTCTTGTTTTGTAAAGTGAATCCCAGTAGAACAAAATTGGGTTTTTGCTTTTTCGAAACCAGGACTCCCTTATATTTACCTTACCTAATTTGTCAATACCACTTGCATTAGCTTTTTCTCCAAGGACCGTCACTTCATGACCTGCCTCCGACAATATCTCAGATATTTTTTCAGAAAAAGTCTCAAAGCCTCCATACCCGGCAGGAATTCCACGAGAACCAATGATCGCAATTTTCATCTTAGAATAAAATTACTTTATACAAAGATGCAATTCTATTCCAGTCGTGATTTAGTTCCAATGTTTTTAGTCCGTTCTCAGCCATCTTTTTTCGTAATTCTATATCTCCACAAAGTTTGTCGATTGCATTAGATAACAACTTAACATTTCCAACATCCACCAACAATCCGTTTTTTTCATTTTGAATAATCTCTTCAAAGCCTCTCAAGCGTGTAGCAATAACCGGCAGCTTATAACTCAATGCCATTAAAAGAACTCCGCTTTGATAAATACGCGTGTAAGGCAAGACGATTACATCTGCTGCACGAAAAAGGAGGTCGCGTTCAGTGTTATTAATCTTTCGTATCATCATCCGCAGATCCTTCTCTTGCAAATCCTCCTTTATGATCTTTTGAAAGGGAGCAAAGGACATATTCCTTAACCGTCCGGCTACTAATAATGTAGCATTTGTTCGCACATCTTTCCAGGCATAAAATAGCTGGTCAAGCCCTTTTGTTGGTTTAATCATGCCAAAGAATATCACAAGTGGCTTTTCGGGATCGAGTTGAAGAATCTCCCGGCATGTCTTCTTATCCTGACCACCGGAGCTGAGGGAGAGAAAATGCCCGTGGGGAATAAGCCGGATCTTCACTGAACCTTCTTCGGATACTATTTGTCTCAATTCTTCAGCAGTAAAATTATTCTGTACGACGAGTATATCCGCCAGTTGTTCACATATATTTTTTAATCGAACAGAATTTGTCTCTTGCACAAAACTCTCTACATCGTGAACGATGAGAATAAGCTTTAATCCGGAAGCTTTTACTTTTCTAAACATCCATTCATCCATTTTATTAAAATGAAATACATGGAAAATAACAGTTGAACATTTTTGTTTTAAAGCATGACGCAATACTTTTAAAAATCTCAACGGTCTTAAGACAATATCAGAAAATCTATGTCCAATTGTATCAGAAAAAAAAGGGAAAGATCTTTCAGGATATTCCGGCCATTGACAATCTGAATACAAATAACCTTCGACTTCTTGCTTCTGCAATGCATTAAGCAGATCTTTGTTATACACGTCTAACCCGGCTTTTGATCCTATGGGATCAATGATCGCGACTTTTTCTTGTCTCATCATCTTCCTCCTTGCTTTAACCATGAAGAAAGATCTCTACCAATCAAATCTTGCAAACGCAAAATGTCATCTCGATAGATAGCCCTTAAATAGCTTGCTGTCTCCGGCAATAGTTCCAGCTTCTTTCCCGACCGTGCATTCCAGCGATCAAACTGTGTTCGTATACCGGCTTTCCAACTATCAGGCAACTGATTCAGCGCATGAAATTTTAACCGATTTTCAGATGTCACTAATCTCCCTAAAAAATTCCACTTAGGTTCGTAGGATTCATTTCTCCCGGATTCTCCACGGAAAACAAACTGTTCATCAACGCCCAGGAAACGACAAATTACTCTCAACATTCCTCTGGGATCATTGATCATGTCGTCAAATAAAATAATTTTTACGGAATCAAAATTTTCAAGATATGCCTTCACTTGTTGGTAGTACATCCCGCGATCAAGGTAAAAGTAATCAAAACTATATCCATCCTGCATACGGACGGCTTCTGCTGCAATAGCTTCTTCAAAACTCAATTCTTCCCTTCCATCTCTTATCCTCCACATGTACTGCGAGAAAGCCCGCTCAACCGGATTTCTCAAAAGAATGAGAATCTTTAATTTATTATGCTCCGGGTGATATTGCATAATATTCTTTATCGTCTGTTGATGCAAATACAAGTATGGTGTTGATATTTCACCACAAACCTGATCAACTTTAGCTTCATTAAAAAGGTTAAAATACTTTTCAGGAGAATGTACAGCGAATGCAAAACGACCTTTCTTAAATTCAGGTTTCTTTTCCGGAAATGAGAAAAAGCATGGTTCCTTAAGTGAAGGAAGAAACAGAGAAGGATGCTGTCTCAAAGAATAATGTAAGGCAGTTGTCCCTGACCTTGCCGCCCCTACTACAAGAAAATGAGGAGCTTTCATGTAAGTGGATCTTTTTCGGTGCCTTCAATTCTGTTACTTTGAAAGTAATAATACCTAAAATAATATAAAAGACAAACTAAAAACATAATACTGCTGGAATCTCTGATATTCACAGCTGAAAAGAACATACTCAAAAAGAAAAACAATAACATATACTCAATTGTCTTAAAAAATACATGGTTCGATTGTACTGAGCGTGACATACTCAATGCAAAATAATACGGAAGGTAGATCACTGCCGTTCCAAGAAATCCAAACACAAAAATATTTCCTAGAATACCTATATCGACAGGATAAAAATAGCCAAGAATTTCCTGCCAGCCGCCATTCCATTGGTTACTTATAAAACCATTGCCCAGGATCGGGTTCTTAGCAATATATTCCAGTGCGATATTGAATTCCATAAATCTTACGGCAGATGATGCTTCATCCGGAGATTCCCCCATGAAAACGTTAAACACGTTTTGATACAAAATCTGATACTTATCAAACAATGATGTATATCCCAAAGATACCAGTACTGCTATAGACAATAAACCTATACTGCCATAGAGAATAGTGTTACGTATCTTTTCTTTCAAAGAAAAATTTCTAAAAAAATAAATCATTAACGTAAATGAAAGTACAACCAATGTTGTCCGTGATTGCTGAAAATAGACCAGATAAAAGAGTATTAGCACTACAATGATCATGTACATACTCTTCTTCTCATGTGAGACTTTAAACAATGAATAGAAAAGAAGCATAAGTACGAGTGCAAATTGAAAACGGTACCTGTATCCTCTGATCGGACTAAAAGCAACAAATTCCATCTCCTGAAAATTCTGAGGATTCACAAACAAAAAGAAGAAATAGAATATGATTAATAACGTGAGACTAAGTACAACGAAGGATCGTTCCACCTGTTCTATACTTATCCAGTTATTTCTTAATAAAGAAATTAAAAGTATTCCGGACAACGAAAGTAAGACAGATCGTTGTGCCATTATCCCATAATAATAGGGCTGGCCGAAAACTTTATGCCCTTGATAGGCAGCAAAAAAATTCACTAAAACAAATATCCACATTAGTAAGTCGAGCCGGGTGATACGGTGCTCTTTAAAATGAACGAACAAATTTAAAATGTAATAAACCGTCAAGCTAATGATTGCAAATGTTGACAATCCCTGGTGCAATGTTGCAAGTGGCAGAGTTGCAAAAACGCGAAATGTTGAAGTAAAGATCAGCAACAGTATTGTATGGACCAATACAGGATGTAAGCGGGACTTAACTGAAAGCTGATCATTCATCTTAAATTCTTAATCATTGATCCACCACTTAGAGCTTTATATGCCAAACGATACTCTCTTACTTATGCTGAATTCTGCTTTAATAAATTCAATTCCTTTTTAACATGTAAGTATAGAAACCAAAATGCTTTTTTACAGCCATTACACATGAAACATTCCAAACCAAAATACCTAATCCCTGTGCTATACTTACTCCCAAAATCCCATAGGACGGAATTAATACAAAACATCCTATTACATTAACTATTGCCGAAAATATAGCAATATTCCTTAGAACTCCTTGTTTGCCCGTCATATTCAAAATCTGGCCGGGCAAGCCGGAAAAGATTACGATTAATTGACCCGCAAGGAGTATATACAGTGAAATCTCATTTCCCGGAAACTCCTTTCCGAATATACTCAAAATGAATTTTGGGAAAAATGCCAATACTAAAAATAGGGGTAATGAAGTTAACGTAATTAACTTAGCCGCCTCTTTAGCGTACCTCTTCAAACTTGCAATGTCATTCGATGCAAAAGCTTCTGCAAACCTTGGCATCGTAATACTATTGATAGCCAAAAATGTAATATTTGTAAATACGGAGATACGCACAAGTGCATTAAAGACCCCCACGTCAGCCTCAGAACTATAGGCAGCAAGAATCAATGTTCCGGCCCATGACATGATCAACTGCATGATCGTTGTCGTAAACATCGGAGCTGATACTTTCATCAAGGCGGGAGCTGCAATCACTGACTCTGCTTTAAACTCTCTGAATCGACTATAACGACTCCAGTTGAAAAAACTGAGAATCCCGGCCAATGCAATACTTATAAACTGAACATATACAGGAATGTACATATGTACCTTTCCCATAAAAAAGGCCATGACCAAAAATACTAACGCTATAGTTGAAACTGCGGCAGTCTGGAAGAAAGTATAACTGCGCACTTTTTTCAATCCTCTCACGCATTCAGAATGTATAAGCAATAGAACCAAAGGCATCGTGAGCCACGCATTAATACGAAACGTTGGTCCGAGATATGGCTTGTTGAAGAGTTCAGTTGCCATCCAATCTGCTGTGAAATATAAAATAACAGATAATAAAAGCGTTGTCGGGGCGATCATCTTCAGAGCAGTAAGATAAGTTCCCTTTATTGCTCCATAAGATTTTTTTAATCCGAACTCTGCAACGAAACGCATCAAGGCAACATCTAGTCCGAGCTTTCCGAAATTTGCAGCGAAGACTAGAATGGCTAGACAAATAGAAACGACTCCCAATGCACCTGCTCCAAAATATCTTGATGTAACCAACGTAACTAAAAAACCTGTTCCGGTGCCGATCATGCGGACAAGCAATGAAAAAAAGCTTGTGCTGATCAGCTCCCTGTAATCCGGATCTGACCTGTACTTCGATAAAAATTGCTTGACCTTATCGGGCAATAAACCAATCATTCACCAAGTTGATTTTGTTATAACGCAGCTCTTCTCCCGAAGGATAGCTGTAAATATTTTTACCTAAGGTCTTTAGAATAGCATGACCTGCTGCTGTGTCCCATTCCATGCAGGGACTGAATCTCGGATATAAATCTGCTTTACCTTCAGCAAGCCAACCGAATTTCAATGCGCTACCGGCGGATAAAAACTCTAAATTATTGTGATCTTTCTTTAACTGATCAACATACTTTTCTGTCTCCTTACTAAGGTGCGAACGACTGATAAGAACTTTGTATGAACTTGTGTCTTGTGTTGAGTCCTCAGCACTAAGTATAAATTTATCCAAACTGAAATTTTTCGCTTTAAAAGATGTATTCGCTTGCTTGATAAGATATGCTTTTCCATCAGCAGCTGCATACAACAAATCCTGAACAGGAACATAGATAACTCCCAATATGGGCGACTCATTCCTAATCAATGCAACATTTACAGTAAACTCTCCATTGCGCTTCACAAATTCTCTCGTTCCGTCGAGCGGATCCACACACCAATACTCTGACCACCTTTTTCTTGCTTCATACTCTAACTCTACGCCTTCTTCACTCATGATAGGGTAAACACTCTCAGACAATCCGGAAAATATTATATCATGTGATTTTTGATCTGCCAGAGTAAGTGGAGAATTGTCTTCCTTATGATCTACGACAAACTTCGTTTTGTATACATCCAAGATCTCTTGCCCTCCTTGCAGCGATACCCGAATAGCCAATAAAAGAAGTTCAGTTAAATTCATCGAAAGGAAATAGGTGCCGGATTTATTATTTCAATCAAATATTCATTCATAAACATGCTAATAGAAACATACTATATTATCATTCCCGCTCCAACGGTTTCGTTGGTAAATTCATCAATAAAAATTACACTGCCTGTATTGCGGTTTCGTCTGTAACTATCGTAGTATAGAGGCTGAGCCGTACGAATATTTATCCTACCAATATCATTCATAGCAAGAGTCTTTTCTGTTTCTATTCGTCTAAGGGTGTTTATGTTGATCTTGTATCGTATTTCTTTGACCAGACAACTGGTTTCGCGTGTTGTGTGACGAATGACAAACTTTTTACCTTCTTCCAAAGCTTTTTCGTTCAACCAGCAAATCATCAACTCCATCTCCTGTCCAATCTGAGGCTTATTATTCTCCCTGACGATCATATCCCCCCTGCCAATATCAAATTCATCATTCAATCTGAACGCGACACTCATTGGGGCATAAGCTTCTTCTAATTCGCCATCTGCAGTATCAATACTTTTAATCGTAGACTTGTGTCCGGAAGGTAATACAATCACCGTGTCGCCCTTTCTAAAAACACCCCCGGAAATCTGACCGGCAACACTACGATAGTCATGAAACTCTTCAGTCCTTGGTCTGATCGCCATCTGAATAGGAAATCGACAATCAATATGATTTAGGTCTCCGCTGATGTGTACATGCTCAAGGTGAAACATTAAGGTTGAGCCTTCATACCAATTCATTTTTTCAGAGCGAGCCACGACATTGTCGCCGAACTTTGCACTGACAGGGATGAATTGAACATCCTGTACGTCGAGCCTGGAGGCAAAATTACTGAATTCCTCAACGATCTTATCATAGGCATCCTGACTATAGTCTACTAAATCCATTTTATTAATGCAAACAACGATATGTGGAATGCGTAACAAAGAGGCAATAAAAGCGTGCCGACAAGTTTGTTCAACCATTCCTTTTCTGGCATCAATAAGAATCAATGCAAGATTGGCAGTTGAAGCACCCGTAACCATATTCCTTGTGTATTGAATATGACCGGGAGTATCAGCAATAATAAATTTTCGTTTTGCAGTTGAAAAAAATCTGTAGGCTACATCTATTGTAATACCCTGCTCTCTTTCAGCACGCAAACCATCAGTGAGCAGTGATAGATCAAACTCCCCTGTACCTCGCTTTTCGCTACTCGCTTTTATGGAATCATACTGATCCCTTAAAATATTCTTTGTATCCAATAGCAAGCGACCTATTAAGGTACTCTTCCCATCGTCCACACTTCCACATGTAGTGAATCGAAGTAGTTCTATATTTGATCCAGGGGCCATTGCTCTTCTATTGTTTCTAATTCATAATAAAAATAAATTTCATTGCTTAGGTAGAAATCCATCAAGCTAGAAATACCCTTTTCTCTTTCTATCTTCCATAGCAGAATCAGAGCGTAGGTCATCATGACGTGTTCCTCTTTCTGTGATTGGAGATGCAATAATTTCTTTAATGATCTCATCAATGGATGAAGCTACAGATTCAACTGCACCGGTGCAAGTCATGTCTCCAATAGTCCTGAAACGAACTGTCCTTTCTTCCGGCCTTTCATCCGATGAGAGCTGGATGAATTCTGCAAGGGCCAGAAACTGGCCATTACGTTGAACAACTTTTCTTTTATGTGAATAATAAAGAGAAGGTATTTCAATTTTTTCATGAAGAATATACTTCCATATATCCAACTCGGTCCAGTTGCTTAGAGGGAAAACCCGAAAATGTTCAGCAGGGCTTTTTCTTGCATTAAACAAATTCCATAGTTCCGGTCTTTGATTCTTAGGATCCCATTGTCCGAATTCATCGCGATGTGAAAAAAACCTTTCTTTAGCTCTAGCCTTCTCTTCATCCCTACGAGCTCCTCCAATCGCTACATCAAAGCGAAACTCTTTTATTGCATCTAGCAATGTTATGGTTTGTAATGCATTTCTGCTGGCATGAATTCCTTTCTCCTCAGTCACACGTCCCGCGTCAATTGATTGCTGAACAGATCGAACGATCAATTTAGCTCCCAGCTTCTTAACCCAATGATCCCTGAACGATATAGTTTCAGGAAAATTATGCTCTGTGTCAATATGAAGTAATGGAAAAGGAATAGGTGCCGGATAAAACGCCTTTCTTGCAAGATGAGAACTCACAATAGAATCTTTTCCTCCGCTAAATAACAGAACAGGATTTTCACAAAGCGATACAAGCTCACGTAGAATATAAATACTCTCTGCTTCTAGCGCTTTTAAATGATTAAGATTATAACTAAACATTTGTAATATCAATTAATCCAACTCCACCTGCCAAGCAGCCTTCTGCAAGATTCCATCTTTGAATACTTGAATCAAAAATACTTGAAATTTGAGTCCTTTCGCCCATGCGAAGATATCAATTTTAAACCATTCATATAACATCCCAGAGGTATCGGTTCTACCCAAGAGAATGGCATAATCCCATAGGTATCTTGTTGGTACAAATAAAAAATCCATCTAGAGTCAATAAAATTCTGTAGCCTTAGTCAAGAACCTTCAGATGAAGCCTGATCCTTCAATTTTAATCCGGGAACTAGGTTGCTTTTGATATCCGGGAATATCGCTCCTTTAATTTTAAAAAGTAAAACTCAAAACCAATAAAAGAAAGGTAGGAGATCAAGATCGTTAAAATCAACACGGTAGCAAAAAGTGCTATTGAATATGCCGTCCCGCCGCCGAATAGGTCATATGGAATAAATTTAAGCACAAACAAAATGATCATCCAGTGATACATGTATATCCCGTATGAGATCCG
>Ga0138256_10008803_pt1 | contig 10591 bp, 12 predicted proteins | sample KNB2016incub_MG_FD_105486 | JGI IMG/M metagenome (GOLD analysis project Ga0138256, IMG submission 105486) | Active sludge microbial communities from wastewater in Klosterneuburg, Austria - KNB2014incub_MG | ecosystem: Engineered > WWTP > Activated sludge > Unclassified | place: Austria... | reverse complement strand
TTAACAGCCAAGGGTCAATTGGAGGACAGGGTAGAGGGGCTTGATAGCGGAGCTGACGACTATCTAGTCAAACCATTTGCACTACTTGAGCTATTCGCACGCATCAGAGCTCTTACTAGAAGGCCAAAGACTGCAACAACTCCCATACTAAGTATTGATGGGTTAAGTCTAAACACCTCTACTTATGAGGTAAAACGTAACGATAAGAAAATTCAGCTTTCAAGTAAAGAATTCTCACTCCTCGAATTCCTACTTAGGAATCCAAGAAAAGTAGTTACAAAAGAACAGATTATGAGCCACGTTTGGAGCTACGATTCAGATGTCCTACCCAACTCTGTTGAGGTCTACATCAAACATCTTCGAGATAAAATCGATAATCCATTTAAAGAACCAGAGCTAATTCAGACTGTCAGAGGATTTGGATATAAAATTGGAATCGAGTCAAAAATTTAAAATATTAAATTCAAGACATCTTTAATCAAAAATCACCTAACTATGTTTCACTCAGCACGAATCACACTAACTGCATGGTATGTATTAATAGCTCTAATTATCACAGTGCTATTTAGTCTTCTTGCTTATAACGGTTTCAGATTTGAGTTTGAGCAGGGACTTCAACGCCAACGTGTCTTTTTCCAACAAAGTTTTCAAGGACCTAACAACCAGCCAATAACTATTTTTAGGAGGACTGATCCAGATATTGCACACGATCTTCGAATGCATCTTATTTATCGTATTTTTTATATCGATACTGCGGTCATCATCGCTGCCGCTCTTGGTGGATACCTCCTAGCTGGACGTACACTTAAGCCAATTCAAGAAATGGTTGATGAACAAAATCGCTTTATTACTGACGCATCCCATGAATTAAGAACACCGATAACAGCACTAAGAAGTGAGCTAGAAGCAACACTTCTTTCCAAAAAATTAACAGAGAAAGAGTCCCGCGCAGTCCTGATAAGCAATCTCGAGGAAGTAATTAGCCTACAAAATCTCTCAGACAATCTTCTTGAGCTGGCAACTGCTCAAAGAACCCGCAGAACAATAGTTTTAAGAGAAATTATACTTCTCGATGTTCTAGAGAGTGCGATTAAGAAAGTTGCTCCACTTGCTAAGAATAAGCAAATAGTTATTGAAAATAATGTTAAAAATATGCCCATACTTGGACAAAGCGATAGGCTAGTCGAACTCTTCATCCTAATCATTGATAATGCAGTAAAATATAGTCCAAAAAAGACAAAAATAACAATTAATTCCCTCATTAAAGATAAGTCTATATATATCGCGGTTAAAGATACTGGAATAGGCATAATGGATGCAGACCAAGAGAAAATCTTTCAAAGATTTTATAGAAGCGATAAGTCTCGAACTAGCTCAAAGAGCAAAGGTTATGGCCTCGGACTCGCCATCGCTAAGCAAATTGTTGAAGAGCACAAAGGAATGATACAGGTAAAAAGCGAGGTCAATAAAGGATCAGTCTTTACAGTAATCTTACCACTAAAGTAAATCAGTTAATTTTAAGTTTTGATTATTGAACTAAGCAGTATGGCATTTATTCAAATTATCAAAAATAAGACTTTACACTTTTTTTATTGGTTTTTGACAACGATATCTGAAAAAAACCTTGATGGTTTTAGTCTCAATTATAGTAGTCTTCTTTTCTTTAACAAGATTATTATGAAATAGTAATGATCCTCAGTACCAGATCGCAGCAGCAAGATCGTTCTCTTATCAGGCTCAACTACTATTAACAAACAAGCAACTGGTTCCAAGAGTGACCTCACAACAGGTATGAGGGTCGCAGTCTTTGGTAAAAGTAACTCAGACAGAAGTCTAATAGCCCAATGCGTACAATTAAACCCAACTATGGGAACAGGCATGCGTGGAGGTAACCAAGCTACACCAACTCCTACAAAGTAGCAATATTTTCAGTAAGGTACCCTCGCTTTGCGAGGCTGCCTAGACAACCTGACTAGACTCACATCTTTATAATATGGTAAAATTACAAAACTGTAAGCCGAGGTAGCCAAGGTGGTCAAGGCACCTGTCTGAAGAACAGGCCATGTCAGTTCGACTCTGACCTTCGGCACAAAACCCTTCTTTCTTTCTCACTTCTTACATAATCCTCATGCTAGCAAGTAGCTGATCAATTAGTATAGAATTAATCTATGAATATACAGGATGTCTTTTATCTTTTCGGCATCATCTACATGATTGCAGGAATAATACTTATGATCGTCATAGGTGTGGTCCTCCTGAGTATTAAAAATAAGATAACTGATCTTCATAAACTACTTGACGAGAAAATGACGTTTATAAATAAGTTCAGAGAAGATCCTCAGGAAATGGCCTTTAGCATGGGTGCAAAAATGGCAAACGCAGCTATTAAAAAAGTCAAAGAGGCAATAGAAAAAAAGTAGGAGAGGAAAGTGGTGGACGCTAAGGGATTCGAACCCCTGACCCTCTCTGTGTAAAAGAGATGCTCTAACCAGCTGAGCTAAGCGTCCATAAAAAAGATTTCTATTGCCCTATGATAACCTAGTTCACCTTTATACTGTTGATAGCTAGTTTTGTCAACCCAATGATATTCAGTGTGTTCGTTACTCAATACTACTTCACCTGCTAAATACTTACAATAAAATCCTACAATAAAAAATGGCTTTCCAGCAAATTCCGAGTTATCAGATCCTTCTCGATACCATCTCACAAAAGGCTTGCTTACGTCAATTTCAAGACTTGTCTCCTCACGGACTTCTCTTTTCAATGCTTCATCTAAATTCTTTTCTCCGACTTGTATCTTTCCACCAGGTAAATCCAAGCCTCTTTCTGGATCTATCAAAACCAATAGTTCACCCTTACCATTTGTGATAAAAGCCTTTTGCCCTACTAATAAAAATTCATCGTGAGCCATAGTTGTTTAGGTTAAGCCTGTCAAAGTGTGCGGATGAGAGGAGTTGAACCTCCACACCCTTGCGGGCACTACCACCTCAAGGTAGCGTGTATACCATTTCACCACATCCGCGCATTATTGTTTACTGATTGAGATTATACCAAAAATCCATCTTTGAGGCCATTAGATTTCACATATTTTTTTGAAAATAGTCTATTCAATGTGTGCGGATGAGAGGAGTTGAACCTCCACACTCTTGCGAGCACTGGCACCTGAAGCCAGCGTGTATACCATTTCACCACATCCGCATTTTTAGCTTTTTGCTGACAGCATCTGAGATTGTAACAAAGACCAAGTTGCCTTGACAATGATATTCCAAATCTGGCACTATAATTAGTAACTCATGAGAAAGTTATTACTGTTCACAGCTTTCTTCGCGGTAACCCCTTTACTATTTATCTTCACGCTAATGTTGCTCTTATTCGAGTCGCATCACAGCGGAGCATACTTTACCTCAAACAACTCCTACAATCGTAAAGTTTCATTTGCAGCTCTCCCAACTTCCCAGAACGTTCTTGGAGACGTTATTATCCCAGCAGATTCACGAGTCGAAATCTTAAGACAATTTTTCTCAAAATACCATTCACCACTTGAACCATATGCAAATGAGTTTGTAGCCAAAGCTGAGGTCTATCAATTGGATTTTAGACTACTTCCAGCTATCGCAATGCAGGAAACAAATCTCTGCATTAAGTCACATGAGAATTCACATAACTGCTGGGGATTTGGTGTATACGGCGGAAAATATAAATACTTTGAAAACTACCCTCAGGCTATTGAGACAATTTCTAAAAGTCTAGCTTTAAAATATAGAGACAAGCATGGCCTAGTAACTCCTGAAGAGATTCAGCAAATGTACACACCATCCAATGATGGATCTTGGGCTTATAGCGTCAATCATTTTATGCGAACCCTCCAGTAGTTAGCTCACTAATTTGGACATAATTATTACTCAATATTTGAGCTAGTTTTAGCTTCAAATTGAGCCTGATTATTTTAAGTTAGATTCCTTCATCAACCACTTGACAAACCTATAGTCATTTGCTATACTCCCAAACAGGTCCTGAGGTTAGATATCCAACGCTGACGTCAGGACACAAAAGGATCCTAATGAAAATTTCATTAGGATTTTTTTTGTTAATAACCTCATTCATATAAATATCAATCGGTTTAATCCACATGTGGGGAGTAGCACTCATCACATACGAATTAAAACGAAAGAGAAAAAAATATGAAAAAGATAATTCCTATTTCTACTATTGCTATGGCTGCACTTTTTGCGGCCTCAATTCTTCCATTTACCGCTCAAGCATCTTCTAAGATCGCTGCGTCTTCTGCTGCGTTCACGAAGATTTCCAGCCTAGCAGTCAAAACAGATACTAGAGCAGAGATACTACATGATTACCTCATGAAGAGAAATTCACCACTTGCACCAAATGCAAAAGACTTCATAGAACAGGCAGATAAATACAATCTAGACTGGAGATTTGTAGCAGCTATTTCAGGACTTGAGTCAGGCTTTGGTAAGCAGATTCCCCAAAATTCTTATAATGGCTGGGGATGGGGAATCTATGGAGATAATGTAAAGTATTTTAGCTCATGGAGTGACGCTATCGAGACGATCTCACAAGGGCTACGCGAGAACTATATCGATAAAATGGGGACGAGTGACATCTACAGGATTGGTCATAGATATGCCTCAAGCCCTACTTGGGCAGTACGTGTTGAGCACTTCATGATTGAAATACAACGCTATAAAAATAACTGGACTCCTGAGACTCTTTCCGTTTCAATCTAATTAACGTATAATATAACACATTCCTAGGCATCAACTTGCGGATGTGGTGAAATGGTAGACACGCTGGTTTTAGGAACCAGTGCCGTTAAAAGCTTGGAGGTTCGAGTCCTCTCATCCGCACATCAAGTTAAGTAAAAAGTATTTACTTAACCTCAAGTTTGATATAATAAACTTATGCGTAAAAAAAATAAAACAGTGGCAATTCCGCAGTTTTATATATGGGTAGCTTTGATAATTATAGGCATAGTGATTTATGCTTTTATCTCATCCGGTAACAATTCATCCGTAAACACTCCAGTAAACTATAATCAAGACACTTCTTCACAGGACCAGTCTTCTCAAAACGGTGATGCTCAACCTTTTTGGTCAGGAACCAGCACTCTTCAAATATGCAAAAAGCCTTATTATGATAGTTCCGAATGTCAGATTTTGACAACAAAATTACTGGGGGGCGGAAGGGTACAAATTTTTGATAATAATGGAAATAGTGTAATTGCATCAGATTTAGCTTGCTACAAAGGCGGTAATCCATATGATGATATGGAGGATTATGTATTTTGTAGAAGCTATGATTCTGAAGGTGGACAGTGGGATATCTTCCCGACATGGGTTAATCTCTGATCCTTAGGGCATGAGGTCATAGTTTGGAATTGGATTAATGAAAGTGAATTCTTTAAATGAGGTTCTAACCTCGTCCATTACTCCGCACTAACTTGGCAAATTTCATTTTTTCGTTTATAATCTCCAAATGGCAAACACACTTGCTCGTCACGAAGACGGATCACTTGAACTTCATATAACAATTCCACAGGAAAAAATAAAACAAGCTAATGATCAAGTAATGGCTAAGGTCATCTCAACTGCCAAAGTCCCTGGATTCCGCCCTGGTAAAGCTCCAAAAAAAGTGGTTGAAGATTCTACAGATCAAGCTAAAGTTAGAGAAGAAGTTCTCAAGCAACTAATCCCTGAGCTTTATATTGAAGCAGTACAGGAACATAAACTAAAGCCAATTGTTAACCCTAAAATTCACGTCGACTCAGTTGATGAAGATAAAGACTGGGAATTCACAGCAACAACCTGTGAAATGCCTAAAGTTGAGATTGGAGAATATAAAAAGGCAGTTAAAGAGATCACCGCAAAAAGTAAGATAGCTGTTCCCGGTAAAGAAGCAGAAAAGCCAAATCTTGATGAGCTTGTAAAGGCAGTCGTTGATAATGTAAAAGTAACCATCCCTAAGCTTCTGATAGAATACGAGGCTGATCGACTTCTTTCGCAAACCCTAGACGAAATTAAGCGCCTGGGACTATCTCTTGACCAGTATTTATCTTCAACTAATAAGACTCCGGAGGCTCTTAGGAAAGATTATGAAGACCGAGCAACTCATGATATGACTGTTGAATTTGCCCTATCACAAATAGCTGATAGTGAGAAGATTTCCGTTGATCCAAAAGAGATAGAAGAGGCCATCCAAAAAGCAAAAGATCCGGCCGAAAAGGCACAGATGGAATCGAACAAATACCTGCTTTCAAGCATACTTCGACAGCAAAAAACTCTTGATTTCCTTCAGAATCTGTGATAGAGTGCGGCCAGTATGCCTAACTCAAATACCCAATCACAACTCAGAAATCGTATTTCATCAAATAATCCTATAGAAAAAGGTAGATCGATAGGGGAAATGCCAAGCGATGTAGTCAAAGATATCAAAGACTCTTTAGCCGCTGCGCCAGCGGATTTTTTTAACCAACTCCTTGGAGCTGGGGGTATTAATGTCGATCAGGATAGGTCAGATGCTAGTATTGAGAACGCTAAACCTTATGAGAAGTTCAGCCTTTATAATAGTGATCGCATACTAAAAACTCAGGAAGCTCCAAAGGTAGAGCAAAAGCCACGAATTGAAGCAGCCATGAATTATAATGCTGAAGCTGCTCACAGCAGTGAGCGAAGTATTAAAAAAGAAAATCGTGAACTCCAAGCTCAAATAGAAGAAATCGAAAGTGAATTAAAAAGACTGATTAGCTCATCGAGTAAAATTATCCAAATGGAATTTGGGACAATTAGTGTGAGCTCAGCTCCAAAAGCAATTGGTAAATATCACACCAACTTCTTGTCATGGATGTTAACAGTTATTCAAACTGCACGTCAAAAAGTTGAAGACTCAGGTGCCTGGTTGTCTGTTGCCAAAGGCAAGGGAAGCAAGAGAGGCTACAACCAGAGCAGTAAGTCACTAGGAACTTCATTTACACAATCGAACGAACGTAATGTAGCAACTCAATCTGGTTAAGTCTAGTGGATCTTCTCATTTACATGAGCAATGTCATTCCATCTTCGCATTTTCCACTTTCGATCCTTTAATTCACAGAGCGAAATACCAGTGTTATCGGTATGTGAAAATGAATCAAAAATAGTGAATTCATCGGCTTTTACCATTTTCCCAAATGCCATTATCAAAAAAAGCATAGTTAAAAAGTGCCCGTGGGTAATAACTACAATTTTTTCAGCTGGAAAATCTTCCAAAAATTTTAACGCTTTTATTGCACGCTTCTTAGCATCGGTAAAATTTTCTTCGTTCGCATAATGCCAGGCAGGTAAGTGCCACTTCTCTTGAATAATTCCTCTCACAGCATCATAGCTTACACCCTCTTTATTCGAAATCTCAGGAAATGTCGGCTCTTTTATCTCATCAAAGAGATTATTAAATACTATATCTTTACCACTTGCTAAACCAATAAATTCTGCTGTTTCCTTACTTCTCTCAAGTGGACTTGTAATAAGAGTATCAAATGGTGTGTGAGAAAAACGCCCTGCAAGTAGTGCTGCTTGTTCACGACCCTCTTCAGATAGGGAAGAGTCAGCTTGCATATGAACCTCATCCTGCTCGTCCTGACACTCTGCGTGTCTGACAAAATAAATTTTCTTCATATTCATAGTCGATATCTTACTTCATAAAATATCTTTCGTAAAGTAATTATTTTATTGACTTCCAAAACTTTTTTTTATATGATCAAATTTATGAAGCGACTCTCTATTATTATTACGATTATTAGCCCTCTCTCGGGAGGTCTTTTAGCGTAAAAGAGATAACTCAGACGCATAAGACGACCTCCCAAATGGGAGGTTTTTTTGTGGGATCTGAAGTTAGCCAACAATATGAAAGGAGGTGAAAAGTATGAGTAAAAATTTAGAATTTGGATATGGCAGTCCATTTAGTCCAGAACTAGTTGGAAGTATACAAAATAGCTTGGAGGCCCGAAAAAATTTACCTTTTGTACCTGAAGTAATAGAAAATGAGGATAGCTATACTGTTGTTGTAAATACTCCAGCAAATACACTTGAGGGAACTCTGCAAATAAAAGGTAGGGTAGATAAAAAGCAAGGGCTAACTCACTTAGAGGGAGTAGTTGGAGCTTATAGGCAAGCTTATGAGAAAACTCTAGAAAACGTGACCAATATTTACGATACAGGAATGGTCCCAGGAAATCATGGAGTCGAACTAGGAGTTGAGAAGGATGATGGAAGCTTTCAGACTTCTACTGCAGGCGATCTAAAAGAAGCAGTAAGAGCTGTAGTAGTATTTCAAATATTAGAGGAAGATAATTAATTTTACTTAGGAGGCGGTACACACTTACCTCCTCCTAAGTCATACCTAGGCCCAAAGATTTGCAAAGGACAGGTAAAATTGCTAAAATACACAGACATGCAAAACCGAAGTATCATTCTAAACATTGTCGTCCTCCTACTTAGTAGGGGCGGTAGCCGTATTGGATACAGAGATTAAATCTCTACCCAAGACTCAGCAGACCGCCTCCCAAATGGGAGGTTTTTTTATGGAGAAAAAGATATGTCAATAGCACTAGAAATAAATAGAGGAATAACGTCAGAAATGGTTGAGGATATTCCGAGTCCTTTTATCAATCCTGAAGAGGAGGCACGTAAGTCTTACTCTATATTTTATAAATTAAATTTTGATGATAGCCCACGAGAGAGTAGATCATCTCTTGCACGCAGGCTTACACCAATTTTTCAAGGACTTCAGCCAGGGGATAAAGTCCTAGATATAGGTGCAGGAAGGGGTATATTCGAAGCAGAATACGGAAATCAACTAATTGGCTATTCGAGGAAGATTGATGAATCTAACTTAGGTACCAATCAAGAATTAATTAATATTGTGACAGTTGATATTGCAGATCTAAGTGATGATCAACTGCTTACATCCAGTAATCCGAATATTCTTCATGTTCAAGCATCAGGAACTCAACTCCCTTTTGCAAATGATACGTTTGCTTCAGGATTTAGTAATTTAGCCATAGACTTCATGCCTAAAGGAACACTAACTGAGTTTAGAAGAGTAATTCAAGAGGGTGCAGAGATATCAGTTAACTTACATCACCCAGATACCATTACACCTCCAGGAATAGAATATAGCCTTTATCAACTACAAAGAAAAATTAATCAACGTGAAAAATACAATAAAAAACCAAATATTAAAGATTATATGGCAGCAATAGCCCTAAAGCATAAGATCTACCTTAAGGAGAATAAAATATTATTCGAAGATATAGACCAAATTGAAAAAACATTTACCACAGCAGGATTTGATATTCAAGACATTAGGCTGGGTGGTTCAATGTATGACAAATGGTGGGAAGTAGACATGGTAAATGGAACAAAAAAAATAAGTGGAAAAGGACTCTCACTTTCACGAAGACTCTCCGAAGATTTACCTTCAATTGAGAGAAATGGAGTTATTGCAGCATTTGGTATTCCACAAACAGATTTGAATCATGCCCAAAATCAAGATTTACTTAATAAAAATAATATCTCTTTAACTAACTCCGGACCTGATGCGACAAAACTTTCTTTCGGGGACAGGGAGGTTTCAGCAGTTATAGGGAATGTTGCAGAGGATTCTCTTAGCCAAGCCCTGACTGAGATTGAAAGAATAACCATGTCAGGCGGAACCATACATTTAAATGTTAAATCCCAAGAAGGCTCGGGTGAGTCAGAATATTATTACCCAGAGCTAGACGAGATCTTCAACTCGCATCCAGAATTTTATCTGCGGAATACTTCAAGAAAGACTGTAAGTGGTCAGACTTGGTGGGAGATAGATGGTCTCATATATCCTGATCGTGACAACTCCGAACAAATGTGGAGAGGATCAAAGGGAATAATTCATACAGGCCCTACATGGGAGAAGCATAGTTTGTATCTAGACCAAGATCTTTAATGTGGGCCCAAGAGAACTCGAATCTCTGACCTTTGCAATGTCAATGCAACGCTCTAACCAACTGAGCTATGAGCCCGTGAGAGCCTCATTATAGCATAGGATATTTTATTTCGTCACCGCCTCTGATATAGTCTTCATGATGTTAAAACAAGGCGTAAATTACGTAGGTGTTGCCATAGTATATTTTTGCCACGATGGAAAAGGAAACTTTATCATGGCCAAAAGATCTCAAAAAGCTCGAGACGAAAATAATAAATGGGACATAGGCGGCGGAGGACTAGACTTTGATATCGGTGTCCAAGATACGCTCAGAAAAGAAATTAAAGAGGAATACTGTACCAATGTATTATCTTATGAGTTCTTGGGCTATCGTGATGTATTTCGTATAAATAAAATCCAAAAAACTCACTGGGTAACACTGGATTTTAAAGTACTAGTTGATCCGAAGATGGTTAAGATCGGAGAACCAGAAGTCTTCACCGACTTAAGCTGGTTTAGATTAGAAAAATTACCAACAGAAATACACTCTCAATTACCTATATTTCTCAATAAATACCAGGATAAGCTCTTAGCTCTTAGCTCTTAGCTCTTAGCTCTTAGCTCTTAGCTCTTAGCT
>Ga0138256_10008801_pt1 | contig 10591 bp, 11 predicted proteins | sample KNB2016incub_MG_FD_105486 | JGI IMG/M metagenome (GOLD analysis project Ga0138256, IMG submission 105486) | Active sludge microbial communities from wastewater in Klosterneuburg, Austria - KNB2014incub_MG | ecosystem: Engineered > WWTP > Activated sludge > Unclassified | place: Austria... | reverse complement strand
TCGTAACCGGGCCGACCGGCTCGGGTAAAACGAATACGCTTTACTCGGCCCTTCAGTCACTGAACACGCCGGAAACGAACATAATGACGGCCGAGGACCCGGTCGAATTTAATCTTCAGGGCATCAACCAGGTGCAGATGAAGGAGCAGATCGGGGTGAACTTTGCCGCTGCGCTTCGATCATTTCTGCGGCAGGACCCGAACATTATCCTCGTCGGTGAGATCCGTGATTTTGAGACGGCCGAGATCGCGATCAAAGCGGCATTGACGGGCCACCTTGTACTTTCGACGCTGCACACAAACGATGCTCCATCGACCATCTCGCGTTTGGTAAATATGGGTATCGAGCCGTTTCTTGTCGCCACGTCGGTGAACATCATCCAGGCGCAACGGCTAATACGCCGCATCTGTTCCGGCTGTAAGGAAGAAACAAGTTATCCGGCTGATGCACTGGTCGAGATCGGTTTTTCGGCGGAAGAGGCGGCCGAGCTAAAGATGTACAAAGGCGCCGGCTGTGAAGTTTGCCTGCAAACCGGTTATAAGGGCCGCGTCGGCCTGTACGAAACAATGGAAGTTACCGATGAACTTCGCGAACTGATCATCATCGGAGCCAGCGCGATAGAACTTCGGCGCAAGGCGATCGAGGGCGGAATGATCACACTTCGCGGCTCAGGATTGGCCAAGCTTAGGCAAGGCATTACGACAGTGGAGGAAGTTGTCAAGGAAACTGTTCTCTAGGACTTGGAGGAAATATGGTAAGGGCAATTGTATTATCGATAGCTTTGCTGATCGGACTCGGGACGATCATCCCGCTGGCGACTGACATGGCCGAGGCAGGGCCGAAGAAGTCGAAACGCTATAAGAAAAAACAACGAGGCTGGAAAGGCGTCAAGAAATATTCCAAACGATGGTGGCAGCTATACCGTGCTCAGCAACGGCGCAAAAGTTCTTCGGCGCACGGGCAGCGGGCGCTTCGGCTTCGTCAATTAAGGCTTGCAAAACTTCGACAGGCTGAAACAGCGGCGGCCGAGCCGAACGTGGTCAAAACCAAACCGGCCAACGATGCTGCACCGGCACTATTGCCGTCGGGTGCACCGGCACCGGCCAACTGGAAACGCGGTTCGGAAACGGGCAGCGAACTTCAGTTCAGCGTTGACGGTGGCAATGGCACTGCGGCGATCGCCGTAGTCGGGCCGGCAATGGGTGAAACCGTTGACACGGGCCGCAATCGTACGGTCGGCGGAGTTCCGACGACATCGCTTCGCCGCGAGGTGATCAACCGCATGATCCGCGAAAACGGATGGGTTGTGAACGATTATCAGAAAAGCATCGGCGGCAAGTCGGTCTATGTCGTTGTTGCCCAATCACAAGGCTCGGCCGGCCGCGTAAAATCGCGGATGTTCTACTTTACAGAAGTGAACGGACGCATCTACAGCGTTTCGACCAATTCGCATACCGAGGCGGCCGAAAAGATCGCGGAAGAGTCAGAGAAGGTGATCTTTTCGCTTCAAGGCGGTTCAAGGCCTGTCCAACAGGCGGGCATTCGTCAGGAATAGTCGTTCCATCTACCACTACTTAACATCGGGGCCGCCGTGCCGCGGCCCCGTGATAAAACACAAATATGAGCATCGACCAGCAGACATCCGCCGAAAACTCGATAACTCTCCCCGAACTGCTTCGGAGAATGACGGACGCCGGCGGATCAGACCTTCATATCACGACAAATTCACCGCCGCAGGTCCGCGTTCACGGCCATCTTGCGCCTTTGCCCGGATTTGGCATAATGACGCCGGCGGACACCAAAAGGCTTGCTTACTCGGTTCTGACCGACGCTCAGAAGCATCGTTTTGAAGAGAACCTTGAGCTCGACTTTTCATTCGGCCTGAAAGGGATGTCACGCTTCAGGGCCAATCTGTTCAACCAAAAGGGAGCAGTTGGCGCGGTATTCCGCGGTATTCCTTATGAGATCAAGACCTTTGATAACCTCGGGCTTCCACCGGTCGTTTCGGACCTTTGCAAAAAGCCTCGCGGCCTTATCCTGGTTACGGGGCCGACCGGCTCGGGCAAATCCACGACGCTGGCCTCTATGGTGGACAAGATCAACACCGAACGTCACGAGCATATTCTGACGATTGAAGACCCGATCGAGTTTCTGCACAATCACAAAAACTGTGTAGTCAATCAACGCGAGGTCGCTTCTGACACACACTCATTCGGTTCAGCATTGAGAACCGCTCTTCGCCAGGACCCTGACGTTGTCCTCGTCGGCGAAATGCGTGACCTCGAAACGATCGAGATGGCGCTTAGAATTGCGGAAACCGGCCATCTCACATTTGCGACACTTCACACTAACTCGGCATATTCGACCATCAACCGAATCATCGACGTTTTCCCGTCGGCCCAGCAGGCACAGGTGCGAACGCAACTCTCGCTCGTGCTGGAAGGCATTCTTTGCCAATCGCTGCTGCCCAAGGCATCCGGAGACGGGCGTGCCATGGCACTTGAGATCCTTATCCCTAACGCGGCTATCCGGAATTTGATCCGCGAGGACAAGATCCACCAGATCTATTCGATGATGCAGACCGGCCAGGACAAATTCGGTATGCAGACGTTCAACCAGGCACTTGCAACCCTGCACCACAAGCGTTTGATCTCGCTCGAAACCGCAATGCAGCGGTCTTCGAACGCTGACGAGCTTAAAGAGTTGATCGAACGCGGATCAGGGCTAAACCAAGCCTACGGCGGCGGTGAACGCCCGAAAGTTCGGCCCGAAGGCCATGCGAGCCCTTACGCTCAGGGCCGGCCCGTGGGATCACGGCCTCCTGTACGCTGAGGAGAGCGATCAAACGCAGCGACGTTGAGATTAAATAAGGAGATGTTTTGCATGAGCAAATAAAGCAGCCTTTACAGGTAACCCAATGCTTTAAGGCACATCGCGTCTCTTTGTTGAAGAAACTTCCTAGGAGCTAGAAATTAATGCCAACATACGCATTCAAAGGACGAAACCGGCTGAATGAACTCGTGGACGGTGAACGCGAAGCAGCGAGTCAGGACGAACTACGTGCACTGCTTCGGCGTGAACAGATCGTGATGACCCAAGCCTCGGAAAAAGGCCGTGTCGTTTCGATACCAAAGATAGGGCGGCGCAAAAAGGTCGGTGCCAAAGAGCTTGCTGTTTTTACGCGGCAATTTTCGGTCATGATCGACGCCGGACTTCCGCTGGTCCAATGTCTCGATATTCTGGCAGAACAGCAGCAGAACGCATTCTTTAAGGACGTGCTTCGTCAGGTGCGCCAAAACGTCGAGGAAGGAGCAACGCTGTTCCAGGCGCTTGAAAAGCATCCGAAGGTGTTCGATTCACTTTATTCGCACATGGTCGAGGCCGGTGAAACGGGCGGTGTGCTCGATCTTATTCTTCAGCGGTTAGCGACCCTTATTGAGAAGGTTGTAAAACTGAAGAGAAGCATCGTATCCGCATCGATCTATCCGGCGGCGGTCATAGTTGTTGCCATAGCCGCGATCGCCATTATCATGGTCGTGGTCATCCCTCAATTTGAGCAGATCTTTATCGGTTTGCTGGGACCCGGCGAGCTGCTTCCGTTTCCGACCCGTATCGTTATGGGCATAAGCGGCTTTCTCGCTGGGTGGGGCGGCGTCGGCCTGCTCATTGCGCTCATAACAACCGCAGTTGCGACAAGTTACTATTACAAGACCGAAAAGGGCCGTTGGCAGATCGACAAACTTCTGCTCAAACTGCCTATCTTTGGCAGTATTCTGCGAAAGATCGCGGTTGCAAGGTTTTCGCGGATCCTTTCGACACTTCTTTCATCGGGTGTGCCGATCCTTCAGTCTTTGGACATTACGGCAAAAACAGCTGGCAACGTGATAATAGAGGACGCGATCCTCAAGGTGCGTGCAGGTGTAGAACGCGGTGAAAACTTTGTCGATCCGTTAAAGGCGACCAATGTATTCCCGCACATGGTTTCGCAGATGATCGGCGTCGGTGAACAGACTGGTGCAATGGATGCGATGCTTGGTAAGATCGCTGACTTTTATGAAGAAGAGGTCGATACCGCCATTGCCGACCTGCTCGCGATGATCGAGCCGGTGCTGATAGCGTTTCTTGGCGTGACCATTGGTTCGATCGTCATTTCGATGTACCTGCCGCTCTTTTCACTTATCGGAAAGCTCGCGGGCGGACCGAAGTAAGGCAACAAAATGGAAACGGTGGACTTTAGTTCCTATATTGTTTGCTGCAACTTTATTATCGGCGTCCTCATCGCACTTTCGAGTGAAAAGCTCGGTACCTACGCCGGTATCGTTGGCCGCGGCCGGCGGGAAAGTGTTCAACGGCTTACCCGATTGTCAGTGCTGACATTTGGGCACAGTGCAGCGATATTGTCCGCGTTTATTTACCTCGCGTTTCATATATTGAAAATAGGAAGCTAGTTTCCTCATTGGAACTTAGGCCAAAATGATAAGCGAACGAAGGCATTGCCGTCGTTCGCTTGTTTTTGCTTCAGTCGCAAGCCGTTCACCTTTAGCTAAAGCCTTTTTCCTTTAGCGTTTCAAGAGTGATCCGGGGCAGTTCCGATCGGGAGGCAAGCATTTTTTCAACGTATTTCGCGATCATATCCACCTCAATATTTACCTCGTCGCCAGGCCGAAGCGTTGTGAGATTGGTCATTGCCCAGGTTTTAGGGATCACGGCTATCTCGAGGTCCGCGTCATTCAGTTTTGCGATAGTTAGACTTATCCCTTCTACCGCGATCGAACCTTTGTAAATGAAATAGCGTGCAAGCTCAGGCGGAAACGAGATTCGAACGGTTCGGAAACCGCCGTGATGTTCAGCTGAAATGAAGCGTCCGCGGCCGTCAACGTGCCCCTGTACGATATGGCCGCCGAGCCGCGTTGCGGGCGTGACCGCGCGCTCAAGGTTTACACGGGCACCGGGCTCAAGTTTACCTAATGTTGTGCGGTCAAGCGTTTCTTGAGAAATATCCGCTGAAAATCGTTCCGCCTGAACCTCGAGGGCGGTCAGGCAAACGCCGTTTACGCTGATCGAGTCACCATCGGCGGTGCCGCCAGTCACTATCGGCCCTTCGACCGTCAGCCTTACGCCGCCGGCGGCGTGTGCCGACGACGCAATAACGCCAAGTTCCTCTATTATTCCTGTAAACATTATCTCGTGTATGAGTGACGCTCGGCCAGCCGACCGCACGCGCTTGGCCGGAAAGGTAAATCATAACAAATGATCTGATATAAAGCTGGAAATGCCAGGATGGGGACCCGATCAACCGCGGAAAAATTGGGTTAATGATGTATGTGCCGAAAAGTTATCGGCAGTCTCCGCCCCGGCCTAAAACGTGAATGCCGCCCTCATATTTTCGAAGGAAATTCATTACGTTCGACGCCTGTCGGGATTCTTCAGCAGCACTTCGCATTAATTCTAAGACTTTCGCATTGGCGGCTTCATGCGAGATAGACCCGCGGTTCTCTGCGTCCTGAACCTCAGCCGAGCGTTTTCTAAGTTCGACCGCTCGACGGGTGTGTCGCCGGGCATGGTCGTGCAGCTGTTCAATAGTTGTTTTCATTACGACTGGTGCACCGAAAACAGGTTAACGATTCTATCGAGGTATTTTAGGTACAATTGGGGACAATCGATCGAATAAATGCTTGAGCGGCCGGAAGCGGCCGCGGACCTGCCTTTCGACCGGCATGCCCGAACGAAATTTGTTAATTTGTCTGCAAGGATACTGTGAACTATATCTGAACGCGGGATACTATTATTACCACAAAGCGAAATTGCCCCTGTCTTCGTGGATGGAAAAGGGCCGCAGCACGGGAGAGTCTGGGCCCTTTTCTTTTTGCTCTAATTATTCCGCAGACAAAAACCGTGGTTCAAAACCACGGTTTTTTATTGAGAATGTATGTTTGCACAAATTCTTCGTCTGACTTGGTCAGGTACATTATTCCTTCAATAATTCCAATTATCGATGGAATAAAAAGAAGCGGGAATGCGACACCGCACGTAATGAATGTTAAAACTATCGATACCAGATAAACCGAAAGCAGAATTATGCCTTCCTGATTATAGCCGAGGATAAACTTGTGTACTCCAAGCCCGCCGAGGACAATACCGCAAATACCCGCGGCGATCTTTTTCTCGACGCCAGGTAGGGCAGTTCCGCCTGAGGATGGAACGTGCTGCATCGGCATCGGGCTGAGCGGCAGGACCGTACCGCAGTTTGTGCAGCGAACATTGATCCCGAGATTCTGGGTCCCACAGCCGGGACATGGTCTATATTGCGTTGCCATAGGTATTGTTCGATCTGTTGTTATTGATCAAGAAACAAGTATCAATCAGTAGTTTAGGCTTTGTCAAAATACTTTTTCACGCATTTCGCCTGTCGGCGCCGGCTCTGGCCGCGAAAGGTTGCGAACGTTTACAAACAAGCGCTTGCATTGCTTCACATCATTGTAAATACTCTCAAACTTTTTCCTGAACCTTACTTCACTAGCCGTTTGCGGGTTTGATGAGTAACGACCGGGCCAAACCCGATGCTGCGTTCTTCCCCGCCTTTGTTGGTCCGCAAAGTGTTATCAAGAGTTTCCTCGGACTTCGGATAATGCGATTATATGCATGCGGGCGCGGCCAGTTCAACCGATAGATTCTCTTGTCAGCGTCCTTAGGTTTTATGAAAGAGGCAGAAGCAGAGATCAGGCCGCCTAAGATCGTCCGCCGTGCTGACGGAACGCCCGAGCCGGCGGCGGTCGCGGACCTTATTGAATGGTTCCTAAATTTCGACGAACGCACGATGCGCATACGGCACCCGCATTCGAACGAACTTTTTCAATGGAAACAGTTGGATGACCAAGCGAACGGTGCGGCTACATATCCGTTTGAGAATGCAGAGGCAAGATTTGCTATCGGCACATTTCAAGCGATAACTGACAACAACTCAGAACCAATGCTTGGGCTGTGGCTTAACGATGTGCTGACTGCTCTCGATCAATCGAGGAACGCAAAGTCGGAGATAACCGAGTTGAATAAACTCGATCCGGCATCGCATGACTCACCGCTGGTCAAGGCCGAAAAATTGACGACCAATGCCGAGCGGCGTTTGTTTCTATCAAGCTGCTGGCTGGAAACCCTTTTTACCGCTGAAGCCCGCGTACTTGGCTGGGTCTATCAGGAATTATACGGGCGGCCGTTCACGCCGGCTACTTAAAAGCCTCGCATTGCCGCATATTTCCGCTTTGCATTCCGATCGCAAACGCCTTTTGCCTTTGTGCAGCTGTACCGTGCGTGAACGATTCAGGTACGACATATCCTTGAGTCCGCCGCTGGATCATGTCGTCGCCAACAGCTGACGCGGCACGAAGGGCCTCTTCCGTGTCGCCCGAATCAAGCCGTCCTTGTTTCTGAGCTGTGTTCGCCCAGATACCCGCATAGCAATCTGCCTGCAGTTCAAGGGCGACGGAAAGCTGATTGTTCTGGCCCTGGCGCTGAACGCGTTCCATAACGCCGGTAAGATTTTGTATGTGGTGCCCAAACTCATGAGCGATGACATAGGCCTGTGCAAAGTCGCCGGGTGCGCGGAATTCGCGTTTAAGCTCATTGAAGAAAGCGAAGTCGAGATAAAGATTCTGATCGCCCGGACAGTAAAACGGTCCCGTCGCGGCGGATGCGTAACCGCAAGCGGATGAGACCTGGCCCTCGAAAAGCACCAGCTTTGGGTCTTGATAGCGAATTCGACTCTGCTGTGGAAGCACCTGCTTCCACGTATCTTCCAGGCTCTTCAAGATCGCGCCGACAAACTGTCGGTTTTCATCAGCGGGCGGGTTAGCGGCCCTGTTTGCGGCGGGTGGTTGCTGCTGCTGCGATTGCGGTACGCTCTCGAGTATTTGGCGCGGGTCGGCTCCGAGTAAACACGCGATTATCGCGATCACTAATACACCCAATCCGCCGCCGCCCAAGGCAACGCCGCGGCCCAATCCCCGCCGATCCTCAACATTTGAACTTTGCCCGATGTCACTCCACCGCATAATCGTCTCCCTCTTGGATCCGTGTTCAACTAAAGCGTGGTAGGATTCTATCACTTTTGAACATCCGATCGTAATTGTGCTCAGCCTGGCCGACTGGAATAGGTCGTTGAAATACTTTGACCTATCAAGATCGAATGATCCGGTTTGCGGAGAACATCTGGTGCAAAGTTCTCGTGAACTTGTTTCCAAACAAGAAAAATTTGTCGAACTTCCGGGCATCGGACAACTTCCGAATCTTGAAATGCCAAAAAACCGAAATTGAGGAATATCTGGCCGTTCATCGTAAGATCGATTGATGAACAGCCCCTTCTGACTGTTCGAGATCGATCTGCCGGTGATTGGGGTTTGATCCAATGAAACACGAGCAAACCTAAACCGCAACATTTGGTTCTTTCTTGCAAAATCTTGACAGGTAGAAAGTTAGGCCGATAAGGTGCTATACTGTGTGAAGCAGCAAAATCGCGTCCGCGTTCGGAATTTAAAGGAGGAGAAGATGATCAAGCTAGACATTGTTAATCAGGTTGCCGATAACACGGGCGTGCCGAAACAGAAGGCCGAACAGGTTGTTGACTCGCTCTTCAACGCGATGAAGGATGCACTCGCTCTTGGAAAACGCATTGAACTTCGCGGGTTTGGCGTGTTTGTGGTCAAACCTCGAAAGCGCGGGGTCGGCCGAAACCCGCGGACAGGAAAAGAGGTGCCCATTCCGGCCGGCAAAACCATTCGTTTCAAGCCCGGAAAGGAACTTTCTGCAAAGGCAGTCGGTTAACCGCATTTAACCACGGCGGATTCCCAAAAAAGATCTTGGCCGTTGACCACGAAACAGACTTTCATATCGTGGTTCGCGGCCTTTACTATTGTTCTCTAAATGGCCGCACCCGAACAGAGTATCATTAATGAAATCATCGACCGCGGCCTGCGGCCCTCACCGCGGACTTGGCTGAAGCACATCGCGTTTCTGGTCGTTACTCTTTTCACAACGACTATCGCGGGCGTTCTATATCCTTTCGGCCGGATACCGGTGATGCCGGATGCCGATCCGCATACCTGGACGGAAACGGCCTGGTTCATTCTAAGTCTTCCGGCGCGCTATTTCGTCCTTATTGGTTCGGCCTTAAATTATCTTCTTACTGATCCGTCATATCTTTTTTACGGCCTCAGTTTTTCGTTGTCACTGCTGTTCATTTTGATCTCGCATGAGATGGGCCATTACATCGCGTGCCGCATATACAAAGTGGACGCGACCCTTCCGTTCTTTATCCCAACGCCGCCGATGCTCGGGCCTGCGGGAACTTTCGGGGCGTTCATTAAGATCAGATCGCCGCTGCCGTCAAGAAAGGCGGTTTTCGATATTGGCGTTGCCGGCCCGATCGCGGGTTTTGCCGCACTCGTCCCGATCGCGATCATCGGAATCGCGACTATGCAACAATTGCATCCGCGCATGATCGACGACTCGGGCGTCATTGTTTTTTCGGATCCGCTCTTGATGAAATTGATAGCGGGAATGTTAGGCATAGACCTGAATCTAGGAGTTGGCAATCCGTTCTATTACGCTGCTTGGGTAGGATTGCTGGTAACGGCACTGAATTTGATTCCGTCAGGACAGCTGGACGGCGGCCATGCCGTTTTCGCGGTATTCGGTGAACGCGTTCACCGATGGACAGGCCGTATTGCCTTTGCGGCGATGACCCTTTTTTCTATCATCGGCTTTGCGGTATTTAATAGTCCAAGCGGTTTTTTGATAGCGGTCCTGCTCGGCGTTATGATGTGGGTCCGACACCCGGAGCCATGGGACAACGCACCGCTGGATGCAAAAAGGAAGGGCATAGCCTTCCTTACACTCGTTATTTTTGTGCTCTGCTTTATGCCGTTCCCGATCAAGATAACCTGACCGGTCAAGCAGCCTTAATTTCTGGAAGCAGCCCCTTTATTTCATTTACCATCCGCTGAACGTCGTCCTGGTCTTCAAGAGCGATCATAAACAGGTCAAAACCAGTTTGAATGCAGACGACGCCGTTTGCAAAGAACCATACGCCCTCAAGCAGCGGATTGCCGCCAAGCAGCCACGAGATCGGCGCGCCGGTTATTTCTTTTGGATTAAATACATTCGTAAGCATGACCGCGCCCGACGCGAACGAGAAGGCTCCTAATAACGGGGCACCGATGCGTTTTGCGATGTTGCGTTCAAACTTGATGCGCTTTTCTTCGGCTTCGACCAATTCGCCTTTTTCAAGCAGCTCATTCTGCGTTCTCAGGTAAGCATTGAACTGCTCGGTCACCTTTTTGACCGACCATGCCGGCAGTGCGGAGTTAAACAGCCAGTGTGAACTGATGCCGGTGAAGACCACGCCAAGTCCCGCCCCAACCGCCATGGAAGCTCCGGTCGCAACCGCCTGAAGAGGATTTTCCTGGATCCATCCCGAAGTTTTCGAAACGGTGCTCCAGGCTGAATCCAGCGTCCGTGTCCATGACACCCCAAACGAGAAGGCCTTTGAAACACGTTCGGCATTTTTCCCAACGGTCTCGAATGCGCCCTCGATCAC
>Ga0138256_10008800_pt1 | contig 10593 bp, 7 predicted proteins | sample KNB2016incub_MG_FD_105486 | JGI IMG/M metagenome (GOLD analysis project Ga0138256, IMG submission 105486) | Active sludge microbial communities from wastewater in Klosterneuburg, Austria - KNB2014incub_MG | ecosystem: Engineered > WWTP > Activated sludge > Unclassified | place: Austria... | reverse complement strand
TCATAAAGTTCTTGAAGAGGATCCAAGCCTCGGCTTCGAACGCGATCCGCAGACGAAAGAGTTCATCCTTTCCGGCTCCGGCCAGCTCCATATCGAAACCGTCGTCGATAAACTCAACAAGCGCTTTCACGTCGAGGTAACGCTCCACCCGCCGAAGGTCCCGTACAAGGAGACGATCACGCAAACATGCGAGGTCCAGGGTCGTCACAAGAAACAGTCCGGCGGACGCGGGCAATTCGGTGATTGCAAGGTGATCTTCGAACCGCTCGGCCGCGGCGAAGGTTTCGAATGGGTCGATAAGATCTTCGGCGGTTCGGTTCCGCAGAACTTCCGTCCAGCGATCGAAAAAGGAATTCTCGAGGCATCGGCGGGCGGTGCTGTCGCGGGTTATCCTCTTGTTGATTTCAAGGTTACGCTCATCGACGGCAGCTATCACAGCGTCGATTCCGACGAACATTCGTTCAAGGCGGCCGGCCGCAAGGCATTTCGTGCCGCAATGGAACGTGCGAAGCCGACGCTGCTTGAACCGATAATGGATGTCGAGGTCTTCACGCCGCAGGAAGTTTCGGGCGACATAATGGGCGATCTCAATTCCCGTCGCGGCCGCGTCGGCGGAATGGATATGCGCGGCAAACAGCAGGTCATCAAGGCGAAGGTTCCCTTGAGCGAAATGCTCGATTATCAATCGAAGCTCAATTCCGTCACGCAGGCCCGCGGCTCGTATCATATGCAGTTCTCGCATTACGATCCGCTGCCGCAGAACCTGGCTCAAAAAGTGATCGATGAGGCCGTCGCCGCAGGACGCGTTCGAGCTCACGATGACGATGAGTAGCCGTTCCGGTTGGTATTGAATACGAGCAAGGCTCCGGATCAAAGCATTTACGATCCGGAGCCATTCTTTTCTTTAAGCGTGCGAGCGAAACTAATGGTATAGTTTCTAACGTCCAACCAAATTTTTACGGGAGAGTGTTTTTATGAGGTCAAAGTATTTTCTTTTATTCGCAATAATAATGTGCTTGAGCGTTGCGGCTGCAACCGCACAAAACCGTCCGCCGACACCTCGTGCGAGCCAAAAGGCCGAGGTCGTGCAGACCATCGGTTCGACGCAGATCTCGATCGTTTACAGCCGTCCTTCGGTAAAAGGGCGAATGATCTTCGCTCCGGCGACGGCCGACCTGGCCGCCAAAGCAAAGGGTGAGGCCACGCTCGACGGCGCAAGCCAGGGCAAGGGCGAACCTCTCGTGCCATACGGCCACGTTTGGCGTGCAGGCGCGAATGAAGCAACCGTCTTTTCGACGACCGACGATCTTCTTGTAAATGGCAAACTTCTCCCGGCAGGAAAATACAGCCTTTCGATGATCCCGGAAAAAGGTGACTGGACCGTGATCTTCAATAAGGACGACGGGCAATGGGGCAGCTTCAGTTACGATGCGGCGAAGGACGCTCTTCGTGTTTCCACGAAGCCGGAAACCTCGTCAGCGAGCGCGGAACTGCTTACTTTCGCGATCGACAATGTTACCGATGATTCCGCAACGGTTGTGCTCAGTTGGGACAACGTCCGCGTTCCGTTCACGGTAAAGGTGAAGGATGTCGTCGCAGCGACCATCGGACACCTGCGTGAGTTTGTCGCCGCCGCTGACGCAAACGATCCCGGTGCTCCGCTCGCCGCCGGCAATTACGCGAAGGCCAATAAACGCGATTCGGAAGCGAATGTTTGGTTCGAAATGGCACTAAAACGTTCAGAGGCAAAGGTCGCCCAGAAGGAGACGATGAAGGATCTCGCACAGCAGGCCGCGATCCTTGCAAACCTCGGACGAAAGGCCGACGCCGTCAAGGCCGCCGAACGCGGTATCGTTGTTGGCAAAGCTGCGAAAGAGGATACTTCTAATCTCGAAAAGCAGCTCGCTAAGTGGAAACTAAGCAGCTAGCCTAGTGCGAAAGGATAGAACCGTAGATCCCGCACGGGATCGAATAGATCAGATCGCTCGCGGCTACGATCATTTCGCCCTGCCGCGTAAAACAAAGGCCGACAATATTATCGCCGGAGACGAGAAAATCCGCCGATGAGCCGTCGGCCTTCACTTTTACAACGCCGTGGCTCCCGCGATAGCAGGCGGCAACATACATATCGCCCGATATGTCGAACGCCATTCCCTGCGGCCGTCCCAACCCGCGAAAGAATGTCGTTACGTCGCCTTCAGGCGTGATCATATAGATGCCGTCCTTACTGGCAAACCCCGGAGCGGTCAGGTAGAGGTTGCCGCTCGGAGAAAACGCAAGATGATGAGCCGCGACCGATGGTTCAACGACCGCGAACGTCTCGACGTCGGCAAAATCATGCACGCGAAAGATCGTTCCCGTTCGATCGCCGACATACATCACGCCTGTTCTGTCAAAAGCGAGTCCCGATGCGATCCCCAACCCCGACGCAAAGATCGCCGAGGATCCGGTTCGATCGACCGAATAGACCTCGCCTTGTGCTCGATTCGTAACGAACAATTCGCCGTCACGGCCGAACCCGACGCCGGTCGGATTCAAGATCGGTTCCGGGAATTCGTCCAGAAATCCGTCGCTCTCAAGCCTAAAGAGCGTTACGGGAAGCTGCTGTCCCCGCGCGCCCGACCGAGTCAGAATGATCGAATCATCCGACGGATCGACCGCAGGATTTGCGACCATGTGCATTTCCTCGGCGATCAGCCGGCCTACGACAATGGACTTCGGCTCACTTACATCCGAGCCGCTGCGCAGGGATAAACTGATAGTTCCGCCCTCGAGGTCTTCGGGCAGCCTTGCCATCACACGCTCATGCGAAGCCGCGATCGTGTGGCATTTGGCATCGCCCGCGAACAGACCGCATTCGCCTGCAAGATCGACCTCGAATCCTTCGCATTCGACGACGATCTCTGCACCTGGGATCGCAAACGGCGGCCTGATCGAGAGTATTGTTCCTGCTTTGCCCATAAAAGGCTGATTTTAAGCGTTCAAAGTTTGCTTGTCTAATCACACGGCTCACACGTGCGGCCGCTTAGAATTTTATTGACGCGGACAACTCATAAACACTAAAATCATAAAAGTATCCTGACTTGGGCAAAGTTACCAGCTTTTACGGTCAGGCTTCCCAAAGGGCCGTAACGGCTTTTCCGATTTCACTTTTCTCTCGTAATTATGCCGACCCGTATAGACGACCTCCTGCGAATGGCGATGAGTTTCGGCGCATCCGACCTGCATCTGCGGGCCGGTTCGTTCCCTGTTATCCGCGTAACCGGCGAATTGAAGCCGCTCGGCGGTGTCCCAAAGCTCTCGCAGGACGAGACGCTCGAGATGGCGTTCTCGATGATGTCGAACCGTCAGAAGCAGCATTTTAAGGACTCGCTCGAGGTCGATATCGGCTACGGCGTCAACGGACTCGGGCGTTTTCGCGTAAATATCTTTCAGCAGCGGAGTTCGATCGGCATCGTCGCCCGCGTGATCTCCGACACGATCCGCGGATTTGCGGAATTGGGAATGCCGCCGATCCTGAATAATATCGCCAACGAAAAACGCGGATTGGTGCTCGTCACCGGGACCACCGGTTCGGGCAAATCGACCACGCTTGCCGCGATCGTTGACCACATCAATCAGAATCGCAATTGCCACATCGTTACCATCGAGGATCCGATCGAATTCCTGCACAAGGACAAGGAATCCTTCGTCACGCAGCGTGAGGTTGACGTGGATACGCGAAATTTTGCCGAGGCCCTTCGCGGCAGTCTGCGCCAGGATCCTGACGTGATCCTCGTCGGCGAAATGCGTGACCTCGAGACCATCGAAACCGCTCTTGTGGCAGCAGAAACAGGGCATCTGGTGCTCTCGACGCTGCATACGCTTGATGCGGCCGAGACGCTAACGCGAATCATTTCAGCATTTCCGCCCTATCAGCAGAAATCGGTCAGGATCCAGCTCGGCGGCCTTCTCAAGGCCGTCGTCTCTCAGCGTTTGATGAAATCCGCCAAAGGGAACAGCCGCATTCCGGCCGTCGAGATCCTTGTTGCTACGCCGCTCATCCGCGACTATATCCTTCACGAGGATAAGACCTCGTCCATCCGAGACGCGATCGCCGCCGGAACGTCGCAGTACGGAATGCAGACCTTCGACCAGTCGCTCTTCTACCTGTATCAGTCCGGGCTCGTTTCGCTCGACGAAGCGCTGCGCGGTTCGACCAATCCGGATGAGTTCCGGCTGCGGCTCGCCGGTATCCACAACACTTCGACGATTGCCAAGGAAGAAATGGAACGGTCGAGCGGTGTCGGCACGGTCGGCGACCTAATTGTCCGAAACTAGCGTCAACATTGCCTCAAATTTCGCTTAAACATAGATTTTTCAACACTTTTCGGCAAGCAAAGCCTTGACAAAAGGCGTAAAAACCTTGTATTTTTGAGTTTTGCCATAGCTTGAGCGGAAAGGCACTATCATCGAAAGGCTTTTTCTTTTTTGAGCGGGGTATGATCGCGAAGTTCGGCGGTCTGAATTCCCTCCGAGCGACAAGAAGCCAAAAGGGAATGGTGTATTTTGCGTACTATCGATCAAGGGAACGACATTCTTCTCTTGATATCGGCGAGCAAAGGCAAAAGATCCCGCATTCGGCACCGGCCGGAAGCGTATTTAACTAGAGGAAGTAAATTACCCGTAAATGACTAACGAGGCAACACAGGAAACCGAAGAAACGACGGCTGCAGCATCTTCGGCTCAGGAACAACCGGCAGCAGAGCAAACAACGGCACAAGCGGCGCCCGCACCGGTGGAAGAAACTCCATCGGGCGATGTCGATTTCGGTGCGATCCTCGAGCAATTCGAGCAGGAACAGGCAACTTTCCATGTCGGCCAATTGGTTGACGGCAAGGTCGTCGGAGTTTCGGATCGCGGCGTACTCGTCGATTTCGGCTATAAGTCGGAAGGCATTGTGCCTGCGGAAGAATTCACCGCCGAGGACGGTTCGCTTTCGGTAAATGAAGGTGATGAGGTCCAGGTCGTGCTAAAGGCAATGCACAGCGGCGACGGCCCGCCGGTGCTTTCGCGCAATGACGCTCTTGCTCGGCGCTCTTGGGACGTCCTTGAAAAGGCGTTCCTTGACGGCACGCCCGTAACCGGTAACGTTACCGCAAAGACTAAGGGCGGCCTCAAGGTAGACCTCGACGGCGTGGAAGCTTTCCTTCCCGGTTCGCAGGTCGATTCCCGGCCGGTTTACAGCCTCGACAGCTATTTGAACGGCCCGATCGAAGCAAAGATCATCAAATTCAGCCGCCGTCGCAATAACGTCGTCCTTTCGCGAAAGGTGATGACGGACGAGGTTGTAAATGCCCAGAAAGCCGAGACGCTCTCGCACATCGATGTTGGCCACATCGTTGACGGTACGATAAAGAATTTGACCGAATACGGTGCATTCGTCGATATCGGCGGCATCGACGGTCTTCTGCATGTAACGGATATGTCGTGGGGCCGTCTGCATCACCCGAGCGAAATGTTCAAGACGGGCGATCAGGTTCAGGTCAAAGTTCTGAAACTCGACCGTGAAAAGGACAAGATCTCGCTTGGCTTCAAACAGCTCCAGCCGGATCCGTGGTCAACTGTTATCGAGGTCTATCCTGTCGGTGCAAAGATCAAGGGCAAGGTTTCGTCCGTTACTGACTACGGAGTTTTTGTCGAGCTCGAATCCGGCGTCGAAGGCCTCGTGCACGTCTCCGAGATCTCTTGGTCGCGTCGTGCACAGTCGCCGAAGCGAATGTTCAATAAGGGCGATGAGGTCGATGTTCAGGTTCTCGGCGTCGATACCGAAGAGAAGCGCATCAGCCTCGGAATGAAGCAGTTCCAGGACAATCCCTGGGATTTCGTCGATCTCCGATACCCTGTCGGCACACGCATTACCGGCCGCATTCGCAATATCACTGATTTCGGTGCATTCGTCGAGCTTGAAGAAGGCATTGACGGCCTCGTTCACGTTTCCGACATCACATGGGCAAAGAAGATCAAGCATCCGAAGGATGTTCTGAAGAAGGATCAGGAAGTCGAAGCGATCGTTACCAATATCGATAAGCGGAACCAAAGGCTTTCGCTCTCGATGAAGGATCTCACGCCGAGTGCTTGGGAAACTTTCGTTTCCTCGCATCGCCCGGGCCAGGTCGTTCGCGGCAAGGTCTCACGATTCACGAACTTCGGCGTATTTGTCGAGCTTGGCGAAGGCCTCGAAGGCCTCTGCCACATCTCGGAACTCTCCGACGAGCGTGTCGAAAGCCCCGAGTCGGTCGCAAAGCTTGGCGAAGATATGGACTTCAAGATCCTTCGCATAGATGCTGCCGAGCAGAAGATCGGCCTTTCGCATCGTGCGGTCGGCAAGGATGATGAACCGATCGTCGATACACGCAGCTACTCGAGCGAAGCAAAGGGCGGAATGGCCAGCCTCGCAGAGCTTGCCAACATCAGTTTCGGTTCGAAGGCTGAGGAAGCACCTGCTGCCGAGCCGAAACCGAAGAAGGAAAAGAAGGCAAAGACCGAGGCGGCACCAAAGGCTGAGGACCCCGCATCCGAAGCCGAAGTTCCCGCCGCCGAGTCTGAGGTTCCGGCCGCAGAGACCGCGCCGGAAGCTGTTGATGCTGAGACCGCCGCTCCGAACGAGGAAGCGGCGGCCGAAAGTCCCGAATCTGCCGGCGATTCATCCGAGGCTTCCAACGAGGACGCGGAAACTGAATCGCAAAGCGCTTAATTGACCGGGCGGAGGTTTTCCGCCCGTTTGACCAAAACAATTTGAACCATGACCAAAGCGGACCTTGTAGAACGAGTTGCTGTTGAAGCCGAAATGACGAAAAAGGACGCCGAACAGCTTGTCGAGATCATTTTCGACAGCATAACGGCGAGCTTGAACCGCGGTGAGAAGATCGAACTCCGTGGCTTCGGCAGCTTTCGCGTTCGGGAACGCAATTCCCGGCAGGGCCGCAATCCCAAGACAGGAGCGACCGTCGATATTCCGGCAAAGCGCGTCGCTTATTTCAAACCCGGAAAGGAGCTCAAAGAGCTCATCAACATTGACGAGGCTTAATGGATGTCCTTTGGAGTCCCTGGCGATATAAATACATAAAAGAGAACTGCGCAACGCCTAACAGCGATTGTGTCTTCTGTTCGATACTTGCAAGCTCGGCATCCGATGAGGAGAAGTTCATCCTCAAGCGTGCCGAGTTTAATTTTGTCGTCCTCAATATCTTCCCTTATGCCGCCGGCCACGTTCTGATAGTGCCGTACGAACATCTAGCACACCTTACGGCCGCCAAAAAGAACGCGACCGACGAGATGATGGACCTCGTCAAGATCGCTCATCAAGCCCTCACAACGGTCTATTCGCCCGAGGGCATAAATTCCGGAATGAATATAGGACGTGCGGCCGGTGCGGGCGTTGCCGAACACTACCATATGCACGTTCTCCCGCGTTGGGTAGGCGACGCGAATTTTATGACAAGCATCGGCGAGACCCGAACGCTTCCCGAATCCCTCACCGACACATACGCAAAACTAAAGGATAGATTCTAACTGGCAGCCTTCACATCACGCCCTTTCGGCGGATGCGAGCGGTCGATCGCCTCGTCCTCGATCTCGCCGCCGGGCGAGACAGGAATGTCTGCGGGATTCGTGAATTTCAGGCCGCGTTCCTCGCTGTCGATATGCGTATCGACCAGCCTGAACGCTCCCGAAGGCGGTGGCACATAGCCCGGATAATCGACCCGCGAGTGATAGATCGCAACTAGCGACTTGATCATCGATTCGCGTATCTGCGTCAGTTCACGCAATGTCAGATCGCATTCATCAAGCTGATCGTCCTGCAGGATCGCATCAATTATCTTCGTTACGATGAACCGCACATTCTCCGGATTCGGCTCGGCAAGCGACCTTGCACCAGCCTCGCACGAATCCGCGATCATCATTATCGCCGCCTCTTTGAACTGAGGTTTCGGTCCCGGATAACGGAATTCGTTCTCGGAGATCACTTCGTCGGGACGAGCCTCGGACTGAGCCTTCTTTAGAAAATAATGAAGCGTTCGCGTGCCGTGATGCTGCGGTATGAAATCAACGATCCGCGCCGGCAGCCCGACTTCCCGTCCGAGCTTTGCGCCGTATGTGACGTGGCTGATTATGATCTTCGCACTTTGAGCGGGCTTGAGCTTGTCGTGCGGATTCTTCGACAACTGGTTCTCGACGAAATGCTCCGGGGCTGCGGTCTTTCCAATGTCGTGATAAAGCGCTCCGATGCGTGCAAGAAGGCCGTTCGCACCGACGACGCGGCAGGCTTCTTCGGCGAGCTGGCCGACCGCATGCGAATGTTGATTCGTGCCGGGAGCACGCAATGCTAGCTGTCCGAGCACGGGAAGATCCGCGTTCGAGAGTTCGAGAAGTTTTACATCCGTGAGTATGCCGAAGATCGATTCGCAGACCGGCAACAGAACTGACGTCACTGCCGCGGTCAAAATACCGCCGGCGAGTCCGCATGCGATCGAAAGCAGGACCGTGTTGAGAATGATCGGCTGCTGAGTGTATGCGAGTATAGCTAGCGAGAGGATCGCGGACACCGCACCGACAAGGCAGCCTGCGATCGTTACCGTCTGGCGGTTCCGATATCGCCCGATACCGTACACCGCGACGGCAGAGGCGATCGCCGAATAGAATACGAATTCGAGCGGACGCGGTGCCATCAGGCCGGCGAACATCGAATTCAAAAGCCCTACGAACAGCGCTGTCGGCCGGTCGGCAAGCAGCGTCATCAAAAGGCTTGCGGCTCCGAACGGAATTGCGAATGCCCACAATGTCGCGTCATTCATCGGCGCTTTCACATTCTGCAACGCAGTGAAATCGGCAAGCCGGAAGAGGGCGGCGGAGATGACGGTCTGGCAGATGACGACGAATCCGAGAAGGAAGAATGTCCGCCGGGCCGTAAGCGACAGTCTCGGCAGCGTCCCTCGATTCTGGACGAATTTCCATGACGCCCAAAATAGGCCGGTAACCAGCAGAAGCACGCCGATGAAGCGGTTTATCTGCCGCGTGGAGGCCGTGTAGCTTCCGATCGCCTCGATCTTCGACATCACGTTCGGCGTGATCAAATGTCCTTCATCGACAATATTCTCGCCGCGTTTGAGGGCGATCGTTACCGGTTCGATGTCGGATGCGGCCGCGTTGCGTGCGGTCTCGGTCGCGACGCTGTCATATTGGACCGTCGGCGTTACAAGGATCTCTGTGGCTGAATAAAAGGCGTCCGCCTCTTTCTTTGAAAGGCTCCGGATAGCGTCGATGCGTCCGTGAAGCTTATTACGAGCGGCGGAAAGAGCGATCCAATTGCTCTCGGGCATCGAGACTGTCGAACGCTGCGTCGGCTTTGAGCGGTCAAAAACGAATACCTGCGTTTGAAAGTACTGCTTCTCCGAATCGTCGTAAATGTAGCCTTCCGCGGCGTCACGCAATGCGGTCTGAACCGCATCGAGCTCGTTCCTGCTGAATGTACGCGCACTCAATACCTTGCCGATGTCGCTCGTCGTCCAGTGATCATCCGTACGTGCGTTCGTATCGGGCTGGCGGTTCGCATTCGCGGCAGCCGAAGAACGCCGCTGCATATGTTCCCAAGCGGAGATAAAGCTCTGGAGGGCTTCCTCGGATTTACCCGATTCGTATCGAAAGATCGGATTCACCTTCGACCGAGCTTCCGTGCGCAGACGTTCAGTCTCGGCCTGATCGGTTACGCTGATATCTGCGGGCGAGATTATCGTCTCGCGGGCTATGTCGCCCGTGTGATAGAGCCTTTCGCCCGATCGGCGCCACAGCGGATTCTGAATGAGCAGGGCCGTAACGATGCAGAAGACTGCGAACGCGAGCCAAAAGCTCTGGCGATCCGAGAGCGAAGCGAACGGCTTCATAACGGTCGCCTTTATGCGATCGCGAAATGCCGTCGTCGGCGATTTTAGATCCTTGATCCGCTTAGCCATTTGCCTCCGCGTAGCTTACGTGTGTCTGTGCCGCAGCCGTGTCCGTCAGCAATCTGCCGATGCGTCTACCTATCGCTTCTGTGAGCGGCCGCAGACTCGCCCTTTCGATCGCAGAGACCGCAACGCTGTCGATGTCCGAATCAATTTCCCGCTGAAGGTTCGCGATCTCACTCTCATCCATAAGATCCGCTTTATTGAGCGCGATGATCTGCGGGATCTTATTAAGCTCCAGCTCTTCCAAGATATGGTTGACCGATGCGATCTGCTGCGCGACACGCGGATTCGACGCATCGACCACATGCACGAGAAGGCTGCTGTCCGAGATCTCTTCGAGGGTCGCACGAAATGCCGAGACGAGTGCGTCGGGCAGATCGCGTATGAATCCGACCGTGTCGTTGATGATAACTTCCTGCTCGTATGGCAGCCTCAGGCGCCGCGATGTCGGATCGAGCGTTGCGAACATCTTTTTTTGGGCAAAGACCTCACTTTGCGTCAAAGAATTCAGCAGCGTGCTCTTCCCGGCGTTCGTGTAGCCGACGAGCGAAATTATCGGCAGATGCTTCTGCAGACGGTTCTTTCGTCTTTCATGACGCTGGCGTCC
>Ga0138256_10008799_pt1 | contig 10593 bp, 9 predicted proteins | sample KNB2016incub_MG_FD_105486 | JGI IMG/M metagenome (GOLD analysis project Ga0138256, IMG submission 105486) | Active sludge microbial communities from wastewater in Klosterneuburg, Austria - KNB2014incub_MG | ecosystem: Engineered > WWTP > Activated sludge > Unclassified | place: Austria... | reverse complement strand
GGTAATAGCTTTTAACAGGTACCCAAAATAATGGCCAAAAAACATGAATCAGCAAGACAGCAATAGAAAATATAATCCCGATAACATACCTCCCAAAGGTGATGACCAAAAAAGAAAGCCCCGGTTCAATATTTACTGGATATACGGGATCATCTTTTTGTCCATCGTAGGTATCAACCTCTATCGAAATGTTGGCGGAGCCGGCATTGAAATGAACCAGCAATACTTAAGTGAATTGCTCAAGGCAGGCGATGTGGAGCAGGATTCCAAAAAGGAAGCCGATAAGACCGGGCTGGTGGTGGTGAGGAATAAAAAAATTGTTCGCATTTTTTTAAGCAAAGACAGTGTAATAAAAAAAGCCCCGTTTTATAGAACTTTTTTGAAGACAGCTGAATATGATAACCTGGTTAAAGCAGATGTACCGCAACTTTATTTCAGCATCGCAAAAGATGAAACTTTTGCCAAGCAGTTAGATGAATTCTACACCAGCAACCCCGACCTTAAAAAAATATTGCCGGCCTATACCGAAGAGGGAGAGATCTTCGGCCAGATCATCAGCACGTTACTTCCCATTTTATTGATTGGTTTGTTGTTTGTAATGATGATGCGTAAAGTGGGCGGGCCGGGCGGCGGCGGCGGGCCGGGCGGTATTTTCAGCATCGGCAAATCCAAAGCAACACTTTTTGAAAAAGGAACAAGGGTTAATATAAATTTTGGTGATGTGGCAGGTCTTGATGAGGCAAAGGTGGAAGTGATGGAGATCGTTGACTTTTTAAAGAACCCCAAAAAATATACAGCGCTTGGTGGTAAGATTCCAAAGGGTGCGTTATTGGTTGGCCCTCCGGGAACAGGTAAAACACTTTTGGCAAAAGCCGTTGCCGGTGAAGCACAAGTGCCTTTCTTCAGCCTGAGCGGTAGTGATTTTGTGGAAATGTTTGTAGGCGTGGGTGCAAGCCGGGTACGTGATCTTTTCAAACAGGCAAGAGAAAAAGCCCCATGTATAATCTTCATTGATGAGATAGATGCTATTGGAAGAGCAAGGGGAAAGAATATGATGATGAGTAATGATGAAAGAGAGAATACACTCAACCAGTTACTGGTAGAGATGGATGGCTTTGGTACCGATCTTGGGATAATTATTTTAGCGGCTACTAACAGGCCTGATGTGTTGGATAGTGCATTGCTGCGCCCCGGCAGGTTCGACAGGCAGATATCTATTGACCGGCCCGACCTGGTAGGCAGGGAAGCCATTTTTAAAGTACACCTTGAGCCTATAAAAATCTCTCAATCATTAGACATTCATAAACTGGCTGAACAAACCCCGGGTTTTGCCGGCGCTGATATTGCCAACGTTTGTAATGAAGCGGCCCTTATTGCAGCAAGAAAAGGAAAAGATGCAGTGGATATGAGTGACTTCCAGGATGCGATTGACAGGGTAATAGGTGGTTTGGAGAAAAAGAATAAAATTATTTCTCCCGAAGAAAAAGAGATCATTGCCTACCACGAAGCCGGCCATGCTATTTGCGGCTGGTACCTTGAGCATGCCTACCCTTTATTAAAAGTAACTGTGGTACCAAGGGGAACTGCAGCTTTAGGTTACGCCCAGTACACACCTAAGGAGCAATACTTATATAACACCGATCAATTAATGGATCAGATCTGTATGACACTCGGCGGAAGGGCAAGTGAAGATATTTTCTTTGGCAAAATAAGCACCGGCGCAAGTAATGACCTGCAACAGATAACCAAGATCGCTTACAGCATGATCACTGTTTACGGTATGAATGACAAAGTAGGCAACATCAGTTATTACGACCCCAACCAGGAAAATGTTTTTACCAAACCTTTCAGCGAAGAAACAGGCAAGATGATTGACGAGGAAGTACGTAAATTAATTGACAACGCCTACCAGATAACCAAAAAACTGTTGATCGAAAAAAAGGGAGATGTGGAGAAACTTGCAAAAGAATTATTGAAAAAGGAAGTATTGTTCAAAAGTGATGTGGAAGCATTGATCGGTAAAAGGCCTTATGAAGAAAAGAAGGCATTGGAAATAGTTGTTGATGAAAAGGATACTCCGGCGTGAGATGCTCCGGATACCAGGATGCCAGAAGAATTGAAGACTCCTCCTGCAATTTAAACTACAAAATGGCTGTTACACCGGCAAAGGAAAATATTTTAAAACGGATCCGAAAGGCACTGAGTAACCCGGTGCCTTTACCTTTTCCACAAAGCGAGGGGGTTAATTCTGTTTTTCAGCCGCCCACTGATGACCTGGAAGTGATCTTTGCACAGGAATTTACTACACTGCAGGGTAAGTTTGCTTTTTGTGTAGACGAAAAAGACATGATGCAGCAGTTGCTTCAACTGATTGCTGAAAAGAAATGGACAAAAATTTATTGTAACACTAACAAATGGAAAGATTCATTTAGTAATACCATTGACTTGCCGGGTTGTGATGCATCAGTTACTGATTGCGAATTTTTAGTGGCCAGGACCGGAACCATTGTATTAAGTGCCGCACAGCAAAGTGGGCGCACAGTAAGTGTGTATGCTCCTGTTCATATTTGTATAGCCTATACCAGCCAGTTGGTATATGATATAAAAGATGCCCTGCAATCAGTAAAAGAAAAATACGCCGGCAATATTCCTTCTCTTATCACTTTTGCAACAGGGCCCAGCCGTACGGCTGACATTGAAAAGACGCTGGTTACAGGCGTACATGGCCCGAAAGAAGTGTATTGCTTCCTCATAGAAGCATAATTGCATATTTACAAGTATCTTTATTGCAATATGGGCAACGATATCTATAAATTATTTGTATATGGGTCGCTTCGCAGCGGGTTCCGTAACCCGGTATATAGTTATCTCACTAAATATTTTCATTTATTGGGCGAAGCCGTTGTAAAAGGAAAACTCTACGATACCGGTGAATTCCCCGTAGCTATTTCGTCAAATGAAGAAAAATTTATTTCCGGTGAACTATATGCCATTAACGACCCGTTGGAATTTTCGTGGGCCATCGGGCAACTGGATGACTACGAAGGCCTGAATGCCGAAGAAGGTGAACGGCCCTTGTATAAACGTGAAGAAGTGGTAACTTATCAAAACGGGCAGCCAATTGTGGCATGGATATATTGGTTCAACGGAAGTGTAGCCGGCCTGGCCGAAATTGAATCGGGTGACTTATTGCAGTACCTGCAGAAAAAAAACAAACCCTGATTTCAATGGAAGTAGCAAGCAACAAAAAAATTTACTTCCTTTCCGATTTTCACCTCGGCGCTCCAAACCCGGAGGCCAGTCTTTCCCGGGAAAAAAAGGTCATACGTTTCCTTGATGAAGTAAAAGCCGAAGCTGCACAGATATTTATTGTTGGAGACTTGTTTGATTTCTGGTATGAATACAGGAAAGTGGTTCCCAGGGGTTATGTACGTATCCTGGGCAAGCTTGCCGAGCTTACAGATTCGGGAATACCCGTACACTTTTTTGTAGGCAACCACGATATGTGGATGAAAGATTATTTTCAGAAAGAGCTGAACATTCCTGTTTATTTTGAACCTGTTCCCTTTGAATTTAACGGTAAGAAATTCCTGGTAGGCCATGGCGACGGGCTTGGGCCGGGCGATCATGGTTATAAATTCATAAAAAAAATATTCCGTAATAAAATTTGTGACTGGCTTTTTGGAATCTTACCCCCTGCAGTTGGCATGGGCATTGCACATTACTTCAGCAGGAGAAGCAGGGCACAAGCCGGCCAGGCCCATGAAATATTTTTAGGCGAAGACAAAGAATGGCTGATCATTTATTGCAAAGAAGTTTTACAAAAAGACTTTTATGATTACTTCATCTTCGGCCACCGGCATTTGCCAATTGATTTTAAATTAAGTGATAAAAGCAGGTATATTAATTTAGGCGACTGGATGCAGTATTTCAGTTATGCCGTTTTTGACGGGGAAGCTGTGGAGTTGAAAACCTATAACCCCAACTGACCTTTCTGAAAGGAAAGCATAAAGAAGACAGGAATTGAAAAAAATAAGCTCCATATTGTTCTTTCTGTGTTTCAGTGTACCTGTAGTCACACAGGCACAAAGCGATTCATCATTTTCTTTTCTTAAAACTATTCCGGGCAATTTTTCTTATTTCAATGTAGATAACCTCGATAATATTTATCTCGTTACCAATACTACACAGCTAAAAAAATTAAACAGTAACGGCGATTCAGTTGCTGTGTTCAACGATGTGAAACGATATGGCAACCCTTCTTCTATTGATGTAACCAACCCACTTAAAGTCCTGCTCTATTATAAGAATTATTCCACCGTAGTAGTGCTGGACCGGTTACTCACCGTCCGCAATAACATCAATTTCAGAAAACAGAATATTTTTTCTGTAAACAGTGTTTGTCTTTCCTACGATAATAATATCTGGGTCTTTGACGAGGAAGATTATAAACTCAAAAAAATTGATGAAGAAGGTAAACTGCTCCTGGAAACAACAGGCTGGCGGCTTCTGTTTGATACGGTCCCTTCTCCTTCGCAATTGATAGACAGGGATAATTTTGTTTACCTGTACGATAGCGAAAAAGGCTTTTACATTTTTGATTATTATGGCTCATTCAAAAACCGGCTGGCCTTTTTAAACTGGACCAATGTGGAAGTAAATGGAAAAACGATGTATGGTTTCAGTGATGATAAATTGTACAGTTATGAACTGAAATCTCTTACCCTTAAGGAATACCGGCTGCCTGCTTTCTTCGGGAAATTTACTTCAATAAAAGCGATGAACGGAAAAGTGTACCTTCTTACTGAGGCAGGCATAACTATTTACAAGATGAAATAACCAGTCAACAGGAAGTTATTGATTTAAGACGGTTGCCAGTTCCTTATCCCATTTCCCGGTTTTGCCATATTCCACAACCCGGCCTATCTCTTTTCCGTCTTTCATTACTATTATGGTAGGCACAAGGGTTACATTAAATGCTTCGCTGATACTGCCCAGTGATTTTTTTGCCCTGTTCACTCCAAAGAAAGTTATGGTATTATCGGGCACACCCGTTTTCTCCTGTAGTTTAAAAAATTTAGGCAATATAAATTGTGTGTCTTCGCACCAGGTTCCGCCAAATACAACAAACTGTACTTTACCTTTTACCCTTTCAAATGCATTCAGTGTAGCGGTATCGGGGTTATAATAATTCTGGCTGCTATTGTACCATTTACCATAAGCGGTATCATTTTGAACAAGATATTTATTGATGATGCCACGTAATATGCACTGATCAGGGTGTTTTTCATCTTTAAGTATTTCGTACTGTGACTGTGCAAACAGCCCGCTTTGTACTGTTGCAAAAAAAAGTATCAGCCATGCATATTTTTTCATCATCTTCTTTCTTTAATAAAAATGTACAGGAATTTTCAGGAAATAAATATCGCATCAATTATACAGGAGCAATAAATTATTATGTTAACAGGTGGTTATGCCGACTAAGGGCATAAATGATCAAAATTTTATTCTGTCGGCATAATTCCTTCCAATATTTACCTAAGTCCTTCGGACTTAATAAATAAAGATGGTATTATAGGTCAGCTTTCAATTCGTTCAGGAAACCCTTGAGTTTTTGCAGCGATTCTATAAGGGCAAACTTTTCTTCGGCCCTTTTATTTTGTTTCAGGTATTCTTTGGCGCCTTCCATGGTATATTTTCTTTCCCGCAGCAGATGATAGATCAGTTTCAGGTTCTTGATATCCTCGGGCCTGAACAGCCTGTCGCCTTTTCCGTTTTTGCGGGGCTTTAAAATATCAAACTCATTCTCCCAAAACCGTATTAGCGATTGATTCATCTTGAACATGTCTGCCACCAGCCCGATAGCATAATATTTTTTCTGAAACAGTATCTCATCTTCGGGCACTTCAATCAGGTCAGCCCCGGTATCGGCTTCTTTCAAACTCATTCTGCCACGGGTTAATTTTTTATTATCCCTTTTCAATTTTATCTTTTCTATCCTCGGTTTTTGGATAGCAACAGGTTTTGCTTCCGGCATTTCAGCAACGGGCGCATCATCAAATGCAAAAGATATTTGGTTAAGCGGCATATTCAAAATTAGTCAAAACTTTTGTAATTAAACTCAAAAGATAATGAGCGATGTATGGAATAATAATTATACCTTTTTGTGTTTTTAACCGGTATTGTCAGAGCTATGATAGCATAAACAATAAATTTTCTTTTTGGTTTGAGGGCAGGTTGTTGTACCATTTTACTGTATCCAAAAGAAAAAAGAGTATTAACTAAGCCTTAGTTCAAATTTGGTTCATTACCCCTTTGATAATTGTATAAACCAACAGCCATTTTTATTATGAAAAAAATATTTTTTTGTATAACTCTTTTATTTGCGTTTTGTTTAGCTCATCCCCAAAAGAACACTAAGTTAAACCCCTCTATAGAGTTAGGCATAGCATACAGGCCAGGGGTTATAGAGTTGTCAGAGCTTTCAAGATTGCCTAATCTTGGAAGGCCGTACACTACCTATGCTTATAGTTCTAAAAAACATTTTAATAATTTAAATTTATCAATAGCCTTGCAACAACTTATCCTAAAAAAGAGAATAAACCTTCAACTTGCCTCCTACTTTAGATACAACCATTTGTATTATGGTAAAAACGCACAAGCTGTTTTAAGCCGTGCAGAAAAAGAATATAAACGCCTGAAGTACGATTTATTTATTGACGGGTTGTATCATTTTAAAAAAAGCAAGTCTGGAATTGGAATTGTAGTAGGTGCAGGCATTGGTAATATGAATTATGGAACTCGTTTTAGAGATTCGGTTTGGAGGGGTAATGATTCTCTTGAAGCAGTTAGAAGCTTCAGGTTCTTTGCTCCCCGCTTAATCGTAGGGCTTAACAAAAATAATTTTTCATTTTTTGCAATTGCACATGGTACGCCTGATTCTGAATACGAAGGGAACCCTACAATATGGCTGGAGTTTAAAGCAGCCTATTCCTTCTCTCCGTTCAAAAAGAGAAAAATAAATTAATCAAAACTTTTGGCACTACCAGTGGCCGCCAGTTTTAGTACACGGTCATACTGTTCGGCATTCAGATCGTTGAAGAAAAAGTAAACCGGGTCAACCGGGTTGCCGTTGATATGTACTTCATAATGGCAATGCGGGCCCGTACTTGCTCCCGTACTACCTACCCATCCAATAACTTCTCCTCTTTTTACACGCTGCCCGGGCCTTGATTTTACACGTACCATGTGCATGTACTCTGTTTCGTAACCATACCCATGATTAATGACTACATGATTACCCGTACCCGTGCCTGCGCCTGCAGCAGTAACTACACCATCGCCTGTTGCATAAATAGGTGTGCCCTGTGGCGCCGTAAAATCGAGGCCGCTATGCATTTTTGCAATGCCGTAAATAGGATGTATCCGCATTCCGAACCCGCTGGCAATACGGTTTAGTTCTTTATTGCTTACCGGTTGAATGGCGGGAATACTGGCCATCTTGGTCTCCTGGTTATTTATCAGTTTCTCAATGGCCTGGTAACTTTCAAATTGATAAGCTACTCTTGCAGTGAGGTTGTTAAGTGTTTTCGCAATATCACTTCCCAGTTCGTCTTCCCTCAATAAGTTCACTTTATCCAGTTCTTTTTTTTGTTCAATCAGTTTTGTCCTGGCGCTGTCCGATAAAGGGACGGCTTCAAAAATAGAACGGTAAACCTGGTTATCCCTTTTCTCCAACTCAGCCATTTGTTGCTGCAGGTATTTTGTTTTTTCTGCCAGGGTAATATAATCATCCTTAATTACCTCGTATTTCAACTGGGCTTCTTTGTCGGCCGCCGATGGAAAAAATCTGGTGTAAATGGAAATGATGATAACCGATGTTACCAGCGCAGCAGAAATAAATCCGAATATCCGCAAAAGCTTCACCCGGAACGGGGTGACCAGCTTTTCATACCGAAGTGTGTGGGTATTATAGTAGTATTTTATTTTTTTCATGCTACTGTTCTTTCGAAAAGAATATTGAATTTATGACCTCATCCCGGCCATCTCCAAAGGAGAGGGAGTCGTTATCCCCAACCTGTTTCCTTGCGGCATGGCGCTGTTTTATTACCTTTGCCCACATTGAACGGTTGTTTACAAATATAGCTCCATAAATCACAAAAATCAACCCATATAAACAATTGGTATATGATGACGGGTACTGAGATACGACAACAATTTCTTGACTTTTTTAAATCAAAAGGACATACCATTGTTCCCTCTGCTCCCATTGTGGTAAAGGATGATCCAACCTTATTATTTACCAATGCCGGGATGAACCAGTTCAAAGACTATTTTCTCGGAAATAAAAAAGCGCCGGAGACAAGGATTGCCGATACACAAAAATGTTTACGGGTTAGCGGAAAGCATAACGACCTGGAAGAAGTGGGTGTGGATACATATCATCACACCATGTTTGAAATGCTGGGCAACTGGAGTTTTGGCGATTATTTTAAAAAAGAAGCGATTGCCTGGAGTTGGGAGCTGCTCACCGAAGTTTACAAACTGGATAAAAACAGGCTGTATGTCAGCATTTTTGAAGGAGATGAAAAAGAAGGGTTACCAAAAGATGAAGAGGCATATAATGAATGGAAAAAAGTGATTGCAGAAGACAGGATTTTGCTGGGCAATAAAAAAGATAATTTTTGGGAGATGGGCGATACCGGCCCCTGTGGGCCCTGCACCGAAATTCATGTTGATTGCAGGACCGATGAAGAAAGAAAAGCTGTTGATGGAAAGACATTGGTTAATAATGATCACCCGCAGGTGATAGAGATATGGAATAATGTATTCATCCAGTTCAACCGCAAAAAAGACGGAAGCCTTGAACCCCTGCCTGCAAAGCACGTGGATACAGGTATGGGTTTTGAACGTTTGACAAGAGTGTTGCAACAAAAACAAAGCAATTACGATACCGATATTTTTACCGGCACCATTGCGGCAACTGAAAAAATAGTTGGAAAAAAATATATGGCAGGCGATGATAAGGAAAGTATTGCCTTTAGGGTGATTGCCGACCATGTAAGGGCCATCAGTTTTACCATTGCCGATGGGCAATTACCATCTAACACCGGAGCTGGTTATGTTATACGCCGTATTTTAAGAAGAGCTGTTCGCTATTATTATTCTTACTTAGATCATAAGCAGCCCTTGCTTTATAAATTATTACCGGTTATCGCAAAACAGTTTGAAAATGTTTTTCCGGAATTGAATAAGCAACTGGATTTTGTTAGTAAGGTGGTTAAGGAAGAAGAAGATGCGTTTTTAAAGACATTAGAAAAAGGATTGATAAAAGTTGAAATGTTTATGTCCCTTGATGGAGTGAAATTGATTTATGAAGGGAAATCAAAAGAGGCACATACTTTACCGGGTAAACTTGCGTTCGAACTTTACGACACTTTTGGTTTCCCATTAGACTTAACAAAATTGATTGCCAGTGAAAAAGGGTTAAAAGTTGACGAAGCCGGGTTTGAAAAAGAAATGCAGCAACAAAAAGACCGTTCCCGTGCCGCAACAACATTAGAAACCGAAGACTGGATCACTGTAAATGATATCCCTTCTTCAAAATTCGTTGGTTACGATTCGTTAGAAGCAAAAGCAAAAGTGGTTAAGTACAGGAAAGTTTCTGGCAAGGGAAAAGAACTTTACCAAATAGTTTTAGATACAACTCCTTTCTATGCCGAAAGCGGCGGGCAGGTTGGGGATAGCGGCTCCCTCTCCTTTGGAGAGGGCCCGGGTGAGGTCAAAATAACGGATACTAAAAAAGAAAACGACCTAATCATTCATTTTACAGAATCTGTTCCGGCTGATATGAATGGCGAAGTGACAGCAACGGTAGATGCGGTAAGAAGAAAGCACATCACTGTTCATCATAGTGTAACGCACCTCATGCATGCTGCCCTACGCAATGTATTGGGCAAACACGTTGCCCAAAAAGGAAGTTTGGTTAATGAAGAACACCTTCGTTTCGACTTTTCCCATTTTGCAAAAGTGAAAGACGAAGAATTGGCTGCTGTTGAAAAACTGGTGAATGAAAAGATAAGAGAGAACATCCCGGTTATGATAAAGACAATGCCAAAAGATGAAGCAATGAAACTTGGAGCCATGGCATTGTTTGGTGAAAAATATGGCGATGTGGTAAGGGTGGTCATAATGGACCCCGGTTATTCTGTTGAACTATGCGGAGGAACACATGTAGGCAGCACAGGCGAGTTAGGATTATTTAAAATAAAAAGCGAAGGTGCTGTGGCAGCAGGTGTACGGCGTATTGAAGCCGTTTGCGGCAATGCTGCCGAAGTATATATATCAGCACAATCTGAGCAAATCCGTGTAATCCGTGAGATATTAAAAAATCCAGCCGATCTTAAAAAGTCTGTTGAAAATTTACTGGCAGAAAATTCAACCTTACAAAAAAGAATAGAAAGTTTAGAGGCAAGGCAATTGGTTGGCATCCGCAATGAACTGATGCAGAAAGACGAGATCATCAATAATGTATCGTTCATCGGCGACATCATTGAAGTACCAAACGCTGATGCACTGAAAAAACTCTGTTTC
>Ga0138256_10008798_pt1 | contig 10593 bp, 8 predicted proteins | sample KNB2016incub_MG_FD_105486 | JGI IMG/M metagenome (GOLD analysis project Ga0138256, IMG submission 105486) | Active sludge microbial communities from wastewater in Klosterneuburg, Austria - KNB2014incub_MG | ecosystem: Engineered > WWTP > Activated sludge > Unclassified | place: Austria... | reverse complement strand
GACGGTGAGCCATGTTGACGCCCAAAAAAGCAACGCACCCCAAAGAAAGGAGAGAAAAATCTTTACATCAAAAATCAGGCGCACCACTACTAATGCAACGAAATAGACCGATGCGAGGACGCCCCACATGAACTTTTGATATCTAATCAGCCCGGAAAAAAGAGCCGTCCCTTGCGCCGCTTTTTTTTGTTCGTCGTCAGTCACGTCGCCTTCCACCATAAATCTTCAGATACGTTCGTATCACCCTATAAAATGTATGCGAAATAATCAGAAAGGCGGCACTGAAGGTCACTAAATACCAGGAAAAAGTCTGCGGGTGATGGTTGTTCAAATAATCACCGCTCCACCATGCTGCAAAAACCATTGCCAAGCCTTCAATTTTTGCAGCCAAAACCACTTTCATTAATGAACCAGGAGTTTGCATAAAATTTAATCGGCTCCTGCTGTTTAGTAATCAATCAAACAACAACAAAAATAGTATTTCGAGGCCTGTGGATAAAAACTCCAAAGAAATTATTAAAAATATCGTATCATGCGGTAATTACAGCTGTATTTTCAGGCCCAAAAGACTTGCCTCCCGCTTCCACGCTATGCTACGGTGCCCCACTGCTTTGAGAACCACCCAAAAATTTTTCTTACAGCGCTCTCGGTGGCGGAAGCATTGGTATTGATCCGGACTTCAAACATATCAGACCGATTGGTAAAAGTGCAGGCAATGGAACAAAATCCCACACTCTATTGGCAGCAAATTAAAAACAGGCTCCAGAGCACTCTCCCCTCTTCCGATTTTTCTACTTGGATTGCTCCACTTGAGGCGAAGCCAATAGCTCCCAAGGAGCTTCTTGTTCCCCTTCCAAATCTGGTCTTCTACCAAGGGATCCACACAGATTATCTGGACAAAATTGACGCCTGTAAAAGTCAGCTCGGCATCGAGGATGTAGCTATTCGTTTTGAATTGGATAGTTTCAATTCTGATCTAAGCTTCGACCAAAACCGCGACACCAGACAGGGCGCTACATCGGCTATCGAAGAGATTGAGTCATTCGCGGATCAGCCGTCGCAAATTTCACTGAGTCCATCTGAGTCGGATGTCGAAATAAGCAAGACATCATCCCCAACTATTTCAACTGACCCGACGCTTAACCCTTATTACCATTTCAACTCCTTCGTGACAGGTGAATCAAACCAATTCGCCGTCGCAACATGTCTGAGCGTCGCGGAAAACCCAGGAAAAGCTTACAATCCGCTGTTTATTTATGGAAGCTCTGGCCTCGGTAAAACTCACCTGCTCCACGCAGTAGGTAATAAAGTTTTGCAGCAGAACCCGAAAGCTGCAGTGACCTATGTCACCAGCGAAGCCTTCATGAACGAAATGATTTCGTGCATCAGGTGGAACAAGATGTGGGTGTTCCGGCAAAAATATCGACATTGTGATCTTCTTCTTGTCGACGATATTCACTTCATTTCCGGGCGTAAACAAACCCAGGAGGAATTCTTCCACACCTTCAATTCACTATACGCTGCGAAAAAGCAGATCGTTATAACATCAGATATGTTCCCTCAGGACATTCCAGACATTGAGGACCGCCTGCGTAATCGTTTTCAATGGGGTCTGATTGCCGACATCCAGCCACCCAGCATTGAACATCGCGTAGCAATTCTTCAAAATAAAGCCTCTCAGAGAGGTACGATTCTTCCAGATGATGTCGCCGAATATATTGCGAAACACGCCAAGCGAAATGTGCGCGAACTAGAAGGTGCATTGGGCCGCATCCATGCGTTCGCAGGCCTGCAGGGCGAACCAATCTCAATGGAGCTTGCTGTCCGGACATTTAAAGACGTCTTAGGAGAGCCTCCCAAACGGTTGACCGTTGAGCATGTCCTGAAGACTGTTGCTGAGCATTTTAAGTTAAAACCCGCTGACCTTAAATCAAAGCGTCGCCAAAGGGCATTTTCCCATCCTCGCCAGATCGCTATGTACCTGGCTCGAAAGATCACACAAGCTTCGTATCCGGAGATTGGTGAAAAATTCGGTGGTAAGGACCATACAACCGTCATGCATAATGTGAAAAAAATAGAAGAAACCATTCAGAAAGATCTGGATTTAAAGGCTCACGTTGATGCTTTGGAGCGGCAGCTGGATCAAACAACCTGATGCCTTAAAGTCTGCTATTGTGTGTTTCCTGTGGATATCTCTGCTGATTAGGTGTTGGAATGACGTGTAAAATGTTCTTGATGACTGGGGGAGCAACCTGCGGACAAATTCCGCCGGCAAAGTTCTCCACAAAATCATCCCGCGCGGTTCAAGAGAGTTATCCCCTGGTTATTGTGCTTTTTCTATTCAGTTTTTTTCATGTAAAACAATGGCTTGGCTATGTTATCCACACCGCCTTGCGCTTACCTACTACGTCTACTGCTTATGTCTATATGAATATAAATAAATTAAATACAGAAGCCCCCCAGAATCACATCGGACCCTTGCGGAGGATTGCATGACCATGAAAGTGACCATCAATAAGTCTTTGCTCAACCTGGCAACATCCCGCGTTCAGGGTGCGATCACAGAGAGAAGCCTTTCGCAGATTGGACTGATGGCAAAAGATAATAAGCTGCATGCAGCTGCTACTGATCGGGTGCTGGCTGTCTACAGTTCTCTCGACTGTCAGGTTCAGTCTCCCGGAGTTGCCTTTGTGACCGCCCGCCTCTTCTCTGATGTTGTCAGGGAATTGCCTGAAGGTGACGTCCGACTGGAGGTACAAGGGGCATTTTTGCTAATCACCGCAGGCCGTACAGGGGAGTTTTTTATGAAGCTTCCTGTCATCGATGACGCAAATTGGCGTGAACCACCAGCATTTGATACGGGAAACTCAGCAGAGCTTCCAACAGGCAAACTCTCCTACATGATTGATCAGGTTCAATTCTGCGTTGCTCAGGAGTCACCTCGAAATTACGGCACCGTTGGTTTCATTCACCGTCCAGGCAAGGAGTCGCTGCGCTTGGTGGGTACAGACGGGTTCCGGTTGTCGTACTGCGACGTAGCCATCGGCATGCCTGATGGTTTTTTGGACAATGGCGTTTGCCTGTCGAAAAGAGCCCTGGGTGAGCTCTCCAGGATGTGTGGTGAAGGCTATGAAAAGATCCACATGGCCATTTCTGAGGATCAAACGACACTGGTTGCGCGGGTTCCGGATTATCAGATTTTTGTCAGGCTCTCGGCAGTAAAATATCCAAACTACAACGGTGTCATTCCGGACAACAAAAACTCAGCGGTGCTTGTTTCGCGGGCACAGCTCCAAAATGTGGCAAAAAGGGTTCTTCTCGCTGCCGACAAGAGCCGTGCTTTGCAGTTGAGCTTTTCTGATTCATCCCTTACGCTTAGTTCCAAGACGATGGGTAGTTCTGAAAGCAAGGAAAGTGTCCACCTCGACGACTATCACGGTCCAAAGTTCGATCTTGCGGTGAACGGTAAGTTTCTCGCTGATGTATTTTCAACGGTTCCAAGTGAAAAGCTTTTGATTCAGTTTAAAAACGTTGAAGATCCGATTGTTCTTGTACCCCGTGAAGAACCGAGCGACTGTCGATCCAAGCATGTGCTGGTTCCTATCAGGGAAAGCGCTGAATAGCGGACAGCATTTAGGTTTGGATTTACGTTCCACTGGTGGAAAGCAGTTCCCTGCTTTCCTTCATGCTTTTTGAAATGCGATTTTATCGCGCCACAAAGGCTTTGAGCAGGTAACACGAACCTATGATGGAAACTATGACTCAATCAGAAGCCAAGCCGCCAGTTAATGTCCCCGGTCAATACACTGCAGATAACATCCAGGTTCTTGAAGGCCTGGAAGCGGTACGTAAGCGTCCCGGAATGTATATTGGCTCCACATCTGCCGACGGTCTGCACCATTTGGTCTACGAGATCGTCGATAACTCTGTCGACGAAGCCATGGGTGGACACTGTAACCAGATCGATATCACGCTGCACATCGATGGATCAGCGTCCGTAAGGGACAACGGCCGGGGCATTCCTGTAGCTATTCATCAAAAAGAAGGAAAGTCCGCGCTCGAAGTTGTTATGACTGTTCTTCATGCCGGCGGAAAGTTTGATGATAAGGCATTTGCGTTTTCGGGCGGTCTTCACGGAGTTGGCGCATCTGTAGTCAACGCCCTTTCCGAGCGCTGCGCGGTGGAAGTTTATAAGGACGGCAAGGTACACACCCAGAGTTATAAACGTGGTGCAGTCGATGGGCCTGTGACCGTTATCGGCCAGACCGACAAGCACGGAACATTCACGACCTTTAAACCAGATCCGGAAATTTTCTCTGAGCTGAATTTCAATTTTGACACCCTGGCAAAACGGATGCGCGAACTCGCCTTTTTAAATCAGGGCCTGCGCATCAATTTGTTCGACGAACGCACTGATCAGAAGCAGGAATTCTTTTTCGAGGGTGGTTTGATGTCATTTTGTGAGTACCTCGTTAAGGGGCGCCACACTTTGCATCCGACTCCGGTGTATATCAAAGCCTTCCAGCGCGAGGGAGATAAGGTCCAGGCGCAGATTGAGTTCGCGCTACAATGGACCGACAGCTACAACGAGAGCTTTTTCTCCTATGTAAACAACATCAGCACCGCTGAAGGCGGAATGCATGTAACAGGGCTACGTTCAGCTTTAACGCGGGTAATCAACCAATTTGCAGAGAATACCGGCGCATTAAAAAGCTTCAAAGATGGAATAACTGGAGACGATATCCGCGAGGGTCTGACGGGGATTATCGCGATCAGAATCAAAAACCCCGAGTTTCAAGGGCAAACCAAAACAAAACTAGGAAACGCGGAAGTTCGCCCCTGGGTAGAGACTATCGTGGGAGAGAAGCTAACAAACTATTTCAACGAGAACCCCGATGTCGCTAAGCGGGTTATTAACAAGATTATTGACGCTGCGAGAGCACGCATTGCGGCAAAGAAAGCCCGTGAACTGACGCGCCGCAAGGGTGCTCTGGATTTTGCCGGACTTCCGGGAAAGATGGCGGATTGCCAGGAAAGGGATCCGGCGCTTTGTGAGTTGTATCTTGTCGAGGGTGACTCGGCAGGAGGCTCCGCAAAACAAGCCAGAGATCGTAAAACGCAGGCCATATTGCCTCTGCGCGGTAAGATTCTAAACGTTGAAAAAGCACGTTACGACAAAATGCTGTCGTCCCAGGAAATCAAACTTCTGATTCAGGCTATGGGTACGGGTATCGGAAAAGATGATTTCGACATCACGAAGCTCAGGTATCACAAGGTCATCCTGATGACAGATGCCGACGTTGACGGCGCGCATATCAGAACTCTTCTTTTGACGTTCTTTTTTAGACAGATGCCGCAGGTGATTGAACGTGGTTACCTTTATATCGCGCAACCACCCCTCTATAAGTACAAAAAAGGGAAGGTTGAAAGGTACCTTAAAGACGACGCTCAGTTGCTTGACTATTTAAGTGATGCCGGATTGAGCACCATTGAAATCAAAGACGCGAATGGCAAGGTTTTGGACAAAGCCATCATCCAGGGTCTCATGTCCAAACTCGGCCGATATAAGAGCTTGATGGACCTCGCCGCAAGGCGTCGCTGCCGCGAATTTGTGGAATTTATTGTTTCAAGCGAAACCTACGGCCCGGCCAACTTAGCCAGCGAGAGTGCTGCTCAGGATTTCCTGGAAAAAATTTCTGCCCACCTGCGAACGATCAATTATGGGACTGGGAAAATCGTTGTAGAAGGCAAAGTTAGTTTCGATCAGGAGCATAGCCGTTACCGGATCATTTTGGAGACACGCGTTAAGGACGTTCCGCAGACGTCGGTTATAGATGCAGCTATGTTTTCTTCTGGTGAGATTCTCGAATTACGTCGGCTGTTCAAGCAGATGGATGAAATCGCCAAAGGCCCCTACACCTATGCCTGGATCAAGAAGTCAAAAACAGACGAAGAAGGCGATGACAAAGCCAGCGCATCAAGCGGAACGCTCCTCACCGTGGAAGCAATGAAATCACTGATTGTTGCTGAAGGCCGAAAAGGTGCCTACATCCAGCGGTATAAGGGTTTAGGCGAAATGAACCCCGATCAGCTGCAGGAAACAACAATGAAAGTTGAAAATCGCACCCTGCTTCAAGTTCAGATCGATGACGCCATGGAAGCTGACCAGATTTTCAGTACCCTTATGGGTGATGATGTCGATCCGCGGCGGGAATTTATTCAACAAAACGCCCTGATGGTAAAAAATCTCGATATTTAACGACAGTTTTGATTTGTCAGACCTACAGGAAGACACATGGATTCAGTAATTTCCAACGTTGTTCCCATTAACATCGAAGAGGAGATGCGCACATCATTCCTCGATTATTCGATGAGTGTCATTGTCTCTCGCGCTTTGCCGGATGTTCGTGACGGACTGAAGCCGGTACATCGCCGAATTCTCTATGCGATGTATATGTTGAAAAACTTTCACAATCGCCCCTATTTGAAGTCAGCCAGGATCGTGGGTGATGTGATTGGTAAGTATCACCCCCACGGCGATTTTTCCGTTTATGAGGCTCTCGTTCGATTAGCCCAGGACTTCGCCATGAGATACCCCCTTGTCGATGGACAAGGTAACTTCGGTTCTATCGACGGCGATTCCGCAGCTGCGATGCGGTACACGGAGTCACGCCTCCAGGAACTTGCAGAACTGCTTCTTACTGACCTCGATAAAGAAACTGTAGATTTCGGTCCTAACTATGACAACAAAGACGAAGAACCTTTGGTTCTTCCGGCGCAATTGCCGCAGCTTTTAGTAAATGGAGCTGCTGGTATCGCTGTGGGTATGGCTACCAACATCCCGCCGCACAACCTGCGGGAAGTAGCAGAGGGACTTCTTGCCGTCATAGAAAACCCTGACATTACTGTTGACGAATTGATGACTTATATCAAAGGCCCAGATTTCCCTACATACGGCCAAATACATGGCGTTGCCGGAATTAAAGAAGCCTACATGACGGGACGTGGCTCAATTACGATGAGAGCGCGGGCGACCATCGAGGATTCCGCTCGTGGGGGCAAAGAGCAAATTATCGTCACTGAAATTCCCTATCAGGTCAATAAAGCCAGACTTATAGAACGAATCGCCGAACTCGTTCGGGAAAAGAAAATCGAGGGTATTACAGACCTGAGGGACGAATCGGCCGGTGACGGAATCCGGATTGTTATCGAACTTCGCAAAGGTGAAGTCGCCGACATCATCTTGAATAACCTTTATAAAATGACGCCGATGCAGTCATCTTTTGGCGTCAACACTGTCGCGTTGGTCAATGGCGCGCCGCGTGTGCTTAATCTTAAGCAGTTACTTGAGCTATTCTATCGTCATCGTCGCGAAGTCGTTATCAGAAAGACAGCCTATGAACTTCGCCAGGCTGAAGAACGCGGTCATATTTTAGAAGGCCTGAAGATTGCCGTCGAAAATATTGACGAAGTAGTGGCAACTATCCGCAAGGCCGATGACGCCAATGTTGCTCATGAGCAGTTGAAGCAGAAATTCAAGTTATCTGACATTCAAGCAAAAGCTATTTTGGAAATGCGGCTCTCCCGCCTAACGGGTCTCGAGCGCGACAAAATTATCGAGGAATATACAGCGACGTTGGCGTTAATCGCAGATTTGAAAAACATTTTGGATACGCCGTCGCGGGTTACCGAAATTGTTCGAAACGGCATCATTAGTATGCGGGACAAATTCGGCGACGATCGTCGTACAGAAATTATCGGCAGTGCCGCCGATGAGCTTACAATGGAGCATTTAGTTGCCGATGAAGAAGTTGCGGTAGCAATCACCCACGCTGGATATGCCAAGCGGACACCCATTAAAGACATTCGGGCGCAACGGCGTGGTGGCAAAGGCAAGAGCGGAATGCTTACCAAAGAGGAAGACGTCGTCAAAGAACTGTTTATCACTTCGAATCATCAGTCGATTCTGTGCTTTACGAATTTCGGAAAAGTGTACGACATCAAAGTTTATCAGATACCAGAAGCGCCATTGCGGGCGCGCGGCAAGCACTTCGCCAACATAATTAAAATGGAAGATGGCGAAAGAGTCGTCTCTGTACTTCCTGTGAAAGAGTTCGTGGAAGGCAAGTACATCCTTACGGCAACCGCGATGGGTTATGTTAAAAAGACCGATCTGATGGCCTACTCAAACATGCGTACGAGCGGGATCATCGGACTGAAACTCGAAGACAACGATACTTTGGTTTCATGCGCTATCACGGACGGAAAAAGCGACGTGTTAATCGCCACGAAACTCGGTAAGGCGATTCGCTTCAGCGAAGAAGAGTGCCGTCCTATGGGGCGCGCTTCTCGCGGAGTCACGGGAATTCGCTTCAGCGAAGATAACGATACCGTCATAGGCATGGAAGTCATAAGCGGCGATTCAACCATTCTTTCGGTTTGCGAAAACGGCTTCGGCAAGCGTTCGCCTCTCGACGAATATCGCTCCCAAACCCGTGGCGGCAAGGGCATTTACACGATCAAGGTCAATGAACGTAATGGTGGTGTTGTCGGAATCGCTCAGGTTTCTGACAGCGATGACTTAATGATCATGACGTCTTCCGGAAAGCTCATGCGGTTTACCGTTGGAGAAATCGGAGTGATCGGCCGCCTGACACAGGGTGTGCGACTAATGGCTGTCGATGAAGGCGAAAAAGTTATCAGTCTGTGCAAGGTCCAGCAGTTTGAGGGTGAGGAGCTCTAAGGTGGAAGTTGACCGGGCTTTGGTCACACGAATTGCGCACCTCGCTCAGATTGAGATACCTGAGTCAGACATAGCCTTTTATCAGCATAAAATGCGTGAGTTGCTGACATTTGTCGATGAAGTTAATGCGGTATCTGCGATGACCGACGTGCCTGTTTCTGATGCGGCGTCTCTGGGACATCCTCGTGCCGAAAGAGACGATGAAGTTAAGCTCTCGCAACCATTTGAATTAGTCGCTTGCAATGCTCCGGCTGTTTCGGGGACTGCATTTGAAGTGCCGAGAATTGTGGATCGCTAGGCAGCCGGGAACAGAATAGCTCGTCAAAGCTTGTCACGGGAATCCGGCAACATGTCATTTCAAGAACTCATTCAATCCGGTCAAAGAAGCGTAACTTCCCTTACATCAGCTGTAAAAGTCGGCAAACTGCTTCCCTCTGATATTGTCGGCCATTTCCTGTCGCGCATCGATCGCCTGAATCCGAAGATAAATGCAATTGTGTTTGGTCAAGGTTCTTTGAAGGACAGAGCACAGGACCACGAATCGAGGAGTGTAAATAACACTTCATTGCCGTTGGCTGGAACTCCGGTCGTAGTAAAAGACAATATTGCTGTGAAGGGTTGGCCACTTACCTGTGGATCCAAAATTCTTTCAGGATACATCTCACCTTTCAATGCGACTGTGATCGATCGTCTGGTTCTTGCTGGTGCTGCGATTATTGGCAAATCAAACCTTGATGAATTTGCGATGGGTAGTTCGACCGAGTATTCGAGCTTTGGACCAACCAAAAACCCTTGGTCGACCGATTGCGTACCTGGTGGGTCATCAGGAGGTTCTGCGGCGGCTGTAGCTGCGGGTTTGGCGCCGTTTGCGCTAGGGTCTGACACTGGAGGCTCGATACGTCAACCAGCGTCTTTTTGCGGCATTGTTGGTTTCAAGCCGACTTATGGCAGGGTTAGTCGCTATGGTTTGGTCTCGTATGGGTCATCGCTTGATCAGATAGGCCCCATGGCAAATAACGTGAAAGACGCGGCGATTGTGTTTGATGTCATTTCTGGACATGATCCGTGCGATTCTACGAGCCTGCCCGACAGCCAGGGCTCAGCATTGGCTTCCATCGAAGCGGCGAAGGATCTTCGTGGAAAAAAGATCGGTATGATCGTCGAGTTAAATGGTCTCGGTGTGCACGAGGACATCATATCCAGCGTAAAACAAGCCGCAGAAGTGTTTCGGAACTTAGGCGCATCTTTGGAGCCCGTTAGTGTACCGTCGCTTGGGCACTGTGTCCCAGCCTATTACATTTTAGCTACTGCGGAAGCATCAGCAAATCTGGCTAGATTTGATGGCGTGCGTTATGGCCAAAGGGTCGAAGATAGCGGCGCTTCAATAAATGACATTTATCGTAAGAGTCGCAGCTCTGGGTTTGGAGATGAAGTTAAAAAGAGAATTTTGCTAGGTACGTTTGTTTTGTCTGCTGGGTACTATGATGCCTATTACGGCAAAGCTATGGCGGTACGGAAGAAAATTACCACTGATTTGGAGCAGGTCTTTACTCAATATGATTTATTGTTGAGCCCAACTGCACCCACGACAGCCTACAAAATCGGCGAGAAATCCAATGACCCGCTGTCGATGTATTTAGGCGACATTTGTACCATCAGTGCGAATTTAGCTGGATCGCCTGCGTTGTCTGTTCCTTGTGGTTTCGACAAATCGGGCCTGCCAATTGGTTTGCAATTAATGGGCGCAAAAGGTCGGGATGAGTTGGTGCTCACTGCGGGGCACCTATTTGAGATGGCCCGGGGGAGTCATGGCGCCAGGCTACCTTTAGGGTTTGGGTAGAGTAAGGTGG